>Ga0111538_10007045_pt1 | contig 15190 bp, 12 predicted proteins | sample SoiMethybrSBSTD1_FD_79669 | JGI IMG/M metagenome (GOLD analysis project Ga0111538, IMG submission 79669) | Bulk soil microbial communities from a Populus tree surrounding site in Tennessee, USA - Soil MetaG P. TD hybrid SBSTD1 (version 2)... | ecosystem: Environmental > Terrestrial > Soil >...
CGAGGACGAACCGTAGGTGGGGATGAGGAAGCCGGTCGCGCGGTCTTCACGCTTGGTCGGGTAGTACATGATCGGCAGGTAGAACATCGGCACCCCCTTCACCCGCAGCACCGCCTGCTTCAGCAGCGTGTAGTGATCGACGTTGAGGACGACGGTGCCGGCGTTCAGGTCCCACCGCGGCGTCGGCTGCACGCAGGTCGAGAAGCCGCCGTTGGTGATCTTGTACTTCTTCGGCCCGATCTTCTCGATCTTCTCGCCGAAGAAGTAGACGACCAGCTCCTGGTTGGTCATCTGCGGCGCGACGATCATCCCGGGCCGTGCGGTCTGCACCGGCGGCTTGATCGTCGACAGCCCCCACGCGTTGTAGAACGTGCCGAGCCGGGTCTCGGTGTCCACCTCCGCGCGCTCCGCCGAGATGCGGTTGTTCCCCTGCGCGAACAGGACGTTGCCCGTGAAGATCGCCTTGTTCTCTCCCGTATACGCCCACGCATCGTCCGCGTAGATCTTCGTGTCGCTGCCGCGATCCATCTCGACGTTGCCGATGAAGTGCCAGTCCTTCTGGTTGTTCATCGCCTCGCGGCTGGTGCTCAGCGTCGTTTCGGTTACCGACGGCGAACCGGGTGCCGCCGGCGCCGGCGCTGGCGCAGGAGCGGGGACCGCGGGCGGTTGTGGCGGCGAAGCCGGCTGCTGAGCATGCGCGCGCGCGCCGTGCAACATCACGGCGAGCACGACTAAAACACAGGACAGATTCACGAGGTTTCGTGTCTCGATCGAAGGGTATCACGTCCCATCGACGAGCTTGAGCACGTCGCCGAGCAGGAAGATGGATCCGGCGACGACGATGTGGGGCGAGTGGCGCCACGCCTCAGCCAGCGCGTCGCTGATGAGCGGCTCGATCGAAACCGGCAGGCCGGGCGCGATCGTGCGCGCGCGTTCGGCCAGCGCATCGGGGTCGGCAGAACGAGCATTCGATGCGCGCGTGACGACGAGGCGGCTCACTGCCGGCAGCAGCGCCGCGAACATGCCGGTGACATCCTTGTCGCGCATCGCGGCGAAGACGAGCGGACGCTTCGCACCTTCCCCCTCGAGGTAGGACGCCAGCGCCGCGGCGCCGGCCGGGTTGTGCGCGGCGTCCATGAGCAGCTCGCGTCCGTCGCCGAGCGCGCGCGTTTCGAGGCGGCCGGGCCAGCCGGGCCGCGCGAGGCCTTCGGCAATCGCCTCGGCCGGAATTCGGACGCCGTGCCGGTCGACGATTTCGAGCAGGCGGATCGCGATCGCCGCGTTCGCCGCCTGATGCGAACCGCGCAGCCCAATCGACAACCCGGCCGCGTCCGCGGCGGTTGCGCGAACGATCGGCGCGCCGCGCTCGCGGGCCACGCCTTCGATCGCCTCCATCGGTTCCGGGTCCAGCGGTCCGACGACAACCGGCACGCCGGCCTTGATGATGCCCGCCTTCTCGAAGGCGATCTCCCTCAGCGTCGAGCCAAGATACAGCTGATGATCGAACGCGATCGAGGTGATCGCCGTGGCGACGAGCTGCGGCGGCGCGACGACGTTGGTGGCGTCCAGCCGGCCGCCGAGGCCGACTTCGAGCACGGCCACCTCGACGCCCGCGCGGCGGAACAGCTCGAAGGCCACGGCCGTGGTGACCTCGAAGAAGGTTGGCTGCACGGTGAGCACGCCCGCGGCGCGCAGGCTGTCGATGACGGTGCGGACGTCGTCGACCGCATTGGCGAGATCGCGCTGATCGACCCTCCGCCCGCCGATGACGAAGCGCTCGGACAGGTCGACCAGGTGCGGCGACGTGTAGCGCGCCGACCGGTGGCCGGCCGCGCGCAGCGCGGCATCGACCATCGCAGTGACCGATCCTTTGCCGTTGGTGCCGGCGATGTGGACGGATTCAAAGGCGCGTTCCGGGTGGCCGAGCCGCTCGACGATCGCGGCGATATTTTCGAGGCCGAACTTGATCCCGAACTGTTCGAGGCCGAAGAGATACTGGAGGGCATCCACAGCCGGCCGCCGGTCGAAGCGATCAGGCCTGGGGGGCGGGCTCGGGCACGGCGACGCTGGCGGCGACGTCGGGCGAGGCGACCAGGACCTCGGTCTTCGCCCCCATGAAGCGGAGCGCGCCGGCGATCATCGCCTTCATCTCCCGCCGATCGACGATCAGGTCGACCATGCCCTTCTCCAGCAGGAACTCGCTGCGCTGAAAGCCCTCGGGGAGCGTCTGGCGGATCGTCTGCTCGATGACGCGCGGGCCGGCGAAGCCGATCAGCGCCTTCGGCTCGGCGACGTTGAGATCGCCGAGCATTGCGAAGCTGGCGGTGACGCCGCCGGTGGTCGGATCGGTGAGCACCGAGATGAACGGGAGCCGGGCGCGATCGAGCCGCGCCAGCGCCGCGCACACCTTCGCCATCTGCATCAGCGACAGCGCCCCTTCCATCATCCGCGCGCCGCCGGAGCAGCAGACGATCACCAGCGGCAGCCGCCCGGCAATCGCCCGCTCGATGCCGCGCGCGATCTTCTCGCCGACGACGACGCCCATGCTGCCGCCGATGAATCCGTACTCCATCGACGCCACGATCGCCGGGATGCGATCGATGGAGCCGGCCGCGACAATCACCGCGTCCTTCATCCCGGTCGTCTCGATGCCTGCCTTCAGCCGCGCCTTGTAGGGCTTGGTATCGGTGAAGAGCAGCGGATCGGTCGACGTCAGATCCTTGTCGTACTCGGTCCACGCGCCGTCGAACAGCAGCCGCAGCCGCTCGGTCGAGTTCAGCCGGAAATGGTGCGCGCACTTCGGGCAGACGTTGAAGTTGGCGGCGAGGTCCTTGTTGTAGATCGCCTGCGCGCAGCCGGGACATTTCACCCACAGCCCTTCGGGCACGCGGCTGGCCTTGTCCTTGGCCGGCGCGGCCATCGGCTTGCGGGCTTTCTTGAACCAGGCCATCGGGACAGCTTACCAGTGATCGTGCGGGGGCTGGTGACTAGGGGCTGGCTTCGGGGCGGAGCAAGCTCCGCCCCTACGGCGGTAAGGCGTCGAAGTTTGATCGCCCGTAGGGGCCGACCTTGGTCGGGCCCCCAGCCCCAAGTCCCTAGCCCCTGCTGGTTCGCGGCACGTAGTACTGCGTCCCCGGTCCCATCGCGCGGATCTGCTTGATGAGGTCGTCAATCGCCTCGTCGCTCGCGTCGGAATCGAACTGCGACGTCTCCACCACCAGCAGCGGCGTCGCCGTGTAGTGGAAGAAGAAGTGATGGTACGCCTCGTTCAGCTCGCGCAGGTAGCCGTCGTCCGGCTGCAGCGCCACGGCTTCGGCGTCCATCCGCCGGCTGTGGACGCGCCGCAGCAGGACGTCGGTCGGCGCCTGCAGATAGATCACGAGGTCGGGCGGCGGGACATCGCGCGCGAGCAGCTCGAACAGCCGCTGATAGATGAACAGCTCGTTGTCGTCGAGGTTGAGGTAGGCGAAGATCTTGTCCTTGTCGAACACGTAGTCGCAGATCGTCGACTGGCTGAAGAGGTCGGCCTGGCGCAGCGACGTCTGCTGGCGATGGCGGTTCAGCAGGTAGAAGAGCTGCGCCTGCAGCGCCGCGCCGGGACGATCGGCGTAGAAGTCGGCGAGGAACGGATTGTCTGCTTCCTCCAGCACGACCGTCGCGTCGAGCCGCGTGCCGAGCCGTTCCGCCAGCGCCGTCTTGCCCGCGCCGATCGGGCCTTCGATCGCGATGTAGCGAAACTGCAAGGCGGCCCCGATGATATCATCGCGCCGTGAAGATCGACGGCCTCGAGCTGCGGCTGTTGCGGCTGCCGCTCGTACATTTTTTCGAAACCAGCTTCGGCCGGGTCGACGACAAACACTTCATCCTCGTTCGCGTCGACGGCGACGGCGTCAGCGGCTACGGCGAATGCGTCGCCGAGAAGGATCCGTACTACAGCGCCGAGACCAACGACACCGTCTGGCACATCATCGCCGAGTTCATCGCCCCGCGCGTCGTCGGCGTCGAGTTCGATCACCCGCGCGACGTCTTTCCCGCGCTGAAGGCGATCCGCGGCCACAACATGGCGAAGGCCGCGGTCGAAATGGCGATGTGGGATCTCCACGCGCGCCAGCGCGGCGAGCCGTTGTCGCGAGTCCTCGGCGGCGCCGGCGATCGCATCGCCTCCGGCGTGTCGGTCGGCATCCAGCCGACGCTCGACGATCTGGTGGCCAAGGTCGAGCGCGAGCTCGCCGCCGGCTACCGCCGGATCAAGATCAAGATCAAGCCCGGGTGGGACGTCCGCCCGGTGGAAACGCTGCGCCAGCGCTTCGGCGCGATCAAGCTGATGGTCGACGCCAACGCCGCCTACCGGCTCGAGGACGCCGAACATCTCGCCGTCCTCGACGCCTTCGACCTGATGATGATCGAGCAGCCGCTCGACTACGACGACATCGCCGATCACGCCGCGCTGCAGCGCCGGTTGAAGACGCCGATCTGCCTCGACGAGTCGATCAAGACGGTGGGCGCCGCGCGCGAGGCGATAGCGGCCGGCGCCTGCCGCATCATCAACATCAAGCCGGGGCGCGTCGGCGGCTTCGGCGAGTCGATCCGGCTGCACGACCTCTGCGCCTCGCACGGCGTCCCGGTGTGGCACGGCGGCATGCTCGAGTCGGGCATCGGCCGCGCCGCCAACATCCACCTGTCGACGCTGCCGAATTTCTCGCTGCCAGGAGATGTCGCCGCCAGCCGGCGCTACTTCGATCCCGATCTCATCGAGCCGCCGATCGAGGTCGCCTCCGACGGCACGATTGCCGTCCCCACCGCTCCCGGGCTCGGGGTGACGATCCGCGAGGAGCGCGTGGAGCACGCGACGTTGAAGAAGACGATGTTCAAGGCACAGGTCTCGACGCTCGGCGCTGCGCCGTGACCTCGTAGCGTCATGACTTCGTAGTGTCCGGCTTCAGGCGGGACCGTGACGGTCCGCTTCAGGCGGACACTACGATGCCCAATGCGATGAAACGAATCCCGCTCGTGTGTGTGCTGCTCGCCGCGTCGGCCTGCGCCGGCGGGCCGCGGCCCGCCGCCGTCCCGCCGCCGCCGCCGCCGGGCGCGAGCTTCGAAGAGAAGATGGCCGCGATCCTCCGGCTGGAGGATCAGCGCGTGCTGCGCGATCCGCTGCCGCCGGCGCCGCCGCCCGCGCCCCCGCCGGCTCCAACCCGCGGCCGCCGGGCGCCGGCCGCCGCGCCGGCGCCGCCGCCGCCTCCGCCGCCACCCGATCTCACGCGGATGCTTTCGGATCAGGAAGCGCGCATCCGCCGCCGCGCCGCGCTTGCGATCGGCCGGGTCGGGCTGGCCGAAGGCGTGGCGCCGCTGGTTGCGATCCTGAACGATCCCGAGGTGGAGGTGCGGCAGATCGCCGCGTTTGCGCTGGGGCTCATCGGCGACAAGAGCGCGCGCGAGCCGCTGGTGCGGGCGCTGGCCGACCAGGCGCCCCTCGTGCAGGGCAGCGCGGCCGAAGCGCTCGGCCTCATCGGCGACACAGCGGCCGCCGACGCGATCGGCCGGTTCCTCGGCCAGATCGTGCAGTCGGGCGCGCTCGCGCAGACGCCCGGCGAAGAAGACGACGGGCGGCGTGACTCGCCCGCGTCGGCGGCGCGGCTGGCGATCTTCGCGCTCGTCCGGCTGAAAGTGTACCCGCAGCTCGCCGCCGCGGTGCTCGACGCCAGCGCGCAGCCGCGCGTGAAATGGTGGCCGGTCGCCTTCGCGCTTCAGCGCCTCGAGGACCCGCGGGCGCTGCCGGCGCTGCTGACGCTGGCCCGCGATCAGCACCCCTACACGCGCGCGTTCGCGGTCAAGGGCCTTGGCGGCCTGAAGGACAGATCTGCGCTGCCGGTGTTGATGCCGCTGCTGACCAGCGGCGAGCGCTCGGTGCTGATTCAGACCATCCGTGCGCTCGGCGCGATTGGCGACGCCTCGTCGGCGGAGCCGCTGCTCAAATTCGTTCGCGACCCGGCGGCCGATCCGCACGTGCGCCTCGAAGCGGTGACCGCCCTCGCCGGCATCCACACGCAGGAGGTCGACGACACGCTGCTCGACGTGCTCTCGGACGCGAGCCCGCCGGTTCGCGCCGCGGCGCTGCGCTCGCTGGCCGCCGGCGACCCGGAGAACTTCATCACCGTGCTCTCGGGCCTCGACCCCGATCCGCATTGGAGCGTCCGCGCAGCCCTGGCCACCGTGCTGGGCACGCTGCCGCTCGAGACCGGGCTGCCGCGCCTCGAAGCGCTGCTGAACGATTCGGATCAGCGCGTCATCCCCTTCGTGCTCGGCTCGCTGGTCAAGCTGAAGGCGCCGAAGGCGGGGGCGATTCTCCTCGAGCGCCTGAAAGCGGACGATCCGGTGGTGCGCGCCGCGGCCGCCAGCGGCATCGGCGAGTTGAAGCCGCCCGCCGGCGCGCAGGCGCTCGCCGATGCCTACAAGTTCGGCGAGCGCGACTCGACCTACGCCGCGCGCGCGGCCGCGCTGGCCGCGATTGCGAAGTACGGCGCCGGCCCGGCTTCACCGGCGCTGCGCGGCGCCTTCGCGGACAAGGACTGGGCGGTGCGCGTCCGTGCGGCGATGCTCCTGAAAGAGCTCGATCCCGCGTCTGGCGGGGACGCCGAACGGCAGATTCGTCCCGCGCCGACCACCGTCGCGCCGGAGGTGTACTCAGCGCCGCGGCTGATCAACCCCTCGTTCTCCACCCAGGTCTACATCGAGACCGATCGCGGGATGATTCAGCTCGAAATGGCCGTGCTCGACGCGCCGTTGACGGTAGAGAACTTCATCAGCCTCGCGCGCAAGGGCTATTTCAACGGCCTCGCCTTCCACCGCGTCGTGCCCGACTTCGTCGCCCAGGACGGCGATCCGCGCGGCGACGGCGAGGGCACGCCCGGCTACACGATCCGCGACGAAATGAACCAGCGGCCGTACCTGCGCGGCGTCGTCGGCATGGCGCTCGACCCGTGGCGCGATACCGGCGGCAGCCAGTACTTCATCACCCATTCCCCGCAACCGCACCTCGACGCGCGCTATACCGTGTTCGGCCGCGTGATCGCCGGCCTGGATGTGGTCGACAAGCTGCAGCAGTGGGATGTGATCCGGCAGGTGCGCGTGTGGGATGGGCAGCAGATGACCGACGGGTCTACTGGGTCTGGTGGGTCGGGCAGGTTGGTCAGGTAGAGTAAAGACGTTGAAGGTTCGACGGTAGAAATTTGAAAAGGGGGCGACGGCCACCCCCTTTTATCGACGGGAGAGGCTAGCTTAGCGTTTCTTGCCGGCCTTCTTCTTCCCGCCCTTGGCTTTCTTCGCCATTGTCTGTTATCCCCCCCTTCATGTTGGGATACTGCGCGGGCGCTCACGCGCATCCCGGTGGCTGCCGCCTGGCACGCTCACCCGATGTTCGGCGCCCGTCGCTTTTGCAGGTACCCCCGGCGCGTGGGCGTCAGAGGAGCGAACTCAACTTTCCAGTCGAGTTTCACTAGGGATGGTCTAAGTGAGCCACCCTCATACCAGATGTAGATTATGAACCTCCGCGCGCAGGTGTCAAGCACAAACGTGCATGAAAAGTCAAAAAATCTTGTCGACGCGCGATCGTTCGCGCGCGATCACATGCTCGTGCGCAGCTGCTGCTTGTCGGCGTGGCGTTCGATGGCGAGCGCGATCAGTCGATCGACGAGCGCGGGATACGGAAGGCCGCTCGCCGCCCACATCTTCGAGTACATGCTGATCGTCGTGAAGCCGGGAATGGTATTCACTTCGTTGAGGACGAGCGATCCGTTGACGCCGTCGAGGAGAAAGTCGACCCGCGCCATGCCGGAGCAGTCGACGGCGGTGAAGGCGGCGACGGCGAGCGCGCGGATCCTCTCGGTCAGCTCCGGCGGCAGCTGCGCCGGGATCACGTCGCGCGAGGCGCCGTCGAGATACTTCGCTTCGTAGTCGTAGAACTCCTTCGACGGGATGATCTCGCCCGGCAGCGACGCGTCCGGCTCGTCGTTGCCGAGCACCGCCACCTCGATCTCGCGCGCGTTCGGCACCGCCGCCTCGACCACCACCTTGCGATCGAACTGGGCGGCCAGGCTGATGCCGGTGCGCAGCTCGGCGACGTGCTTCGCCTTCGAGATGCCGACGCTCGACCCCAGGTTGGCCGGCTTGACGAACACCGGGAACCCGAGGCGATTGACGACGCGCTGGAGGACGCCGCGCTCGTCGCGCTGCCAGTCGCGCTTCATCACCACCTCGTAGTCGCAGATCGGCAGCCCCTTCGCGGCAAACACCAGCTTCATCACCGCCTTGTCCATGCCGACCGCCGAGGCGAGCACGCCGGCGCCGACATAGGCGACGTTTGCCAGCTCGAGCAGGCCCTGCACCGTCCCGTCCTCGCCGTATGGCCCGTGCAGCACCGGAAAGACGACGTCGAGGGCGAGGCCCGAGACGATCGGGTTGGCATCGTGGCGCTCGATGGTGAGCAGGGTCTCGGTGCCGGGGTGGGCGACCAGATGCGCTTCGCGCGGGGCATCGGCGGGGAGGCGGCCGGCCGTTTCGTCGCTCTTCGCCGCCTCGATGACGTCGGCGGCCGAGATCAGCGTCGGCGCGCGGCGCGGCAGCGACCAGCGGCCGTCCTTCTCGATCCGGATCGGGATCGCTTCGTAGCGCTCGGGGTCGAGGTTCTTGAACACCGCGGCCGCGGACGCGAGCGACACCTCGTGCTCGCCCGACCGCCCGCCGTAGATCACCCCGACGCGCAGCTTTTTCACGACATCATCCTCATTCGCCGGGCGTCACGCCGCGAGCGCGATGAAAGAACGCGAAGCCCGCAAGGCTAAACTTAGCACGTGTCTTTCGCCTTCGAGGTGACGCACACCGACGGCGGCGCGCGCCGCGGCCGCATGCAGACCGCACACGGCGCCGTCGAGACGCCGGCCTTCATGCCGGTGGGCACGCAGGGCGCGGTGAAGGGTGTGACCCACCGCGATCTCGAGTCGCTGGGCGCCGAGATCCTGCTGAGCAACACCTACCATCTCTACCTGCGGCCCGGCGACGATCTCATCGCGCGGCTCGGCGGGCTGCATCGGTTCATCGGCTGGTCGAAGCCGATCCTCACCGACAGCGGCGGCTACCAGGTCTTCAGCCTCGCCGCGCGCCGCACCATTGATGAGCAGGGCGCGCATTTCAAGTCGCACCTCGACGGCTCGGCGCACCTGCTGACACCGGAGAAGGCGGCCGACATTCAGGCGCAGCTCGGATCGGACATCGCCATGGTGCTCGACGAGTGCCTCGCGCATCCCGCCGACGAGCACGCCGCGCGCCTGTCGATGCAGCGCACGCTGCGCTGGGCGTGCCGCGCGCGCGATCGCTTTCTCTCGCTGCGCGACGGCCTGGTTCCTGATGTCGCGGTGAGCAACCGGGGGCAGGCGCAGTTCGGCATCGTCCAGGGCAGCGTCTTCCCCGCTCTGCGTGAGGAGAGCGCGCGGCAGACGGTCGACATCGGATTCGAGGCCTACGCGATCGGCGGCCTCAGCGTCGGCGAGCCGGCCGATGTGATGTACGACATGGTGGCGCGCTCGACGCCGTGCCTGCCGGTGGACCGCCCGCGGTACCTGATGGGAACCGGCACGCCGTCCGACCTCGTCGAGTCGGTCGCGCGCGGCATCGACCTCTTCGATTGCGTGCTGCCCACCAGGAATGCACGGAATGGCCAACTCTTTACGAGCGAGGGGCGCCTCAACATCAAGAACGCGCGTTACGCTGAAGATGAGCGGCCGCCCGACCCGGCCTGTTCCTGCTACACCTGCCGCACCTGTTCGCGCGCGTATCTGCGGCATCTGTACATGGCGAACGAGATGAACGGGGCGACCCTTAACACGTTGCATAACCTCAACTTTTACCTTGACACCCTCCGCCGGATTAGGGACGCTATAGTGCTCGGGCGGTTCGAAAGTTTCAGGCTCGCGTTCCACGAAAGCTTGTCCCGCCTACCCCACGAGTCATGATGTCTCTAGCTAAGGGTCGGGTGGCCTGTTCATGAACCCCGAGGGCGGAAGCCTTTTGCTTCAGTACGCCTTCCCCGTGGTCATGGTGGCGGCGATTTTCTATTTCATCGTTCTGGTTCCAAGCCGGCGACAGCAGAGAAAGGTCCAGGAGTTTCTCGAGAATCTCAAGGAGAACGACCGCATCGTCACCACCAGCGGCATCTACGGCCAGATCGCCAAGATCAACGGCGATCGCGTGCAGCTGCAGGTGGCCGACAAGGTCCGTATTGAAGTGGCCAAGGCGGCCATCGGCGGCTATCAGGGCCAGCCGCCGGTCGTCGAGACGAACCCGTAACCCGTAGCCAGAAGAACGCACCATGAGCAACCTTCGCTGGAAGGTCATCACCGTCGTCGCCGTCACGCTGATCTTTTTCGCTGTCGGCATCTACCCGCTGATCGCGCAGCGGTACGGCATCAACCAGCCGTCGTGGCTGATCGACAAGGCGCTCAAGCTCGGCCTCGACCTGAAGGGCGGCGTCCATCTCGTCCTGCGCGTGCAGACCGACGACGCGCTGCGCCTGACGACGCAGCAGGAGATGGAGCGGCTGCGCGAGACGCTGAAGACCAGAAACATCCCCGTCGGCGCGATGGACGCCACCGACACGACCCATTTCAAGGTCGACGGCGTGCCGCCGGCCCAGGACCCGGCGTTTCGCGACGCGGCGGCCGAGGTGCAGGCGAACTTCGACCGCAGCGCCGGCAGCAACGGCACCTACATCTTCACGATGAAGCCGAACGTGCAGATCAACCTGCGCGACGAGTCGGTGGTGCAGGCGCGCGAGACGATTGAGCGGCGCGTCAACGAGCTCGGCGTCACCGAGCCGAGCATCGCGCAGCAGGGGCAGAGCGGCGACCAGATCCTCGTCCAGCTGCCCGGCGTCACCGACGTCAATCGGGCGAAGGAAATCATCCGCTCCACAGGCCTGCTCGAGCTGAAGATCGTCGAGCAGGGACCGTCGCCGACCAAGGAAGCGCTGATGACCAACAACCAGGTGCAGCCCGGCATGGAGATCGTGCCCGGCGCGGCGACCACGCCCGGCGACGCCGGCAGCGTCTATTACCTGGTGAAGAAGGCAGCCGTGGTCACCGGCACCGATCTGCGCAACGCCCGCCCGTCGCTCGACGAAAACAATCAGCCGGCGGTGGCCTTCACGCTGAGCAACGAGGGGGGGCGCAAGTTCGGCAACGCGACCTCGGAGAACATCGGCCGCCAGCTCGCGATCATCCTCGACGGCCGCGTCCAGTCGGCGCCGCGCATCGAGTCGCGCATCCAGAGCGAGGGACGGATCACCGGCAGCTTCACCACCGAGGAAGTGCAGAACCTGGCGCTGATCCTCCGCTCGGGCGCGCTGTCGGCGTCGCTCACCTATCTCGAGGAGCGCACCATCGGCCCGACGCTCGGCGCCGACTCGATCCGCTCGGGCGTGCTGGCCTCGATCGTCGGCCTGCTCCTGGTCGTCGTCTTCATGCTGATTTACTACAAGCTCTCCGGCGTCAACGCCGTCGTCGCGCTGGTCCTGAACCTGGTCATCCTGCTCGGCCTGATGGCCTACATCGGCGCGGTGATGACGCTGCCCGGCATCGCCGGCTTCGTGCTGACGATGGGCATCGGCGTCGACTCGAACGTGCTGATCTTCGAGCGCATCAAGGAAGAGCTGGAGGCGGGGCGCGGCGTCCGCGCCTCGATCAACGCCGGCTTCAACCGCGTCTTCTGGACGCTGGTCGACACCCACATCGCGGCGCTGATCTCGGTGGCGTTCCTGTTCCAGTTCGGCACCGGCCCGATCCGCGGCTTCGCGGTGACGCTGTTCTTCGGCCTGCTGTCGAACCTGTTCACGTCGATTTTCGCGTCGCGGACGCTCTTCGAGCTGGCGCTCGCCAGGCGGCACCAGGTCAACACCCTGTCCATCTAGCCATGCATATTTTCAAAGACACCCACTTCGACTTCCTCCGCTGGCGCTGGCACGCGATCGCCCTGTCGTGGGCGGTCATCCTCGCCGGAGTCTTCGTCTTCTTCACCAGGGGGATCCCGCTCGGCATCGAGTTCGCCGGCGGCACGGCCGTGATCGTCCAGTTCGATCAGCCGGTGCCGGCGCAGAACGTGCGCGCGGCGCTGGACAAGTCGTTCCCGGGCGGCGGCGACAACATCGTCATCCAGTCCTACGGCGACGCCTCGCAGAACATGTACATGATCCGGGTGCCGTCGGTGGGCGCCGAGGCGGGCGGGGCGCTGAGCTCGACCAAGCAGCAGGTGACCGACGCGCTGACGCGGAACAACGTCGGCAAGTTCACCGAGGTCGGCACCGAGATTGTCGGCCCGGCGGTCGGCCGCGAGCTGCGCAGCCGCGGCATCTGGGCCACGGTGCTGTCGCTCATCGGCATCCTGCTCTACATCGCCTTCCGCTTTCAGTTCAGCTTCGGCGTCGGCGCCGTCGTCGCCACGGTCCACGACCTGCTGGTCACGCTCGCGTTCCTGGCGATCTTCCGCTACGACATGTCGCTGAACGTCATCGCCGCGATCCTGACGATGACCGGCTACTCGACCAACGACACCATCGTCATCTTCGACCGGGTGCGCGAGAACCTGCGCAGCATGCGGCGCGACTCGCTGAACGACGTGATCAACGCGTCGGTCAACCAGACGCTGGGCCGCACGATCATCACCGCCGGCACCGCGCTGCTGACCTCGCTGGCGCTGTTCTTCTTCGGCGGCGAAGTGCTGCACGGCTTCGCGTTCACGATGGTGGTCGGCATCATCACCGGCACCTACTCGAGCATCTTCATCGCCGCGGCGATCGTCAGCTTCTGGCGCGGCACGACGACGCGCGCGGCCGCGCGCGCCCCGGCGACCACCGCGCCGGCGCCGCAGCAGCCGCAGCGCAAGCAGAAGCCGCAGCGGAAGGCCCGCGCCTCGTAGGGCCGCGTTTGCTCCATCCGCGACGACTGCCGCGTCGCCCGCCCCGGCCTCGTGCGGGCCGGCCGGGGCCGGCCCCGACGGCGCCATGCCCACGCTCGTAAAAGCCGCGATTCTCGGCGTCGTCCAGGGGCTGTTCGAGTTCCTGCCGGTGTCGTCGACCGCCCACCTGCTGCTCGCCGGCCGGGCGCTCGGCTACGACGACCCGGGCGGCGTGTTCACGGTGATGATTCAGCTCGGCTCGATCCTCGCGGTGGTCTGGCTCTATCGGGCCAAGCTGACTGACGTGGCCGCGGGGCTGGCGACGCTGCCGGCGGCGCGGCGCTTCGTGCTGATGATCGCGCTGGCGACGCTGCCGCTCCTGGTCGCCGGCGCCCTGCTGGGGAGTTTCGTCCGCGGCGTGCTCTACGGCAACATCGTCGTCATCGCCTCCGCCTTCATCGTCGGCGGCATCGTGATGCTGGTGGTCGAGCGTGTGCGCCCGGCCCCTGATGTGCTGACCGTCGACGAGATCCCGACCGGCCGCGCGTTCGCGATCGGGTGCTTCCAGGCGCTGGCGATCATCCCCGGCGTATCGCGCTCGGGCGGAACGATCGTCGCGGCGATGGCGATGCGGGTCGATCGGCCGGCGGCGGCGGAGTTCACCTTTTTTCTCGCGATGCCGGCGATGAGCGCCGCCTTCCTTCACGATCTGGTGGACCTGCGCGGCCACGTCAGCGGCGGGCGGGTGCTCGAGATCGCGGTCGGCTTCGTGATGGCGTTCATCGCCTCGGCGCTGGTGGTGCGGCCGTTCCTCGGCTACGTCCGCCGCGCCGGCTTCGCGCCGTTCGCCTGGTATCGCATCGGGTTCGGCGTTCTGCTTCTGGCGGCGCTCGCCGCCGGGTGGGTGTAGCGATGCACTGGCTTCGCCGCAGCTTCATCGCCGGGTTCTTCGTGGTGGTGCCGCTGTTCGTCAGCGTCGTCGCCATCATCTGGGTGTTCGGGCTGGTGGACGGCTGGACGTCGCCGCTCTACGAGCGCGCGCTCGGCCGGCGCATTCCCGGCCTCGGCATCGCCACCACGGCGGTGATGATCGTGCTGGTGGGTGCGATCGCGCGCAACGTCATCGGCCGCCGCGTGCTGCAGCGCGGCGAATCGTGGCTGTTGAGGATTCCGGGATTCCGCGCGGTCTACGCCCCGGTGAAGCAGCTGGTCGCGGCGTTCTCGCCGGACAACGAGTCGGGCTTCAAGCGGGTGGTGATGATCGAGGACGCGAAGCGCGGCTTCGTGCTCGGCTTCCTGACGCGCGAGTTCACCGTCGATCGCGGGCACGGCCCGGAGCCGCTGCTCGCCGTCTACGTGCCGACCAACCATCTCTACCTGGGGGACATCGTGATCGTCGATCCGGCGCACGCGACGTTTCCCGAGATCACAGTCGAGGACGGCATCCGGATTTTCTTGACCGGCGGCATGGCGCTCCCGACCCGGCTGCGAATATAATCCCCCGTTTGCGCGAGGTGCAATGATTGTGACCGTTCATAAACTCCTCGTTCGTCTGATGATGCCGGTCCTGGGCATCGTCCTGTGCGGCGCGATGGTCGCGCTGCCGCGGCCGCTCGCCGCGGCCCAGCCGGGACAGACGGAGGTGCAGAGAGAAGCGCCGGTGCACGCCGGCGGCGAAGCGAGCCTGGTGCTGCCGGATCTGTCGACGGTGGATTTCCGCGGCATCAACGGCCGGACGCTGCTGATGGGCGGCCTCGTCATCTCCGGGCTCGGGCTGCTGTTCGGCCTGCTCACCTTCACCCAGCTGAAGAAACTGCCGGTGCACGCGTCGATGCTCGAAGTCTCGGAGTTGATTTACGAAACCTGCAAGACCTATCTCATCACCCAGGGCAAGTTCATCCTCATCCTCGAACTCTTCATCGGCGTCATCATGGTGTTCTATTTCGGCGTGCTCGAACGGCTCGAGCCGATGCGCGTCCTCATCATCCTGCTCTTCAGCCTGATCGGCATCGGCGGCAGCTACGGCGTGGCGTGGTTCGGCATCCGGGTCAACACCTTCGCCAACTCGCGGGCGGCGTTCGCCAGCCTGCGCGGCAAGCCGTTCCCGATCTACGCCATCCCGCTGCGCGCCGGGATGAGCATCGGCATGCTGCTGATCAGCGTCGAGCTGCTGCTGATGCTGTGCATCCTGCTCTTCATCCCGGGCAATCTCGCCGGCCCCTGCTTCATCGGCTTCGCCATCGGCGAG
>Ga0111538_10007046_pt1 | contig 15189 bp, 12 predicted proteins | sample SoiMethybrSBSTD1_FD_79669 | JGI IMG/M metagenome (GOLD analysis project Ga0111538, IMG submission 79669) | Bulk soil microbial communities from a Populus tree surrounding site in Tennessee, USA - Soil MetaG P. TD hybrid SBSTD1 (version 2)... | ecosystem: Environmental > Terrestrial > Soil >...
ATCGAGCGTGTCGAGCTCGAGATACGCGTCGCCAGTCGCGTAAGAGAGGGCCGTCACGACTTGCCGCGCTCCATGGTGACGCTCCTCAGTGGCGCTTCCACCGCTACGGTCGAACGCACGCGGGAGCTTCGTCGCCCCGTCCATATCCTCCTCCTGGAGGAGCACACGGAGGTCCTTTCGCGGCTCGACGCGCAGGTCGCCGCGGAGCCGGAGGTGGTCGATGAGCTCACGACCTGGTTTGCCGGCGGAGCTGACCAGCCTCCCCCGGCCCTGGGGGAGCTCCCCGACGCGACGTTTCGGGAAGTGACAAACCTGATGCTCCGCGGCGGGACGATCTCGCGCTGGCATCCGAGCCAGTGGTGGCGGCTCTTCTGGTACTACGTGCCGCTCTGGCCCGCGGCCATCTTCGTGAGCTTGTGCGTCTACCTGTGGCACAGGCTGCTTGCGACCGTCCTCTACCGGAGATGGGGGCGTCACCAGTTCGCCGAGGTCGCCGTTCTCGCTGGGGTCACCGCAGAAGCACTCGCCGAGTGGCTGCAGGTCAACCGCAAGATCGTGCCCCGCTACCGCTGGTTCGCTCGCCATCTCGAGGGCGACCGAGCCCTCCGCCTCCTCGGCCACATCGTCTGGTACGTCCACCCCCGCCAGCACGATGGCTCGACGACTTGAGACTGCGTGACCAACGAGGAGCCCCAGCTAATGGGGTGCCAACGATCTGAAGAGGAGCGCAGCGGCGCCATGCCCGTGGTTCAGTTCCGGCAGCGCGCCATCTCGTCCAGGTTCCGCGCCGCCAGGGCGCACTCGACGTAGCGCTCGCTCCTGTCCTTCACGCACGCGTCGACGTAGGCCTCGCTTCCGGTCGCTGCGAGGTTCGAGCGGTGCTTCTCCTGCTCGGCGCCCCCGAGCGTGGCTGAGCCCTGGGCGACCAGAAGATCTGCCACGTGGGCGCGCAGCTGGGCGCATGCCTCGCGCGAGGGCGGACTCTCGCTGTCGCTTCCGCAGGCTGCCAGCCAGCCGGCCAGCAGCGCGACGACCACCCGGCGGAGTGTCATGGGGCATACGCTATCACGGCCACAAAATCGTCGACACCGACGGGCGAAGGGTGTTAGTCAGAAAACTAGCCAGGCCGAATTCTGAGCTTACATCGGCACAGGGGGTGCGCGATGAAGGAGCTCGGATCACAGGAGCACCGCATGGCCCACCGGTCGCGGCGAACGGGGATCGTCCGTCCTCTCGCCCTCCTCGCCCTTGTCGCATCGATCCGCCCAGGCTTCGGCTCGCCGGGGAGCGTGCTCGACATCGACGTCCCGATGCTGGGAGACGAGCCGCCGAAGGCGAAGGACATCAAGGACGGCGACGCCTCCGTCTCCACACAGACGGGCGCGCTGGAGTACCGCTACCCCATCGAGGTCCCTGAGGGACGCCTGGGTGTGCAGCCGTCTCTCAGTCTCGCCTATTCGAGTCAGGGAGCCCTGCTCGGCGGCGTCGCCGCGGGATGGAGCCTGTCCCTTCCGGAGATCCGGCGCGACCCCAGCCAGAGCCGCCTCGCGCAGCGATCGACCGACTTCATCCCCCGCTACGTGAGCAGCATGGCGGGCGGTCATGTCCTGGTCGCGGTGAGCGAACCCGTAGCGGCCGACGTCGCGCAGGCGTACCGCGCCCAGTACGACGCGAGCTACACCCGCTTCGAGAGGCTGTCGACCAGCGGCCGCTGGCGCGCGCGAACCAGCGACGGCATGACGCACGAGTTCGGCTGGACCGACCACTTCGGGAACGGTCCGGCGGAGACCTGGCGAATCCCCATCACGCGATCGATCGATCCGTTTGGAAACCAGGTCGACTACTTCTACCTGCCGGTCGTCGACAAGTACGGCCACCGGGTCGATCTCGTCATCGATCACATCGACTACACCTCCAACGCCGCCCAGGGTGCGATCCAGGCGCACGCGCGCGTCCGCTTCGAGTACGAGACCTTCGCCACGCACTGCGCCGACGAGCTGCCGGTCGGAGCCAAGCTCGAGCACGACCATCTGTTTCTGCCCCGCTGGACCGGTTCACGCCGCCTCCTCGCGATCAAGACCGACGTGCGAAGTGGCACCGGCTACCGCCTGGTGAAGACGATCGCGCTCGGCTACGACGCGACGGCCGACGATTGCAACCAGCCGCGCGGCCCCCTTCGCCTCTTGACGTCGATCCAGGAGTCGGCGGTGTCGCCGCCGCCTGCCAACGCGACCACCGTCATGCCTGCGGTTGCCTTCTCCTACGGACCGCTCGTACCGACCCTGGCGACGCAGAGCAGCTACGCGCGGCCGGGTGGCAACTTCGGCGACGCCCTGGCCGCTGGCTACCGGGATGACGGCTACGGCTGGCCGCGCCTCGAGACGATGCTCCTCGACTACGACGGCGACGGCCGCGTCGATCGCCTGCGCAACAACCCGCTCTCGTCCGGCTGCGGATTCACCTGGGAACGCAACACCGGATCGGATTTCGCCTCGGGCGTGGGGCAGCGCGTCGCGCTGCCGACCTTCCTTTGGGGACAGGGCAGCGGCCAGGGACAGTCGTACCTCGAGGAGTGCTCGCTCGCCGCACAGCGGAGCGGTTTCGAGAACCAGCCCAACCCGACCGCATGCACCGGCGCATCGAACAAAAACTACCTCTCCTACCGGTTCCTCGACCTCAACGGGGACGGGTTCCCCGATCTCGCGACCACGCTCAACATCGATTACCGCTACTTCAACCCGAACGCCGTACCCTCGCCGCTGCCTGCGGAGTGGAATCCGACCTGTGCCCCAGACGACGGCATGTGCCCGGACCTCGACCCCGACCAGGTGCAGGGCGACGAGGTCTGCGCGCCGACCGAAAGGTACTCGTGCGATCTCGACCTCGGCGCAGTCGACGCCGACATCGGCAGCTCCGGCTCGGTCCCCTGCGACGTGCTGATGCGAGGACCGGCCAACCCCGGACAGGGGGGCAGCCCGTGCCCGCCCAACCCTCGCCAGCCGCTTCGAAAGTGCGGCGGATATGTCTGGGTGATCTACTGGAACAACGGCTCGGGAATCGACATCACCGACCTCGCACGTCGCAGCTCGGTCATCTCACCGGTCCCCCTCGAGTCGAACGCGGCCGACTCGTCGCTCGGCGCCAAGCGCAGCGGCTTCGCCTCGCAGTTCCACGCCATCATCGACCTCGACGGCGATGGCCTTCTCGACGCAGTGACGAAGGAGGCGCGGCTCGACGAGAACGAGGAACCGATCCAGACGAACATGTGGTTCGTGTTCCGTGGCGACGGCACGGGTCACTTCCTGCCGCGGGCGAACGGCTACCCATACGTGTGGTTCGCCCCGTATAGCTCCGGCTTCTCGGTGGCCGCCTCGGTCTTCACGCCGGGCGTGCCGGCGGAGCAGGGGACCAGCCGCTCGTTCGGATGGGCGGGCGTCATGGATGCCAGCGCAGACGGCGCGCCCGACCTCCTTTACCTGCGGCCCGGCGACCTCACGGGCGACGCGGTCACCTTGTTCATGAACCGCGGCGAGGGGTTCCGGAACCTTGGCGCCGTCGACATCTACTTCAATCAGCCCCTATGGCTCGACGTCCTCAACTACTCGTTCGTCGATAACGCCCTCAAGCCGGCAGGCAGCAACGTCGTCACCCAGGGTGACCGCCGATCGCTGGCGACCCCGCTCGACTATGACGGCGACGGGCGCCTCGATTTCTACGACGGCCGGTTCGTGACTGACCTGGGAACCATCTACGGTGGTGACGGCACCGGGGAGCTGATGAACGGCGTCTCCCTCCCGCTCGGCAGCATGCTCAGGAGCCACCTCGAGGCCGGCACGGGGCAGTTCCGGCAACGAAGTGACCTGGTGGACATCGATGGCGACGGCGTCGCCGAATGGGTCGAGGACAACGGGACGCAGTTCGTCACCCACGGTGAGCTGAACGACGGACGGCCGATGCGGCTCCTCAACGGCATCGACAACGGCGCCGGCGGCATCGTCGACGTCCGGTACCAGGCATCGACACGGACCGCCATCGACATACCGGGCACCGACGATCATGTCGGGACACCGAGCCACACGTGGGTGGTCGATACGATGACCGCGACCGACGCGGGCGGCTCGCAACCGGCGGCGACGACGACCTACCGGTACGGCGCGCCGGTCTGGAACGCCGACCAGCTCGGACGCTACGGGTTCCGGGGCTTCGGAAAGACCCGCACCATCCGGCCGCTCGGCGCCGTCGTCGACTCGACCTTCGACTACTCGGTCGACTGGAGCGGGCGGCTGTCGGAGACGAGCAGTTTTGCCAGCGCCCCCGACGCCACCGCCGACCGACCGGACACGATAGCGAGCACTACCTGGGCCCAGTTCGATCTCTTCGCCGCGAGCGTGAAGTCGTTTCAGCCGACCACGAGGAAGGAGTGGACCTGCTCGACCGGCCAGACCCGCGCGCAGTGCCAGGCGAGCGGCGGGGCGCTCCAGACCGACGCCACGACCTACGTCGCGCAGGCGGCCGAAGGAGACGCGACCGGGCTGGCACTCCTCTATTACCCGCGCCATGTCTGGCGGAAGCGAAGCGGCGGGATCCAGGACGGCGACCGCAAGGTCTTGTCCGATCACTTGCTCTATTCTGGGGCCGACTTCTACCGGCTCCGCATCAACCTCGAGCAGGTCTACGAGCGCGTCGCCGGCGCCGACGTATTGCGGAGCGACACGCGGCACACCTGGACGGCGAACGGCTCGGGCCCGCCCGGTGCCTTCCACCAGAAGACGAACGCGCGCCCGGCGAGCGGGGTGAATGCCACCGAGCTCCGCTACAACGAGACGGGCACGGGCCTCGTCACCGGGCGCAAGAAGCCGCAGCAGTTCTCCACATCGTCGACGCTGCGGTCGCAGGTTGGCTACGACCCGGTGTACCCGGTCCTCCCGGTCACGACCGAGAACGAGCTCGACCACCTGGTCCTGACCGACCGCGATCTCGGCACCGGGGCGGTGCTCTCGACCCGCGGCCCCAACCCGATCTCGGGCGGCACCACGTGCAACCAGTACGAGGAGGTCAGGACCGAGATCGACGGCTTCGGCCGTCCGCTACGAGTCTACTTGACCACGGAGGACTCCAATGGCGCGTGCCTCCTCGAGCTGGCGCAGACGTTCACCTACGTCGACAGCGCGCCGCGCAAGGTCATCGAGGACCGGGTCATCACCTTCGGACAGCCGGACACGACCCGCGTCGAGACCACGTTCGACGGTTTCGGTCGGGTCAGGACCCGCAAGGAGTATCGCTTCGAAGCAGGTCTACCCGATCGGGTCGACTCGTTTGGCTACGACGTCCAGGGCAACCTGGCGTCCTACACGACCCCTGACCCCTCCGACGACTCGACCGCGACCGTCACCTACCAGTACGTCCACGATCCATTCGATCGTCCCGTGCACGTTGTCCGTCCGGGCACCCCCTCGAGCGAGGTCACCTGGTCGTATAACGGGCTCGCCACCACGCGCACTGAGGTGGCGGCGAGCGGGCCCGAGGCGGAGACGACGACCACCGAGGACGTCTTCGGCCGGCTCGTGCGGGTCGACGAGCGTAGAAACGCGACCGAGATCGCCACCACGCTCTACACGCACGACCCCCTCGACAACGTCAAGACCATCACCGATCCGGACGGCCTCGTCACGACGCTCGACCACGACTGGCGCTCGCGGCGGACCGCCATCACCCGCGGCGCGCGCGTCTTCCGCTACGAGTACGATCTCAACGGCAACTTGCTCCGCGAGATCGCGCCGGTCCCGGCCGGGGCCGACCCGCTCCTCTACACGACGTCCACCCTCTACGACGATCTCGACCGGCCGTGGTCGCGCCTTCCCGGCGTGCGCGCGCTGACCACCGCGCAGCTGAACTCCTTCGGACACTCGGCAACCACCTACGTCTACGATCAGAACCCGAACGGCGTCGGCCGCCTGACCAGCGCCAGCTCGCTCGTCGTTCAGCGGTCCTTCCAGTACGACGGCCGCGGCAACGTCAAGGTCGATCAGCTCGGCTTCACGCTTCCCACCTCGGTGGGTGTGATGAGCGACAGCCGGACGATCACGCGCGGCTACAACGCGCTTGGCGGCGTCATCAGCGAGAAGCACGGTGACGACGCGAACGCGCCGACCTGGACGACCACGACCTACGACCGGCGCGGGGCCCCGAAGGAGCTGACCTGGCAGCAGATGCCCCCGGTCATTCTCGGTACCGCAACTCGCAACGTTGCCGGCCTCACGAAGAGCATCCTGGGTGGCAGCGTCCGGCAGACGTGGACCTACGACCAGCTGGGACGGGTCATCGACATCAAGGGAACGTCGTCTCCCTCGCAGACCGTGAGAGTCAACGAGCAGTGGACCTACTACGGCATGGACGACCCGGAGACCTTGCTTGCGTTCCGCGGCGGGCTGCCGCAGCGCGTCTTCACCTTCAGCTTCGACGACCGCCACCAGCTCACCGACGCCGACGACGACAGCAGCAGCGGTTACACCGGCCACTTCGAGTACCGCGCGAGCGGACGTCTCGACCGCGCCGTCATCGCGTCGGTCGGCGCCCCGATGGCCCCGCCGCGCGACGTCAACTACGTCTACGCCACGGCCGCCGACCGCGACCCCGAGGCCCTCACTCGGCTCCAGAGCAACATCGGCGCGGCGCCCGTCATCTACACCTCGGACGATTCGGGCAACATCGCCACCCGCGACGAGGACGGCACCGGCGGCCAGCCGTCATTCAAATTCATCTACGACGGCGAAGACCAGCAGCGCCGCGCGACCGCGCCGAACCTCGACAACGAGCTCTACTACTACGACCACAGCGGTCAGCGCGTCCTCGCCGTCTCGCGCCTCTCCGGCGGCACCATCACCAAGGTCCGCCTCTGGCACGCCTCCCTCGAGATCGAGTACGCCGCCAGCGGCGCCGTCGTCGAGACCCTCGCCCACCTCGCGCTCGGCGGCCAGCCGGTCGCTCGCGTCACCAACCGCGCCACCGCCCGCCGCGTTGTCCACAACCAGCTCGGCCACTTCCTGGCCGCCTTCACCCCCGACGGCCAAGCCCTCGACGCCTCCTTCATCTATGGCCCCTTCGGCGAGATTCTCGACCAGTCGGGCCCCACCGACGACTACCTCCGCCGCTTCAACGGCAAGGAACAGGATCAGCTAACGGACCTGTCGTACTTCGGCGCCCGCTACTTCGACCCCCTCTCCCTGACCTGGACCCAGGCCGACCCGCTCTACCGTTTCGCCCCTGACGCCGCGTGGGACGAGCCGAGGAGGGCAAGCCTGTACACCTTCGATCTGCAGAACCCGCTGCGGTACGTCGATGCAAACGGGCTTGGACCGGGGTCGTTCAACGCTGATCCGCTCGCGCAAAGGACATTGCCCCAAGTGCCCTACGGCAGCTGCTTCGGGCAGAGCTGCATGAGCGCTGTGTATAATTCGCCGGAGGGCGTCGACGAGAACCATCCGCTCGTTGCGATCCCCAATGCCGCGCTCCACGTTGCAGCCAAGTTTGACGGCCGGGTCGCGATCGTCGTGGAGGTGCTCGACGCGCTCGGGAACGACGACTCCGGCGACGAGGACGTCGACCTGGCGAATGTCGACCCCTCGTCGTTGCCAGGACCGCCCGGGCCGCGCGTTGGCGTACCGGGTGCTCGCGCCCCGCGAGAAGGCGGGCTAAACGGGGCGCGTAAGGAGCCGAATGAGGTCACGTATCAGCTTCGTTCTGCTGACGGGAAGTTCAAGACTACGGGGCGAGTGACGAGCGGTGGCGGAAAGGGAGGCGGACGACTAAGCTGGCCGCAGCAACAAGCACTCCACACGGAGGGTAAGGTGCTACGAAAAACGGGGCCCAAGACGAAGGCCGGCGATGTCCTCACAATGCAGGGTCGGGAGCCAGCTTGCAGCATGTGCAAAGGGGCGATGAACAAAGCTGCGAAAGAGAGAAAGATAAAGATAATATACAAAGACGCGAAGGGCGGATCCCACACGGCTCAGTAACGCTCATGCGCAATAACAGTCAGTTGCATCGAATGAAACGCAGACGCGAAATTGTCGATATTGTCCAGTCGGTATTCGGAGCCAATTACGTGCCAGTCCCCGCCAAGGAGGATTCCGGCAGCGGCATCCCCGTGTTCGAGGATTCGCGTTCGCGTTTGGGCTGGGTCTATGTGCCCGATGGCACCTTCGTCATGGGCTTGACGGGCGATCAGGCCGAAGCGGCCGTTCGTCTTGCAGAAGCTCCGTTCCTTACCTTCTCGGAGATGCAACCGTCTGCCACCCGCACCGTGCAGGCAATGCTCGTCAGCCAGTCGCCAGTCTCGGTCGTTGCTGCATTAGAGGCCCGCGTTCCTGTTCAGGGCCAGATAGGACATGACAGTGTGGCACTGGTAGATTTTGAATCTGCTGATGAGATTGCCTCGCACTACGGTGCTAGTCTTCTGAACGAGGTAGAATGGGAATACGTTTGCCGAGCCGGAACAGAGTCACTGTTTTGGTTCGGGGACCGCATTCCCAATCGAACATCGATGGAGCGGATCCTGGGCCTTCGAGCGCCGTCGCTACCGAATGCCTTTGGCCTGATCGAGCTGTTTCATGGCGAGTGGTGCGCCGACTACTGGGCACCGTCACTGGACGCGGCTCCCAACAGGGATCGCGGCCGTGTTATTCGTGGAGGCGCCTCGCGTTTCTGGCCCTGGGCGGATTCTCGCGAATGGGCGGCTTGCTCCAGCGCGTATCGCATGCCGGCTTCTGACACCGGCGGACTCGGAGCAGCCGTGCGGTTGGTCCGACGCCAGTAAGGCACCCCGAGTCCCGTTGACGCGGATCGTTCCAGCGCGACTTTGGCCATCCCGCCCTCCTCGCGGACGAAGTTGTCGGGGCGCCGGACCGGATAGCTGCGGGCTGCCCCGAGAGCGACGATCGTCATCCAGCCGCCGGTTGCAGAATCAGGAGCCGCTGGTGGCGCAGTCGAACGCGTACTCGATCGTCACCTCTTCGGAAGGGGAGGTCGTGACTTCGCGTACGAGGCGATTCTCCTCGTAGGTGTAGGCCGTCACGGTCGGCGGCTGGGGCTGCTCGCCGTCGGAGTCGAACGCAAGCTGGGTCAGGCGATCGAGGCCGTCGTAGGTGTACCGGTAGCTCGTGTCGACGACTCCGAACTCGGTGGGCGACGAGACGTCGACCAGGAGGGCGACCATGTGGCTGTGCCCGTCGAACGTCCAGGTGTCGTACCTCTCGACACCGTCCCCAGCGTCGGGGTCCTGGTCCTGCTGCATCTCGACCCGTCGCCCCTGGTCGTCGTACGAGAAATCGGAGAACTGGTACCGGACATCGTTGGCCTCGTAGTCGACGTGGACGATGCGGTCGCCGTCGGCCTGGTAGAACGCCGAGTACCCCGTCCCGTCTGCATAAGACCAGACCTCGGTTTCCATCAGCCCATCATTGACCGTATCTCCATCGTAGTCGTAGTCCCACGCCTCCTCGGTGCGCGGACCATCGCTGAAGGTGAACACTGCGGTTCGATCGACCCCGTCGGCGTACGTGATGCGTTGCATGACGAGGTTCGCGCCTTCCCAGTCCAGCTCCATTCGGAAGTCGGAAATGCCGTCGATGGTTCCCTCCTCCAATGTGAGGTTGCCGTCCTCGTTGTACTCGTAGGTCCAGTCGACCGAGTACGCCGCATGGGTCTCGGTGGCGCCACAAGGTGGCTCCAGCCTGGGTGCGGCTTCGTCATCACCTCCGCCGCAGGCCACGACGAAACAGGTGATGGCGACGAACGGGACCTTCGACACGGGCTCTCCTTCCTTCGACTCAGTGCCTCTGACAAGAGCCGCAGAAGGTACGAAGATTTCGGAGGCCTGGTCAACCGACAAGCGCAGGCGGGTCTACCGACGTTGAAGTCTTCGCGGCTTGCGGTGGCGCCACTGGCCCCGAAGCGGCGATGCGCTGCGCGCCCGTCCGCACGATCATGGAGCTCGCCGGCACCAGGATCTGAAGACGACGCTGCGGTACACGCACCTCTTGCCAGGCGCGACCGACGGCGCGATGGAGCTGCTCGAGCGTCCCGGTACAAGTACTCCTGAACGAATCGACGGACGTAGCGGATAAGGTCTTTGATCGAACTTCGGGAGGAGCGGAATGCAGTCCTGCACGCACGCTCGCCCTCCGTGGCGCTCTCCCTGCGCGAGCTGCCGGAGCGCCTCAACGCCGTTCGGGACGGCATCGGCGGACTCCTGTGCGAGCTGCAGACTCTGACCGGCTCTCCTCTCCTTCGCTTCATGCTGCGACTCAGGAGCGCCGGCGAGGTAACGTTCACGCCGCGACGCGCCTCGGCCTCTCAGGGCGGGCACGGCTCAGAGACGGGAGCCATCGAAGGCAGCCATGCCGCGGAAGACGCAGTACGGCCCTGAGTCGCCGAACCACTCGATAATCTCCCGGGCGGTCTCGAGTCCTTCGATGGCGCCTTCACGCGTGATCGGGAAGTAGTCGTCCTCCGCCGGCACCTTGCCGTAATGCACGAGCTTGTTCCGTGTGGAGTACAACTTTCGGCCGAGCCGGTAGGTCTCCGGCTGGTCGACCATCAGGGAGCGGTGCAGGAGGTAGAGTGGTCGGGTATGCAGCAGGTGCTTGAACGCGTCGGCGTCGCGGAGCGCCTCGTAGACCGGATCCTTGGTTACGGTTGCACCACCGGCAACTGGCACGTCGACCAGTCGCAGCGATCGATCTCGGCCAGCGACGCCTCGCTCGTAGGCCTCCTCGAGCTGCTCGAACGCACAGGACTCAGCTGCGATCGCGGCGAAGAGCAGCGCGCGCCGAGGGTCCTCGTCTGCATGGGCCTGCAAGGCATCCAGGAAGATCTCAGCATGGATCGGCGGAACGAAGTCGCAGGGCAGGTTCGCGAGCAAGTCGATGTGCGCAGCGGTGATAGCCGTGGGGACGTGGTAGTCACGCGAGTACGTCCTCAATCCGTCCACCGCACCGTCGAAAATAGATCCGCCACCAGAGTTCTCGCCCCGTGTTCCGAATGCCGGTGACCTCAACGAGATGTCGAACTGCCGGGCGAGGTAGCGGAGCCGACGGAGGATCTCCAAGGCAGTCCTTGAGGGGATCAGCAAGTCGTCGTCCGTCAACTCGGGCCCCCGATAGCGGAGGCTCAGCTCTCGGCACATCACCAGGTGCTCGCCGTCCGGTAGTTTGAACACGGTGAGCAGCTCCGTGTGCATCTCGGCGGGGGACAGCGCCCAGGGGAGGACCAACGACCATCCGGGGAAGGCCGGGAGCTCGCGTTCTGCCGGTTGTCCCGCGCTTGCCCGCCAGACGATGCTGCCATTCCAGATGCCCCACAGCTGATCGACGGTCATCTCCAGGCCTCCGGTTCCTTGCCCGGACGATCACATACCAGGGAACTGGACTGGATCAGGAGTGCCGATTCCGAGAAGAGCGAAGCGATCGTGACGGTCCAGAGCGCCTTCGTCATCCCGGCTGCTCCGTCGAACTTCTCGAGCATCGTTCCGTTCCCACACACCAAAGTGATAGTGATGCGCGCCAGGCCGACACGATCCAGGAGCGGTGGGAGACGGCCGGCGAGGGGCCACCGACGCGCATCTCAGCCCCGACTATTCGTCGTCCTCATCGTCAAAGATCGCGCGCGCGTCAACGCCGTGAGCCTGCAGCCTCGAGTGTCACCGGCTCGGGTCGTCGCTCGCCCGTGACCCGCGCCGGGACTCGCCCCAGGCGAAGACCTCGAACAGGACGTCGTTGAAGCAGTCGAAGCCACCGTGGTCGTGTCGCGCGTGCATGTAGTCAAAGATCCGCTCGCGCGAGCCGTGCCGCTCAAGCTGGCGCGTCACGGTGCGGAGGTTTCCGAACAGGATGAGATCCGCGAGGTCGCGAGCCGTCTCTTCCGCGCTGGCCCACGCGAGGTCGGGCTTCCCGTAGCTCATGTGAGCGCCGACGAGGGCGATGTCGTCGAGGAAGCTTTCGAGGTCATCGAAGAGGTCGCCGAGTTCTGGAATGCCGAGGGCAGGTGCGGCTGAGCCGGTTCGTCGCCGGTGGCCAGGATGGGCGCGGTTCTCGTTGCGGTCCTCGCCGAGTCCTCCGCAACGGCTCTTGAACTTCGCAGCGAGAGCTTCAATGTCGCCGGGCTTCGCAGTATCCGTCGTGCACGAAGGGAAGAGGCGCTGGAATGCAGCCTCGTAAACCTCGTTATTGGCTGCTGCCTCGTCTGGGTCTTCGTTGCGATCTCGAGGCCGCTTTGTTCGGAACTCGCTGAGGTGGTGTGCCTTGAGCTGCCCGAACAGGCCCCCCTGCTTCCACAGGGCAGTCGCCCAATCATCGAGGGCGATGACCAGCATGTGGTAGGAGTCGAGCGCCGTCTCCCAGATGAGCTGGTTGCGAGGTGTGAACTCTTTGCCCCGGCACACCCGAGTTAGTTCGTCCTCCAGCTCCTTCGCTGCGTAGTACCGGTTCTTGATGGCGAGGAGCTGGTGGTATTCGTCGGCGATCCTGCCGGCGAGGACCGGCAGTTCGTCATCGGACGGGACCATGCTGCAAGGGTACACGGTAAGTCCCAACATGCCAGAGTGCCGCCACAGCCGTCGCAACACACAAGGTGGGGTTCCGGCTTAATGGGAAGCACTCGAGCAGCCGGCACTTGTTGATCGGCGGCCGTCAGGACTCCAGGAAGGCCCTGGCGACTCGTCCGGCGGACGGTTCCGGTTCTGGTAATCGCTGCAGCGTCGCCGCGGAACGTGAGCGGGGCGCTGTAAGACGAGGCAACTCGCGGGAGGCGAGCGAGGAAGTAATGCGCGCAGGAAATCTGGTGCATTCGTTGGCCTATTTATTTTTCGGAGGGGCCGCCGCTTGAGTTAGACCAGGGGTCGCAGGGTTGTGAGATTTCGGGGAGAAAGTGATGGGTCGACTGATCCTGGCGGGTCTGTGAAAAGCAGAACGGGTTGAGGAGGTGGATGTGGCGAACCGGAACCCGGACATGATGAGGGTGGTCGAAGTGGCGGCGTTTCTCGATCTGAGTCGGAACACGGTGTACGAGGCGGCGGGGAGGGGAGAGATCCCGTGCCGGCGGGTGGGGAGGCGGATCCTGTTCTCGCGGGCGGTGCTCGTGGCATGGTTGGGGGTGCAGGAGCGCGGCTGACCGGAAAGGCACGAGATGCCGGTCTACCGCGACAAGCGAAATGGCCGCTGGCGTTTTCGGAAGATGCTGACCTTGCCGAACGGACGACGGATCCGGCTCGGCGGGACGGGAGCCGTGAACGCCAGGGTGGCCGCAGAGGCCGCGGAGCGCGCTGCGATCGAGCATGCGCTGCGCGGAATGGGTAAACCCCAACCGAAGGAGGTGCCGACGCTGGAGAAGTTCCAGGAGGAGTTCGTCAGGACGTACGTGCGTGCGAACAACAAGGAGTCGGAGCGGCGGAGCAAGGAGCTCATCCTCCAGGCTCACATCGTTCCGCACTTCGGTCGGATGCGGCTCCATGCGATCGGAGCGCGCGAGATCGAGGCGTTCAAGGCGGAGCTGCTGGAAGAGAAGGAGCTGGGACGGAAGACGGTCAACAACGTCCTCGCCGTTCTCTCGAAGCTCTTGAGGTACGCCGAAGAGCTCGAGGTGGTCGAGCGCGCGCCGCGAGTGCGGCTGCTCAAGGTCGAGAGGCGGAAGGTTCGCTATCTCGACTTCGAGGAGTACGCCGCGCTGCTGAAGGCGGCGGCGAGCGAGCCGGAGTGGTACGCGGCGGTCCTGCTCGGCGGTGACGCCGGGCTGCGCCGCGGCGAGATCCGTGCGCTCCAGTGGGATGACTGGGATCGCCAGGCTGGACGGCTGGTGGTGCAGCGCTCGCTCTGGGAGGACGTGGAGGGCGCGACGAAGGGCTGGAACCAGCGGACCATTCCGCTGACCGACCGGCTGGCGTCAGCACTCCGGGCCATCCGCCATCTGCGAGGGCCGTACGTTCTCTGCGATGCGGACGGTCGGCCGCTCACGCGCGAGGCGATGCGGTGGAACCTGCCGCGGCTCTGCCGGCGGGCGGGGATCCGGCCGTGCGGGTGGCACGCGCTTCGCCACACGTTCTGCACGCACCTCGCGATGCGCGGCGCGCCGGCGAAGACGATCCAGGCGCTGGCCGGTCACGCGGACCTGACGACGACGCTCCAGTACATGCACCTGGTCGAGGGCGCGGCCGAGCAGGCGATCGCGCTCCTCGAGGCGCCGGCCCAGGGCCGTTGCCAACAGGTTGCCAACGCGCCGTAGAGAGAAGCAAAAAAGCCCCGCAAGTCATGAGACCTGCGAGGCTTTCGAGAGTGACCCCACCGGGACTTGAACCCGGGATTTCGGCGTGAGAGGCCGACGTCCTAACCGCTAGACTATGGGGCCGTGAGGCGGATGGTGCGGGTGATGCGGGTGATGAGCGAAGGGAAGGTTGTAGGCGAAGAGGTGGAGGGTGTCCAGTGGGGGTGGTGGTTCGGGGACAGGGATTCGAACCCCGATAAGCAGATCCAGAGTCTGCGGTCCTGCCGTTAGACGATCCCCGAGTGTGGGCGGTTCTTTACCGTCAGCGGGCGCCCTGGTCAAGGGGCGCCGGAGGGGGTGGGCGGCGGCTTCGCGGGTGGGGGCGGCGGCGGGGCGGCGGGCGGTGTGGGGACGATGGCGATGAAGGTCTTGCCGGTCTGCTGGAAGATGTGGATGGCGAGCCAGGGGAGGTTGGGCTGGCGGGAGATGAAGCGGGCGACGGTGACGGCGCCGCGCCGGTAGATGGGGATCTCCTGGTGGGGGGTGCCGGTCCGCTTGAGGTGGCGACGGACGTGCTCGACGGTGTCGCGGAAGCCGCGGCCGGAGGTGAAGAGGTCGCTCGTGGGGTGGGCAGGGTCGGCGGAGCGGCTGCCGCGCGGAAGGGGGACGCCGTGCACGGTCTGGGCGGCGGCGGGCGCCGGGAGGGCGGCGGCGGCGAGCGCCGAGGCGAGCAGGAGGGCGGCGTGCGAGCGCAACGGGTGGATGGTAACCTCGGCCGGCATCGGGACAAAGGAGCGCTCATGCGAAGGATGTTGCTCGCGGCTGGTCTGGTGGTCGCCGTCGCGCCACTCGGCGTGTCGATGTCGGCGTGCAAGAAGGACAAGAAGAAGGATGACAAGACGGCGCCGGTCGCGACCGACGACAAGGCCGGCGGCG
>Ga0111538_10007047_pt1 | contig 15189 bp, 13 predicted proteins | sample SoiMethybrSBSTD1_FD_79669 | JGI IMG/M metagenome (GOLD analysis project Ga0111538, IMG submission 79669) | Bulk soil microbial communities from a Populus tree surrounding site in Tennessee, USA - Soil MetaG P. TD hybrid SBSTD1 (version 2)... | ecosystem: Environmental > Terrestrial > Soil >...
CGCGAAGCGGTAGAACGCCGGCGCCACAGGGTCCTACCGCGGGACGGCGGCCGCCGCCGGCCTGCCGCCCGCGGTCGCGGTCAAGCCCGCGGCCCCCGCGGCCAGACCCGGTTCAAGCAGCGCCAGCACCATCTATTAGCCCTTAACCTCCGACGTGATAGAACCAGCCGCCAGATCGGTCGAACCGAGGCTGGCGAGCGCCCGAAGGCTTGATCCGATGGAAGAATTTTACCGCATCCGGCGGCTTCCGCCCTACGTGTTCGAGCAGGTCAACCGCGCCAAAGCCGCGGCCCGCAATGCCGGCGCCGACATCATCGACCTCGGCATGGGCAATCCGGACCTGCCGGCGCCCGAGCACGTCATCGAGAAGATGAAAGAGACGCTCGGCAAGCCGCGCACCGATCGCTATTCGTCCTCCAAGGGCATCCCGGGGCTGCGCCGTGCGCAGGCGGCTTATTACGGCCGGCGGTTCGGCGTGAAGCTCAACCCGGACACCCAGATCGTCACCACGCTTGGCTCCAAGGAGGGCTTCGCCAATGTGACCCAGGCGATCACGGCGCCGGGCGACGTCATCCTGGTGCCCGACCCGAGCTATCCGATCCACGCCTTCGGCTTCCTGATGGCGGGCGGCGTGGTGCGCTCGGTGCCATCCGACCCGACCGGGGACTTTTTCACCACCCTCGAGCGCGCGATCGTGCATTCGATTCCGAAGCCGATCGCGGTCGTGGTCTGTTATCCGTCGAACCCGACCGCCTATGTCGCCGATCTCGACTTCTATCGCGAGCTGGTGCCGTTCGCGAAGAAGCACGGCGTTTTCGTTCTCTCCGATCTCGCCTATGCGGAGGTCTACTTCGAGAACAATCCGCCGCCGTCCGTGCTGCAGGTGCCGGGCGCGATCGACGTCTGCGTCGAGTTCACCTCGATGTCGAAGACCTTCTCGATGCCGGGCTGGCGCATCGGCTTTGCGGTTGGCAACGACCGCATCATCGCGGCGCTGGCGCGGGTGAAATCCTATCTCGACTACGGCGCGTTCACGCCGATCCAGGTCGCCGCCACCGCGGCGCTGAACGGTCCGCAGGACTGCATCGCCGAGATGCGCGAGACCTACAAGCGCCGCCGCGACGTGCTGGTCGAAAGCTTCGGCCGCGCCGGCTGGAACGTACCGCCGCCCAAGGCCTCGATGTTCGCCTGGGCGCCGATTCCGGAGCCTTTCAGGACGCTCGGCAGCGTCGAGTTTTCGACACTGCTGGTCGAGAAGGCCGAGGTCGCGGTGTCGCCCGGCACCGGCTTCGGCGAGCGCGGCGAAGGCTTTGTCCGCATCGCGCTGGTCGAGAACGAGCAGCGCATCCGCCAGGCTGCGCGCAACCTGCGCCGCTTCCTTGAAAGCGGCCCTGAAAAGCTCCATAACGTCGTCCCTCTCGCGACGCGGCGCTGACGCCGCGTCCATCAGCGGACCCCGTCATGGTTGCCCCGCTCAAAGTGGGTGTTGCCGGTCTCGGCACGGTCGGCGCCTCGGTGCTGCGGCTGATCGCGCAGGAGCGTGGTCTGATCGCGGCGCGCTGCGGCCGGCCGATCGAGGTGGTCGCCGTGACGGCGCGCTCGCGCGGCAAGGACCGTGGCGTCGACCTGCGCAAAGTTCGCTGGGCCGCCGATCCGGTGAGGCTGGCCAAGGATCCGGACATCGACGTGTTCGTCGAGCTGATCGGCGGCGATAGCGGTCCGGCCCATGCGGCGGTGATGGCCGCGCTTCGGGCCGGCAAGTCTGTCGTCACTGCCAACAAGGCACTGCTGGCCCGGCATGGTGTGGCGCTGGCGGCGCTGGCCGAGAAGCAGCGCGTGGCGCTTAATTTCGAGGCCGCGGTCGCCGGCGCGATCCCGATCGTCAAGACGATCCGCGAAGGTTTGGCCGGCAACACGATTGCGCGCATCTACGGCATCCTCAACGGCACTTGCAATTACATGCTGACGCGGATGGAGCGGGAAAAGCTGTCGTTCGGGGAGTGCCTCAAGGAGGCGCAGCGGCTCGGCTATGCCGAAGCCGATCCGTCATTCGACATCGAGGGCCACGACACCGCGCAGAAGCTTTCGATTCTGGCGAGCATCACGTTCGGCACCAAGGTCGATCCCGGCGCGATCTACGTCGAGGGCATCAGCTCGATCACCACGGCCGATCTCGAGGCGGCCGACGAACTCGGCTATCGGATCAAGCTGCTCGGCGTCGCGGTCAGGACCGAGCAAGGCATCGAGCAGCGGGTGCATCCGACCATGGTGCGCAAGGATTCGCAGATCGCGCAGGTGATGGGCGTCACCAACGCGGTGACGGTCGACGCCGAAGGCATCGCCCCGATCACGCTGGTCGGGCCGGGCGCCGGCGGACTTGCGACCGCGTCCTCGGTGGTCGCCGACATCGCCGACATCGCCCGCGGCGTGCGCGCGGCGCCGTTCGGTCGGCCGACCGCAAAGCTCACGGTTTCGAAAAAGGCGCCGATGCAGCGCCACGAAGGCGGCTACTACATCCGTCTGCTCGCGGTCGACAAGCCCGGCACCGCCGCGACCATCGCCAAGCGGCTCGCGCAGCAGCACATCTCGCTGGAATCGATCGTGCAGCGCCATCGCGAGCCGCCCAGGGAGCTCGATCCGAAGAAGCCCGCGCCGGTTCCTGTCATCCTGATTACCTACGCCACGACCGAGGATGCGGTGCGAAAGGCCTTGGCCGCGGTCAAGCGCGACCGGGTGATTTCCGGCGAGCCGCAATTGATCCGCATCGAAAAAAATTGAAACATGGTCCCCTGAAGAACGAGGGACCCAGCGATGCCGTCGATTACTGTCCAGCCGAGCCAGTTTATCGAGCGCGTGCTTTCGATCGAGATCGTGCGGGTGACCGAGCGCGCCGCGGTGTCGGCGGCGCGATTGCGCGGCCACGGCAAGGACAAGGCCTCCGACCAGGCCGCGGTCGACGCCATGCGGCGGGAGCTCAACAAGCTGCCGATCGACGGCACCGTGGTGATCGGTGAGGGCGAGATCGACGAGGCGCCGATGCTGTTCATCGGCGAGCAGGTCGGCAACAAGGCGGGGCCCAAGGTCGACATCGCGGTCGATCCGCTGGAAGGCACCGTGCTCTGCGCCAAGAACATGCCGGGTGCGATCGCCACCATTGCGATGGCCGAGGCCGGGACGCTGCTGCACGCGCCCGACTGCTACATGGACAAGATCGCGATCGGGCCGGGCTATCCCAAGGGCACCATCGATCTCGACGCGCCGGCTGACGAGAACATCATGAGCCTTGCGAAGGCCAAGGGGGTGAAACCCTCGGAGATCACCGCGATCCTGCTCGACCGGCCGCGGCACGCCAAGGCGATCGAGCTCGTCCGCAAGACCGGTGCCGCGGTCAGCCTGATCAGCGACGGCGACGTTGCCGGCGTGATCCATTGCGCCGAGCCCAAGACCGGCATCGACATCTATATCGGCATTGGCGGCGCCCCGGAGGGCGTGCTGGCGGCCGCGGCGCTGCGCTGTATCGGCGGGCAGATGCAGACACGGCTCGTCATCGACAGCGAGGAACTGCGCGAGCGCACCATCAAGATGGGCATCAAGGATCCGAAGAAGAAATACGACATCGCCGACATGGTCCGGGGCGACTGCCTGTTCGCCGCGACCGGCGTGACCACCGGCGCGATGCTGACCGGCGTCAAGTTCGGCAAGGACATGATCGAGACCGACACCGTGGTGATGCGCTCGGTCACCGGCACGGTGCGGCGCATCATCGCCGAGCATCGCCAGCTCGGTAAATTCCACCTCGATTGATCGCGGCGGCCGCGAGGCCAAGCGCTATTTGGCCGGCTGTTGCTGTTGCTTGGCCGCCGGCGCCTGCTGGGGCTGATTGCGGGTCGGCGCGGTAGGTGTGTCGGGATTGGCGGGGGCAGGGGCCTGGCCGGTGGTTGCGCTGGGCGCGGGCTGTGGCGCCGGGCCGGGGGCGGTCGGCGAATTGGCGGCAGATTGCGCCGCGGGCGTCGCCGGCGAAACCGCGGTGTGTTCCACGGCGCCGATGCCGATCAAAAACATAAAGCCGGCCAGCACGGCCAACGCGCCAATTCCGAACCCCGAGGCCACCAGAAACATGCTGCGGGTCGCGTCACTTGGCATCGGGATCTCGTCATGGGTGCGCACCGGCATCTCGTCGCGGGTTCGAATTGGGATTTGGCGGGCTCGCATTGCCATGACGTTCTCCTTGAACGGACGCGCCCCGGCGGAATAACGCTGCTGGTCCCGCCGCTGTTCCAGTCGTCGAGGAACGACTTGCGGCAACGCGTCAGTCTGAAATGATGCGGCCAGAGGGTTCGGGATAATGTCGCGCAACATTCATCTGGTCGGCAGCGTGCCGCTTCGCGATGCGCGGGAGGTGTTCGAAACGGTGAGCGCGGCGCTCGGGCCGCGCCTCAAGCGCATCCCGGACGGGGAAACCGGCGAGCGCGGCGATTGGATCACCTGGCTCGAGCCGGTGTTCGCCGACAATCCGGCGTTGGAGAAGTCAGGCGACGTGTTCCGCGTACATGCCGCCGCCACGCCGCGCACCCGCTACCGGTTGCGGCCCCGCTTCGCGGCGGCCGATGTGCGCTTCGACAATCTGTTCTATGCCGACATCGCCAAACGCAGCTTTGCCGAGTTCGCCGACCTCAAGGCCTCAGGCAAAATTCCAGGGCATTGCCGCTTTCAGGTCGATATGGTGCCGGCGCATTCGGTGATCTGGCTGTTCCTTGACGACAATCTGCACGCCACGATCGATCCGATCTACAACGCCGCGGTCAAGCGCGAGATCGACAAGATCTGCGCCGCGATCCCGCATGACCAATTGGCAATCCAGTTCGACGTCGCCTCCGCGGTGTTCGCACGACTCGAGCGCAACGATGTTTCGAGCTACGGCCGCAGCAAGGCCGAGATGCAGGACAATTTCAGCCGCATCCTGATCGATCTGGCGCGGCAGGTGCCCGACGATGTCGAGCTGATGTTTCATTTCTGCTACGGCGACAGCAATCATCGCCACGTGGTCGAGCCGACCGACATGGCCGACATGGTGGAGCTTGCCAACCGGCTGACGCGGGCCATGGCGCGGCCGATTGCGCTGATCCACATGCCGGTGCCGCGCGACCGCTCCGACGACGCCTATTTCGCGCCGCTCAAGGCCTTGAGGCTTCGGCCTGAGACCGAGCTCAGCCTTGGCCTGGTGCATTACACCGACGGACTCGCCGGCACGCGCCGGCGACTCGCGGCCGCGGAAAAATTCGTCCCCGATTTCTCGATCGCGACCGAATGCGGCTTCGGCCGGCGGCCGCCCGCGACCATTCCTGAATTGCTGCGCATTCACGCCGCGGCGGCGGAGTAGCAACGATGGCCAGTGATGTCGTCATTCGTCCGGTCGGCGCCGACGAACGCGCCGACTGGGAGCCGCTGTGGAAGGGCTATCTCGACTTCTACAAAACCGCGTTGCCGACGGCGACCTATGACGCGACCTGGGCGCGGCTCCACGATCGGGCGGAGCCGATGTGGCTGCTGGGCGCCTATGTCGACGGCAGGCTCAAGGGCATCGTGCACTATCTCTATCATCGCTCGTGCTGGACGGTCGGTGACTACTGTTATCTGCAGGATCTGTTCGTCGCCGAGGATGCGCGCAAGCTCGGGCTGGGCCGCGCGCTGATCGAGGCGGTCTACGACAGGGCGCGGGCCGACGGCGCAAGCCGGGTGCACTGGCTCACCCACGAGACCAACGCGACCGCTCGCTCGCTTTACGATCAGCTCGCGGACCGGCCGGGTTTCATCCAGTACCGCAAGGTGTTTTAAGCGCGCTCGGTTGACTGCGGCCCTGTGCATTGAGGGGACGTCCTCGAACCGCGGCTCGACAGCACGCGCCAGGCTCGGGCACCTTCGCGGCTCTGTCACAAGTGATTCGGGTCGCGTGCCATGAACATCGCTTTGGCGACGGCGCCAAAGGCCTCCACACCGCTGTTTCTCGGCGTCGAGCGCGGCGCCGGCGGGCGGCCGTGGCGTGACCGGCTCGACGCGCGCGCTGGCGCTCGGGCATTGGCGATCGCGCAGCGCCACGGCACGCCGGAACTGCTCGCCCGCATTCTCGCGGCGCGTGGCGTCGAGCCCGACGAGGTCGAGGCCTATCTCGACCCGACCGTGAAGCGGCTCCTACCCGACCCGCATGTCGTCACGGCGATGGAGCAGGCCGCAGCGCGGATCGCCGACGCGGCGCAGCGCCGCGAGCAGGTTGCGATCTTCGGCGACTACGACGTCGATGGCGCGACGTCCTCGGCGTTGCTGGCGCGCTTCCTGCGTGCCACCGGCCTCGATCCGATCATTCACATTCCCGACCGCATCTTCGAGGGCTACGGGCCCAATGTCGAAGCCATTCGGACGCTGGCGCAGCGCGGCACGAAGCTTCTCGTCACGGTCGATTGCGGCACCGTGAGCATCGAGCCGCTGGCGCAGGCGCGTTCGCTTGGCCTTGACGTGATCGTCATCGACCACCACCAGGCCGACGAGCAGCTGCCGGACGCGCTGGTGGTCAACCCCAACCGGCTCGACGATCTGTCCGGGCTCGGTCATCTCGCCGCGGTCGGGCTCACCTTCGTCACTGTGGTCGCCATCAATCGCGAATTGCGCCAGCGCGGCTTCTGGACCGAGGCGCGGCCCGAGCCCGACTTGCTGCGGTTTCTCGACATTGTCGCGCTCGGCACCGTCGCCGACGTGGTGCCGCTCAAGGGACTCAACCGCGCCTTCGTCGCCAAGGGGCTGATCGCGCTGCGGGCGCGCGACAACGTTGGGCTGACCGCGCTGATGGACGCAGCCCGGCTCGCCGGTCCGCCGGAGTGCTGGCACCTCGGCTTTCTGCTCGGGCCGCGCATCAATGCCGGCGGCCGCATCGGCCGCGCCGATCTTGGCGCGCAGCTCCTGATGACCGACGATCCGATCCAGGCCGCGAAGATCGCCGCCGAGCTCGACCGCCTCAACCGCGAGCGCCAGCAATTGGAGCTTGCGATGCTGGCTGAGGCCGAAGCCGAGGCGCTGGCGTCGCTCGGCCTCGAAGAAAAGGGCGCCGTGGTGGTCACCGCGGCGGCGAACTGGCATCCCGGCGTGGTCGGGCTGATCGCGGCGCGGCTCAAGGAGCGCTTTGGCCGGCCGGCGTTTGCGATCGCGCTCGAGCCCGGCGGCACCGCGACCGGCTCGGGCCGCTCGATTACGGGGGTCGATCTCGGCAAGGCGGTGCGCCACGCCGTTGCCGAGGGCCTGCTGCTCAAAGGCGGCGGCCACGCCATGGCGGCAGGTGTGACCCTCAGGCGCGAGGGGCTGGCCGCGTTCCGCGCCTATCTTGAGGCGACGCTTGGCGAGGCAGTCGAAGCGGCGCGCGCCGAGGAGGCGCTGCTGATCGACGGCGCGGTGAGCGCCGGCGGCGCCAACGTGGCGCTTATCGAGAGCCTCGCTCGCGCCGGGCCGTTCGGCGCCGGCAACCCGGAGCCGATGCTGGCCTTGCCGGCACATACGCTGATCTATGCCGACAAGGTCGGAGAAAACCATGTGCGGGCGCGGCTCCGGTCGGGCGACGGCGCCATCGTCAATGCGATCGCGTTCCGCGCCGTCGGGCAGAAGCTCGGCAATGCCTTGATGGCGAACCGCGGCCAGGCGATCCACGCCGCCGGCACGCTTTCGATCGACCGCTGGAACGGCAGCGAGCGGGTGCAGCTGCGGCTGAGCGACGTTGCGCCGGCAGGCACGGGCCCGTAATTCCCCCGCGCCCTTGCAACCTTGGTTAGCCGGCAACTAAGCTACAATCTGTACAGGTATTGGTGTTTCCCATGCAGATTTTTGGGAGCTGTCCATGCGCATTCCGAATTGGAAGAATCTGCTGATTGCAGTCGCGATGGTGGCGTGGCCACGGGCGGCAGATACGGCGCCGTTGAAAATCCTCAAGGTCAGCGCTCCGGCGATCAATTGCGTGTTTCAGATAAGCTGTACGATCACGGTGAACGACAGCACCGGCGCCATCGCGATGCCGCTGATCCAGACGCCGGGCACGGTGTGGGTGCAGTCGCGGACCTTCACGGGCGCCGCGAACACGCCCGCGGCCGGCCTGACCGGCTACGAGTACCGCATCTCGATGACGCAAGCCGCCGGCACCGGCGAATGCCTGCTCGGCTTCACGATCAATTTTGGCCCGGTCGTGCAGCTTCCCTACCAACAAAACAACCTGGCTCATGTCTACGTGGTCACCGGCGGCGGCCTTGGCACCATCGGCATCAAGTCGGCGGAGCAGACCGGCGACGTGATCACGTTCGAACTGGAAGCGCCGCTCTGCGTGCCGTCGGCGCCGACCGTGACCGCCACGACGTTCTTTATCGGCTTGGCCTCGGCCAAGCCGCCCAAGCTTACGACCGCCAGCGCCTGGGCGTTCGGCAATCCGCCGTTCTTCTCGTTCGACGTGCGCACGCCGAACTTTTGAGCCAGGGCGTCGGCCGCCCGAAAGCTTGATTGCGGGCCGCCAGCCCTTAGAGTGCGGCGGTCTCTTGGTCAGGCCGGGGTGTTCATGTCCAAGCTCAATCTCTCGATCGCGGTCGGCGATTACGACCGCAACCGCCCGCTGATCGACGGCGCCGTCGGGATCGACGGTGTCGATCCGGTGTTCATGAAGCTTTATCCGGAGGAGATCTTCTTCCGCGCCTTCCGCAACGAAGACTTCGACATCTGCGAGTGCTCGCTGTCGAGCTTCACGGTCAAGACCGCGGCGGGCAATTGCCCTTATGTCGGCGTGCCGGCCTTCGTGTCGCGGATGTTCCGCCACACCTCGATCTATGTGCGCACCGATCGCATCAAGAAGCCGCAGGACCTGAAGGGCAAGAAGGTCGGTGTGCCGGAATATCAACTCACCGCCAATGTCTGGGCGCGCGCGATCCTGGAAGATGACTTCGGCGTCAAGCCGAAGGACATGCATTGGATCCGGGGCGGCATCGAGCATGCCGGGCGGCCCGAGAAGATCACCGTCAAGCTGCCGAAGGGCGTGCGGCTGGACAACGCGCCCGAGGGCCGCACCATCTCCGAGATGCTCGTGAAGGGCGAGATCGACGGCTTCATCGCGCCGCGTCCGCCCGCCATCGTCAACAAGAACATCGGCTGGCTGTTCCGAGATCCGGTGGCAGCGGCCAAGGATTATTACAAGCGCACCAGGATTTTCCCGATCATGCATCTGATCGGGGTGCGCAGATCGCTCGCCGAGAAGCATCCCTGGCTGCCGGCCGCGGTGCTGAAGGCCTTCGAACAGTCGAAGGCCGCCGCGATGGCGCATTTATGGGACACCTCGGCCACCAAGGTGTCGATGCCGTTCATCGAGGAGCGGATCGCCGAGACCCGCGACCTGATGGGCGACGACTACTGGGCCTACGGCTTGGAGCCGAACCGCAAGGCGCTGGAGGTGTTCCTGCGTCATCATCACGCGCAGGGACTTTCATCGCGACTGCTGAAGCCGGAGGAGCTGTTCCATCCGGGCACGCTGGAGAGCTTCAAAATTTAGCGGATGTCACGGCCCCTGGCGCAAGCGCTGCAGCAGTTTCAAGCCGGGATATCCGTCGGCAGGCTCGAAGCCGATCTTGGTCTGATAATTGCGCACCGCCTGCATCGTGGCATTGCCGACTTTGCCGTCGATGCCGCCGGTGTCGTAGCCGTATTTGGTCAGCAGGCTCTGCACCTCCTGAAGCTCGGTCATCGTCAGCACGCGCTCGCCTCCCGGGAAGGAGCGGACCAACGGCCCCTGGCCGCGCAGCCGGTCGGACAGATGCGCGATCGCCAGCGCATAGTTCATCGATGGATTGTAGCTGCGCACTGAAAAGAAGTTCTGCCCGATCAGGAACGCCGGACCGCCCGCGACCGGCACCCAAAGCTTCGCGGTAGCCTTCGGCTGCGGAAACGCCTCGCCGTTGGCTCGCGTGACGCCGGCGGCTTGCCAGGCCGCATAGCTGCGGTTGCCTCCGCTGCGGCTGGCGCCGCGGACCTCGTAGCCCCAGTGCTCGCCGCGGCGGTACTTGCCGCGCTCGATCAGGTAGCGCGCCGTCGAGGCGAGTGCGTCGTCCGGCTTGCCGAACGGCGAGACGCGGCCGTCACCATCATAGTCGAGCCCGATATTGAGCCAGACCTCGGGCATCCATTGGGTATGTCCCATGGCGCCGGCCCAGGAGCCGTTCATCTCGGCGGGCGTCGACCAGCCGCGCTCGACGATGACCAGCGCGTTGAGCAATTCCTTTTCCCAGTAATTGCGCCGCCGCGGCTCGCCCCAGGCGAGCGCGGCGAGCGCCGGGAAAATGGGCCGCATGAAGCTCTTCTGCACCTGCGGATCGCCGAAGGAGGATTCCACGCCCCACAGCGCCAGCAGCAGGAAGCGGTCGACGCCATAGTCCTTCTCAACCCGCGCCAGCAGTGCAGCGTATTCGCGCGCCTTCTCCTTGCCGGCGACGATGCGCCAGTCGGACACGCGGCGGTTGAGATATTGCCAGGTCTCCTCGCGGAATTCGGGCTGGTAGGCCTGCAACGCATAGACCCGCGTGTCGGGCTTGAGGCCTTTCATGACGCGGTCGTAGGTCGTCTCCGACACGCCACGCGCCAATGCGCGCGGGCGGAATGCCGCGACCCACTGGTCGAACGACAGGCGCGCGCTTTGCGCCAGGGATTGTGTCGCGAGGCCGAGCGTCGTGGCGCTCGCCAACGCGCCTTGCACCAACAGGCGGCGACTCAACCGGTGCGGCATGCCGGATTTATGGGAGGCGGCCGGCGCGAATGCAAACCGGATGGCCGGTCAGCGCCGGGCGACGCGGTGCTTGCGGATGTGTTTGGTCTTGTGGGCGCCACGATGCGCATAGCGCGAATGCTTGGCGGCCTTGAGCTTGGAACGCTTGGTCGGCTTTTCCGCCACGACCGTCTTGTCGGGGATGCCCAGCGCCGCGACCGTGGCGTCGTCGAGTTCCATGCCGCGTGCCGCGATCAGGCGCTCGTAGGCGGCGACCAGCGTCATGTAGGGATTGACGAAGACCCAGCCCTCGCGGGTCGGCACCTGCACGTCGAAATGCAGATGATAGCTGGTGCCGTTCTCGCGCAGGCTGAAATTGCTGATCTCGCCGATCACTTCGCCCTCGCGCACCAGACGTCCGCTCAACAGATTGTCGGCGTCCATCTGGCGCGGGCTCATATGCAGATAGCGGAAGCGGATGTGCTCGGTCGGCGTGTTGACGAACAGGTAGGCCGCCTCCTGCCGGGTGGAACGGAGAATCGCGCCGTCGCGCACCGCGACCAGATAATCGTGCGGGCGGCACGGCTGCGGCGAGCACTGCGCGGGGCGGATGTCCTGACCTTGGTGGCCGATGCCGGCCGGACACTGGCCGACCGAAAAGCCGCGCCGTTCGCAAAAGTTGTCGCGCCACGGATAGCCGTAATTCGGGGTCGGATTGCGCCGCGCATGCATCTGCGTGTTGGCATAGGCGGGCACGTTCGCCAGCGGAAACCGGATCTGCGAATAGACCGTGTAATCGGCGCGGCCGCCTTGGTTGCGGAAGTCGGTGCCCGACAGAAGCTTGCCGGGGCTGCGATAGCTGAACTCGGGTGACGTGGCGGCCGGGCGTTCGAGCGGCAGCGGCTCGATGGTGCGATGGGCTTTTGGCGTGCCGCCCGCGATGCGCAGCGCGCCGAGCAGGCGCAGCACCACACGCTCGGCGGCGCGGCAGGTCGGCATCCGGTAGCGCGGCACGCGGGCGTCGAAGCAGGCGACCGAAACGACATAGGGCGCGCCGTAGCGCACGAAGGTGTAGCGCAGGTGGTTTTCGTGCATCAGCCGCTTGATGCCGGGAAAGTCGGCCTCGAGGCTGGGCACCGGCAGGCCGGCGACCGCGACCTGGGCGTCGAGTTCATAGAGCAGCGCCGAGCCGGAGATCAGCACCTCGATCGGTTGCGCATAGGTGATGTCGGAGAACTCGGCGACGTCGGCGACCTGCAGCGTAAACGCCGCGTCATATCCGGAAGGGCCGGGGTGGAAGAACTTCGAGGCGCGAAAGCCGGACATATAGCGCGCGCTGTCGTCGGTCGCGGAGCCGGCCGCGAGGTCGCGCAGCAAGACCTCGACGTCGAATGGCAGCAGCACCGGTACCGGGCTGCTCCCCACGCCGGGAAAGCGGGATGTCATCACGGCATTCAGCCGGGCCAGCGGCTGCGGCACGGTGCTGACGTCGGATTGCGGCGCCTGGGTGTTGGTGGCGACCGAACGATGCAATTCGGGGATAGCATCGAGCGCTGCAAACGCGGCGGTCCAATCGACCTCGGCCACCGTCAATCGCGGCAGCTTCATGCGGTCCACGGCGTCCTCGGCGGCGCCGAAGCCGGGTTGGCAGGCCAAGGCGGCGCCGAACAGGACCACCTTCAAGGTCACGGAACGCAAGCGACTTCCTTCGTGATGCAGCATGTCGGGCCGCCAACATAGCGAAGGAAAAGGCCGCGAGCCATCGGTCGCGGAGACGAATCCAACGTAACAATAAACCGGTGGTTTTTAGAAAATTGTCACCAGCAGCGCCGCCGTGGCGATCCCGAGCAGCAGCGTTGCCACCCCGGGGCTGGTCCATTGGTAGAAGTGCATGGCAGGGCCTCGATCGACGCGACAACGTGCGCCCGGCTCGAACGTTCCGCCTTGCCCAAAGGGAAGCGTGGTCGGCAGCGAGGGCGGAATCGAGGCCCCGGAAGGGCATTCTGAGGGTGGCCACCTCGGAGGGATTCGAACCCCCAACCCCCAGAGTCGAAGTCTGGTGCTCTATCCAGTTGAGCTACGAGGTGTGCGCGGGCGGTCGTGGACCATAGGGTCCGGCGCCGTTATCCTGAGCCCAATTACACGCGAACTCGGGCCGCGGTAAAGGCCGCCGGCCCGCGACGGATCGGGAAGCCCATATGATTCAGGTCAAGCGCTTCAGCCATGCCACATTCGAGACGCCGGACCTCGACCGGCAGATCGACTACTTCACCCAGATTGCCGGTCTGGCGCTGGCCGGTCGCGAGAACGGCCGCGCCTACCTTGCCACCAAGGTCGGCGATCTCGCGGTGCAGCTCGAAAAGGGCGAGCAGTCGCGTTGCGCGCGGCTGGCGTTCCAGACCGCTCCCGATACCGAGTTTGACGACATCCGCCGCGGCGTCGAGGCCGAGGGTGTGCGCTGCGAGGTGCGCAACGATTCAAGCCCGGGCATCTCGAAGATGGTCGCTTTCGCGGACCCCAAGGGCAAGATCTGCGAGGTGTTTGCCGAACAGTCACCGGCCGCCAAGAAGCAACCAGTCGCCGGCATTGGCCCGATGAAGCTTGGCCACCTTGCCTTCGTGGTTCAGGAGCCCAAGCCGTTCGCCGAATTCTATGGCCGGGTGCTGGGCTTCCGAGTTTCGGATTGGATCCAGGACTGGTTCGTGTTCATGCGCTGCGGCCCGGACCACCACACCGTCAATTTCGTCAAGGGCAAGCGCACCCAAATGCACCACGTCGCGTTTGAGTTGCAGAACACCGCGCATCTGCTGCAGGCCTGCGACTTCCTCGGGCAGAACAACCTTCCGATCATCTGGGGGCCCGGACGGCACGGCCCCGGCCACAACGTCTACACCTATCACCGCAATCCCGACGATCAGATCATCGAAATGTTCGCCGAGCTGGACAAGATGCTCGATGAGTCGCTCGGCTATTTCGATCCCAAACCGTGGCATCGCGACCGGCCGCAGAAGCCGAAGGTATGGACCACGATGCCGACCGACGTCTGGGGTCCGCCGCCAACCCCGGAATACATCCGCCAGCGCGAATGATCAGCGGCGGTTGGCCGCTTCCAGCACGTCGGGGTTGACGACATTGATCGGCTTGCCGGCCGCGTAGGCCGTGATCTGGTCGAATATGTCGCTGAACTGGATTTCGTATTCCTCGCGCGACACGTAGCCGAGGTGCGGGGTGCACACCACGTTCGGCATGTTGAGCAGCGGATGCGTGGTGTCGCGCAGCGGCTCCTCTTCGTAGACGTCGACCGCGGCCATTCCGGGACGGCCCGCCTGGAGTGCAGCGACCAGGGCACCGGGCTCGATCAGCGGCGCGCGGCTGGTGTTGACGATCAGCGCCGAAGGTTTCATGCGCGCAAGGTCGGCCGCCGTCACGATGTTGCGGGTCGCATCGACCAGCCGCATGTGCAGTGTGAGCACGTCGCAAGTCTCGAAGAACGCCTCCTTGCTGGGGGCGACCGCATAGCCCTCGGCTTTGGCCTTGGCGCGCGAGGCCTCGCGCGCCCAGACCAGCACCTCCATGCCGAAGGCGCGGCCATAGTCGGCAACCGCCTTGCCGATCCGGCCGTAGCCGAAGATGCCCAGGACCTTGTGCCGGACGCTCGAGCCGACGCCGATCTGCCAAGTTCCCGACTTTAGCGATGCCATCTGCTGAGGAATCTGCCGCATCGCGGCGAGGATCAGGCCGAAGGTCAGTTCGGCGGTCGCGTAAGACGGCGTGCCGGCATGCATGTCCGATGACACGATGATGCCGAGCCGGGTGCAGTCGGCGATATCAATGTGCGGATAGACGCTGCGCTGGCTGATCAGCCTGAGGCGCGGCAATTGTTCGAGCAGCGGCGCGCGAATTTTGGTGCGCTCGCGGATCAGCACCAGGCATTCGGTGTCTCGAAGCCGCTGCGCCAGCGCGTCGGTGTCCTGAACGTGGTCGTTCCAGATCGTGACCTCGTGGCCCTTGAGCTTGTTGAAGCAGGACAGCGTGCGCAGCGTGTCGTGATAATCGTCGAGGATCGAAATTTTCATGAGAAAACGCCTGCTACAGGCTGGGGCCGTGGCTGATGGCGTCCCCTACGGGACTCGAACCCGTGTCTTCACCGTGAAAGGGTGATGTCCTGGACCGCTAGACGAAGGGGACTTCGGTCGTGGCGCGCCGACGTATAGAACCGTTTGCCGGGGGCGGCAACCTTGCGCCGCCTCACCAATGCCCGGTGTTCTTCATCGAGGTCCAAGGCTCCTGAGGCAATAACGGGGAGCCCTTCTGCAGCAATTCGATCGAATGCTTGTCGGGCGAGCGGACGAAGGCCATCTGGCCGTCGCGAGGCGGTCGGTTGATGGTGACGCCAGCCTTCATCAGGCGATCACAGAGCG
>Ga0111538_10007049_pt1 | contig 15185 bp, 19 predicted proteins | sample SoiMethybrSBSTD1_FD_79669 | JGI IMG/M metagenome (GOLD analysis project Ga0111538, IMG submission 79669) | Bulk soil microbial communities from a Populus tree surrounding site in Tennessee, USA - Soil MetaG P. TD hybrid SBSTD1 (version 2)... | ecosystem: Environmental > Terrestrial > Soil >...
CGAATCTCCGCACCATCGGCGGTCTCTTCTTGGGGGCGCAAGCGTCTGCCACTATCCGGGCCTCGGTCCCCCGAGAGCGCTTTCGGCCCAGGCCACGTCATCGAGTGCAGTGTCGCGGAACGACTGGCGCGATCAAGAAGGCGAGGTGGGGAGCCGGGGAGTAGCGCACCAGGTGGCCGCCGCTTTCGGCGCTCTCTGCCCGACGCCTCTCTCCCGTTGGCATCGGCCCGAGTCTTCTCCCTCGGCCTCCCTCCTCGAGGAAGCACCCTGACACCCCGGCAGGCTGAGGACATCGGGGAATCCACCGATTCGGCCGAGCGCTGCGCCCGGTAGCCGGGAATCGGTCCTGCGCTTGCGGCGGAGGAGGCCGGGGAGCCGGGAGAGGCAGCAGACGGCTGCGGCCAATCGTCTGCTTGCTTGGGAGCCACCCGACCTCTGAGCTACACTCTCACCCTGCCACGCTGCATACATCGGGGGATTCCCCGATGTATGCGGTCCGTTACAGCCGAGAGTGCTGGTCGCTCGACGTGCGAATCGACCGGGAGGCTCCGGATTCACGACGCGGGGGCAGAGGGCATGGCTTTCGGTCGCGGCTATGCCTGGCAGAACTTCGACGTGACGAGTCGTGGAGACGGCTCGGCCAGTTTCCCGCATCCACACGGCAGCGAAGCTTGACGAGAGAGTGACGATCCAGTGCGAGGACGAGCTTGGAATTCGACTCGCTTGAGCAGGCGCTCGACAGCGCCGGCACGTTCAGAAATCACCCCCGCAGGAATGATCCCGTTGGTGGACGTTCCGAGCTCCAGGCGGAGAGGGACATGCGAGGGAAGCGCGTGAAATAGCTTCGGTTAGAGCTCACGGCCGGATAAGATCTCCCGTGCAATGTGGCTGAAGCGCCTCTTCGGCAGAAGTGAGAATGTGTCCCCAAGCGGTCGTACTCCGAGCAGAAAGGAAACGGAGCAGAGCCGGGAGGACCGCCAGAAAGACTTCATGAACGAGCAGGCGCGGCAGCGGGACGAGGACGAGTCTCACATACAAGACCAGCCTTCGTGAATGCGGCCGACGCGCGGCGGTGTGCCACCTAACGGGCCGTCACCCGGTCTCTAGTTTCGCGCAGGGCGGCCCGAGGCTCCTCACCATGTCCGAGCTCGGCGACGGGACGGGGCTTTCTTTTTGGCGCTCAGCGCGCCGCCATCTAAATCGCGTTCGGTCGTGCGGAGGATCGCCGCGCCAACGCCGCCATTGGCTTGGCACCGATTCCAGGGCCGTAGGATGAGGCTCTGTTCCTAATCGTCGGAGTTCCCCTCGTGCTCGTCTACCGAGAGCCGCTGGATGCCTGAAACCAGACGGGCTACGTCCACCAGTCGCACGAGAAGCAAGAGGCCCAAGGTAGCCCGGGCACGGTCATCGGCATTTAGCCGGCAAGACAAGTTGTGTCCGACCGGCGCTCCTTGCGAACGCGCCGAGCAGTGTCCCGTTCCACTTGATTCCGAGTACAAGGCCGATAGTCGGCCAGGACGGGAGCGAGTCGGCGGCCGCGACGTCTGGGGGTATCGCCGCGCGGCTTCGAACGATTCCGCCTCGATCAAGAAATAGCCGGTGAGGAATTCCCTGCTGTGGACAGCAGGGCGGTCTGGTTTGTCTTCTCGGCGTCGTACACGCCCGATGTATGTGATGCCTGCCGAGCCCGAAGGGTGAGAACAAGCGACCCACTCAGTCCCATAGCCGCTGCGGTGAGCGCCGCGCTCATCAGCAGTAGCCCGGACGCAAGCGAGAAGTTGAGCGCTACACCCCTCGAGAGGCCGAGCGCGAACAGCACGCCCGCCGTCGTCCCCATGCCGGCCACCGCTCCGCCCGCCGTGATGGGAAGGATTGCGGCTGCCGCACTCACGCAGAGGACGACCAGAGCGAGCGTCGGTGAAAACCGGACACCGAGGGCGCTCAGTAGGAAGGTGCTGCCGAGAGCGCGCGACGTCCAGCAGCCAAGGAGGAACAAGCCCGCGACGAGCGTCGGCCGCGAAAAGCGCGTACTGTCCGCAACCCGTCTGTAGACGGCGTGGAGGCGGCTCGAGCGTCCGGCGAGCGGGACCCGTGCCACCCGCTGTCCGAGCATGAGGATCCCGAGGCAGCCGATGCAGAAAAGGACGACGACCACCAGCGGCGCGCGGAGTACCGGGCCGGACATGGCGAGGGCATAGGCAGCCAACGGCAGCATCGCAACTGCATCGACCATGCCGAGAGCGACGACCGAGACGGCAATTGTCTTGAGATCAAGCGTCACTCCGCCCAGCCTGCGCAGGGTCGAGATCTTCACGAGGTAGTCGAGCCGAAACGGCAGGACCACGCCGCTGGCCGCGGCTGCCCCGCATGCCGCGAGACAGCGTGCCCTGTCGGGGCGCTCGCGACTGGGGAAGAGCCTTTGCCATCCGAATGCGCGGAAGCCGAAGCTGGCGAGATAGCAGCCTCCGGCGACGAAGACCAAGGACGCGCGTGCGCCGTCCAGGGGCCAGCTCGCGCCGCTCAGGAGCCGAGCGACGAGGACGCACGCACCGAGCGAGAGGAGAGTAAACCCGACTCCACCCAGGAGCCTCCAACGGTGCGAATTCCTGCAGGCGTGGCGCCACAGGGCTGGGATCCGGCTCAGGACGCCCCGGGGACTGGCCGCGACCGTTTCGATCAAGGAGTACTCGCGATCGGCAAAGTGAGTGGGAAGACCACTCCGGATGACCTCAGGCGTCTTCCGCCTCGAGCTCGGAGACGTCGAGCTCGAGCTCGAGCGCCCGGACGATCTTCCTGACTGCCGAAGCGACGCGGGCCGTCCCGACGATCGGGGCGATTGCCGCAAGAACTCCCTGAACATGCTCGGGGTCGATCTCCGGGTCGCCTGGAGCCTCCAGATTGAGGGCATAGGAGACTGGTGGTGCATCGACTGCGACGAGGGCGGCGATGCGGACGAGCAACACCGTCTCCGAGTCAAGGCTCGATGCCTCGACGGAATCTTTTGTCATGCGTGCAAGCAGCTCGAGGACCGGGGTCTGGGTTGTCTTTGCCATGGATCTCCTTTCGGGAGGCTGTAAGGGAGCGGATACCGACCTGCCTCGAAGGCCTCAGCGGGCGAGCTCTCGCCATCCTGTCGACGCTACGGGCCTGGACCGAGCGCCCCTCCCTCGTCTTCCCATTCCTCTTCTCCGTCGCCGGACTGTTGAGTTTCCGGCAGCCCCTCTATTTCGTCTGCTGCGCCGGCCTCGGCCACCTGCCAGTGGGCTTCTTCCGAGCGATCCTCATCCCGCCGGGCACGCTCTGCGTCTTCTTTCCGAGTCATCGGCTTGAGCGTCGGCGGGCGAGCCGTCAGGGTCTTGCTGCCCGGGCGGTGCGGAACCCGTCCTGAACCTTTCCGAGCCGTTCCCCAGCAACAACGTCGGCGGCATCACTCGCCGATTGCGAGCGTACGCGCTCGTCACGCGCCCGCTTGCGCCGCGTGTTCACTTCGTCGATCGCGTTCTCAAGCGCCGCGAACACCTCGTCCTCGCGGCCTGCCTCGACACCATAGAGCGACATCGTCATCCCGACGCGGGTGACTCCTCGCACACCCACCGCGGCCAGGCGCGGCCTCAGCACGTTCTGCAACTCGAGCAGGTCAGCGCCCTCCATCGTGAACTTGACCGTGAAGCTGTCTCCCGAGCCGGAGTGCGTCACGTCGAAGTTCTCGTCGACAAGTCTCAGGTCGAGGCCCCGATCTTCCTTCGAGGGAGCGATGGCGGCCATGGTGGCCTCCTTCAGGATCAATGCTCCTGGGCGAGCCGTCCTACAAACCGAACCCACTCCGGCATTCCGCTCGATGGGGCGAGGAATCTCAGACCCAGAAGTCGCTACCCACTGTAGCAGGCAATGTCTGTCATTTCGGCCGCGAGGCAGCGCGAGACGCCACGAACTTCGGCGCATGCCAATATCTCGAAGACACCGCCCGACGCGAAGGAAGGGGCCAGCGTGGCCAGAGTGGAGATTGGTGGCAGGCGACAAGGTCAAGACGTGTGGGCGAGGTGGATAGACGGGCGTGTCCAGGGCGACAGGGAATTCCTCAAGGTCGCCGGGCTCGACCCGGGAACACCCTACGAGGACCCGCACGCGTTCGTCGAGCTCATCGAGGGACTCCTCGACGAGGGATCGGAATCGGTCGTGATCGACGTCCCCGAGAGGCCGGTTTGACCGCTCTCGTGCCGCGGCGCCGATCGGGCCGGCTCGGGCGTTGCCCACGGTGACACGAAATCGCGGCTATGGTCGGCTTACGCACGAGGCCTAGGACGGAAGCCGTCGAGGCTCCAAGACTCCTCTCCGACTGTCTCATCTGGCCCGAGTGCCTCAGGAGGGCTCGTCCCGAGCTCTCAGTCCTTGGATGAACAGATTGGAGAGCGCATGCATGCGATCGTGCGACGCTACGAAGGAATTGACACGAAGCGCACCGACGAGCTGACACGCAAGGTGGGTGAGAGTCTGACCCCCCGCCTCAGGAAGCTTGACGGCTTCGGCGGGTACTTCCTCATCGAGGCCGGCGACGGCGTCATGAGCTCGGTCAACTTCTTCGACACCTCGGCGCACGCCGACGAGTCGACCCGCGTCGTGGCCGAGTGGCTGCGCGAGGAAAAGCTCGACAGTGTGGTTCCGAATCCGCCCAAGATCACGGACGGAAAGGTCATCGTCCAGGAGATGTAGGACGGCGCCGTTCAGGCGCCACAGCCAAGGCAACACCGCTCGGTGAGCGACACGCGAAGGCCCGCACTTGCGGGCCTTCGCCGCGGGCGAGTCAGGCTGTTACTCGCGTGCGACCGCCCGTACTCCCTCTGAGTTCGGCGGCCCGAGCTTCCGGCTGAGGTCCGCCGACTCGCCTCTCGCCCAAGGCGAGCCGCGCAATCGTCTCGATGCCGACGAGGCTCGGGGCACGTCGGACGGATGAACGTGCCACTCGCCGTAGCCGATCCGCGGGTCGTGCCGGCGACGGCGCGAGCAGATCGAGCTGCTGCGCGGCACCGCATCCGGCGGGTTGAGTGATGAGCTGCTAGATCAACTCATCGACGTGCTGGGCGCCTGCACTTCAGCTCCTGCCCGGGTCGGACCGTGCTGCTCTCGCGCGCCACGCCCACGTTTGAGCGCAGCTGTGCGGGTTCATGGGCGCCCGGCAGCTGTTGTCTCGTGGAGAACGCCCCGCCGACTGTTGCAGAAGGTGTTGGGGGAGGAGCATAGAAGGTCCGAGAAGCGCTCAGTGAGGGCGTTAGCCCTTCTGCACGACGAGGAAGGTGCCGAGGTGCTTGATGACTTCTTCGTGCTCGATGCGCGGGTGGCCGGGAAGAATCACATACGTGTTTGGGAGTACGTGCGCGGCCTCGTACTGAGAGAGAGAGAGAGAGAGAGAGAGAGAGAGAGTTCGATTCGGTCGAGACAGAACTCATCAGCGCATTCGCTCGCCGAGCGCTTGTTGGCGTCCCGAAAGCTTTCCTGGTTCTGGGAGGCGTTCCTCGCGGGTCGCCATGGGGCCTACGCCTCGCGGCGCGTGCGCGGGTCGGTCTTCACGGCGTAGTCCGCGCCGATGATCTTCTCCACGAGCTTGTACGCGTCGGTTTCGCCTACGACCCGCTCGATCGTTGCGATCTCGTGTCCGCGGGTCACGGCGAACAGGTTGGGACTCGAGCGCACACCTTCGTACTCGTCCAGGTCGAGCGCGATCGTCTCCGAGCAATCAGGGTTGCTGCACTCGCAGAGAAACTCGGTCGGAGCTTCCGAGTCTCCGACCATCTCGCGAAGACGCTCGTTGACTTCCCGAAAGAGAACGAAGACGCTCGTTGACCTCGCGAAAGAGAACCTGGTTACGGGCGAGCCGTTCGAGCGAGACACTCATGAGTCGGCTCCTTTCAAATCGGCTCCGGTCGTGAGCACGAGGTAGTCGCCGTACTCCGCGACCGCACGGTGCCCATTCAACGATTGGCACTCGCGGGCGATCAGGAAGCGACCATCGTCGCTCAGGAGATCGTCGAACTGAGCGGACCTCGCCTCCACGGTGGCGGTGCAGTCCGGGCGCCCGCACTCGCAGAGGAACTCAACTCTCCCGTCGAGGCCGTCACTGACCTCGCGAATGCGCCTGTTGACCTCGCGGAAGAGGAGCTGATCCCGCCTGTCTCCATTCCTATACGCCATGACAGAACCTCCGGATTCGCACCGAGTTTCCAAGCCCTATCGAGGTTTCGCGGGCGGCTCCTCACACCGCCGCGCTCCCTTTTTCGGGAAGCCAGTCCGGCACCGAACAGATGCCGAGACCGGGTGACGCAATTTTACCCAAGCCCGTATCAGTTTCAATCACGAGCGTGTATCTTGGAGGGACTACCCCGCCAGGTCGGCTGCCGCGCCTCCTTCCTTTCGGGCCTACATTCTGGGACGTGGCGAGGGGGCAATCACATAGCCGCTCCGGCGGATCGAGGACAGACGCTTCTGGCGGTCACGAACGCCATCGTCGGCATGCACCGCGAGTTCTACGGCCGGGGCGCGACTCGGGGTCGCACGGTGATGCAGGAGAACTACGTCGTGTGCGTGCTCGATGACATCTACACCAAGGCCGAGCGCACGCTGATCGACGCCGGCAGGTTCGGCGAGGTTCAGTCGGCCCGCAACGCCTTCCAGGAGACGATGGAGGAGCGCTTCAGCAAGGCCGTCGAGGAGATCACCGGACGCCGCGTGGTGGGCTTCCTTTCGCAGGTCCGGGCGAATCCGGACATCGCCACCGAGATCTTCATTCTGGAGCCTGACGGCAAAAGGGAATAGGCAGGTCTGCGCGTTCGGGTGCCGCGGAGGACGCTCGATCATTTCCATGGTCGCGTGTCCGCTGCGAAAGCGCCGTTGGCAGCCGCCACCTCGTCACCGGGCGTCTTCGACGCGCTCGATCGCTTCCTGGAGCGCGGACAAAACCTCCCCGCGGTTGCGCTCGGGAGCATCGTTCCACTCTTGTAGCGAGTTGGCACCGGTCACATCAGCGAACGCAACCAGTGCGCGGCGAACGTGATCGGTTGGGATTCCGTCTGTGGCCAAAAGCGCAAACGCGCCGAGTGGAGACCAGGCGCGCGCCGCATCGCTTATCAGTGGCACGGCCCGCCCATCTGCATCCCGGGCATCTGCCCCCTGCGACCATCCTCGCTCGATTTGCGCCGCCACGGCACGGAGTGCGTCAGCGCTCATCCTGACTCCTTCCGCCCTCGGCGCCCCGCCGAAGGAGTTCCCAGAAGGATGGGGAGAGCTTTGTTTGTGGCCCGGAAGACCCTAAGTCGATGGTATCTACCCGCCACCGCTCTGCGAAACCCTGCGACGAGCGCCGCGGGCAGGCTCAGGTCGCACGCCTAAATTAGGGGTACACTGAGATTCAGCAATCGCCTGCCGACCTCTCTGCCCTTTCTGGCCAGTCTGGCCAGGCGGGCAAAAGGAGAGGGTGGAGGGCAAAGACCTCACAGAGCTTCTTCGGCTCGTCAATGACCGCATCTGCGAGCTCGGGGACGCCTCTCCACGCCCAGAGGCAGCGTTCTGGTGCGAATGCGGCTGGCCAGCCTGCAAAGACCAGATTCAACTGACGCTAAGAGAATATGAAACGAGCGGAGTTTCGCTTCTGGCCACACGGTCATGCAAAGGAAGCCGCTGCCGGTGACCGTTGGGATGAGCCGACCTGTGGCCCTGCGAACGGGTGCATGAACATGGCTCTGATACATGGGCCCGCCTGGCAGAACTACCACGTCACGAGTCGCGGCGACGGCTCGACGACCGTTCGGATCCAGACCGGAGACGGGTTTGCCGCAAGCGGAGCGATTCGGCGCGAGGAGATCAGCCTGGAGTTTGAGACGCTCGAGCAGGCGCTTGATTGCGCGGGAACATCACGGATCAGTGGTGCGGGGGTCATCGTCACGGTCATGGTCGACGGCGAGGAGCGCATCGGATGAGGGCGAGTTTGGAGTCGGGTCTTTCTGCGTCGGTTTGAATACGGAGTTCGAGCCCGCGCGCCGGTTGCTCAATTCCGGCTCGGCGTCGGGTTGAGAGCTCGCGTGTGAACGGCGCGAGCTCAACGCTTCTTCCCGGTTCGGTTCCGTAGCCCGGCGTTGGTCGACGTCGTCGAGCTCGCAGAGCGGCGCGGGACATCCCAGCGAAGCGGCATGCCAGATTCTTTCGTCACTGACGGAACTAGGGGAGGCCGTGCGATTCCTCGGCTGCATGGTTGTGCCTGCGGACGGGATGGCGCTTTTTCTCTTCCGAGCTTCAAGCGAAGACATCGTCAGACGCATCGGCCGGCTATCCGAGCTTCCTTTCGACCGCATCGTCCACTCCATCCACATCGGGTTCGACCAGGAGCCGACGTTGGAGATGGCGGGCATGTGAGGCTGGCCCATCCAGTCCCTTGGCCCCCACGGTCCCTGCGCGCGAACTCTGGTCTTCAAGCGGGATCCGCCTCCTTCGGTCTCAAGAAATCAGGCGGTTCGCGCTCGTGCCCGGCTAACCGTGGCTCCCCGTCTTCAAGAGCAAGCGTCCCTGCTTGGGTACCCGAGGCGCCTCCCCGGCGGAAATCCTCGTTGTCCAACTGGAGAACGGGTATGCACTCAACGCGCGCAGAACAAGGGGAACGCCTGACGCAGGGGTTGGGCTCAGAACGCCTCGGACACCGACTTCGCAAATGGGCCACGTCCGGTTCGCGGGCAGCGGCAAGGGCTCGCGGCTAGGCGTGGGTGCTCGAGACGTACATGTTGTCTTGGTGGAGACAGGCCGCAGAGTGTCGGGGGAAGCCGTTCCGCATGCGGCTCCGCAAGTGGGGCGAACCAGACTGACTCTTCAGGCAGACAAAGTCGAAAGCCGGCCGCGCCGTAAAGCCAGAAGGAGCGGGAGAGCGTTTCCTGTGAGGTCAGAGTTAACGCGAAGTTCGGCATCCGGGGTCACGGATCGGGGTAGCCACGACTCCCAGACACGAGACTCACTCCAGGGCATGGACGCCTAGGGGCTACCGACATAGCCGGCTCGTTCAGCCGACGTCCCGTCCGTACTCGAGTTCGTCCCCCAGTACGATCCCATCCGGGGCGATCTCGAATTCGCGGACGGTCGGTTCGAGCGCGCTCGCACGCGCCTTCAGCACCGTGATCGCGCGCCTCACCCGCGAGCCCGCCCACACGTACTGAAGGAGGAGGACGTTGTCGGCAAGGTGCGAGATGTTGAAGTCGGACAGATGCGTGACGCGAGCGATGTCCGGAACCTCGAGCGTCATCATGATACTGACACCGTTGCGGGCGCACCGCTGCACGAGCGAGTACATGTACTCGCGAAAGCGCACCTCGTCGTTTGTCGTGAAGCCGAGATCATCGAGGCTGTCGATCAAGACGCGGCGGACACCGCCCCGCTCGATCCTCTCGAGGAGCTCGTAGAACCATTGGTCGATATAGATGTCGACCGGAGATCGGTACATCACGTCCACGTGGTCATCGGCGAGGGACCAGTCGAAGCTCCGCACAACGCGCTCGAGCTGCGTCGGATTCTCCTGCAGCGTCGCAATCAGTCCGGGCTCGCCATGCTGAGCGCCGCCGAAGACAAAGTGGAGCCCAATCAGAGTCTTGCCGCACCCGGACGGACCGGCCACCAAGGTGGATGCGCCGGGCCAGTAACCATCGGCCAGCATGTCGTCGAGCGCCTTGATTCCGGAGGAGATTCGCCCAGCCCCGTCTGCGTCGTAACGCGCTTCCTCGGCAGGATCGGCGAGCCGGGGGAAGACGTCGACCCCTTCGCTCGAGAGCCGATATGCGTGTCGCCCCATGAGAAAGTCGGAGCCGCGAAGCTTGCGAACTTCGAACTCGCGAAGCTCACGCTCTGAGATCCTCCTGGCGGAGAGGTACAAGATCGCGTCGGCGATGGTGAACTCTGGGCTGTGAGCGGCGTCGTCGCCGCCCTCGTACTCCCCGATCCAGAAGGACGTGGCCGGAAAGGCAGAGAGGCGGGCGGCGAGCTCGTGCAGGAAGCGGCGAAACTCGCCGTCATCGGTCGCGAAGTCGCGAAACGCAGAGAAACTGTCGATCACGATGAGCCCGGGACGGTGCTCCTTGAGGAGGTGATCCATCCGGTCGAGCGCGGCCGTGAGACCGCGGGAGGCGAGAATGGTCCCGAGGTCCTCGTAGAAGACGGTCTCTCCCACCGCCTTCCGGTCGAAGAAAGCAAGGCTCTGCCCGTAGCGGAGGATCTTGTCGAAGGGCTCCGATACGGTCGCGATGTAGAGCGCCGGCTTCGCCTGAGTGGCGTTCTCGAAGACGTACTGGTGGGCAAGGATTGTCTTTCCACTTCCCGGCGGACCCGCGACGATCGTGATCGACGATGCCGGTAGGCCGCCTCCGAGCACGCGGTCGAGCTTCGTATCGCCGCTTGGAAGCCGCTCGATCACGGTTGCGCGACCACGTTGTTCAACCCCTTCGAGTCGAGTAGATCGGTCACGGTAGAGACAAGCTCGCGCGGCTCGAGCGGTTTCTGAAGGAAAGCATCCGCGCCCGCCGCGAGCGCGGTGTTGCGAGCGTCGAGGCTGGAGACCGCGAGGACCGCGGCGCCTCCTTGTTTGAAGCGCCGAACCAGATCGCCGCCGCCGCCACCAGGAAGGACGAGTTCGAGGACTGCCAGTCGCGGAGACAGCTCCGCGAACTTCGACTCTGCATCAGCCTTGTCCAGGACGACATGAACCTCGTAGCCCGCTGCTCGGAGGAAGTACTCCGACAAATCGGCCGCAAAAGGATCTCGGTCGATGAGCAGGATGAGAGCACGCGAGCTCTCGTAGGAGCTCTCCTCCGATGCGCGACCGCCCTGTTCGATCTGCTCTGTCAGGAGCCTGTGGGCGTCGGCGGGCTGCATGCCTTCATCCACCTTCGTCTTCACGAACCGAAGCCGCTCGACCTCCTCGCGTGAGTAGACCCTCCGCCCGCCGGCGCTTCGCTGCGGCGCAACGACGCCGTAGCGCTCTTCCCACGTTCGGATCGTGCTCTGGGTAACGCCCAAGCGGCGCGCGACGGCGCCAATGCTGTAGATCGGGCGGGAATCCTGAGTCACCAGTGCAGACAGTATGAAGGTATTTTCGTTCGCAAGACAGGAAGTAGCTATCCAGATACTACGCAGTATTGGCGAATATCCTCTTCGTTTGTTACTCTCTGAATCCGCCGAGCCTGCGGCCTTCGGCGCCGGATGGGCGGCTTGTAAGGGAGACAAGCCGCCGATCTCGGCTTCTTCGTCGCAGGTCTTAGAAGGGAAGTCCTTGACCGCCATCGAAAGTGAGACCTCGAAATCCCCGGCTCGCGCGGCGTGGGACTTCTCGTGCGAGGGTTTCTCGGTGGACTCCCCGGACGGCCATGTAGGCGTCGTCCAAGGGGTGCGCTATGCGCCCAACGCCCTTGCAGTATCTGCCGGGCGCTCTAGCGACATCGTCCTCATCATCTCTGTTGAGGAGATCGAGCGCGTCATCTTCGGGCAGCGGCGAATCATCGTCCGGTCCTCACCATCGATCGCGGCCACCGAGCTAGTTGGGGCGGGGGCGGACCGGGCCGACGAGAACGGTCGTGACGGGAATGCAGAAGAGTGTGGCGAGCACCCGTCGTTGCGCATCGTGACCGCGGCTCGTCGGCGGGTCCTCACAGGTTGGTGCCAAGGGCACCTGGCCGAGGATAATGCTGGCGTCGCCCGCGATGCTCTGAGCTCGGAGGCTCGGCGCTGGTCGATTCTCGGCGCCCTGATCGCGAGTTGGGGCCGCGGCCCCGTCAAAGATCTCGGGCGCGCTGTCGCTGCGCTCCATACGCCGATCGATAACGAGCCGCTCGAAGTCTGGAACGATCGCCCGGACCGGACTCAGCAAGAGGTGGCAGCCGTCTTGGCGCAGGCGATCGATTCTCTGCGTCGAGAGGATGCGCTTGCGTGACGACGCAGGAAGCTAAAGGTTCGGGAGCTACTGGCCAAGAGAAACGGCGGCCCGCAGCGGCAGTTAGGCGCAGCCCGTTGCTCTTGCGCCGGGTCAACGAGATCATGCGCGAAGGTCGCCGCGGCCGGACCGAACTGGAGCTGATTCCCTTCTTCTGCGAGTGCCAACGGGATGACTGCTACGGGCCGGTTTGGCTGACGGCGGCCGCCTACGATGAGCGACGCACGAAGACGCAGCGACCGCTGATTCTGCCGGGCCACGGGAACGAGCGCAGGGAGACAAAGCGGCGGGCAGCGAGTCGTTGAAAGGCCTTCGCTCCCACGCGGGCGAAACGCGCGTCGGCGGAGAGAGGACGACGATCCGCGATGAGATTCGCTGCGCGAAATGCGGCTACGGCGCGGTCGTCGACCAGAAGCCTGCGCGCTGCCCCATGTGCGGCGACGAGAGTTGGATCGGCGTCGGGTCGGACTCAGCGTTGCGGCCCACGCAATCATGAGCGTCGACCGAGTAGAATGGGCCATGCAGAAACCACGCCTCCTCGAGTGGATGGCTTGGCGGCGCTATTTGATCGCAACCCGCGCCAGCAGCGGGGAGACGTATAACGTCATCGAGGAATCTGCCTGGATCCGTCTCGTGGCCGACCTGGACGGGGTGGATTCAAGTCCCTGCCGCGACGACCCTCGCCACCCACCGATCGAGGCCGAGCACGAAGTCGAAGAGGCCGCGCGGATACCGCGCCATGAACAGGAGCGCTACTCCGGCGAAGAGCACGAGCGCCCCGATCAGACCCCCGCCGTACCACCAATTCCACCCGCCCCAGTCCTCAGTTCTGCCGGCAGCGGAGCCAGCACCGCCGAGGAAGATCCCGAGCAGGATGTAGTGAGGGATCGCAAGTAGCCACCACTTCACGAGCACGAGCCCGCGCGAGAGTCGCTCCGGGTAAGCGACGTGGAGAGTGGCCGGGTAGTCGGGCGCCTCCGCCGGCCCTCTTCACTGACCGGGTTCTGAATGGTGACGTCGGCGATCTGAAGCCGTCCGCCCGGCACGAGTACCCGGTGGAGCTCTGCGAAGACTCCGACCTTGTCCGGGATGAGGTCGATGACGCCATTGGAAATGACGACCTCGAAGGTCTCATCCTCAAGCGGCAGACGCTCGGCCTCGCCTTCGACGAACTCGACGTTCGCCGCGCCCATCTCGCTTGCGGCAGCCTTTGCCTTCGCCAACATCTCGGGCGTCATGTCGATCCCTGTCACCCGCCCGGTCTCGCCGACCATCTGCGCCGCGACGAGCGAATCCGTCCCCGCACCCGAGCCCAGGTCGAGGACGCGTTCACCGGGCGCCAGGCGGCCGAGCTCCCAAGGGTTCGCTACCCCCGCGAAGGACTCGACGGCCCCATCCGGAACGTTCGCAAGCTCGCCCGGGTAGCCAAGGTCTTCTGCCCACGCCCGCCCGGTCGGAAGATGAAATCCCGCTCCGGCTCAGCCGAAACGGAGGCGTATGTCTTCTGAATCTCGCTTTTCAGTACCGCAACATCGATGTCAACGTCGACTGCCAACTCGTCTCCTTTCAGTAGCTGAAAACCGTAGCGCCGTCATCGATCCAGTCCCAGAGGGGCGTCGCTCCGGCGAGGCGGGCGTTTGCGACGAGCACGCTTTCGTCAAGCTTGCGTGCGTTGAAGCAGATCGGACAGACGAGGAGCTCGCCACCTCCTTCTGCGTACTGGGCGAAGAGCTTCGAAACGGGTGGACAACCGTCGCACGCAACCGCCTCGGCGTAGCCGGGAAGCCCAAGGCGGACGGCTTCCTTCGTGAGAAACATCGCGACCTGCTTGCCCTTCTCGAGCGCGGCGCCGGCGACAAGGAAGGCCACGGTGACTCGTTCCGCGTCATCGAGACCAGTGGCCAGGTTCACGACGACCTTTTGAGACTCCGCCATCACACACCGCGTTTCGTTCGCATGTCTTCGACAGTCGCCTGCATCTCCTCCTGGAGCTGGGCAGGACCACCCATTCCCGGAAGCTCCCCATCTTCTATCTCGTCGGCCATGCCCGCCTCGCGCGTCGGCAGCCCGGCCGCCTTCCAACCCTCGTAGCCGCCGACGATGTCGGTCGCGCTCCACCAGCCGAGGTCGCGCAGGGTCACCGCCGCAAAGCTTGAGGAAAACCCGTGCGCGCAAAAGACGATCACTCGCTGCCCGGGCTCCACGTGCGGGTTCGAGAAGCCCGAGTCAGGGTCGAGTCGCCACTCGAGCACGGAGCGCGGGATGTGCACGGAACCGGGGATGAGACCTTCCCGCCGGCGCTCGTCGCTCGAGCGCAGATCGATCACGACCGCTCCATCGCGAAGGGCCTGGAAGGCAGCCGCAGGATCGAGTCGCGGGGAAATGCGGCTTTGCGCTTCTGAGAGGAGCTCGGCCGCCGTTCGTCGCAGTGGCAGGGGTTTCGGGCCGAAATGCGTTGCGGCAACCCAAACCCCGCTCGCTCCTGTGAGAGCGGCAACGATGACGATCGCCGACCCGGAGCCAGCAGCATCGGCGACAAACCCGGCAAGAAGGGCGCCGACGACGAAGCCGAAGTCGCGCCAGAAGCGGTAGACGCCCACGACCTGCGCCCGCTCGATCGGCTGAACGGTGTCGGAAACTGCGGCGATCAGCGTCGGATACACCAGCGCCGTTCCCATCCCGAGCAAGACCGCAGCGCCGAGGGCGGGATCGAAGGCCCCGCCGCCGGCGACGAGCAAGGCGAGCGCAGCTGCCTGCGTGAGCATGCCCGCCACGATCAAGGGCTTGCGTCCCGTATGGTCGGAGAGCCATCCCGTCAGCAGTTGGCCCGCACCCCAGACGCCCGGGTAGACAGCCGCGACAATGCCGATCTGCGTCGTGCTGGCGCCATGCCCAGCCAGGTACAGCGGCGCCAGTCCCCAGGCGAGCGCATCGTTCAGGTTGTTCACGAGCCCGGCTTGCGAGCAGGCACGCAAGGTCGGGTGATGGACCGTGGCTCGGGCGAAGGCCGAGCGAAGCGTGCCCGTAACTCCAGCGCCATGTGCGCGCTGCTCGCGCTCGACGTGCCCGGCGGTGTCACGCACGAAGAGAATCGAGATGACTGTCGCCAGCACGGCGATCGCCGCACCCAGCACCCAGACGAGCGTGCGCGGGGCGTAGGTGGCTGCGAGGGCACCGGTGACGAGCGCGGTTGCCGCTACACCGAGGTAGCCCGCCGATTCGTTCAGACCCAGTGCCA
>Ga0111538_10007052_pt1 | contig 15181 bp, 9 predicted proteins | sample SoiMethybrSBSTD1_FD_79669 | JGI IMG/M metagenome (GOLD analysis project Ga0111538, IMG submission 79669) | Bulk soil microbial communities from a Populus tree surrounding site in Tennessee, USA - Soil MetaG P. TD hybrid SBSTD1 (version 2)... | ecosystem: Environmental > Terrestrial > Soil > Tree...
ATCTCCGGGGTCAGCCCCGCGTGGATCGGAGCAGGGTTGAGGATCGTGGCGACGCCGGCGGAGCGGGCGATCTCGAGCGCGTGGCGCACCGCATCGAGGTTCGCTTCGAGCTGGACGAGGAGGACTTTCGCCGCTTCGATCGCGCCGCGGTTCCGCTCGACGTGCTCCCGCGAGAGCTTCGCGTTGGCGCCGAGCGCCACCGTGATCTGGTTCTGTGATTGCGGGTCGACCACGATCGCGGCGACTCCTGTCGCGGCGTCGTGCAACACTTCCAGGGAGACGGGCAGCCCTTCTCGTTGCGCGAAAGCGCGGTACGCCTCGCCGAAAGGGTCATCGCCGACGGCGCCGATGAAAAGGGTCTCTACGCCAAGGCGATGGCATGCCACGGCCTGGTTAGAGCCTTTGCCGCCAGGTCCGAAAGCGAGCGTCGCGATGCGCGTTTCGCCCGGCCGGGGGAGCGCATCCGCCACGAACGTCAGGTCCTGAGCACAGCTTCCAACTACGACGACTTCCGTCATGCCGCCTGCGCGCCGGTGCGCGGCGCGCCTCGAAGGTCAGTTGAGGCTGGAGGTACGCCCGCTCATCACGCGCACGCGGAAGCCGAGCGCCTGGCTCACGGCCGCCATCTCGCCGAAGATGTCACCATACGCGAGCGCGATGTGGTTCGACATGTAGTGGGCCATGACGGTCTCCTGAGAGCAGCGGAGGTCGCCGGCGAGGAACGGCCACTGCCTCGTCGTGCCTTCCCACCACGCGTCCCGCTTGCGCGGCGGCAGCTTAACGCTTTCCCCGCGCCCGATGTCCATCCAGAGCTCGCCTTCCCGGATGTAGGACCGCGCCCACGTGAACTCGCCCGGAAGGCTTTCGCCGGCGAACGTCCCGCCCGGTATGGGGAAGTAGCCCGCGGGCTGCCGGTAGGAGTGGACGCCCTCGAGGCTGCCCGGGTCGTGGTTGAACGCGTAGGCCCCGCACGACCCGGAGTTGAGCAGCACCCAGAGGAACCGCCCCTGGTGCTCGGCGCCCCAGCGGACGTCGTGGAACATCACCGCGGGGTGCAGCCCCTTTTTCTTGAGGATCCGCTTCATCAGCTCCATCGGGACGAGATTCCCCTGGTCGGCCTCTGTCGACGTGATGATCACTTCGCCGGTCGTCTCGGGGCGGCACGCGGAGTTGAGGAGCCCCTCGCAGAAGTCGCTCGGGGGCATTAATGGCAGCAGTCCGAGTTGGTACTGCCAGCCGAGGCAGTCCGCGCGGAACTCCGCCACCAGGTCGAGGACCGCCAAGTACATGCGCAGCTGCTCCTGCGTCGCCTCCTGCGTGAAGTCCTTGGCGTCTTTCTCCTTCCAGTGGAACTGCACGCCTTTCTGCGTTACGAAGCGCATCGCGGCGTCCACGCGCTTGGTGGTCACTTTCTTGACGCGATCGAGGATCCACGCCTGGTCGACTTTGTGCTCCGTGAAGCCGACCTTGTTGAGGAGTCGGTGGCCGAAGTACCCGTTGATCATGCCCATGGAGGTGTCGCCCAGCATCAGCGCGAGGATGCGGCGGCGGCGGATCTCGGCGATTACTTGGTCCGCGATCTTCTTGGCCGCTGGGGTCACCGCCGCGGCGTAGCTGAGCTCGTCCTCGCGGTAGCGGATACGGCCCGAAGAGCACCATTCATCCAGCCGCTCCAGGAACTTGCGGTCTTTCGTCCAATCTTTGGCGGAAGACCAGATCCTCGAGAACTCGCGCCGGACGCTCGCGAGGCAGGCTCCGGTATTAAGGAGCGCGACGAGGCCGGGCCACGTGCCGGAGAAATTGCTCGCGAGGAGCAGGGGATTGTCTTTCCCCACGACGCCGTCGGTCGTGTGTGGTCCGTACGTCCAGTGGACGAAGACGCCGATCATCGGATCGTTGATGGGGCCGAGTTTCGAGATCGCCTGGTCGGGTCGCTGCAGAAACCCCTCGATGAGGCGGGGCTTCTTTCCCAGCTTGCGGAGCGCACGTTCCAGGTTGCGCGTGGTGTCGCGCAGCTGCGGCACGGCCCACTGGTTGGGAAGGTCGCGGTAGTCGCCTGGATGAAAAATCGCGACGGTTTTCGACAAGGGTTCCTCTCGATCGTGGGCGATTGCGTTGAAAATCGCGGCAAAGAATGCGACCGTATTACCCCGTCCGTGGAGGCGATTCAAGGGGAGGCGAAGCCGGCGCAATCCGGCCGATCGGCGAATGGCGGCGAAGAAGTTTCTCGGTGTCGACTTGGGGGCGGAGAGTGGTCGCGTCCTCCTTGGCACGTTCGACGGAGAGCGCCTGACGATCGAAGAGGCGCACCGTTTTCGCAACGAGCCGGTGCGGCTCCACGAGACGCTTTGCTGGGACCTTCCGAGGATCCTTTTCGAGGTCGAGCGTGGCATCGTAGCAGCTGCCGCGAAGGCGGGCGGGCAGATCGACGGCGTTGGCTGCGATTCCTGGGGCGTCGACTTCGGGCTGCTCGACAGGGCGGGCGCCGTCCTCTCGCATCCGGTGCACTACCGCGACGCGCGCACCGAGGGCATGGTGGAAAAAGTCCTGCGGCGCATCCCCCGGGAGTCGATCTACGCCGAGACGGGCGTGCAATTCCTCGCGCTCAACACGCTCTTCCAGATCGCCGCGCTCCTCGAGCACACTCCCGAGCTGCTGCGGGCTGCGGGGAAGCTCCTTTTCTTCGGCGACCTGGTCCACTACCTGCTCTCGGGACGTGCGGTCAGCGAGGAGAGCCTGGCGAGCACTTCGCAGATGTGGAATCCCGTCACGCGAGACTGGTCGGGGCCAATCGTCACGTCACTGGGCCTGCCGCGCGAGATCCTGCCGGAGGTCGTGCGGTCCGGCACGGTCCTCGCGCCACTGCGCTCCGAGACGGCGAAGGCTGCCGGCCTCAGAGAAGCGCCTCCGGTCATTGCACCGGCGTCCCACGACACGGCCTGCGCCATCGCGGCAGTGCCGGCGAGGCCGGGGGAAGACTGGGCGTACCTTTCGAGCGGCACGTGGTCGCTTTTCGGGGTCGAGCTCGCGGCGCCGCGGATCACTCCGGAGTCCCTCGCTGCCAGCTTCACGAACGAGGCCGGCGTCTCGGGGACGACGAGATTCCTGCGCAACATCAACGGGCTCTGGCTCGTCCAGGAGTGCCGGCGGCGGTGGGCGCGGGACGGCCGCGACATGGACTACGCCCAGCTCACGGCCTTCGCCGAGGCGGCAGGGTCGAGCCGGTGCCACATCCTCCCGGGCGACCCTTCGTTCTTCGCGCCCGACGACATGCCCGAGGCGATCCGCGCTTTCTGCCGCAGGACGGGGCAGGCGGAGCCCGCGACACCGGGCGAGGTCGTGCGATGCGCGCTCGAGTCGCTCGCGCTCGCCTATCGCGAGGCTGCGGACCAGGTCCGTGCCGTCTCGGGGCGCTCCATCGAGCGGCTCCACGTCGTGGGCGGCGGCTCCAAGAACCAGCTCCTCAATCAGCTCACGGCCGATGCGCTCGGGGTCCCCGTGACCGCCGGCCCCGTCGAGGCGACCGGCGTCGGCAACATCTTGATCCAGGCGATGGCCATCGGCGCCGTCCGCGACCTGGCGGAGCTGCGCGAAGTGGTGCGTAGGTCGACCCAGACGGCGGAGCTCGAGCCGGAGCGCGCGGGCGAGTGGGCAGAGAAGCGCGCCGCGTATCGTCGCATTACGGAAAGTGTCTGACTTGTCGCCGGTAGAACCCAACACCGAGGCCGGCGCCTCCGCGAGCGGCGGGCTGCGGCGTCAGGTCGGCCTCGGCACGGCTGTGGCCATCATCGTCGCCAGCATGATTGGCCAGGGGATCTTCACGACGACGGGCTACATCGGTCACGAGCTGCAGAGTCCGTACTGGGTGCTCGCGCTATGGACCGTAGGAGGCATTCTCGCGCTCGCCGGCGCCCTGTCGTACGCCGAGCTCGCAACGCGCCTGCCTCGATCCGGCGGCGAGTACGCTTACATCCGAGCGGCGTTCGGCCCTTTGCCCGGTTTCCTTTCCGGCTGGAGCTGCCTCATCGCCGGATTCTCCGCGCCCATCACTCTGAGCGCCCTCGTTTGCGTCGAGTACGCTGCGGCTTTTTTTCATGACCTCCACCCGAAGACGGGGCTGCAAATCGCGCTGCCGGCCGGAGGCTCGGTCCCTCTCTGCAACGTCGTGGCTGCGGCCCTGATTGCCTCGATCACGGCGGTCCACATGGCGCGCGTCTCGAGCGGCCTCCGCCTCCAGGAGGTGCTCACCGCGATGAAAGGAGCGATCATCCTTCTCCTCGCCGCGGGCGCAGTTTTGTCGGGAAAAGCCGATGCAACCGGGCTCGTCGCGAGTGGAGACGGACCTCAAGGAGGTGAACTCGCTGCGCGCCTCACGACGGGCCTCATCCTCGTCCTCTTGGCGTACGCTGGCTGGAACGGCGCTACCTACGTCGCGGCGGAGGTCAAAGACCCGCGCCGGACAATTCCGCGCGCGACGGTCGCGGCGACGATCGCCGTCACGCTCCTCTACCTCGCCGTGAACGTCGTCTACCTGCTTGCCGTGCCCGTGACCCGTATGAAGCCCGAAACGACGGTCGCAGTCGACGCGGCGGAAGCCTATTTCGGGTTGCCGGGCAAACAAGCCATGTCGGCAGTGATCGCGCTGACGCAGCTCGCGACGATCAGCGTGTTCATCCTCACGGGCTCGAGGATTTATTACGCCATGGCCGAAGACGGTGTTGCGCCTCGCCGCCTCGCGAGGCTCGCGGGGGAGAGCCGGACTCCGAGGGAGGCCGTCTTCTTCCAGGGCCTCGTCTCCATCGTCATGGCCCTCTGGACCGACTTCTTCTCCCTGGCGCAGTACGCAGGGGCCGTGCTTTCGGCGTTCACGGGGCTGGCACTGGCGTCGCTCCTCGTTCTCCGCCGGCGCCAGGGTGCCTCGGTCCCCGGAGCCTACCGCGCGCCTTTCGGGCCGCTCTTGCCGGCGGGATTCCTCCTCGTCACCGCGGTGATCCTCGGCTTCTTCGTCTGGCAGAAGCTCAGAGATTCGCCGATGGACCTGCTCGTCGCTCTGGCGAGCTTGGCGGCCGGACTGCCGGTCTACTGGGCTTGCTCCCGGGCGGCGCAGAAGGCTGCGACGCCGGCCACCAAAAGCATCAACTCGGCAGGATCTGCGCCAGGTGGTGCTTCACGTGACCCACGTAGTCCACCACGATGAGCCCGAGCCGCATCGGCGGATGCGTGCCGATGACGCACGGCGTCTCGAGGCTCGCGGCGCTCGCGCCCTGCATCACCGGCAGGATGTGGTGGTTGAGGCCGCGCCACAAGTCCACGAGCTCCTGCCAAGGGCGTTGTGCATACCGCTGCTTCTCGACCCATTCGTCCTGAGCATAGCTGTCGAGGCGGAGAGTCCCTCCCGCGAGGTGCGCAGGGATCTGGGCCCGGATGAAGCGCTGGTGGTTGTTGACGGCGCTGTCCAGCAAGTGCCCGAGGACCTGTTTTCGCGACCATTTGCCGGGAGCCAGCGGGGCGGCGGCGTCCGCGTCGGAAATTGTGAGGAGCTTGGGGACAAGCTTCAGCGCCTCCTCGAGCTCCCGGATCGCGGCGGGCACCGTGGGCTCTTTCAGATAGCGCGAGTACGTCGTGACGTCAGGCATGGCGCGGATTGTAGTCGCGTCGCAGCTCGCATCGCAATCTGGAGTCAAGGCGCCGCTGCGGCGCTCGCCCAGCGGCTCGCAGTGCGTGGCACCATCCAACGCCGCCTCACGCCATCAGGCTGCTGACTTTCTCCGCGACGCGTTCCTGGGGCAGGGAGACGTTGCCGCTCCACCAGGTGATTTTTCCCGTCTCGAATTTGTTGGCGAGCTCGCGGCGGAACGGAAGGACCCGGATGACGAAGCCGTGCTGTCCGGGGCTGCCGCAGGGAATATGGCCGTCGAAGACCGCGACGGACCCTTCCGAGCTCGCGAAGTTGAGCGGGAGCGCATCCCCGGCCACGATCTCGCCCTGGGCGTCGATCGGCCCGTAGAGGACCTCCACGGAGATCTCCTCCGCCTGCAGAGAGCCGAGGAGCACGCGCACGCGCAGCTCGAGGTTGCTGCCGATCTCGAGCTCCTTCGACGTATCCGCGTGGACCGAGAGCACGGACACCTCGTGCCAGCACTCCTGGATGTGGCGCTTCCACGTCGAAAGCATCCTGGCCGCGCGGTAGCCTTCTTTCGCGAGCATGGCGCCGTGGATCGCGCCGGGGAGGTAGATGCGCTCGGCGTACTCCTCCACCATGCGGTTCGTGTTGAAGCGGGGGCAGATAGTGCGGATCGACGCTTTCATCCGCTGGATCCACTCGCGGGGCACGTCGTCGGGGCCCCGGCGGTAGAACGTCGGAATGATCTCTTTCTCGAGGAGGTCGTAGAGCATCGTCGATTCGGTCTGGTCCTGGTATTCGCGATCGGGGTGCTCCTCCCCGTTGCCAATGCTCCAGCCGTTGTCGCCCCCGTAGCCCTCGACCCACCAGCCGTCGAGGATGCTCAGGTTGAGCGTGCCGTTCATGGAGGCTTTCATGCCGCTCGTTCCGCTGGCCTCGAGAGGCCGGAGCGGCGTGTTGAGCCAGACGTCGGCGCCCTGGACGAGGTGGCGCGCCACGTCGATGTCGTAGTCCTCGATGAAGACCACGTGCCGGTGCAGCTCGTCTTGTCGCGCCAGCTGCGAGATCTGTCGGATGATTTCCTTCCCGGGGCCGTCGTGCGGGTGCGCCTTTCCGGCGATGAGAAGCTGCACGGGGCGGTCCTTGTCGAGGAGCAGCTTTCGCAGCCGTCCGAGGTCACGCAGGATGAGGCTCGCGCGCTTGTAGGTCGCGAACCGCCGCGCGAAGCCAATGGTCAGGATCTCGGGGTTGAGCACCTCGTCGGCAGCGCTGAGCTTCGCGCCGGCCGCTCCGTAGCGCTGGAGGAAGCGCTTCTGGCGCCGGCGGAGGAAGCTGACTAGACGATCCCGGAGGCGCTCTTTCGCGCGCCAGAGCTCGTTGTCGGGGATCTCGTCGACCCGCTGCCAGACCGTCTGATTGACCGGGTCCTCGTGCCATTTCGGCTCGAGGTAACGCTCAAATAGTCGAGCGAATTCCTCAGAAAGCCACGAGTGCGTGTGAACGCCGTTGGTGATGTGGGTGATCGGGACCTCGCGCTCGGGGACGGCCGGCCAGATCCGCTTCCACATCCTGCGCGAGACGCGCCCGTGGAGCTGGGACACGCCGTTCGAGTGCGCGGCGAGCTTCAGCGCGAGCACGGTCATGCAGAAGTCCTCGCGGGGATCGTCGGGGTTTTCCCGTCCCATGCCGAGGAAAGTCTCCATGGGGATTTTCAAGAGGGGCACGAAATCCCGGAGGTAGCTGCGCACCATGTCCGGCGGGAAGCGATCGTTCCCGGCAGGCACGGGCGTGTGCGTCGTGAACGCCGTGCAGGCGGCCATGGCCTCTCGAGCCTCCGCGAACGTGAGGTTTGCGCTCTGCATGAGGAGCCGGATCCGCTCCACGGCGAGGAACGCGGAGTGCCCCTCGTTCATGTGGCAGACCGTCGGCTCGAGGTTGAGCTTGACGAGCGCGCGGTAGCCGCCGATCCCGAGCAGGAGCTCCTGGCGGATGCGCATGTCCAGGTCTCCGCCGTAGAGCCGCGAGGTGATCACGCGGTCCACGGGCTCGTTGGTCGGCAGGTTGGAGTCGAGAAGGTAGACGGGCACGCGGCCCACCTGCACGCGCCAGAGGCGCGCCTCGACCCTGCGCTGGAGGAACGTGACCTCGACGGTGACTTCGCGTCCCTGATCGTCCCGCACCAGCGTGAGCGGCATGTTGTAGAAATCGTTCTCGGGGTAGAGCTCCTGCTGCCAGCCGTCGCTGCTCAGGTACTGCCGGTAGTAGCCGTGCTGGTAGCACAGGCCCACGCCTACGAGCGGCAGGCCCAGCTCGTCGGCGCTCTTGATGTGGTCGCCGGACAGGATTCCGAGGCCGCCGGAGTAGAGCGGCATGCTCTCGTGCAGGCCGAACTCCGCGGAGAAGTAGGCGATGCGGATATCGAACTTGGATCCGTAAATCCGGGTGTACCAGGTCGACGAGCCGAGGTATTTCTCGAGCTCGGCGTGGACCTCGTCCATGTGGGCGAGGAAAGCGTGGTCATCCGCGAGGGAGCGGAGCCGCTCCGGCTGGAGCGCGCCGATCAGGAGGACGGGGTTGTGATTCGACTCCTCCCAGAGGTCCATGTCGATCCGGCGGAAGAGCGACAGCGCGTTCCGGCTGGAGATCCACCACAGATTCTTCGCGATCGTCAGCAGAGGCCGCAGCCTCGCCGGCACCCGTGGAATGACGGTGTACTTCTGAATCACTCGACGTCCTCTATTCTCTGATGCGGAGTCTCGGCTGCAGCGCCCCTCCTTCCCGGGGGGCGAGAGTTGGGTTAGGCAGGTAGATAGTAGGCTCGCGCGGCCCGGTAAACAACGGGCCGCCCGACTCCCCACTATCGGCACGGCAACCCACGCCTCCTCAGCGGGATACCACTACTTCCGAGAATCTACATTTGCTGCCCGAACGCCACCCGAGCGGTCCCGCGATCGCCGACGCATTATACTTGCTGCGTACGATTCTGCGGAGGCGACCCTTCCATGCGTATCCTGGTAATGGACGATTACAAGTCCCATGGCGAAAGCCTCGCCGAGTTCCTCGGCACGAAGGGGCACGAAGCCATCTACGCGGAGACTTGCGCCGACGCCGAATGGCTCCTCGACCTCATGAAGTTTGACTTTGCGCTGCTCGACTTCGACATGCCGGGCATGTCGGGGCCGAGCGTTGCTGCGAAGCTTTCGAAGCGGTTTCCGCACCTCCGCGCCGCGATCATGTCGGCGAAAGCTCCCACCGGCACCCGCAGGAACGAGCTCGGCAGCCTGGACTTCCTGCAGAAGCCCGTGCGGCCGGAGGCGCTCATCGAAGTGCTGCGGCGCGTCCAGGAGCAGCTCGCGGGCGTCGCTCTCGTTCAACGCTCCACTTTCTCCGTGGTCAAGTACAAGTAGCCTCCGGTGCCTTCCGGCGCGCGAGCCTATCTGGAGCTGGTGCGGGTCTTCCTGACGCCCTCGGCGGCGGCGGACAGCTACGCCGGCTTTGTAGCGGCCGCGGCGCTGGAGCGAATCCGCCCCGACTACACGCTGCTGATCTACGCAGCGGCGGGGAGCATCAGCTCGTACTGGCTCGGGATGGCGCTGAACGATCTCTGCGACGCTCGCCGCGACGCCGCGCACCAGCCGGGCCGGCCGATTCCTTCCGGCCGCGTCTCACGGCGCGGCGCGGTCATCCTGTGCGTGATCCTCGGGGCAGCGGCCATTGCCTTCGGCGCAGCCGCGGGAACGTTGTCCGTCAGCGCGGCGCTCCTTGCGACGGTCGTCCTCTACGACGCCGGCGCCAAGCACGTCCCCTATTTCGGCAACCTGGTCATGGGGGCGTGCAGGTCCTGGAATTTCCTCCTGGGCGCCGCAGCAGCCGTCGGAGGATCCGTGGCGCTCTCGCGGCCAGAGGTCCTCGCGGCAGCGGGCCTGATCGGGCTCTTTATCACCGGCGTGACGGCGGCAAGCCGGCTCGAGGAATTGCCTCCCGATCCGGGGAAGCTGCGCGCCGTGGGAGCGGCGCTCCTCCTCATCCCTGCAGCGCTGTTCGCCTACCGGCCCGGCTTCGGACTCGCCGCTTTCAACGCAGGAGCCCTTGCGGCTCTGATCGTCGCGGCCGTGGGCTCCGCGTGCGCCGCCGCGCGCGAACAGCAGGCGATTCTCGCGTCGGGCCGCGGATTCCAAGGACTCCCGGCGGCAGCGATCCTCGTGCGGAAGGCGCTGGGCGGCGTTTTCCTCGTCGACGCCGGTGCAGCAATCTGCCTCGTCGAAGACCGTGTGCAGGCGTTCGAGATCCTCTGCGTGCTTTGGGGGCTGTTCGCCGTGGCTCTCCTCTGGAAGCGGAGCTGGATGCGCGCCGGGTCGACCGGGAGTTGATTTTCTCCCCGATCCGTCGGTACGCTCGCTCCGTCATGAAAATCCTCGTCGTCGGCTCGGGCGGCCGCGAACATGCTATCGTCTCCGCGCTGGCGCGCTCGCAGCGCCGCCCGCAGGTGCTCTGCGCGCCCGGCAACGCGGGAATCACCCGCGAGGCGACCGTCGTCGAGGCGGCGCTCGATTCGCCCGCCGGCGTCGAGAAACTGCGCGACTTGGCCGTGCGGGAGCGCGTCGACCTCGTGGTCGTGGGGCCGGAAGCTCCGCTCGTGCTGGGGCTGGCCGACCGGCTCGAAGCGGCAGGCATCCGCGTTTTCGGGCCGCAGGCCGCGGCGGCGCAGCTCGAAGGCAGCAAGTGCTTCACCAAGGAGTTTCTGGCCCGCCACGCGATCCCGACGTCTCCTTTCCGTATCTTCGAGGAGGCCGGCCCGGCGCGAGCCTACGTCGAGCGTGTGGGGTTGCCCGTCGTACTCAAGGCCGACGGGCTCGCCGCGGGAAAAGGAGTCATCGTCGCACGGGAGCGCGGGGAAGCGCTCGAAGCAGTCGAAGCAATCCTCGTCGAGCGGCGCTTCGGAGAAGCCGGGCGGCGGCTCCTCGTGGAAGGATTCCTGGAAGGCTCCGAAATCTCCCTCCTGCTCCTGACGGACGGCGAAGCGTTCGCGCCTCTCGAGACTGCGCAGGACTACAAGCAGGCACTCGACGGCGACGCCGGTCCCAACACGGGCGGCATGGGCTGCTACTCGCCGCACTTGCGGCTCGACGATCCCGAGATCGAGGCAGCGTTGGAGCGCATCGTGAAGCCGACACTCGCGGCACTGCGGCGCGATGGCATTCGCTATCGCGGCATCCTCTACGCCGGCCTCATGCTCACGCCGGATGGTCCCCAGGTGCTCGAATTCAACGTGCGCTTCGGTGACCCCGAGGCGCAGGCTATTCTCGCGCGCCTGCAGACCGATCTCGTTGAAGCGATCGAAAGGACGATCGAGGGCCGGTTGGCCGATCAGCCGCTCGCGTGGGACCCGCGACCCGCCGTCTGCGTGGTGGCAGCGTCGGGCGGATATCCCGGGGAATATCGGACGGGCGTACCGATCACTGGCCTCGAAGCAGCGGAGGCCGCGGGCGCGCGCGTTTATCACGCGGGCACGAAACTCGACGGCCGCGGCCAGGTTGTCACTTCCGGAGGCCGCGTGCTGTCGGTCACGGCGCTCGGAGCCACACGCGAAGAGGCCCGCGAGCGAGCTTACGCGGGGCTATCGTGCATCCACTTCGATGGGATGCACTACCGCAGGGACATAGCCGGCTCCCCAAGATAGCGAGGGGGTCCTTGGTCCGATGGCTGGCTACTTGGCGGCCTTCTTCGTCGACTTGCCGGACGACTTCTCGGCCGGCTTCGCCTTGGCGCCGTCTTTTGACTCGGGCTTGGCTTCCGGTTTGGCTTCCGGCTCGTCGCCCTCGGGAGCCTTCTCCTCACCGTCCTTGGCTTCAGCGCCCTTCTCGGCGCCGGCCCCGGCTTCAGCTCCCGGCTCGGCGGCTCCTTCGGCACCCGCCTCGGCTTCGGCTTCCGCCGGACAGCCGACGAGCTGGCGAATGTTGTTGTAGGCCTCGTTGAGCGAGCGAGCGTCGACTTTGTAGCGGAAGCTCTTGTCGAAATCCTTCGCGGCCGGGTTGATGACGCCCACCTTGTACTTCTCGGTGACCGTCGTCTGCTCCTGCACCGCGCGTTTCGACACCATCTGTCCGAGCTGGCGGAGCTTCAGGTAAGCGGTCTTCGACTTCTCTACCAGAGCCGGCTGCTTGCCGACGAACAGGGTGATTTCCTTCTGGATGGCGCCCTGCTTCTCCCGCCAGTCCTTCACGTAGGCCTCGAATTTCTCCTTGTCGAGCGCCGCCCCTTTCACGAGGTCTTTGCCCTCATTCACCTCGCCCATCTTGTCGATGAACTCCCCCATGCTGGCGATGAGCCGATCCATGAAATCGGTGTACGCCGTGCACAGCTCTTTCGACTCGGCGGCCTCATCTTCTGCGTTCCCGAGCTCGACCGGCTGGTCCCAATACCAGGGCCACGGCTCGCTCTTGGGTGGAAAAGCCTTGGTGTTCTGCTGGATGGCTCGCTGCACGGCCGGGATCTGCGCCGGGCGACCGGCTTCGTCTTTGAGCCGCAGAAAGGAGCGCACCTGGTACTTCCCAGTGACCATCCGCTTCGAAAACTTCCAGACGTAGGTGAGGCCCTTCCGGTTCTCGTCTTTCAGCTCGTAGTCGGTCTCGTCGAGCGGGACGCTGAAGAGCTCGAAAGTGAGGTGGATTTTGGCGCCTTTGGGGACGTCCGGCGAGATGTCGAACTTGAGCTGCACGGCTTGACCCGTGCCCCCCTCCGCTGCGGGCAGGTATTTCGCCTCGCTGATCACGAAGTATGCGTTGTAGCCGTCGGCATTGGCGGGCCGGCCCTTCTCCTTCTCGTCGCCGGACGGTGGCGCGTCCTCCGGTTTCTCGCCGGGCTTATCTTTATTCCCCGGCGGATTCTTCTCCTCTTGGGCGAGGAGCCCGGGGGCCAGCGGTCGAACGGCGAACGCAGAGCAGACAACAAAGAGGATGAGCCAGCGGCTACGGCACATGATCAGGAACCTCCAACGTCGGGACGATGAGCGCACGGTTTTTGAGCCGAGGCCGCCCGGGGAAAACACCGCGCAGGAAAGGCTCAATCGGCCTCTTCCTGCAGGAGGATTCTCGGACTGGGCAGGAAGTACGTCAAGGTCACGTCGTCGACCACGGGCGTCTGGACCATGCCTCCCGCCGTGTTGCCAACGTTCGAGATCGAGCCGAACATCCTCATCTTGTAGACGAATTGCGCGTTGTTGCCGCGCAGACCCGTCTGCTGCCGGTACACGGGCCGGCCGGACACCTCGTTGCGGACTTCCGGCCGTCGCCACGGCTCGCCCTGCATTTTCGGCGCGCTCGAGCCGCCTCCCGCATTGAACGTGAACTCGCACTCGATCGGCCGGATGTTGAGCGGCTGCGCGATCGACTGGAGGCGCGAATCCGTGTACATGGTCGGGTAGTAGGACGTCCAGTCGAACGACCTCAAAATCGCGTGGTCGACGTCGGGAGGCAGCGGCACCTCGAAGACGTTCGCGTACTCGGACGGCTGCACGGAGAAGTAGCCCGGGGATCCCGTCGCGCCGTAGTACTGCTTGATGGAAGCGAATTGCCCTTCGTAGCAGACGAGCTCGTCAATCGTCGCATTGGCCAGAATCCGCTTCACGCTCGGAGCGATGGTCTCCACGCCGGTCCCTCGCTCGGTCTTTGTGGAGTTCGTGAACCATTTGAAGACGCCGGCGTCGTCCACGCCCTGCTCGCGGATGATGCCGCCCACCTGCAGGCCGTCGCGCGGCTGCCTCTCGTTGAGCCGCACCCACGAGTTGGCCGTGGAGTCGACGCGCGCCTGCGCCATGCGCGGCGTGGCCTCTTCGCGCATGTCCTGGAAGTCCATGTAGAGCCGCACCGGGAACGCGGGATTCTCGTCGTCCCAGTCGATTGCGATATGGTGCCACTCGTGCGCCCGGAAGTGGGACACGTCGATGGGAGTCGTGTCGACGCGCGAGACGATTTTTTGCTGGTCGAGCTCCGGCACGATGGGGTTCTGCTGTCCTGCGCCAGTACCTGACGTGTCGTTCCCGGTCCCGGGATCCGGGAAGAGACGGATCCCCGTGCCTCCGCTGCTGCCGCCACCGCCCGCGTCGCCGCCGCCGCTGAGCTGCGAGAACGCTTGGTGATAGTACATGCGGACGACTCGGAGTTGCCCTTTCATGTTCTTGAAGATAAAAAACTGCGTCCCCTCCGAGCCGGTGAAATCGGACGCGTTCTGCGAGACTCCCTTGATCACTTGCGTGCAACCGATGAGGCCCGAGAAGACGGGATCGTCGCCGTCGAAGTCGAACTTCACCCAGAACGCGAGCCCGCCCTTGTAATACGGCACGTTGCCGAGCAGGTTGTTGCCGCGCGTGCCGCGCCCCGACGCGCCGATCCGCGGGTCGGAGTCCCCGCCGATACCCACCGCGCCGATGCGCTGGCGCGCCGGCAGGAGGAGGACGTGCGCCTGAAGGTGCGTGGTCGTGAGCAGACTCGAGTGGAGGCCGTCGGGCATGAGGTCCGTTCCAAGAGCCTCCTTCTGCACCAGCGGATCGAAGAACTGTGCCTGGAAGTTCGAGGTGCCGCCCAACTGATTCAGCTCGAGGCGCGAGACGTAGCGCCCGAACTGCTGGCGGCTCTGCCTCGTGTACGGCGGGTTTAACACCTCCCGCAGCGCCGTGGTGAGCGTATCGGAGAAGTTGCTCTTGGCACCCTGAGAGACGACGCGCTGGAGGTTCGAGATCGACTGCGAGTCGCGATCCTGGAACGTGTGCGCCATGGTCAAGCCCTGCGACTTGCTAAGGAGCTGCGTCCGCTGCTGGATCGGCGCCTCGAGGCGGCGTCCGTCAAGGAGGCCCGCAATCTCGACGCGGCCGTCGCGCAAGCTGCCTCCCGAGATGAGCTCGGTCAGCGCCGCCATGGGATCCGGCCACGTGACGATGTACTTTCGATCGTTCTTGCTCGAGCGCGAGCCCGCGACGAACGTCTTCTCGAACTGGTACTGGTTCGTGTGCCGCAGGACGTTGTACACCTGCACGATCGAGCGCTGGCTCCTCGGGAAGACGATTTTCCCGATGTCCGGCTCGCGCTGCCCGGCGACGACGGTCGTGGGGCCCCTGCCCTTCCCCTTTTCCGCGATCTGACCGAGCGTGGTCACTTCGAAGATGCCGTTCGAATCGAAGCAGAACTCGGTCGTGTGCCCTTTCAAGAGCGTGAAGCGGTCCTTCGCCCAGACGAGGTCGGACTTGTCGACCGCGATGTACGCCGGCACGTTCGGGTTGTAGCGGTTGATTCGGGTGTTGGGGTTGAAGTTGGACTTGATGACGCCTTTGATCAGGTCGAAGTAGAAGCCGTTCTGTTCATGGAACGCGAGGCCCTTCTGCCGCCGGAGCGAACGCGTCTGGCTCGGGCCCGTGCCCTTGAGCCACATGCGCTGCAATTCCGGCGATCCGCCGCGCAGGACGACGCTTTCGATCTGCCGGTTGTTGGGCTGGTCCGGGTCGATCACGACGCACGTCGTCGGCGACGGGAAGAAGTCCGGCGACAAACTGTCGATGAAGTCCTC
>Ga0111538_10007054_pt1 | contig 15179 bp, 11 predicted proteins | sample SoiMethybrSBSTD1_FD_79669 | JGI IMG/M metagenome (GOLD analysis project Ga0111538, IMG submission 79669) | Bulk soil microbial communities from a Populus tree surrounding site in Tennessee, USA - Soil MetaG P. TD hybrid SBSTD1 (version 2)... | ecosystem: Environmental > Terrestrial > Soil >...
GCCGGCCGGGTCAGGATGGACCCCGATTGTAGGAGACTGGGACGGCGATGGCACCGACACGATAGGTCTGTACAACCCATCAAACGGCGCGTTCTATTTGAGGAACTCGAATTCGTTTGGCGGGGCGGACGTAGTGCTCACATACGGTCCGGCCAACGCGGGATGGAAGCCTATTGTGGGCGACTGGGACGGGTTGTGAGCAAAAGCTCCCTCAGCACTCGAAGGTCAAAAGATTGATTGGCGAAACAACCCGCGGCTGAACCGAGCCCGGCGGTGAGCTCTAGATTGAGAAGCCCGCAATCCTAAGCCGCGTCTTGGGTGATGTTCGATATAAGTCGCTTTGCCGAGCGTCCGGGCTTCCCTCGACAAACTGAAGTTTGCCGGACCAAACTAACACCGCGCAATCCAGCATACAGTTTTGACACGCCTGCTTTAGTACGATAATACTAAGCCTTGATCTAAAGCTTCTCTGCCGAGATTGGACAGTTGATGACCACTTACATTCTTCACCCGAACGTTGATTTGGGCTCCGATTACCAGATCGGTGATTACGCGGTTATCGGAATCGCGCCGCGCGGTTCGAGGCCTGGGGAGCTAGAGACTCGTATTGGCCCAGGCGCAGTGATAAGGTCGCACTCGGTAATCTATGCCGGGAATCGGATCGGCGCTAATTTTCAGACCGGACACTCGGTGATGATCAGGGAGTTGAATCAGATCGGCGATGACGTGAGTATAGGAACCCACTCCGTCATTGAACACCACGTCAAGATAGGAAATCGCGTTCGCATTCATTCGAACGTGTTTATCCCGGAATACTCAACGCTGGAGGATGACACCTGGGTTGGACCTAACGTCGTTCTGACCAATGCGCTCTATCCGCTCAGCCCGCAGGCAAAAGAGAACCTAAGAGGGCCTCACTTGATGCCCGGTTCAAAGATTGGCGCTAACGCGACCGTGCTGCCAGGCATAGTCATCGGCCCCAACGCGCTGGTAGGGGCAGGGGCGGTTGTAGTGAGAGATGTTCCGGATGGAAAGGTTGTCGTCGGCAATCCGGCGCGCATATTGAAGGACGTGTGCGAGCTATCTGCATACGAGGTCGAGCGAGCCACCAGCAAAGGAGACTGAATTATTCAAATACCTCTAGTCGACCTCAAAGCACAATACGTCAGCATTAAGTCTGAGATTGATGCGGCCATTCAACGGTCTGTCGACAACACAAGCTTCATTCTCGGCAAAGAAGTCGCGGACTTCGAGCGGGCGTTCGCTCCTTTTGTTGGAGCCCGACGCGCGGTGGGAGTGTCTTCAGGAACAGCCGCCGTACACCTGGCTTTGTTGGCGGCAGGCGTTGGACCCGGCGACGATGTCATCACTACCGCGCATACATTCATTGCCACGGCCGAGGCCATTTCACACACCGGCGCAACCCCGGTCTTCGTTGACATAGATTCTCAGACTTACAATATCGATCCAAATCGAGTTGAAGACGCCATCACCCCGCGCACCAGGGCGCTTGTACCCGTACACCTCTATGGACAACCCGCGCAGATGGGACCGTTGCGTGAAATCGCAAATCGTCACAGCCTCTTGTTGATCGAAGACGCGGCTCAAGCAGTCGGCGCCGAATATCAGGGTACACGCTGCGGCGCCATAGGCGACCTTGCTTGCTTCAGCTTTTATCCAGGCAAAAACCTCGGCGCGTACGGCGACGCCGGGGCTGTCAGCGGCAACGACGAATTGCTGCTGGCGAAAGTAGCAAAGCTGCGCGATCACGGGCGCACAACAAAATACGAACACGACGAGATAGGTTACGGCGAACGCCTGGACGGGCTGCAGGCCGCCATCCTTCTAGCTAAGCTGCCACACCTGGAAGACTGGACTGAAGCTCGCCGCTCGCACGCTCGGCTCTACAACGAGCTGCTTGCGGATTGCGATGTACAGACTCCATTTGAATCGCCGGATGTCCGACACGCCTATCATCTTTACGTCATTCGCACCTCGCGCCGCACTGCGATGCTTGAACACTTGCAGTCCAAAGGCATCGGTGCAGGCATTCACTATCCGATTCCTTTACATCGGCAACCGGCTTATGTAAAGCAAGGACACGGCAAGTTGTCTCTTCCGGTCACCGAACGAGTTACCGGCGAGATACTCTCATTACCCATGTATCCGGAGCTAACCCGCGAACAGATTGAGTATGTAACGAGCGCGGTAAGAGAGGTGGCCGGATGATGGTCAACGTCGCGATGCTCGGACTGGGCTATTGGGGCCCGAATTTGGCTCGCAATCTTGCGTCTCTCGAGGGGGTCCAAATAGCAGCGCTTTGCGACCTGGACATCGAGCGGGCGGAGACATTCCGGCAGCGTTACTGTCCCAATGCCCGCGTCATCAACGACTATCGCGACGTGGCGAGCGATCCGCTTATCGACGCTGTTGTCATTGCAACCCCAATCCGGACTCATCACGAGATCGGCAGTTTCCTGCTGGCGGCCGGCAAGCACGTCTTCATCGAAAAGCCTATGGCACGGACCACCGATCAATGCCGCGACCTGATCGATCTGGCCGAGCGCGGAAAGCGCGTGCTAATGGCGGGTCACGTCTTCGAGTTCAATGTCGCCGTTCAGGAAATCAAGCAGTACATCGATCGTGGGGAGTTAGGGAAACTGTTTTACGTCTATTCACAAAGGGTCAATCTGGGGCGTATTCAAAACGACGTAAACGCGCTTTGGAGCTTTGCTCCTCACGATGTTTCGATCATGAACTACTGGTTCGGTCAGGAACCAGCGCGAGTTTCGGCGAGGGGGTTTTCTTTCCTGCACAACGGGATCGAGGATGTTGTCTTCGTGACACTTGAGTACCCAAACGGCGTGGGGGCGCATCTGCATCTTGGGTGGCTCGATCCCCGGAAAATTCGGTTGATGACACTGGTCGGCAGCAAAAAGATGCTGGTCTATGATGACGTGAGCCTCGACGCCAAGATTCAAGTGTACGACAAGGGGATCTCTGACCTTCATAACTTTCTGGAAGCTCCAGAGACCTTTGCCGAGTTTCAGTTCAAGCTACGGGTTGGAGATCTGGTGATTCCTACGCTTCAATTTGGCGAACCGCTTCACAGCGAGTGCCAACATTTTATCGACTGCGTTCGAAGCGGTGAGCGGCCACTCACTGACGGATCGAGTGGACTCCGGGTCGTCAAGGTGTTGGAAGCCGCTGAGCTTTCGTTGAAACAACAGGGAAAACCGATTGACCTTTCGAGTGAAAAGAAGCTGAGCGCTTGACCGTGAAGGGAGATTCAGCGTGGACTTATCCGGCTCAAAGATCCTGGTGACCGGCGGCGCCGGTCTCGTCGGCTCACACATCGTTGACGAGCTGATCAAAGAAGGCGCCCGAGTCGTTGCATTTGACAGCTTCATCAGGGGCAAAGTGGAGCACCTGGACTGGGCGCGCGCTCACGGCGATGTTCAGATAGTAGAGGCCGACCTTCGAAACCGCGATGCGATGCGCGAGGCCCTCGGAGGCGTAGACTTCGTGTTCCATCAGGCTGCGGCATGGCTGCGGCTTTGCCAGGAAGACCCGCGGCTGTCGCTTGACGTCAACATTACCGGTACATTCAACTTGCTGGACGCCTGCGTAGAAGCCGGCGTCAAGAAGATCGTTGCTGCTTCATCGTCTTCGGTGTACGGCGAAGGGCTCTATTTGCCGACCGATGAGAATCACCCATTCAACAACGACCTCTTTTACGGCGCCTCGAAGATCGCCGCCGAGCAGTTCTATCGCGCCTTCTACAAGAAGTACGGTTTGAGTTTTGTTGCGCTGCGATATTTGAATGTCTACGGACCGCGCCAACCTTACGAAGCTGCTTACATGGACGTTATTATGCATTTCCTCAATCGCATTGACGCAGACGAACGGCCGATAGTGCGCGGCGACGGCTCGGCAACCGTCGATCTGGTCTATGTCGAGGACGTTGCGCGTGCAAACGTTATGGCGATGAAGAGCCCCGTTGAAAACGAGTTCTTCAACGTGGCCAGCGGCACCGAGACGACGCTTAAAGACCTTGCCTATTTGTTGATCAGGCTCTGTGGGAAAGAAGGGAAGCTGGAGCCTGAGTTTCAGATGATGGACCTGGGTTTGGTAACCCGCCGCTGGGGCGATCCGGCAAAGGCGCGCGAGATGCTCGGCTTCGTTACGACCACTACGGTGGCGGAGGGAATGAGCCGCGTCATAGCCTGGCGAGAACAGACTCGATCAGCGCGCGCCGTTTAAGTCGCGTTACTTAGGGTGGAGCCGTCGCCGGTTTTTGAATCTTTAATCCTTGGTCCTTTCCTCCGAACAAAGCGCCAAAAAGTATGTGTGGGATTGCTGGACTATTTAGCCTTGCCGGCGAGCCGGTTTCCGCGGCCCAGATCCAGCGCATGTCCGAGTTGATCGCACACCGCGGTCCAGACGACAACGCACTCTGGGTCAACGGTCCTATTGGGCTTGGTCATCGGCGCCTGAGCATAATCGATCTATCAACCCGTGGGCGCAACCCGATGCCCAACGAAGACGAGAGCATATGGCTGGTCTTCAACGGAGAGATTTACAACTACCGAGACCTGCGTCCGGGTTTGGTCGACCGAGGTCATCGGTTCCGAAGCGAGACCGACAGCGAAGTAATAATCCATCTGTACGAAGAGAGGGGTCCCAGCCTTATTGGCGAGCTTAATGGAATGTTCGCATTCGCGCTCTGGGACGAGAGACATCGCCGCCTTTTGCTGGCTCGTGACCGTTTTGGAGTCAAGCCTCTGTACTACGCGATGATTGGGAAAACTCTGGCATTCGCCTCAGAAGTAAAAGCATTCCTAGCGCTGCCCGACTTCAAAGTCTCAGTCGACCCTTTTGCTTTGGCCGAGCATTTTACTTTTCAGAATACGTTCGGAAAACGGACCTTTTTCGAGGGCGTAAACCTGCTGCCGGCGGGTCACTATCTCGTTTGTGAAGACGGCGAGAGCAAGATGAGGCAGTACTGGGATCTGAGTTTTCAACCCGATGGTCGCCTCGGCGTTGATGAATGGGCTCGACGTCTGAGGGAGATTTTTGAGACGGCGGTGACGCGTCAGCTAGTGAGCGATGTTCCGCTTGGCACCTACTTGAGCGGCGGCATGGACACCGGCGCAATTTCGGCAGTGGCCGCACGAAAGATCCCTAATATGCACACTTTTACGTGCGGATTCGATGTGCCGAAAGGCGCAAGCGATCTGGAACTCTACTTTGATGAGCGAGACGAGTCCGACAGCCTTGCGCGCAGGCTCGGAACGATACATCACGAGCTGGAACTCGGTCCGGAGGCAATGGCTCCGGCGTTGCCGCGCGTCGTATGGCACCTTGATGAACCTCGCGTGGGCATCAGCTATCAGGTGTACTACACGGCTGAGATGATTCGCCGCTACGTAACGGTGGTGCTGTCAGGCGTGGGCGGCGATGAACTCTTTGCCGGTTACCCCTGGCGTTACGCGCCGGTGCTCGGATTGGAGGGCGGAAGTTTTGAGACGGAGTATTATCGGCAATGTATTCGGTTCCTGACAGATCAGGAGAAGCGCGGGCTTTTCACCGAAGAGATCAACCACTCCCTCGGCGACTTCTCGACGTTCGATAGCTTTCGTACCGCGCTTAAGGGAGCTGATGGGTTCGATCCTCTTCATAGAGCGCTGTACTTCGATTTCAAGACTTTTCTCAATGGGCTGTTGATAGTCGACGACAAACTGGCAATGGCGCATTCAGTAGAGGGCCGGGTGCCCTTCCTGGATAACGACTTGGTGGACGCGGTTGCCCGAATACCATCGGAGTTCAAGCTGAAGGAGGGACAAAGTAAGATCGTACTCAAGCAAGCGATGCGCGGCTTGCTGCCGGACGAGACTCTGCAACGACGGAAGCAAGGCTTCACCCCTCCGGACGCATCGTGGTACAAGCAGAGCGCGATAAGCTACATACGCGATCTTATACTCAGTCCGCGTGCGGCCGGTCGCGGCTACTTTCAGCCTTCCTACATTGAAAAGATCCTCGATGATCATCTGAACGACAGGCATGATAATCGCTTCTTAATCTGGTCGCTGATGTCCTTCGAGTGGTGGAACCGCTTGTTCGTCGATCGCGAGCCGTTGCCATGAGAATACTCGTCACAGGCGCAAGCGGTTTTATCGGCCGGCATCTTGTATCACGTCTGTCTAACGCTCACGAACTGTTTGCCGTAGACCGCGATCCGCAACGGGCAGCACAGAGCGAGACGGCCCATGTATTTGTGATGGATCTGGGTCGCACTTTGAATGTGAGTGCTCTGCCCGCCGAGATAGACATCATTATCCATCTTGCGCAGGCAAACGTTACTTTCCCGGAAGCGGCGAACGAGCTGTGGGCAGTCAACACAAGCACCACACAACAACTTCTGGATTACGGGCGCCGGGCGCGAGCCCACCAGTTCGTACTGGCTTCTACCGGCGATGTATATGGCCGACGCATTGGTCTGTGCAAGGAGACCGACGCCGCCGCGCCCGTGAGCTACTATGGGCTTACAAAGCGCGTTGCGGAGATGCTTGTGCAAACGTACTCTGATTATCTTCGGCCGTGTATAGTCAGGCTTTTTCAGCCTTACGGCCCCGGCCAGACTAATCGTCTGATCCCCAGGCTCGCAGACAAAATTCGCCTGGGACAGGTCATTCGGCTCAACAAAGATGACCGTCCCCGTATGACGCCGGTCTATGTTGACGACGTGACTCGCGCCGTCGAATCCGCTATAGATGCTTCTTACTCCGGCACCATAAACATAGCAGGCGATAGAGTGGTCAGTATCCGCGAGCTGGCGGAGGAGATCGGCCGCGCGGTTGGGTGCCATCCTGTTTTTGAAGAATCGGGACAAGAGTCGGTTGATGTGATGGGATCAAACGAACTGATGAAAAACGTCCTTGGCGAATGGCCGATGGTTTCGCTAACAGACGGGCTTTCGCGTGCACTCGGAGATAAGGAGGCATCTTGATGGCAGGAACACGTTTGATCTCAATAGTCGTACCCGCGATGAATGAAGAAGAAAACGTCCTGCCATTTTATGACGCGGTGAAAGGCGTGACGGATTCTTTATCCGAATTCGATTGGGAAATCATTTTTATAGATGACGGAAGCACCGACGCAACTGTCCAGCGAATAATGGCCGTGCGGGAGAATGACCCGCGCGTATGTGTCATCCAATTGTCGCGGAATTTCGGCAGCTATGCGGCCATAAAGGCGGGTTTTGATTACGCGCGCGGTCATGCGTGCATTTCGATTTCGGCTGACCTTCAGGATCCGCCTGAGCTCTTTCGCCGCTTTGTGGCTTTGTGGCAGGAAGGCTATCACACTGTATGGGGAGTACGGGAACAGCGCGACGATCCGTGGAGCAAAACGTTGCTAGCCAGCCTTTTCTATCGCCTTGTTCGCAGCCTTGCATTGGCCGATCTTCCGGATCACGGAATGGACTGCGGGTTGTTTGATCGAAAAGTCGTGGATGTGTTCCGTAAGATTCGCGACAAAAACAGCATTACTTTCATGACAATCTACTGGATGGGTTTTCGTCAGGCGCGTGTTGGCTATCGACGTGAGTCTCGCCGGTTCGGAACGTCAAAGTGGCCGCTGGGCAAGCGAATCAAATCGGCGCTGGATGTCATTACGGCGTTTTCATATTTGCCTGTGCGACTAAGCTCCTATCTTGGCCTGATCATCTCTACTATTGCCTTCGTGGGGGCGATCATCGTGCTGTTTGACAAACTTGTTTTGGGTATCGGCGAATGGGGCTGGCCTTCCTTGATGATCACGATGCTATTCTTAGGCGGCGTGCAGATGCTGATGCTTGGGATCATAGGTGAGTACATGTGGCGGATAAACACAGAGGTAAGAGATCGGCCGCAGTACATAGTGATGCATCAGGTCGGCATCGACAAAGAGCCCTAGGACGCATGCAAACAACTCCAGAGCCGCCGGACGGGAAGAAGAGCAAGGTAATGCGCTTGTGGCGCACCGTCGGGAGCGGTTGGAAAAACCGGGAGCATGCGGGAGCCGCCGCGGCGATTTTCCTTTTTACTGTAGTGCTGTTCGCTCCACTGCTGACCGGCAAGTCCTTTAGCATGGTAGCCGCTCATATGTATGCCCAGTATCCCTGGACGGGCATCACTCCGACAAATCCCGAGATTACAGGGCTGGGCTATCCGCAGACAGATCACGCCGAAACGTTCTATCCCAACTCCGTTTTCGCTACAAACGCAATTCGCAACGGTCAACTACCGATGTGGTTTCCGTATAGCTTCGGCGGCGTCCCGCTGCTGGAGCTTGGCCTAAACGGATGGCTTTATCCGCCGAGACTGTTGGTGATGGTCGTGTTGGATCCAATTCGCCAACATGACTTTCTCCTGTTCACTCATTTGTTGATGTCAGGCATCGGTATGTATGCGCTGCTGCGCGTTTGGGGCGTTAGCGTGATGGGAGCGATCCTGGGTGGAATGGTTTGGGAGCTAAACGGTCACAACGCGTTTTGGCTGATATTGGAACATGTGGCTCTTGCCGCCGCGTGGTTCCCTGTGATGCTGCTCGCAGCGACTCAAGCTATTCGCACGCAATCTTTCAAATGGGCCATTGCAGCGGGAGCAGCATCGGCCATGGCGCTTCTCACTGGTAGTTTGCACTATGTTTATCTGAGCGTTCTGGTCCTTGTTTGTTGGTATGGAGGCCTTGCGATTTTTGCAGCGGCGAGGTTCATAAGTAACGGAAACCGTCGGTCTGCCCTCATCTGTTTGTTACTGCCAGCATGTAGCGCGATTCTGGTGTTAATGTTGGGCGCCGCCTATTGGCTGCCATTCATCAAGCAGCTCCCTTTAGTCCACCGTGCGCCATCGACACTTGACTACCAGATTGGCGAAGCAATTCCGGTCAAGGCTTTCGCGGGTGCGCTCATATCTCCTGAGAGCGCGGAAGGACCCGCTGGTAGACCGGCGGATTTTGCAGGCTTCGCGTACACAGGTGTAATCGCGTTGCTGTTTGCTCTGGCCGCTCTCGTACCAGCGTCTAGAAGGTTGTTCCGTCGAAGCGCACCGGTTGTTTTGGCCGTGGTCGTTTGCCTTCTCTCACTCGGGTTCGCCCTGGGTCTTGACCCACTCATAAGAGTGTTTCGATTGACGCTTCCGTTCTTCGGGACTTTACATCCGCACGCGGGCCTCTACCTCTTCTGCTTCGGGATGGCCGTGCTCGCGGCTTCCGGCATGTCTGAACTTGGCCGGCTCATCGCGAGAACCGAGCGTCTACGCATCGTTGTTTTCCTGTCCGCGTGTGCGCTGGTAGTTGTCGAGGCAGCTCAATTGATTTCGTTCGCGCGTGCAATTACCCCTGTTCAACCAGCGAAAGCGGAATGGCTCTTCCCCGAGACTCAACTTATTCAAACCCTGAAGAACGTGCAAGGAAGCTACCGTATCTTGCCGGTTTACTATAGACATCCGGAGGGTCTTTGGTGGCCTCCGGTCTTCGCGGGCAAAGTGTCTGCGAATTTCGATCTTCGCTCGGGCGGCGGTTACGAATCATTATTGCCGCTTCCAACCGCGGCGCTCTGGCGAACGGTGGAACAAGGCTCGCTCGCCCGGGACATTCCGCCGGCTTACCGGCCGTACTTCTATCACGACACGCTACCGATCAATCTGCTGGAAAAGATTTCGGTGGGTTTTCTGATCACTCCGCCAAACGTAGTGCCCCGCGACATTCACGGAGGCGACGCACTTCGCGACGGCACATTGAGCACGGTTTATGAAGGCGAGGATGGTTGGATATATAAGGTCGGCCGTGCTCTCCCGCGTGCGTTTCTAGTGCCGCGCGTCGTGGCTGCTCCTGATGGACCGGAATCGCTCAGGATGCTAATAGATCAAAAGTTTAATGTGCGCGAAGCGGCCATCGTAATCGGAGAGCAAACAGCAGCGCAGACGGGCCTGGCCTCAGACCAATCTCGGCTTCCAAGTTTTGAGTGGAATGCGACGATCGTTAGCGAAAAGCTGAATGATGTTGAAATCTTAGCCACAACGTCACGCGCCGCAATGCTGGTGATCAACGATTCGTGGGGCTCCGGATGGAAAGCCTACGTTGATGATGTGGAGCAACCGGTCTTGCGAGCTAACTATGCATTTCGCGGTGTGGTACTGCCGGAAGGAGAGCATCGAGTGGTGCTTCGATACAGACCCTCGGCATTGTTGATTGGCCTTGTAATCTCAGGTGGAACGTTTCTTTTCCTGATGATTCTAGGCGCCTACGCCGCGATTCGCGCAATGCGTCAGTTGAACTGAATCCGCGGGCTCACTTACCATCCCAGTTTCCCGCCAGCGGCGTATGCGAGGGCAGTCCAAAGGTCGTCACTATCTCGCCCGGACCCGGTGTGTTGCTGTTGCGCAAATAGAATGTGCCGGATCGCCACACTCCAATCGACATACTGCCGTTTCCGTCCCAGTCACCAGTTATAGGAACGGCCTTCGAGTTATCACCATCAAGTGGCAACTGTACGACAATGTCCGCATCGCCTGGCTCATTTCTGTTTCGCAAGTGGAAAGTCGAACTCGTCCTCTTATAGACGCCAATCGTCATAGTGCGATTGCCATCCCAATCCCCGACGATTGGGGCATCGCCCGGCGCTCCAAAGCCCACCACGATATCAGCGTTGCCGGCGGTGTTGGCATTTCGGAGGTGGAAGGTAGAAGTCTTTGGTTTCCACACTCCGATCGTCGTTGTGCCATTCCCATCCCAGTCTCCTACGACAGGAACGTCGCCTGTCGCTCCAAACGCCACGATTACATCTGGATCGCCGGCTGCATTGCTATTGCGCAGATAGAACGTCGAACTTTTTGGCTTGTAGATTCCGATGGTCGTAGTACCGTTTCCATCCCAATCTCCGACCAAAGAAACATCGCCCGGCGCACCGAACGTCACAATCGTTTCCGCGGTTCCCGATGAGGTACTATTGTGTAGAAAGAACGCGGAACTGGCGGGATCGTATGCTCCGATCTTTGTTGTTTTTCCAACGGGTTGAGCCGCACCGGGAAGGGGTTCTGACTTCCTGTCCTCACCGCGACACGCGGCGGTTATGCAAGCTGCCAGCAAGATGATTACAATCGTTGTTTTGTTGCAGCGTGTTTTCATAGACTCTCCTCTAAGAATTGCCATAAATTGCGATAACGGCTCATTAGTGCAAGTCAGCGGCGGCCAATCCAGCGCACAAGGGAGTGTCTCAACCCGGCCCTTTTGACCTGCTCATTTTGAGATTCCCCATTCGCTAGGCGAAGCGAAACCGAGGAAGCCAAACTCTCCTTCTCAGACACCTGCCTCAAGAGGGCTCGCACGGACTCCTCATTGTCTTCCAGCTTCGCTGAAAGATACTGAATCGCTTGCTGTTGCCTTTCCAGATGCCTGGAGGCCAATCCAATTGCCCGGTCTTTGTCTGCCAACTGGGATAAGACAATCTGAAATCTCCGCTCGCGCTCTGAACCCTGCAATGACAGATTTTGGATTTTCTGTTCGAGCTCCGCGACAAGTTGCTTATAGCGTTCGCGGTCTTCCCGAAGGGCATTTATCATCTGGTTCAGCTCAGACAACTGGTCCGCCTGCAGCTTCAATGTGTTGGCCTTGTTCTCGTTGGCAATCGTCAGATCCAGTCTATTGCCTAGTTGGAAGAAGAAGTCCCGAATCGTCGCGATCTGCTCATCAGTCGCCTCCACCAACTCTTCAAACTCCGGAGAATTTATCTCTCCTAATGCCAGAATGCCCAGGCCATGTCCGTGTATGAACTCGAAATGCCGATACTTCGATTTGATTTCATCCCAAAGCCGTCTCACTCCGAAGTCACCTTCTCGCACATTAATATCGTGGAGCAGCATCACGCCTTGCGAGCTCATCTTCGGAAGCCACGCTTCGAAGTCGTGTCTAACTGCTTCGTACACGTGATAACCATCGATGTGAAGCAGATCGATTGTCGCGTCGTTGAAGTGATCCAAAGCCTGGTCAAAGGTGCTCTGGATCAGACGAGAAAAACTCTCATAGAAAAGCGCATTATGAGCACGAAGTTCGGCAAGGACTTCAGGTCCGTAATATCCGGAGTGCGCATCTCCTTCCCAGGTGTCTATCGCATAACAGTGCGCATCAAGGCTCAGCTCTTTGACAGCCTGACAAAAGGCCCCGTAGGACTCGCCAAAGTGAGTCCCCAGCTCGACAATCATTTTGGGCTTTAAGATTGACACTAGATACATTGCAAAAGGAATATGCTCGTGCCAGGCTGAGGGCACGAGGCGCCGAGGCGTTGCGAAGCAGATTTGATGATTGATGGGATTCAGCAAGGCACTACCCGGGTTTTGCCCCAAGACCTTCTCACTGTTGCTGCTCAAGTAAGCGGGATTTTCTCCTGCCGTTGAATATTCCCGAATATGAGATCGCGCGATAGACTCGAACCGGGAGCGTTATTCTACGGGCGTCTAAGAAATTTAGTAACGGCAGGAGCCATCGAGCGATTCGACAGGCCATGTAAACGCCTGAAGCAGGTTTCGCAGTAGGCATGGATTCGCTTTGTTCCAATTCAGGGTGCAGGCTCAGTATTACTCGCATCTTCTCACCGATCTGCTCTTGTCGCTTGAAAAACGCAAACATGTTCATCGGATGGAGATGCTTGGTCCGTGCTCCGGAATCGTAGACGATACGCAAGCCCCGCAAGCTCAAGCGATAGCCTAGCTCGACATCTTCCCAGTTGACAAAATCAAATGCGGGATGAAACGGTTCCTCTCCCAGAATCGCCCGCGGAACAGATACGTTCGAGGTATAAAAACAACTGAAAGGCACATCGTCCCCGTCCTGAAAATGCCCGTAACCGAACTGTGGCCCGTCGGTGTTTATGAACTCCAGAAAGGGCGTAACGCGCATCCTTTCGCGGTGCCAGTCAGTGAATCCCAGCACCGCACAGGCTTCACCCATCTCGTTGTGCCTCGTGATATGTCTCTCAACAAAGTTCTGGTCGGGGATAGTATCATCACCGATAAATATCACGATATCGCCCGTTGCATATCGCAATCCGTGATTACGCGCCTGACCCGGTTTAAGATTGCGCTGCCGGAAACTCTTGAAGGTTACCTCATCCTGCTTCCGACTTGTCCAATCACAAAGGCGCTCTGACGTTCCGTCCGTCGAGCCATCGTCCACGATCAGCACCTCGAAGTTTCGCCATGTCTGCCGCTCGAGCGCCGTGAGCGTTTCCTGCAACGTAGTCCAGCGATTAAAAGTTGGGATAATCACTGAGGCACTGCGGTGACTTATCTGGGCGCGCGCTTGCTCCTTTTCAAATCGGATCTCTTTGACCCTGCACCCTAGTCTGCGAAAATCAAAGTTGTGAAAGGAAGTATGATGAGGAATCCACTCGGGCGAAATCACATGGACGTCCAAAAGACCGTCAGAATCGGTGGTAACCGGCAGGCGGATCGTCTCCCATTCATTGCTCTGCAGGTTATGAGCCGTCTGCGCACCGTTGCATCGCACAGCTACGGTCCGAGTCACGCCGGCATTTGAAGGGATGTGAACCTTCACCCGCAGATACCCGCGCTCACCGGGCGCTGTCTGCAAAAAGCATCTCGCATGTCCGCAGATCCATCGAATCCAGGTGTCAGAGTGTTTTTCTCTACCATACCAGCCATAGCCGAGCCTTCCCAACGACGAGTGTTCTCCAGGCAATAAGACTGGAGACGAGATCAATCCTCGCGCTGCGTCATTTATATCCGCGCGAGGTGGTTCGGGTGAGGGAGGGGGAAACTTGAACTGCTCAATCAAGCCTTGATCAAACAGCTCCCGGTCGGATCGAACGCGACTCTTCTGTATCCATCGTCGCTGCCGTAGAGTTCCCGGCAGGTGCATGAGGTTCCAACTCAATACTCCTATTGCTTGATTAAACTGCCGATGCCGAACCCACCTGCCGAGAACCCCTTTTAAAGCGACCAGCAGGTTCTTGAGTTCGTAGTTCTTGATTAGCGTGCGAACATTGTGGCGCATGCCAAGATTCGCTCGCCATCCAGACCCTCGAACTGTTTTTGTGGTGCCGCCAAAGAGATGATAGACAATCGATTCGCCGCAGACCACCACTCGCCTTCCCAGTAACCACAGTCTCCACCCCAAATCCACATCTTCGTGATACATAAAAAAGGCTCGATCGAATCCCCTACACCATTCCCAATCTTCCTTGCGCATCAGCATCGCCGCGGCGGTAGGAAACAGCACGTCTCGATGTCGTTCGAAATCACGCTCAAAAGGAACCCCGAAATCGCGATCGAACCCGTATCCTAGTTTCGACATTCCGCCGCCTCGTGCGTTGAGCACATCAGGATGATCGAGCAGCCTTAGCGTAGAGCACACAGCTGCTATTTCGTCGTCGGACTCGAGAACCTCGAGCAACACCGTCAGCCAGTTCGGCTCAACCTCCGTATCATTGTTCAAGAATGCAACGAAGGCGCCTCGAGCGGCCTCAACGCCAAGACGGTTGGCCTCTCCAAAACCGTGATTACGGTCCAGCGCAATAACACGTACTCCCGGATAGCTATCGCGGAGCCACTCAAGGCTTCCGTCGCTTGATCCGTTGTCCACCACTATCACTTCAAAATCTATGTCGGCTGTTACCAGGAGTGAAGGAAGACAGCGTTGCAAGTGACGACGGCCGTTGTAATTGACAGTTATGACAGTAATTAAGGGCAACATCTCCGAACTGCTGATGCAGGGTTCGCGTGTGGTCCTCGGGACCCTGTTAGGTCTAGGTTCCGTAGTTGAGCTATCTTTGTCTAAATGGCCCAAAGTAATTGTCATGATTTAGGCAGTGTGGCCCGAAATTATAGAACACCGTCGCAGGAATAACTACCTTAAATGAAACGCTCAAAATCAACCCACAAAAAGAGTGTTTCAAATGACTTCGTGCGCCGCGAATTTGCTCATCTCAAGCAAATACCTTAGAGTTAACGGTTGTCGCCTTAGCGTCTGTCCCGAGCACTATGCAACATAAGAGTCATTTTATATGGACATACTCAACAGAGTTGTAGCGGAAGGCGTTGACCCCGGCGATCCCGGAGTCGCCGCAGTTCGGATGGGTAAACTGCCGCCCACGGAACAGTTCCTTAACTTAATCAAACACA
>Ga0111538_10007057_pt1 | contig 15174 bp, 9 predicted proteins | sample SoiMethybrSBSTD1_FD_79669 | JGI IMG/M metagenome (GOLD analysis project Ga0111538, IMG submission 79669) | Bulk soil microbial communities from a Populus tree surrounding site in Tennessee, USA - Soil MetaG P. TD hybrid SBSTD1 (version 2)... | ecosystem: Environmental > Terrestrial > Soil > Tree...
CAAACTCGGGAGCCGAAACGAAGACCACGACCGAGAAGGGCTTCGTGGAAAGCTTCGCGAAACAAATCGGGGACATCGGCTCGATCACCATTGCGATCGCGTCCACGGTTCTTTTCATGTTCGGAATGGTTGCAGCCAGTACGATGGTCCAGTCCGTGCGCGAGCGCACGAACGAACTCGCAGTTCTGAAGACCGTTGGATTCGGTGACGGCCTGATCCTGACGCTTGTGCTTGCGGAGTCCCTTTTCATAACAGTCGTGGCCGGAGGTCTTGGTCTTCTCGCTGCGTGGGCAGTCGTCCAACAGGGGGATCCCACAAACGGACTCCTTCCGATTTTCCTTTTGCCTACACAGGCGATCACGGCGGGCATCGTACTCATGGTTCTGATGGGACTTATTGCAGGCGTGGGACCTGCTCTTGCCGCAATGCGGCTTCGAATTTCCGACGCGCTTCGACGCGTTTAAAAGAGGTGGAAGCGTGATTCTGCGTCAGATATTTGCTGTTTTGATGCTCAACCTGCGCACCATTCCCGCACGCCTCGGTTCGTCGACCGTCGCTATTATCGGCATCGCGGGAGTTGTCATTGTTTTCGTATCGGTGCTTTCGATCTCCGCGGGGTTTTCGGCGGTGATGAGCGGGGCCGGGTCGCCCTCACGCGCGATCATCCTTCGAGCCGGCTCCGAAACAGAACTGACCAGCGCGATCGGGGGGATGGAAGTCCGCATCATTAAGGAAGCGCCCGGAATCATGCGTGATGGCGATACGGCCGTGGCAACGGCGGATCTCTACGTCATCATCGACATTCCGAAGATCAATACGCCAGGGTCATCTGCCAACGTTCCCATGCGGGGCATCGAAGCCGAAGCGATGAAAGTCCGAAGTGGCATATCGCTCATCGAGGGCCGGATGTTCCGCTTCGGCACCAATGAAGTAATCGTGGGCCGGGCGGCGAATCAGCAGTACGCCAATACAAAGATCGGCGACACAATCGTGTCGGGTCAAAACCGATGGGAGGTCGTTGGGGTTTTCGAAGCGGATGGAGGTTTGCCTGAAACCGAAATCTGGTGTGACGTTCACAGCCTGCAGAGCGTTTATCGACGGACGAATTCCTTTTCGACGGTATCGGTGAGACTCATAACGCCGGAGTCGTTCGACATCCTGAAGACGTGGCTAACGGAAAATCCGCAAGTCCATGCCTCTGTACGGCGGGAAGATGAGTTCTACTCCAGCCAGTCGGAAACCATGACGCGCCTGATCAACACCCTCGGCTTTGGCATCGCCGGCCTGATGGGCATTCGCGCGATCTTCGGTGCTGTCCTGACGATGTATACCGCCGTAGCTTCCCGCACGCGTGAAATCGGAACCTTGCGCGCTCTTGGCTTCAATTCCATGTGCGTCGTTGTGTCGGTTCTCGCGGAGTCGATGGTGCTGGGCGGTATCGGCGGCCTGATCGGTGGAACCGGGGCGTTCCTTGCGTTCAACGGCTATCAAACGTCGACGATGAACTTTCAGACGTTCAGCCAGGTGGCGTTTGCGTTTCGTGTAACCCCGCAGCTACTCGGGACTGGAATTCTCTATGCGCTCGTGATCGGCCTCTTCGGAGGATTGCTGCCGGCAATTCGAGCCGCAAGGCTGCCGATTCCTTCTGCACTGCGAGAGTTGTAACTCCGCAGAAAAATCTACGGATCGCGTTCGCGGTTGAACGTTGAATGCTGACTGTTGAATGTTTCTCTTGTTACGGTGTCGAATTCTTCGAACAATCAACGCAACAAGGGAAACGTTCAACAGTCAGCATTCAACAGTCAACGGTCAACCGCAAAGAGGGGTTTTCGCAGCCTGTCAGGGCGCCATTTCTACGAGGGGTTTGCCAGCGGTCAGGGACTTGCCGGCCAACCCCGGATAGCTCGGGCCGTAGCGGTACGCGCGAAAAACGTTTCTCCCAGCTTGTCCTCCGCGTGCCCCGAAACCGGGCATGTTGAATTGCCACACAACTTTCTTCTCTGGAGTGATTTCAAAAATAATCCCGGGAGCACCCGCGCAGATCAGCGTGTTGCCGTTCGGGAGACGCTGCACGCCGGAGATGTTGACAGAGTAGAAATCTGCCGGATTCGGTGCAGAGTAACTCCAGAGAGCGCGATCCGGCCCGTACTTCTTGTCTGCACCCAGCGGATATCGGCCGTTCGCATCGACGGGCAGCGCAATTTCTTCGATGCTCGAATACTTTGTGCCGGGACGTGTGTCTCCATTGTTATAGATGAGAAGGTGGCCGGCTCCCGTCAGACCTCTCGGAATCCAGTGGGCATTGTGCTGGCCATACAGCTTCTGATCGTCCGCTGTCCCTGCCCGATAGACTCTTGGGTTGCCCCAGCGATAGAGCAGGTCGCCACCTTTGCCGGCGCGGCCGCCGGCGCTCCCCGCAGCTTCTCGCGTCGTCGTGCTGTGATCGATAATCCAGATTTCGCTGAAGTTTCGCAGGCTGACGACGATCTGATCGAGGTCGGCGTTGTAATCGACGGCATTGAAGTGCGTCCAGTCGGGATTGGCGCGCCGTCCGGCAACGACGTTGTAGTTGATGTCCACGCGTTCGGGATGCGCGGCGACGTCGCCATAATTGGCCTTCTCTTTATCGTGGTCCTGAATCAAGTGATCCCACACGTGCCATTCCCAGACCACTTCCCCGCCGGTCTTTCCGACGGGCTTGATTTCGATCAGGCTGTCGGGTTGAACGTCGGTTCCTTCAACGGTCGACGGAATACGGCCGGCCGCAATAGCCTCCGCCGCGGTTTTCTTCTCCTTCACGAGCAACAGAACGTTTCCGTTCGGCAAACGCAGGAAGTCGTGGTGTTGTGTCGCTGTCGCAGTTCCGAAAGCGAAGTCCCACGCCAATTCATCATTCCAGTTGAATTCCTGCATCTTGCCGCCGCCACCGGCGGTCTGTCCGAAAGGAGCGTTCGGCGCGAGTCCGGCGCGCAGGATATTCCCATTCGGCAGGAGGTAGGCAAGACTGGACGGTGTGGAATCGGTGTTCCAGGCTTTCACCACGCGACCGTTCATATCGATCAGGAATGTCGATCGTGACTGCAGCGGCGACACAATCGTGTAGCCCGCAAAAGCGCCCGGATCGTTGCGGATCAGGCCAATGCCTTGAGTCGCCGGCCCGTCGTTCGCGACCGGTGGATTCTGAGCGAGGGTTATTCCCATTACTACCAGCAGGAGAATCAACCCCGGCAAAACGCCTCTACGTACCGTCATAGTCCTAAGCTCCTCGAAGTTTTGGGAGTATACACGCATGCACCGAGGGATGGCGACGCGCTAGAATCTCCATCGGTCGTGATCCAATGAAGGCGATTCTGGTTTGGTCCTTACTTCTCTTGCAGGGTATCCCGATTCAAAAGACCGGGACGATCAGCGGCATCCTCCGTGGCGAAGATGGCAAGCCGGCAGTCGGGGTCCGCGTCACCGCGATGCCTCAATTGGATTCACTCCAGAGTGATACAGGACCGACGATGTCCAGCCTGGCAGAAACGGACGCCCAGGGACGATTCACGCTGGAAAACGTGCCTCCTGGCCGCTACTACGTCGCCGCCGGACGTCTCGATTTGCCAACGTATTATCCCGGAACCCAAAGCATGGCTCTCGGCCGGACCGTGCAGGTCACGCCGGGAGTAACGGCTGCGAATATCGAGTTCGTACTTGGTTCATCGAGTGCCGGGCGCGCGGATCCTGCCTTCGGAAATGCGGCTTTGACGATCCTGGATCTCCCAATCAACGTCACGGTGGTGGGCGGAGGAAAGTTGCCCGTCTTCAGCAAGGGGCAATTCACCAATGGACAATTCACCACGATCACGCTGACAGGCACCAACGGCGCTGCTTTGAGACCAATACCGATCCAATCCACTCGCACCAACCTGACTGGTTCCCTTACGGACTACGTGGTCTCGATCGAAGGCTTACCCGAGGGTTACTCGGTAAGATCCATCAGGTACGGTTCTACAGAACTGACCGACAGAGTTCTGCGGGTCACGAGTCTCGTTGGAAACGCGGCTCTCATGCCGAACAGTACGAGAACGTTAACTGGTACTGGTAGACCACAGACACTCTTCATAACGCTCGACGATACGGCCGCACGATCCTTGCAAACGACAGGCAGAACGATCAGAGGCTCGATGAACTCCGATGTGCCCCGCATGGTGCACTTGGCGGGTTCCCCGGGGTTAGTCTTCTCTGACGGGTCATTCGAATTCCTGAATGTGCAACGCGGAATGCACCTCATCATGACGCGCGATTCCACCAACCCTGCTTTGGCAGCCCTGGTAATAGTCGGAGATGGGGATGTGGAGAATGTTCCGCTGCAACCGACACCGGTGTTACCGAGAGACATCGCAAGTGTCGACTCAAGACAGCTATCGAAAACATTAACGGCCGGGGTCGTGCCGTTGCTGTCGATTCAGGGAAAGATTCTCGATAGCGAGACAGGCGCGGCCGTTCCATCGGGGACAATCTATCTTGTGGGTGCGACGTGGGTGCCGCGGCAACTCGACGCAGAGGGCAAGTTTGATTTTCGGAATTTGTTGCCGGGGACGTATGAAATCGAAGTTCAGGCGATTGGGTATCCGACGCTGCGGCGCGAGATCGTCATTGCCGGGGAGGACGTGCAACTGGATCTGAAGGTCGGGTAGAGTTTGCCGTTTGCATCGGACATCTCAATTCTTCAGTCCCGCAACCCCCACAATTCCAGGCAGCGTGGACTCATTGAATCCGAATTGAGTTGTGGCGACCTTGCCATCCGGGCCAATCATCACGAAGGTTGGATAGACCGTGACTCCATACGCCGAAGGGATACCGGCCTCGTCGCCCATGATCACCGGATAAGGCACGGACTTCGTCTTCAGAAACTTTTCCACGACCTCGCGGGTCTCACCGACATCAACGGCAAGAACCACCAAGCCCCGCGACTGGTAGTCTTGATGCAACCGCTCGATGACCGGCATGCTGCGCAGGCACGGGCCACACCACGAGGCCCAAAAATCCAGCAGGATCGGCTTCCCTTTCAGTGCGTCGAGATTGTAGGTCTTCCCATCAAGGCTAACGGCACGAAACGACGGCGCATCCTTGCCAGTAAGATCCATGCGATTGCCGGCACTCTGTGGCGATTGCTCGCGTGCATCCGCAGGAGGTGTGAATGCAAACAGGTCCGCACGCACCGCTTGATTGACCCTTAACCCACGCGTTACTTGTCGCATCCTGGAGCGATACTCCAGAGGTTCCGCCCCGGCCGCGGGAGGCACTCGAATCGAGTACGCAATCTCTTCCTGAACTTCGAGAAGGAGGTTCTTGTCGACCCATGAACTCATGACGCCTTCAGAGACTTGTCCACCCATGGCAGCCTGAGACGGAATCTTCACATTGCTCGTCAGTACCCAGCAGTCGTAAGTGTGTCCATCAATGCTGATGGATTCTTCACGAGCCGTCTTTGTAGTCGTGGAATCGGCGAAGAAGCCCAGCACGTCGAGCACCGCAAGATTGGCAGCAACGCCATCGGGTGTCTGAGCGGCGGTAATTTTCGTGTAGGTTTTCGTTGATGGACGATACGTCCATGTCGTTTCACCATCGGAAACCAGCAGACTTCCACCACCCAGCTGCAGGTCGATACTCGCCTTCCCAGGGTTCTGCAGCACCACGGTCTGCTTTCCAATGGATGTCTGAACAGGAATTGCTCGTCCCAGGGCACGGACTTCAGTCACGGGTTTGCCGGCCAGTGTCACTTCACCGGAGATCTCACGGACATACTCGAGGCTCTTGCGTTGCTTCGCCGCATCCTGAACTTCTCTTTTTATGGTACCGGCATCCGGAAGTTGCTGCGCGGGAGTGGCCATGCTCAGCAACAGGAACAAGGCAGCAAGAGAACGCATGGAGGCCTCCTCGACGTTCGTTGGACGCAATCCTCTCATGAGCACAACGGGCGGGCGAGGAAGATCTTTCGCGCACGTCGCACTCGTCGAGTGAGGGATATAATGTGCGGGATTGTCCGGAGGCAACCCCTCATGAAGCCCAGAATCGCCGCTTTGTTGTGTATTTTCTCGCTGCTGCTGATGCTGTCGGCACAGATACCTGAGGCAGTTGACCTCAAGGCGATCGACCAAATTCTTGGAGCGCAGAAGTCCTCCCAGGTCATGGATGTTGCTGCTGTCTTGACCAACACCTATGGGCCGCGTCTGACAAACTCCCCCAATCTGAAAGCGGCGGGGGAGTACGCGCGAAAGAAGCTCGTCGAATGGAAGCTTTCGGATGTGCGCCTGGAAACCTTCAATTTCGGTAATGGCTGGAAGAACGAACAGTTGACGATCAAACTCGCGGCAGATCCCGCCGTGTCGTTCCAGGCCTATTCGAAACCCTGGACTGTGGGGACGAAAGGGATGGTCACTGCCCAGGTCGTGGAAGGAGTGCGGAGTCAGGCCGACCTTGCCGCCATGAAGGGGAAACTGCGCGGCAAGTTTGTGATGGCCGCACCAGCCCCGGCTGCGGAATCGGCAGCACCCACATCCGCTCCTCCGATTCAGAGATTCACGGATGCGCAACTTGCGGCGATGAGCCCTCCGTCGCAACCGACCAATGCGCCTGCCGCTGCGCCGACGCAGGCGCCAACCTCACAGCCTTCCCGTCCGGCAGAAAACGCTGGACCAGCGGAGCCGCCAGCTCAGGAATCGGGGTTCTTTGCGTGGGTAGAAAATGCGCTTTCTGCTGCGCCGGCCCAACCGACGGGAGCCGCACGGCCCGCCACACCCAATACGCAGATACCCAGCCGGGCAGTCGTCACGCGTTTTTATTTCGAAGAGGGGGTTGCCGGGATGATCGAGCCGGGGCCAACGCGCAACGGAGCCTTCTTTGAAGTTCCGGACACCGGCGAAAACGTCCCTTGGAAGAAGGATCCGACGCTGTCGAAGACACCTCCCCAAATCGTTCTCGCCACCGACGATTACAGGAAACTGACGGACCGCATTCAGCGGTCGTCGCCCGTGACGTTAAGAGTGGATATACGAAACACGTATCAGACGACGGATCAGACCTCCTTCAATGTCATTGCCGACATCAAGGGGACAGATAAGGCGGAGGAGTTCGTTGTGCTCGGCGCACATCTGGATTCCTCTCATCTCGGAAAAGGCGCAACGGACAATGCCGCAGGTGTCGCGGTAGTGATGGAGGCCGTACGCATTCTGCGAACACTCGCATTGCCAATGCGGCGAACGGTTCGCCTCGGGCTGTGGACCGGTGAAGAACAGGGCATGTTTGGCTCCATGGCATTTGTCGACAAGTACTTCTACCAGCGTCCGATTCGTCAGCTACGCGCGGGTCATGCGGAGCTGTCGGTCTACTTCAATTTGGACAACGGTACAGGCGCAATCCGCGGCGTGTACCTGCAGGGAAACTCTGCCGTTAAACCTGTCTTCGAAGCCTGGCTGCCACCGTTCAGGGCCATGGGCATGACCACTCTTGCCGAGAGGAATGGCGGTAACACCGACCATCTTTCCTTCGACAGCATCGGCCTGCCGGCGTTTCAGTTCATTCAGGACCCGATCCAATACAATTCCCTCACCCATCACTCCAATCAGGACACGTTTGAACGACTTCAGAAAGACGATCTCGTGAAAAATGCGGCGATCGTTGCGAGCTGGGTCTATCTGGCGGCGAATCGAGAGGAGATGCTTCCGCGGAAGCCGTTACCGCGCGGCATATATCCCGCCGGGGCTGCCGTCCCTTAGCCTGAGCCGAGCCTCAAAACCTTGCCGCGCCGACCTCACCGCGTGTGCAATAATGAACGCCTCACATGACTGATATTCAACCAGGCGGGCTTTTGCGAACTGGGCAAAGGGCGCAGTGGACCATACCGCAACTTCTCGTCATCGCCGGAGTGTTTCTTCTCCTCTACTTACCGTTTCCTTCGATCGACTATGACGCGAACGGGGTGATCGAAGCTACAGACGTCGAGACGGGACGCCGCATCTCGCCGAACCATCTCCTCTACACCTTACTCGGCCGCGGTCTCTTCGCATTTGCTCAAACACTTGGATATCAAGGGAAAGCAATACATATCCTGCAAGCTTTCAATGCACTCTGTGGCGCGGTAGGCGTCGCTCTGGCCTGCGTAGCGTTTGTGAAATTGGGAGCCTCGAAACGCGCCGCACTGGCCGCAGCCGGTCTATGGGGCACATCCTTTATTTATTGGTACTACAGCACCGATGTTGCTTACGTGACGCTCGCGAGTGTCTTCACTGCGGCAGCACTGGCCTGCTGCGCTTCGCTGATGGAATCGAAGACGGAATCGAACTCCGTTTCCCGCAGCATTCTTCTGGGTTTGTCCGTTTCCCTGGCGATCCTTACTTTCCAAATGCTGGTCTTCCTTGTGCCGGTGATGCTCTGGCCCCTGCGGCATCGCGTACGAGAAGCAACGTCCTTTCTTCTCACCACGGGACTAATCGTCGGCGTGACGTACCTCACTTTCGGACTGCTGGCCGGGCAATCGACACCCATCGCGCTCCTTCGCTGGACAGCCGGGTATGCCGGCGGGCACATACCGGAGTGGGGCCGATTCGAGGTTGGCCGCCTGGCTGTCGCGGGTAGTGCTGCTCTGAGGAGCTTTCAATGGGATGTCTTCGGCTGGGGAAGTGAGATTCTTCGAAACCCTTTCCGGCCGTTTGTCTGGCGACTTGGCTCTGGCACGGTCTGCTTCATCGCACTGGCGGCCCTCACGTTCATAGGGTCGATCCGCGGCTTTGTTCGGAGGGATTCGAAGGTTATCTTCATGACAGCGGCTTACCTCATCTTCTGCCCGTTTATCATCTGGTTCGATCCCACAGCGTCTTACTGGTTCCTCGTTCCAAACCTCTTCCTCTGCGCTCTTGCAGCGCGTGTGTGGGGACCGTGGGTCGCTCGGCCGCTAGGATTTGCCGTCGTGTTCGGTGGAGTTACGGTGATGGCCGTGGCCACCTTCGTCTCCTGGGTGTGGAACAAGCATATCGATCCCGGAGTCGTTGGAAGAAAGGTGGCTTGTATTGCCAGCAATGTCGATCCCGGCGATACCGTGATTGCAACCGATTGGACATGGCCGGCCACTCTCGAGTATTTCCACGGGATCCAATCCGTTCAAGTCATCGATCTTGCAGCGTCGATGCACGACCGAGACAAGCTCTTCGACCACATCACAGACAAGATTCGGGATGCACGTCAGAACGAGCAGGAAGTGTTCATTGTCGACCCATCCTCCTATAACCGCGAACATCTGGCCTGGCTTGCCGAGCAAACGCAGTTCTCCACTTCCGACTTCGAACGATTTCCAGGAAGCGTGGCATTTCAGTGCGAGGATGCGAAGTTTCGTAAGGTCGAGGAACCGCGCTAGGGGGCATTTTTTAGCGTCGGGCCCACCCTCGGGATATTTCTTGAGGCTGCGCGCTATCGCGCTTGCGCTCCGCGTCGGTACGCCGCCTTCGGCGGCCCTTATTTATTTTCGTGCATAACAAATCACTGAGAGACCAAACGGAAGGCTTTTGCCACGCCGAAACCAACTCGCTTCAGCCAGCAGAACTCTGCGAAAGATAGAATCCAGCCAACCTAAACCCCAAGGCAGGGGGCGAACGTCTGTTCCTGCACCGATTCCAAGTCGCTTGAGGAGCCGGCGCATCATGATAATGGGAAACAGAAATCCGTTGGCGTAGCTGCTCCATTCGACAACGAACCCGGCGTGTTGCAGCCTGTTGAGCATTTCGCTCCGGGTAAAGCGATGCATCGTGTGAAGTTCCTCATCATGTGAGGATCGCAACCACTCGAAAGCCGCTACGCGAACAAATAAATGTCCGCCGGGTCTCAAAATGCGATGCATCTCGCGAATGGCTTGCTCGTCGAGCCCCGAAGGCATTTGCTGCAGCACATCGAACGAAAACACGAGGTCGAACGTCTCCGAGGCAAACGGGATCTCTGCCGCCGACGCCTGAGTAATCCTTGTAAAGCCTCGCTTTCGAACCCACTGCAAGGCATCCATCGTCAGATCGAGGCCATAGACGTCACGCCCCGGTGCGGATCCATAGTGAACGAGGTTAAAGCCGGTGCCGCATCCGGCGTCGAGTATCCGGATGGGTGCGCTTGAAAGCTGCCGGGCCGCGACCGTGTCGGTGATCTGCCGCATTGCCACGAACCACCAGTACTTTTCTTCAAGTTTATATAAGAGGTCGAAATCTTCAGCGCGCATTCGCCAGTAATCGGGCGCGTATTATGGCACAGGCGTGCAGTTCGTCTTTTCAACGAAACAAAAAGGGTCGGCTTCTACGAAGAAGCCGACCCTGACAAACCCTATGGGAGGGGTGGAAGGGAAGAAGTATCCAACGAAGACGATCTTAAGAGATCGTCCTCGAAACGCCCATTGATCGAACGTGCTGCCTATACGGCACGTTCGTAGTAGCTGGGGTTCGTGCATCGACTCGACCTGTGGTAGTCTCGGATGCACTTTTTTCAGCAGAAAGACCGCGGGATGTCCGATAGCGAACTGATCATCCGGTTATTAAAAACGACGGAACGGCGAATCCGCGGCAACCGGATGTTGCAGGAGTTAGCACGAAGTCTCGCCGTTGCCCTTCTGCTTCCCGTTCTTTTCAAGGTTCTCGATTTCTTCGTTTCCTTCCGCCTCGCCACAGTGTCGAGATTCTTCCTGGTCTGGGCGATTTGCACTTTGCTCTGGCTTCTCTGGCGTGTTCGCGGTCTTCGCGAACCTCTCCAGGGGATCGCCGCGAACATCGACCGCACTTCCAACGGGTACGATCAACTCAAGACGGCCTATTGGTTCATTCGGCATCCCAAAGACTCTCCATGGGTGGAGTTGCAAATAAAGAAGGCAGCCACGGAGGCGCGCGCCATGCGAATACACACCCTCTTTCCACGTAAATTGCCCCGAGCCTCCTACGTTGCCATGGGGCTGATTTTGATACTGGGTGTCTTGAACTTCATCCCGCTGCCGTGGAACTACAACTGGTTCCGCCTTGAAGGCGCACCGGCCTTTGCGATTGATGATTCCACCAGATCTGCACTGGAGCGGGCGCTGGAGCTACTCAAGGAAGCCGAAAAACTTCAGCAGACAGACCTCGCCGAAAGAATGGGCGAGATCGTCCGCGCTCTGCAGAACGGGAGCATTTCGAAAGATCAACTGAGCCGCAGTCTCTCGGAACTGCAACAGGCCCTGGCAGAACGGGCCCTCGATATGGGACGCATTACCGATGGCCTCGAGCGTGTCGCGAAGGCGATGGACTCCTCGCAGCAGACCAAGCCCATCGCGGAGGAAATTTTCAAGCTGCAACTGAACGATGCCGCCGCAGAAGTCCGCGATATCGCAAATAATCTCGACGCCGCGCCGGATACGCAACTTCGCGAAATGGCAGCACGCTTTCAGGAAGCCGCAGACGTTTCCCGACAAGGACTGGAACAACTTGCACAACAGCTCTCCTCCACGAGTGATGCGATGCGTCGCGGCGATCGAGCGGCGAGTCAGCGCAGCCTCGAGCAGACTGCCAGCGAACTGGAAAGACTTCAGCGCGCTCTGGAAAGTCAGCGCCTTCGCGCTGAAGCGAGTTCGAGCTTGAATGCCGCTGCGGAGTCCGTCGGCGGAACTCCCGGAGAAACAGGAGGCGAGGGCCAGGGCAAAGGTCAGGGCGAGGGGCAAGGTGAAGGTCAGGGTCAGGGAGAGGGTGAGGGCCAGGGACAGGGCGAAGGCCAGGGACAGGGCGAAGGCCAAGGACAAGGGCGAGGACAAGGCGAAGGTCAGGGGGAAGGGGAAGGGCAAGGGCAGGGGCGGGGTCAGGGTCAGGGTGAGGGTGAAGGCGAGGGTCAGGGCGAAGGTGAGGGCAACGGTGAAAGGGGCGGACGCGGAGGCAAGCAAGCGGGACGCAGCGGCCCTCCTCCGATGCGCGGTGAACCCACCTCACTCGACACAGAACTGGAAAAGGCGCCTCTGCCTGTTCGTGCGACTCGCGGCTCCCGTCCGGAGACCATTGAAGAAGCCAGCCAGCGTGAACGTTCGCGATTGGATTACCGAAATGTAAAATCCAACCTCACTCCAGCACAAAGAGACACGCTAAACCAGGATCCCATACCGTTCGAGCAACGACAGTTTGTAAAGGAATACATGGAGTCACTTCGGCCCTGATCCATGAGATTCCTTACACTCACGACGGTTCAAGTCGCTGTTCTAGCATTTGCAACCGCCACCGCCATCATTGCGCTCTACTTTCTGAAGCATCGCCGCCGTCAGGTGCTGGTCTCCTCGACGCAGCTATGGGGGAGAGTGCTGGAAAATCGCCTTGAGAATTCTCTTTTTGAAAAATTGCGGCGGTATTTCTCGATCCTGTTGGCGGTCAGCACAGGATTGTTGATTGCGCTCGCCATCGCCCGCCCAGAGATCGATTGGTTAACGGGCCGAGCTCGACGCGCGATAATCGTCCTCGACACTTCCCCTACCATGCTGGCACGTACGCGCGACGGCAACTCGCGATGGCAGCATGCCGTGGATATCGCGAAATCCATGGTGAACGGCGCGGGCAGCAAGCAGATTCGGATTACCGACACATCCGGACAATTCGATTCACCCTTTACGGACAACCGGGCGGAACTCGTGCGATGGATTGACAGAATGCACCCTGTCGTCGGACCCACGCGGTTTCCCAGGATGGAAACCACCGATACTGATGAAACGGAAGTGAGCTTCGTTACCGACGGAGTATTCCCGTCTAAGGTCCCAGAGGGAACGGCAACGATATCGGTGTTCGAACCTGCGGCCAACACGGGCATCACAGCCTTCGAAGTCCGTTCGATGCCAACGGCGCCACTGGCCTACGAAGCATTCCTGGAGGTGCACAACTCCGGCGACGAATCGCAAATGGTTGAGGTCACGGTCAGTGGCGCCGGGCAACAACGGATCGTTAAGACTGTGACGATTTCCGCGGGAAACGCGTATACGGAAGCCCTGGATCTCTCCACTTTTGATGGCGGCGGCATTCGCGCCGCGGTTCGCTCTCCAAATGATGCGTTTTCACTGGATGACGTGGCCTATGCGTATCTCCCCGTAAAACGTCGAACAAAGACACTGCTGGTGACGACCGGCAACAAATTTCTCGAAAACGCTCTGAAGTTGGATCGCCTGGTCGATCTCTCGGTAATCAAACCTGACGCCTACAGCAACGACAGGGATTTCGATGCCCTCGTCTTCGACCGTTTCGCACCGCGGGAAGCGCCTTCGCGACCGGCACTCATCGTGGGGACGCCGAATGTGTCATGGCTTCGCAAACCGGCAGGATTTGTAAAGCAGCCCAGGTTTGAGTTCTGGAACGAGGAGCACCCTGTCATGGCGCACGTCTCGCTCCATGACGTCAGCATCGAAAATGCCGCCAGCGTGGATACTACCGGAGTTCACGTTCTCGCCGGTTACAGCACCAATGTCCCTTTGATCATTGCGTCGGAGAGCCCGCGATGGATCCAGCTTACGTTTGATTTGCAGTCGTCGGATCTGCCGTACCATGCGGGCTTTCCAGTTCTACTCGATAACGCGATCGCCTGGTTCGGGCGCGAACGTCTCGCACTGCGACGCGCGCCCGGCGTTGTGGAAATTCCCTATTCGAAAGCGGAAGTCCGAACGATTGATGGCCTCGCCCTCGAAACCCAGGAGAGTCCGGGCGGTACCCTCTTTGAAGCCGAACCTGGCCTCTACGTCGCAACGAGCGGCGACATCCGGCAATACATTGCCATCAATATCGCGAACCGTGTCTTCTCGAACGTCAACGAATCCAAATTACAAAATGATGCGGTAACGCAAAACGCAGGTGTCGGTCTTCTGAAGCACGAGCTGTGGACTTACATGTTGGCCGCAGCGCTGTTGCTCATTGGAGCCGAGTGGTTCACCTATCATCGGAGGATCACGCTGTAGCCATGAGATGGACCGTCGAGACGTATTGGCCGCTTGCGTTCCTTATCGTCATTCCCTATCTCTGGTGGGTTCACACGAGAACGGAAACGGATCTCTCAGAGAAACATCTGTATCTCTCCACTACTCTGCGATCCGTGCTTGTGGTCGGTCTTCTCCTGGCATTGATGCAACCCGTCCTCTACCTGACCACCTCAGCCACGTCCGTGGTGTATCTGCTGGATGTCTCTTACAGTGTCGACCCTGGCGCGATCAAAGAGGCCATGCAATGGATTACCCGGACCAATGAGGCAGGCAGGCCGGATCACGCAAGCTTCGTTGCATTTGGTTCGGATTCGATGTCTTTCGCGTCGCTGGAGGAACTCCGAAAGGTCCAGCTTTCAACCGAGCGTCGCACAGGTGGCGTTAACCAGAGCGAAACGAACCTCTCTGCCGCACTCGATCAGGCCCTCCGTTCTTTCGCGCCGAATCACCTGACGCGTGCCGTCCTCATTTCAGACGGTAATGGGAACAGCGGCGATATCGCGAGTGCGCTTGCACGTTTGAAACGAGACGGAGTTCACGTTTACACGCGGCCTTTGGAGTCGCGAAGCCAGCAGGACGCGTGGATTGAGACCATATTGACCCCGCCGTCTGTCACCGCAGATGAACAGTTCCCGGTCGAAGTTCACGTCTACAGCCGCCAGCCTGCTGAAGGGACCGTGACGCTCCGAAAGGGCGGCGAGACGCTGGAGTCGAAGACCGTACAGCTCGAAGAAGGAATCAACCGCATCGCGTTCGGGACACGTTTAAAGGAAGAGACGACGACAGCCGTGTTGAGTGCGGACATATCCCTGACGCCGGACACCTTCGCCGCGAACAACACGTTCCATCAACCCGTTGTTGTCAATGGACGACCGCGAGTGTTGTACGTCGAAAGCCACGAACCCAGCGCGCAGTACTTGAAGAAGGCTCTCGAGGTGGAAGGATTGCTGGTGGACGTCGCCGCTCCCGCGCAACTGCCTTCGTCGGTGGTTCAACTCGACAAGTACGAAGCGGTGATCCTCAGCGATGTCGATCCACAGGTGATCTCGGAGCAAAAGCAGACGGTGGAACGTTATGTGCGAGAACTTGGCGGAGGTTTCATTCTGTTGGGCGGCGAGAACACCTATGGCAAAGACGGATATTCCGAAACGCCTATCGAAAAGACGCTTCCCGTAACCTTTGATACAAAGAAACGC
>Ga0111538_10007061_pt1 | contig 15172 bp, 12 predicted proteins | sample SoiMethybrSBSTD1_FD_79669 | JGI IMG/M metagenome (GOLD analysis project Ga0111538, IMG submission 79669) | Bulk soil microbial communities from a Populus tree surrounding site in Tennessee, USA - Soil MetaG P. TD hybrid SBSTD1 (version 2)... | ecosystem: Environmental > Terrestrial > Soil >...
GCGAAGCAGGCCATTTCCCAGACCTTGAAGTAGACGCGCGCGGTGGTCTCGCGGATGGGAAAGCGCACATTGGCGCCGATGTTGAAGGCGGCGACCTCGATCGGCCCGATATCGCGCTCGATGCCGGCAACGAGCGCGACCATCTCCTCCTCCTTGCGCGCGTCGGAGCCGAACGCGTGCGCCTTGCCGCCCTCGCCCTCGATGCGGGCGACGAGGGGCGCCAGCTTGTCGGCATGGCGGCGCGTGACGCAGGCCGTGAAGCCCTCGCGCGCGAAGCGGCGGGCGATGGCGCCGCCGGTCGCATCGCCGGCACCAATGACGAGGGCGACCTTGGCGTCCGACATCGCGAGCCTCTGAGCAGGTGCGGGCGCCCACGTTGGGTTGGCAAATCGCTACTGTCAACGCCGTGCAGGGTCAGGTGGGATAGCGCAGAACGGCGGCAAGATGCGTGCCGCCGGGGATGTCAGCCCTGCGCACCCCGAGCACGCGCGCGCCCGTGAGCAGTGCGCGCCCGGCAATTTCGTCGACGACGCCATAGGTCGTCGCGCCCGGCCCCTCGGCGAATGTGACTCGGCCGGCCGCGTCGACGGTCCCTGGGATGACCTCGTCGATGTCGATCATCAGGAGCTCGATGGCGCCGAAGGTCGCGGCGCGGGCTGCATCGGAAATGTCGGTGGTGGCGGGCCCCTCCCCACGGCGTGCTTCAAACAATGCGCTGGCCGTCTCCAGGTCATGCGCATAGATGCGATCGAGGATCGGCCGCGCGGCCGCTGCAAGGTCGGCAGCGCACAGCCGGTCCGGGCTGGTTGCGATCGTTTCCTGCGCGAGGCCAGGGTAGGTGTTGACGGCGCGAAAGATCGATGCGATCGGCTCGGTCGCGGCCAGGATGAGGGGATTTTCGCGTCCGGCGAGCACCGGGCGGAGCGCCGCATCGACCCGGCGGGCATACTGATGCAGCCGTACCTTCTGGCCCTCCGCTCCCTGGATGCGTCCGCTCGCCGAGCGGTCGTTGAGGGTCGCGCGCCCCGCGGAAGCAGCCGCGCCCTTTGGAAACTCGCGGACCTTGATCTCCTGCGCCGGGAGGTCCGGGAACGCTTCCACGAGGCGCACCGCGTTTTCGGAAAGCGCCAGAATGAAGGCCTCATGAGGGAAGGTAATGGCGCGCAGGAGCGGCTTCAGGTGGAAGCGGTCAGAGACCTCGGCCATGGCCGTGAGGCGGTTGGGCAGCCGGAAGCTGCGCATCCGGTCGGGGGTCGCCAGCACGGCCAGGCTGTGCGCCTGGTATCTCCAGAACGTGCTGTCCTGGGCGAGAGCCGCAAGCGGATCGGCAATGGCCGCCAGTCGGCGCTTGTCGAAGCCTACGGACGCGAGCTGATCGAGTGCGGTCTTGGTCAGGTTCTTGAGCGCGATCCGGCTGGCCGCCGTCTGGCGAGAGATCGGTGTCGTGGGCAGATATATCGACACGCATGCATCCGCGCGCGTCGCGGCCAGCGCCCTGAATTCCGGAAGCGTGGGAATGTCGACATAGAGCATGGCTCGCTCTCCCGTCCGATCCTCCCTGGATGGTAGCTGCCACGCATCGGCGGCGGCCGTGCAAACTGCATCATGGTTATCCAAGGGGTGAGCCTAGCCACCGCTCGTGGGGGATGCCGACCCCTGCGAGGCAGCGCTCGTGGCCGGATCATTCTACACCAGGACCGGGACGGCCGGGTGACGCTCGGCTATGATGAGGGCGACTGTCCGGTCAGCCCGGCCGCGCCTGCGTTCGAGGGGAGCATGCGCGTGTGAACCTTCCGACGCGACTGCTCTCGGATTCCGAGCGGCCGGGTAGGAAGGGAGCTCGGAACTACGGTTCACCTGTTGCGCCCCGCGGCTATGAAGGCTCTCTCCAGGTTTGTGGCTCCTGCGCTCGTCTGCACGCTCGCGGGCTGCAGCGGCGTGATCGACGCCGGACAGGCGCGCATGTGCCGCAGCATCATCCCCGCGCTCAATGCTTCGGACGCCACATTCGCCATCCTGCGCACGGTTCCGCGGGTCCGGGGCGACGGCGTGCGGATCGACTATCGCGTGCTGGCGGCGGGAGGCCCATCGCGCGAGCGCTTCATCGACTGCCGGTTCGCCGGACGCAGTCACGCCGGCGGGCCGGATATGCTGCTCGGCGTGACAACGGATACGGGCGCGATGGGCGAGCTGCGGCTGCAACTCTTGAAGCGGTTCTGGCTGGAGAAGGAGGGAGCTGCGGCGGATCCCGAGCCGGTCGAGGGCGTCTCGCGTGCGCCCACGGTGTCTTGGGGAGTGGCCGTCGGCCTCCAACACGTGCTGCTGGCGCTCCCGGCGACCACCGTCTACGCGCTGCTGGCAGCCGCCTATTCGCTTGTCTACGGGCTGGTGGGGCGCATCAACCTCGCATTCGGCGAGTTGGCCGCCGCGGGGGGATATGCGGCATTCCTGGGGGTGGCGACGCTCGGCTCGGCAGGCAGCGTCGCCGCACCGCTGGGGTTGGCGCTGGTGTGGGCACTGACGGCGGGCCTCGCCTACGGCGTCGTCTGTGGGCGCTTCGTGTTTGCGCCGCTGATGCCGCAAACGGGGCAGCGGGTGCTGATCGGCACCATCGCCCTCGCCATCGTGCTGCAGGAGTACCTGCGTCTGGCGCAGGGCTCCAAGCCGCAGTGGGTGGGGCCCATGCTCAACGTCCCGACCGCGGTGGCGCGCGCGGGCGATTTCGTCGTAACCGTGACGCCGGCGGCGCTGGGCGCGGTGGCGGCCTCGCTGCTCGCGGCGGGTGCGGTGCTCTGGCTGACTCAGAAGAGCCGCTTCGGGCGCGCGTGGCGCGCCTGTGCCGACGATGCAGGCGCCGCCGAGCTGTTGGGCATCGACCGCGGTGCCGTTCTGCTCAAGACGTTCGCGCTCGCTTCCGCCACCGCCGGGCTCGCGGGCTACGTGCTGACGGTCTACTACGGCAGCGTCGGCTATGCCGGTGGGATCGTGCTCGGGCTCAAGGCGCTGCTGGCGGCCGTGGTCGGCGGCATCGGCTCGGTACCCGGTGCGTTTCTTGGCGGGCTGCTGCTCGGGGGGACGGAGGCGGCGTGGTCGGCACTGTTTCCGATCGAGTTCCGCGATCTTGCGATCTTCTCGCTGCTGGTTGCAATGCTGGTATTGCGGCCGAACGGCTTGTTCGGGTTCGCCGAGCCGCTGCCGCGCCGGCCGTGACGACGAGACGCGATGGCGCTATCTGGCGGGGCCCGTCTCGATGGGCAGCGCGGGGTCGGCGCCCCATTCGGTCCAGGAGCCGTCGTAGACGGCGGCGTCGGGCCGGCCGAGGACGGCAAGGGCCAGGGCGATCACCCCGGCAGTGACACCCGAGCCGCAGGAGGCGACGACGGGCTTGCCGGCATCGACGCCGGCCTTGGCGAAGATGGCTCCGAGCGCGGCAGCGGGTTTGAGCGTGCCGTCGGGGTTGAGCAGCGAGGCGAAGGGCACGTTGCGCGAACCCGGGATGTGCCCCGACCTGAGGCCCGCGCGCGGCTCTGGCACGCTGCCCTCGAAGCGCGGGGCGGCGCGCGCATCGACGATCTGGGCGGCCTTGCTGGCGATCAGGCCTTTGATGTCCCCGACGTCGCGCACGAGGCCGGCATTGAGCGTGGCCGTGAAGTGGCGCTCCGAGCGCCGGCGCGGCTCGCCGTCCTCGAGCGGGCGGCCTTCCGCTTTCCACTTCTTGAGGCCGCCGTTCAGCACGCGCACCTCCTCGTGGCCCATGGCGCGGAACATCCACCACACGCGCGCTGCCGAGTACAGGCCTTCGCTGTCGTAGGCGACGATGTGCATGCCGTCGCCGATGCCCATCTGCTTCACGCGGCTGGCGAACTTCGGGCCCTCGGGCAGCATGTGCGGCAGAGGGGATTTGTCGTCGGCAATGTCGCCGATGTCGAAGAACAGCGCACTGGGGATGTGCTCGGCCAGATACTCGGCCTTGGGGTCGCGCTTGGCCGTCGGAAGGTGCATGGAGCCGTCGAGGATGACGAGCCCGGGCGTGCCGAGGTGAGAGGCCAGCCAGTCGGTCTCGACCAGCCATTTGCCTGCGTCGTCTGCCATGCGTTTTCTCTCCTCACGCGAACGAGACGCGGATGCGGCGGTTGAGCTTGCCCTTTTTCTCGATCTTGGTGACGACGATCCGGCCGATCTCGCCGGTGCGCCTCACGTGCGTGCCCCCGCAGGGCTGCAGATCGACAGAGCCGTTCTCGCCGATGACGACGAGACGGACCTTGCCCGTGCCTATCGGAGGCTTGACAGCCATGGTGCGCACGAGACCGGGATTGGCCTCGAGCTCCGCGTCGGTGATCCAGCGCTCGCTGACGGGGTGGTCGGCGGCGATCAGGGCGTTGAGGTCGGCGGTCAGCTTGTCCTTGTCGACGGCGCTGGCGTCCTCGATGTCGAAGTCGAGGCGGCTGTCGTCGGGATTGACCTGGCCGCCGGTGACCGGAAACTTCACGAGCGCACAGAGGAGATGCAGCGTCGTGTGCATGCGCATCAGCGGCGAGCGGAAACCCCAGTCGAGCGCGGCACGCACGCTCTGGCCGGGTGCGGGATGCGCGCCGCCTTCGGCGGGCACGTGCACGATGGTTGTCTTGTCGGCATCGTAGACGGTGGTGGCGATGGGGCAGCTCGCGCCACCCTCGAGCTCGAGGGTGCCCTTGTCGCCGGGCTGGCCGCCGGCGGCAGCATAGAACACGGTGCGGTCGAGCACGATGCCGCCGCGGTCGTTGATGGCGAGCACCTTGGCGCTGCAGTCGCGAAGGTAGGCATCGGCGCGGTAGAGCTGCTCGGTCATGCCGTGTCGGCCCGGGCCATTTGCCCGCCATCCAGCCATCCGCGGATGCCGAAGCCGGCGGCCCGGAGGGCGACGTGCGCCGGGATGACCGCCTTCTGATTTCCTTCTGTCATGCTATCAAGCCTTGGCGACATCGACGAACATCTTGGGCGGAGGCGGCGGCTGGGTGACAAGCCACTGCGGCGCCGGCAGGTTCTTTGATTTCAGAAACTCCGGGTTGAACAGCTTGGACTGATAGCGCGTGCCGTAGTCGCAGAGCAGCGTGACAATGGTGTGGCCTGGGCCCATCTCCTTGGCGAGGCGGATGGCGCCGGCGACGTTCACGCCCGTCGAGCCGCCCACGCACAGGCCTTCCTCGTGCAGGAGCTGGAAGCAGATCGGCACCGATTCCTCGTCCGGGATCAGGTAGCTGCGATCGACCGCCGCGCCCTCGATGTTCTTGGTGATGCGCCCCTGGCCGATGCCTTCGGTGATGGAGGAGCCTTCGGCTTTGAGCACGCCGGTCGTGTAGTAGCTGTGCAGCGCCGCCCCCGGTACGTCGGCGAGCGCGATCATGATGCCCTTGCGCTTGGCCTTGAGGCCGTCCGAGCAGCCGCCGAGCGTGCCGCCGGACCCCACCGCGGAGACGAAGCCGTCGACCTTTCCGTCCGTGTCCGTCCAGATCTCCTGCGAGGTGGTCTCGATGTGAGCCTGCCGGTTGGCGGTGTTGTCCCACTGGTTGGCCCAGATGGCGCCGTTGGGCTCCGTCTTGGCGAGCGCCTCGGCTAGGCGCTGCGAGTAGTGCACGTAGTTGTTGGGGTTCTTGTAGGGCAGGGCCGGCACCTCGACGAGCTGGGCGCCGAGCAGGCGCAGAGCATCCTTCTTCTCCTGGCTCTGCGTCTCGGGGATGACGATCACCGAGCGGAAGCCCAGCGCGTTGCCAACAACCGTGAGACCGATGCCGGTGTTGCCGGCCGTGCCCTCGACGATCGTGCCGCCCGGGCGCAGGTGTCCGCGCCTGACCGCATCCTGGATGATGAAGAGCGCGGCGCGGTCCTTCACGGACTGTCCGGGGTTCATGAATTCCGCCTTCCCGAGAATGGTGCAGCCCGTTTCCTCGGAGGCGCGCTTCAGCTTGATGAGGGGCGTGCGGCCGACCGTGGCAGCCACGCCGTTGGTGAAAGACAAGCCTGACCTCCTGTCGTGTGCGGGGGCGCCGAGCGTGGGCTCACCCTACTGAGGGGGTCGCCGTGTCGCAAGAGACGCACTGTGCCGAACCGGTGCGCGACTTAACTGCGATTTAACCGCGCCCGCACATGCTGCCACTGGCAATGAGGTCAGAGGGCCCGGCCGCCGCCGGCTCCTTGCGAGGACAATCCACATGACGATGTTTCGTATCGGCCTGGCCGCGGCAGCGCTCGCGACGGCCGGGGGTCTTTCGGTTTCCGGCGCCTTTGCCGATGAGTATCGTGGCGGCTCCTTCAAAGACACTCCCGTCGTGATGACGAGCCCGCACCGCTGCTACTTCCGCGGCGACGTCGGCTACTCCTGGTCGCGCGATCCCGATACGCGATTCACGCAGACTGCGGCCTCCATTTTTCAAACGGAGTCCGCAAGCGCCAGCTTCGACAACACGTGGCTGGTCGGTGGCGGTTTCGGCTGCGGCTCGACCTCGCGCGGCATACGCGGCGAGCTGATGGTTGACTGGCGCGGCGACCGGGATCTCACCGGCACGCTGGCACTACCCTCCGGCGCCAACTTCAGCACGAGCGTCAAATCGCTGACGGTGATGTTCAACGGGTACTATGATCTCGGCAACGTGGGCGGTTTCGTGCCGTACGTCGGTGCGGGCGTCGGCGCCGCGCACAACGATGTCGGGCGCGTCACGTTCACCGGCGACCCCGGCCTGGCGAACCCGCTGAACGGCGACGACAAGTGGTCGCTCGCCTGGTCGCTGATGGCCGGCGTTGGCTACCAGATCTCCGACCGCATCACGCTGGACATCGGCTACCGCTATATCGACCTTGGCAAGGTGCAGTCGAGCCGGGTCGACAGCACGGGCTACAGCCTCAATCCGCACTTCCGGCTGGACGACCTGACGGCCCACGAGTTCAAGGTTGGCCTGCGCTTCGCCTTCGGCGGCGGGGAGGCCTGCTGCTCGGTAATGAAGTAAGGCGACAGCTGCAGACTTTTGCTGATGCGGAAAGCCCGGCCGAGTGCCGGGCTTTTTGCATGTGAACGCCAAGCCACTCGCTCCGACCAAGAAGAAAAGAGGCAAAAGCTGCGGCAAGGGGGTTTGCCCCGGCGAGCGCTTGAAATCCCTCGGCATCCTGCTACAAGCCGAGCCCTGAGAGCCCGGTTGTCGCCGCGCGCGGCGTACGGAACCTCGGCTCGTTCCCCCTTGAAGAAGCAAGGCTTTCGAGGGCACGAGCGTGAACGGGCCCCGTAGTCGGGTGTGCCGGCGGGCGTGGCGGAATTGGTAGACGCGCTGGATTTAGGTTCCAGTGGCGAAAGTCGTGGGGGTTCGAGTCCCTCCGCCCGCACCACGTGGGGCTCGCGGGAAGACGAAGGGTTTGGTCCGCCAGCGTGGCGGGTGTCAAGGCAGGCATCATGCAGGTCAGCGAGACATCGAACACCGGGCTCAAGCGCGAGCTCAAGGTCACCGTCCTTCAGGGCGAGCTCAGCCAGCGTTTTGCCACCCGGCTGGACGAGGTCAAGGACCAGGTCCAGCTCAAGGGCTTCCGCAAGGGCAAGGTGCCGATGGCGCACCTGAAGAAGCTCTATGGCCGCTCGGTCATGGCCGAGGTGCTGCAGCAGGCCGTGGAGGAGTCGAGCCGCAAGGCGCTCGAGGAGCGCAAGGAGCGTGCCGCGCATCAGCCCAACATCAACCTCAGCGAGGACAAGGATGAGATCGAGCGCGTGCTCGCCGGCCAGGGCGATCTCGCCTTCACGATGTCCTACGAGGCGCTCCCCGAAATCGCCATCACCGACCTCTCCGCCCTGTCGCTCGAGCGTCCGGTGGCCGATGTCCCCGAGGACGCCATCGACCGCGGTATTGGGAGCCTTGCCGAGAACGCCACCCGCTACGAGGCGGAGGCCGACCGCGCCGCCGGCGATGGCGACCGCATGACGATCGATTTCGCCGGCCGTATCGGCGACACCGAGTTCGAGGGCGGCAAGGGCGAGGACGTGCAGCTGGTGGTCGGCCAGTCGCGCTTCATCCCGGGCTTCGTCGAGGGCCTGGTCGGTGCCAAGGCGGGCGAGGAGCGCTCGGTCGCGGTCAAGTTTCCCGACGACTATCCGGAGAAGTCGCTGGCCGGCAAGGACGCGGTGTTCACGGTCAAGACCAAGGAGGTCGCGAAGGCCATCAAGCCCGAGATCAACGACGAGTTCGCAACGACGCTCGGTGCGGAATCCCTTGTCACACTCAGGGAGATGGTGGCCGCGCGCATCGCGCAAGAGTACGCCAGCGTCTCACGCACGAAGGTCAAGCGCCAGATCCTCGACGCCCTCGAGAAAGCCCACGGCTTCGAGCTGCCGGAAACGCTGGTGACCAACGAGTTCGATGGCATCTGGAAGCAGGTGACGCAAGGCCTCGCCCAGGCCGGCAAGACCTTTGCCGACGAGGGGCAGACCGAGGAGGGAGCGAAGGACCAGTACCGCAAGATCGCGGAACGGCGTGTGCGCCTCGGCCTCGTGCTCGGCGAGATCGGCGACAAGAGCAAGATACAGGTGGGCCAGGAGGAGCTGCGGCGCGCGCTGATCGAGCAGGCCCGGCGTTACCCCGGCCAGGAGCGCATGGTCTACGAGTTCTACGAGAAGAATCCAGCGGCTCTCGTCGAGCTCAGGGCGCCGATCTTCGAGGAGAAGGTGATCGACCACATCCTCGAGCAGGCCAAGCCCGTGGACAAGAAGGTGACGGTCGCCGAGCTGCTGAAGCCGGACGAGGACGATGGACTGGCCCTGCCCGCCGGCGTGCCGCATGCCCACGATCACGGGCACGACCATCACCACCACGACCATGATCACCATCACGATCATGGCCACCACGACCATGATCATCATCACCATCACGACCACGGCCATCACCACAATCATGATCACGGGCATCACGCCCACGACCACGATCATGGGGACAAGCCTGGTCAGGATCCCGCGAAGAAGTGAGCGGCGCTTGAAGTCGCACCGGCCGCACCCCACTCTGAAGGCTCGGCGCGACGCGAACAGGTAGAGGCAAGCATGTCCAACCCCGTCTCCAGCATCACCGGCACCTTCTGGCCCATGGTGGTCGAGCAGACCAATCGGGGTGAACGCGGCTACGACCTGCCGTCACGGTTGCTGAAGGAGCGCATCATCTTCGTGACGGGTCCGATCGAGGACACGGTCGCGTCGTCGATCTGCATGCAGCTCCTGTATTGCGAAAGCGAGAACCCCAAGAAAGAGATCTCCATGTACATCAACTCCCCCGGGGGAGTGGTGACCTCGGGGATGGCGATCTACGACACCATGCAGTTCATCCGCTCGCCCATCGCCACGCTGTGCATCGGCCAGGCCGCGTCGATGGGCTCGCTGCTCCTCGCCGCCGGCACGGCCGGCATGCGCTATGCGCTGCCCAATGCCCGGATCATGGTGCATCAGCCCTCCGGCGGCTTCTCGGGCCAGGCCAGCGACATCCAGCGGCACGCCGAAGACATCATCAAGATGAAGCGGCGGCTGAACGAGGTCTACGTCAAGCATACCAAGAAGAATTATGAGGTAATTGAAAAGACTCTCGATCGTGATTACTTCATGACGGCCGAGCAGGCCCGCGAATTCGGCCTGATCGACAAGGTCATCACGAGCCGTGACGAGGCCGAGGGGATGCTGACGCCGGCCAAGCCTGTGCAAGGGTAAGACGCCCTGGAAGGCCGCGGCCGGGCGGCAAAAAGGTGGCGGGCCCAGGGCCTTTGGCGAGACCGGCAGTGTGGCCTGTTAATCCAATCTTGATCTGGGCGCCTTTAGCATGCTCAGATTGGTCGCAGGATTCCCAGAGAGGCGCATAGACTGGCCCCGGAGCAACCCGCAGGCAGACTCCCAACGAGGCCGAGCGATCGGTCCGTTACAGAAAAATGACCGCCGAGGCCCCGTCGCAGGGCGGGTTTTGAGAGAACAGGATGGCCCAGGAAAAGAATACGCTCTACTGCTCCTTCTGCGGCAAGAGCCAGCATGAGGTCCGCAAGCTGATTGCCGGCCCGACCGTGTTCATCTGTGATGAATGCGTCGAGCTGTGCATGGATATCATCCGCGAGGAGAACAAGAATACCCTTGTCAAATCCCGCGACGGCGTGCCGAGTCCGGCCGAGATCTGCTCCGTCCTCGACTCCTATGTGATCGGCCAGGACCACGCCAAGCGCGTGCTGTCTGTGGCGGTGCACAATCACTACAAGCGGCTCAATCACGCCGGCAAGAACAACGACGTCGAACTCGCCAAGTCCAACATCCTGCTCGTCGGCCCCACCGGCTGCGGCAAGACCCTGCTCGCCCAGACCCTGGCGCGCATCCTCGACGTGCCCTTCACGATGGCCGACGCCACCACGCTCACGGAGGCGGGCTACGTCGGCGAGGATGTCGAGAACATCATCCTGAAGCTGTTGCAGAACGCCGACTACAACGTCGAGCGGGCGCAGCGCGGCATCGTCTACATCGACGAGATCGACAAGATCAGCCGCAAGTCGGACAATCCCTCGATCACGCGCGATGTATCCGGCGAGGGCGTGCAGCAGGCACTGCTCAAGATCATGGAGGGCACGATTGCGTCCGTGCCCCCGCAGGGCGGCCGCAAGCACCCCCAGCAGGAGTTCCTGCAGGTCGACACCTCCAACATTCTCTTCATCTGCGGCGGCGCGTTCGCGGGGCTGGAGAAGATCATCTCGCGCCGCGATCGCGGCTCCTCGATCGGTTTTGCCGCGAAGATCACGGGCCCCGACGAGCGCCGCACCGGCGACATCCTCAAGGGGGTGGAGCCTGAGGATCTGCTCAAGTTCGGTCTGATTCCCGAGTTCATCGGCCGTCTGCCCGTGATCGCCACGCTGGAGGACCTCGACGAAGCGGCCCTCATGCAAATCCTGACCATCCCGAAGAACGCGCTGATCAAGCAATATCAGCGCCTGTTCGAGATGGAGGACGTGCGGCTCACCATCACCCAGGACGCCCTCAAGGCGATCGCTCGCAAGGCCATCGACCGCAAGACCGGCGCGCGCGGCCTGCGCTCGATCATGGAGGCGATCCTGCTCGACACCATGTTCGACCTTCCGGGACTCAAGGGGGTGGAGGAGGTCGTGATCGGCCCCGAGATCGTGGACGGAGGGGCGCGGCCGCTCCGGATCTACTCCGAGCGGGCGGGGGAAAAGGGCTCCAGCGCGTAGAATCGTCGCTTTGCGGGCCGGCCGTTCGTCAAGGCGCAGGCGATTCCCTTGATACGCGGACCCGTCGCAACCACTTTAGGTGTCCACCCGCCGCGCAGGGACCCAGTACAACGAGGCCAGCCGGAAGAGGCACCCTCGCAGCAACGGTGGCGTCTCTCGGTGCACTGTTGCGCGTTGGAGACGGTTGCGCAGTCCAAAGTGCAACACTATCTGAACAAGCGCGTAGCGTGCCTGGACAAGGATGGTGCGTAACGTAACCCTGCAACTGGCAGCGCGCAGCGAAGGCGGGCATCGTATTGTTCAACGCAGCTATGAGCAGGGGGCGACACCCCGGCGAGACGCCGACCGGCGCCAGGGCGTAGACTGGCAAGCCAGGGGAGGTATGTGGGCCGGCTAAGGGTTCCCCAGTCCTATCCCAAAGTCGGCTCGATGGAGATGAGATGCGGGCGTAAGAAATGCGGGTGTAGCGAAAGGGCGGGGTGGGGTTTGCCGAGCCGACTCAGACTGTTGGGGGGTGGGCACGGTGCGGAAGGTCCAGGATCCTCGAATAGCGGCGAAAGAGAAAGACCATGAGCGAGACAAAACAGGCACGAGACAAGGGCGGGAAGGAAGTCTATCCGGTCCTGCCGCTGCGCGACATTGTGGTCTTCCCCTACATGATCGTTCCCCTGTTCGTCGGGCGCGAGAAGTCGATCAACGCGCTCGAGGAGGTGATGCGGTCCGACAAGCAGATCCTGCTGGCGGCGCAGAAGAACGCCGGCGACGACGATCCCGCTCCCGATGCCATCTACCAGATGGGCACGCTCGCCTCCGTGCTGCAGCTGCTGAAGCTGCCCGACGGCACGGTCAAGGTGCTGGTGGAAGGCACAGCACGCGCCAAGGTGATGCGCTACACCGAGAACCCCGACTACTTCGAGGCCGAGGTCGAGCGCGTGCCCGAGAGCGCGGGTGCTGCTGACGAGATCGAGGCGTTGGCGCGCTCGGCGGTGTCGCAGTTCGAGAGCTACGTCAAGCTCAACAAGAAGATCTCCCCGGAGGTCCTGGGTACCATCAGTCAGATCGAGGACTATTCCAAGCTCGCCGACACGATCGCCTCGCATCTGGCCATCAAGATCGCGGACAAGCAGGACATTCTCGAGATCGTTACGGTGTCGAGCCGGCTCGAGCGCGTCTACACGCTGATGGAGAGCGAGATCTCCGTCCTGCAGGTGGAGAAGAAGATCCGCTCGCGCGTCAAGCGCCAGATGGAGAAGACCCAGCGCGAGTACTACCTGAATGAGCAGATGAAGGCCATTCAGAAGGAGCTGGGCGACGGCGACGAGCGCGACGACATCGCCGAGTTCGAGGAGAAGATCGAGAACACCAAGCTGTCGAAGGAGGCGCGCGACAAGGCGCTGGCCGAGCTCAAGAAGCTCAAGCAGATGAGCCCGATGTCGGCCGAGGCCACGGTGGTGCGCAACTACCTCGACTGGCTGCTGTCGATTCCGTGGGGCATCCGCGGCAAGGTCAAGAAGGATCTGGTCGAGGCCCAGGAGGTTCTCGACAAGGAGCACTATGGCCTGGAGAAGGTCAAAGAGCGCATCATCGAGTATCTCGCCGTCCAGTCACGCACGAACAAGCTGAAGGGGCCGATTCTCTGCCTCGTCGGGCCTCCGGGCGTGGGCAAGACCTCGCTCGGCATGTCGATTGCCAACGCCACGGGCCGCGAGTTCGTGCGCATGTCGCTCGGCGGCGTGCGCGACGAGGCGGAGATCCGCGGGCATCGGCGCACCTATATCGGCTCGATGCCGGGCAAGGTGATCCAGTCCATGAAGAAGGCGAAGAAGACCAATCCGCTCTTCCTCCTGGACGAGATCGACAAGATGGGTTCCGACTTCCGCGGCGACCCGGCGGCGGCGCTGCTGGAGGTGCTGGACCCCGAGCAGAACCACACCTTCAACGACCACTACCTCGAGGTCGACTACGATCTCTCGAGCGTCATGTTCGTGACCACCGCGAACACGATGAACATTCCTCCGGCACTCCTCGACCGCATGGAGATCATCCGGCTCGCGGGCTACACGGAGGACGAGAAGATCGAGATCGCCAAGCGCCATCTCATTCCGAGCCAGCGTCAGGCCCATGGGCTCGAGCCGGCGGAGTGGGAGATCGACGACGAGGCCTTGAAGACGGTCATTCGCCGCTACACCCGCGAGGCGGGCGTGCGCAGCCTCGAGCGCGAGGTGGCCAAGCTCGCGCGCAAGGCGGTGAAGGAGATCCTGATGGGGACCCACACCACGGTGAGGGCCACCCCGGAGAACATCGAGCACTACCTGGGCGTGCCCAAGTATCGTTTCGGCGAGGCCGAGCTCGAGGATCAGGTCGGCGTCGTCACTGGGCTGGCGTGGACCGAGGTCGGCGGCGAAATCCTGACCGTCGAGGGCGTGATGATGCCGGGCAAGGGCAAGATGTCCGTGACCGGCAACCTGCGCGATGTCATGAAGGAGTCGATTCAGGCGGCCAACGCCTACGTGCGCTCGCGCTCGGCCGCGTTGGGCATCCCCGTATCGCTGTTCGAGAAGAAGGACATCCACGTGCACGTGCCCGAGGGCGCGACGCCGAAGGATGGTCCGTCCGCGGGCGTCGCCATGGTGACGGCGATCATCTCGATCATGACGGGCATCCCCGTGAGGAAGGATGTGGCGATGACCGGTGAGATCACGCTGCGCGGCCGCGTGCTCCCCATCGGCGGTCTCAAGGAGAAGATGCTGGCGGCGCTGCGGGCCGGCATCAAGACCATCGTCATCCCCGAGGAGAACGTGAAGGACTTGGCGGAGATCGGCGAGGAGGTGAAGGCCCACCTCGAGATCGTGCCGGCTTCGCGCATGGATGATGTGCTCAAGGTTGCCCTGCAGCGGATGCCAAAGCCCGTCCTCGAGGAGGAGGCCGCAGCGTCCGTCGCCGGCACCGAGGAGACCGGCGAGGAACCGCGCGTCACCGCCCACTGAGAGGGGCCTCTTTCAGAACTATCTCGGCGAGCCGAGCGCCCCGGTGCTCGGCTCGCTGCCGTTTTCTCCGACGGCGCAGGGGGTTGGCTGCGCCGATGCAACTTCCGATGTGATTTGGGAATTTCTTCTCGCGATGCGCGAGGCGCGGTGTTGCCGAATTGTCTGCGAATCGCCGAAGCGGGTTAACGTTGTTCAAGCATCCGGTCCGGGAACCGCGACAACTCGATCGTCAGGGGACGTCTTAAGAGGCGCCGAACCCTCTCGGAAAGCCTGAAGAATCGCGGCTTTTTCGCACTTTCTGCTTGACGGCCCTGCGCTTTGGGCGTTGTTTCCCGCTCGCTGCTGCCATCGCAGCGGCTGACGACTGGGCGCGGGGGACTTCGCATTCGTCCGACCGCAGCCTGTCCTTCTCAATTCACGAGGATCGCAGAGATGAGCAAAAAGGATTTGATCGACGCCGTGGCGGAGGCGACTGAGCTGTCCAAGGACAAGGCCGGTATTGCCGTCGAGGCGGTGATCAAGCACATCGAGAAGACGATGAAGGACGGCCAGGAGGTTCGCATCCCCGGTTTCGGGACGTTCAAGGTCGCCAATCGCAAGGCACGCAAGGCGCGCAATCCCCAGACCGGCGTGGAGATGATGCTGAAAGCTTCCCGCGTGCCCAAGTTCACGGCTTCGAAGACTTTGAAGGACATGCTGAACTGAAGTCGATCATTGCCATTGGTGCGGGGCGCAGGTCGATCAGCGAGCGGGCGCCCTTTTTCTTTGAGCAGTCGGCAATAGGCACTGGCAGCGGTCAGCACGAGCTGGTAGGCCGGCGGTTGACGATTGCCGGTTGCCCACTGCAACTGCCTGGCAGGGGCGGTTAGCTCAGCGGTAGAGCGCTTCGTTTACACCGAAGATGTCGGGGGTTCGATCCCCTCACCGCCCACCAGCAGATCTCGTCTTGGCCGCGGGCTCGGGCCTCGCCGCGC
>Ga0111538_10007063_pt1 | contig 15171 bp, 14 predicted proteins | sample SoiMethybrSBSTD1_FD_79669 | JGI IMG/M metagenome (GOLD analysis project Ga0111538, IMG submission 79669) | Bulk soil microbial communities from a Populus tree surrounding site in Tennessee, USA - Soil MetaG P. TD hybrid SBSTD1 (version 2)... | ecosystem: Environmental > Terrestrial > Soil >...
CGCGAGCTTGGTGTGTTGAGGGCGCATGGACGCGGGGTTACGAAGCTGGTGTTCAGTCGTGACGGTAAGTTCATCGCATCCGCTGCGTCAGACAACACGATCAAGATCTGGGACGTCGAGAATCGCCGCGAACTGCGGATGCTGACGGGCCATACGTCGAATGTCGAGTCGATCGATTTCACTCCGGATGGACGCTTGCTTGCCTCTGCGAGCGACGATGGCAGCACGTTTCTGTGGGACACGAAAACCGGCGAACATCTGTTGACGTTGATCTCGCTCGACGACGGCAGCGAGTGGATGGTCGTGACGCCGCAAGGTCTGTTTGACGGCACCCCTGTTTCCTGGAACCAGATTCTGTGGCGCTACAACCAGGAGACCTTCAACGTCGCGCCGATCGAGTGGTTCTTCAACGAGTTTTATTATCCGGGTCTGCTGGCCGATGTCTTCGCCGGAAAACGACCGAAAGTTTCACAAGACGTTTCGAAGAAAGATCGCCGGCAGCCGATCGTAAAGTTGTCGCTCGTTGGACCACCGGCGGGTGATTCCGGCATCGCGACGCGCACGATCAAGGTGAAGATCGACGTCACTGACGCGCCCGCAGACAAAGACAATCCGAAAGGAAGCGGCGCACAGGATCTGCGGCTGTTTCGCAATGGATCGCTGGTGAAGGTGTGGCACGGCGACGTGCTGAACGGTCAGTCAACCGTGTCGCTCGAGCAGGAAATCACCGTCACGGCCGGATCGAACCGGCTCGTCGCTTATGCGTTCAATCGCGACAACGTGAAGAGCAAAGATGCGCCGCTGGCGCTCTCCGGCGCCGATAGCCTTAAACGAAAGGGGACGGCGTACATTATCGCAGTCGGCGTCAATGAGTACGCGAATCCTCAGTACAATCTGAAATACGCGGTGGCTGACGCGCGCAGCTTCGGCGAGGAGATGCGTCGGAAGCAAACTCAGGTCGGAGGCTTCGAGCGCGTCGAAGTCGTCGAGCTGCTTGACGCAAATGCCACGAAGGAAAACATCCTTTCCGTCATCAAGCGTCTTGCTGGTGAACCTGGTCCACCGACGCTGAAAGCTACGCCCGGCGATGCTCTCAAACGCGTCGAGCCGGAAGACACTGTGATCATCTATTACGCGGGTCACGGCACCGCGCAGGCGCAACGCTTTTACTTGATTCCGCACGATCTTGGTTACACCGGCGACCGCACGAAACTGACGGAGGCAGGTTTGAAGACGATGCTGGCGCATAGTATTTCCGACGTCGAGCTCGAAACTGCGGTGGAAGGTTTGGATGCGGGGCATCTGCTGCTGATTATCGACGCGTGTAATTCGGGTCAGGCGCTCGAAGCGGAAGAGAAGCGTCGTGGTCCAATGAACTCCAAAGGACTTGCGCAGCTCGCTTATGAGAAAGGCATGTACATCCTGACCGCGGCGCAGAGTTTTCAAGCGGCACTCGAAGCGGCGCAACTCGGTCACGGATATCTCACATACGCGCTCGTCGAAGAAGGATTGAAGACTCCGGTCGCAGACGCTGAGCCCAAGGACGGCGTGCTGATCGCGCGCGAGTGGCTCAACTTTGCGACTGAGCGCGTGCCGCGGATGCAGGAAGAGAAGATGGCCCAGGGTCGTGGCCTCGGCATCCAGATCGCGTTCACCGAAGGCGAAGATCCGGCCGACCCGCAGCGTAACGTTCAACGGCCGCGCGTGTTTTATCGCCGCGAGTTGGAAACGAATCCTTTAGTCATCGCGAAACCGTAACCACGGATTTTTCAAGATCGCATGGACCATCCGATCGGCAAATCGTTTCCTCGAAAAGAGGGGCGCAAGAAGGTTACAGGACAGGCGTTGTACGTCGACGACCTGTCGTTTCCTGACATGCTGCACGGCGCGACCGTTCGCAGCCCGTCGCCGCGCGGGAAGATCGTGAATATCACTTTCGGGGGCGACATTCCGTGGGATGAATTCACGATCGTCACCGCGAAAGATATTCCCGGGGCAAACTACGTCGCGCTGATTCTTAACGACCAACCCTATCTAGCTGATGGCTTCGTCAACCATGCCGAAGAGCCGGTGCTATTGATTGCTCATCGCGACAAGTATCTGGTTGAAGAGGCGCGGCGCAATGTGCGGGTAGAGATTCAAGAGCAGCCGGCGGTTTTTACGCTCGAAGACTCGCTCGCGAAGAAAGCGATCGTTTGGGGCGAAGATAATGTCTTCAAGAAGTTTCTCGTTGACAAAGGGAACGTTGACGAAGCGTGGGCGTTAGCGGATTTCATCGTCGAGGGCGAGTACGAAACTGGCGCGCAGGAACAACTGTACATCGAGAACAACGGCGCGATTGCGGTTGCGAACGCGGGTGAAGGGGTCACGGTTTGGGGCTCGATGCAGTGTCCGTACTACGTTCACAAAGCGCTCGTCAAGTTGCTTGACTTGCCGGAAGAGAAGATTCGCATCATTCAGACGGAAACGGGTGGCGGTTTCGGTGGCAAGGAAGAGTACCCATCGTTGATCGCCGGACACGCTGCGCTGTTGGCATGGAAGTCGGGCAAGCCGGTGAAGATCATTTACGACCGCGCGGAAGATATGGTCGCGACGACGAAGCGGCATCCGTCGCGCACGCTTCACAAGACGGCCGTGTCGAAAGACGGCAAGCTGCTGGCGATGGAGATAGATTTCACGATCGACGGTGGGGCGTATTGCACGTTGTCGCCGGTCGTGCTTTCGCGTGGGACGATTCACGCTGGTGGACCATACTCGTGTCCGAACGTCAGAATTCATAGCCGCGCGGTCGCGACGAACGTGCCGCCGCATGGTGCGTTCCGCGGTTTTGGCGCGCCGCAAAGTATCTTCGCGCTCGAGCGTCATATGGATAAAGTTGCGCATGTTGTTGGTCTGACACCGGAAGAATTTCGCCGACGCAACTTCATACGTGAAGGCGAGACAACCGCGACGAGTCAGGTGATTCGCGAACGCGTTGACATGAGCGGGCTGCTTGATCGCGCGCTGCAACTGACCGATTACCACGCGAAGCGCGAACGTTTCGCGCGTGAGAATGCGAATAGCAATGGCTCGTTTGGGACGAAGCGTGGCATCGGTTTCGCGACGTTCATGCACGGCGCCGGGTTTACCGGATCGGGTGAAGTTTACTTGCAATCCGTCGTGTCCGCTGAGGCGACGATCGACGGCAAAGTTCAGATACTCTCGGCGAGCACTGAGATCGGGCAGGGCACGAACACGATCTTCTCGCAAATCGCGTCGGAAGCGCTCGGCGTCGACTTCGACATGATCGAGATCGTCCAGCCTGACACTGGTCGCGTGCCGAATAGTGGGCCAACTGTGGCTTCGCGCACGTCGATGGTTGTCGGCAAGCTCGTCGAATCCGCTGTCACTGCGTTGAAGCAAACGTTGTTCGGTGCTGGACTACTGACCGAGCGCTATACTTCATCAGACTTTCGGGCGGCGTGTCGCGAGTACGTCACGCGCTTTGGTCCATTGAAAGCGTCCGCGACTTACCAACCGCCGCCTAATGTTCATTGGGACGACGAGAAGTATCAGGGCGATGCGTACGGCGCTTATGCGTGGGCCGTTTACGTCGCGGAAGTTTCATACGACGAGTTGACTTACGAAGCGCGGGTCGAGGATTTCGTTGCGTTGCAGGAGGTCGGACGCGTGATCAATCCGGTGCTCGCGGCCGGACAGATCGAAGGCGGCGTGGCGCAGGCGATCGGGTTCACCTTGTTTGAAAATGTGGTGTGGAAAGACGGTCGCATGGTCAACAACCAGATGACCAACTACATCATACCGACGCCGGTCGACATCCCTCCGATTCGCGTCTACTTCGAAGAGAACCCATACGCCTATGGACCAGGCGGAGCAAAAGGCATCGGCGAACTTCCGATGGACGGTGCCGCCCCGGCCATCCTGAACGCCCTCGAAAACGCCACCGGCACCAGCTTCACCCACATCCCGCTAATGCCCGAGACGTTGATGAAGAAATTCACAGACTGACCTCTCTGTACTGCCCGGGCTTACAACTCTTAACGGCCTCACGAATTTGAGGAATGCACGTTCGGAGACGTGGCCAACTGGTCGTGGGAAGAACGATTATGGCGAGCTTTCTTCCTGCAAGATTCTGTTGATCGCGGATTTGCTGATCCGTTGTAATCAAGAGGTCGAACGAATGCTCCGCGGCGGTGAGAAGTTCGCCATTCTTCAACATCGACCAACCTAACTCAAATGCAGTTGCTACAGTGTGGTCGCGCAAGTGCTCGCGCAGCGGCACCGGCGTACCTTGATCGAAGAGGATTTTCATTCAATTACGTGAGAATTATTTCAGACTTCCTGCAAACTCTGCTCCGCATGAGTGAGGACGGCGACGGCTTGGTCGAGAGTGACGCCTGGAAACCATTCGAGGAACTGGTTGATTGTTGCTCCCGCTTCCAGGTTTTCGAAAAGAGCTTTTACCGGCACACGCGTGCCGCGAAAAACCCACGCGCCACTGACTTTTCCTTCCTGCCGCTCAACTTCCGGGCAATTGCTCCAATCCAACATGACGTACATGTTATTCTTGCCCCCAGCGCCAGGCAAGCAACTTAAAGCCTTTCTTGCCGGCTCTTTGGTCCCGCACAGTGTCATGACCCAAAAAAGCGAAGTCTGGTTCAAGGTTAATGGAAAGGCGCAGCGTGTCGAGGTGTATCCGATGGCGCGGCTGTTGGATGTGTTGCGGGAGGAGTTGCAGCTCACCGGGACGAAGGAGGGGTGTGGGGAGGGAGAGTGCGGGGCTTGCTCCGTGAAGATCGACGGGCGGATCGTGAATAGTTGTTTGGTTCCGGTCGCGCAGGTCGATGGGAGTGAGATAAAAACGATCGAGGGAGCCGCAAACGACGACGAGCTTCATGCGGTGCAACAGGCGTTCATCGAACACGGCGGAGCGCAGTGCGGGATCTGCACGCCGGGAATGGTGCTCGCCGCCGTCGATCTTCTCGAACGCAATCCGCAACCAACCGAAGCTGACATTCGCACCGCACTCGCCGGAAATCTTTGCCGTTGCACCGGCTACATGAAAATCTTTGAATCCGTGATTCGAGCCGTCGATAACACGCGTCGATGAGATCGTACATTCCAAACTACCAACTAACCACACCAAGTTCGCTTGAAGACGTCCTATCGCTTCTCGCAAACGAACCCGGTGTTTGGAGACCCTTCGCCGGCGGCACGGATCTGATGGTCCTACTCGAAGCAGGCAAACTGGATCATCGCAACTACATCAACATCTGGCCGCTCGCCGAACTGCACGGAATCGACGTCAGCGACACTCACGTCACACTCGGCGCACTAACCACTTACACCGATGTGCAAACGCACACAGTTCTGCGCAGCGAGTTTCCAATGCTTTGCCAGGCCGCCAGCGAAACCGGCGGACTCGCGATTCAAAACCGCGGCACGCTCGGCGGCAACATCGTCAACGCTTCGCCCGCCGCGGATTCGCCACCCGCGCTGCTCGCCTACGACGCCGAAATTGAGTTAGTCTCAACCCAAGGTTCGCGCTGGCTGCCGTATCAGGGCTTTCACACCGGCTACAAGCAGATGCTGATGCGCCCGGACGAACTGCTGACGCGAATCCGGTTGCCGCGCAACACTACAGGCGCGACTCATTACTATCGCAAGATCGGAACGCGAAAGGCGCAGGCGATCTCGAAAGTCTGCCTTGCCGCTACGGGCCGCACGAACAACGGCCACGTCGAAAACGTGCGAATCGCCCTCGGCAGCGTTGCGCCAATCGTCGTCCGCTGCATACAAACTGAAAACGCGCTAAGAGGTCAAAAGCCCGACGCCGCAACAGCGAAGTCAGCGCAGGCGAGTCTGTTGCGCGAGATCTCTCCAATTGACGACATTCGATCGACTGCAGATTACCGTCTGCAAGTGGCGTCGAACCTGCTCGCCGATTTTGTACGAACGCTGAACTCGTAACCAGATGCGAAACTACCGTCGCACACTGTTGCTGCTGCTGACGCTAGCAACCCTCGTGGCGCACATCGCGGCGCAAGAGCAGGAGGAGACGATCGAAAACGTCCCTGCGGTCCTCAACGGTTTGCGCGCGAACGTGGTGGAAGGCGACGTCGCTTACGTGCGCGAAAGCGCGAAGTTCGCCGTTGAACCCAACTTCGAGCTGAAACAATCAGACGCGATCCGCACCGGCTCAAATGCACGCGTCGAACTGTTGCTTCAACCCGGAAACTTTCTGCGAGTCGCCGCCGATACCGACTGCCAGTTTGTCAACGATCACTACGATCGTTTGAAGCTCTTACTCAACAAAGGCTCGCTCACTTTCGAACTACTGAAAAACGATTGGGAAGACACTTCAGACTTCTTCGAGACGTTGAAGGAAGGCTTCGAACTGATCCGCGTCATCACGCCGACCTCCGAGGTGTTCATTACGCAACCAGGCATCTTCCGCATTAACGTCGCCGAAAGCCGCACAGAACTGATTGTCCGCAAAGGTGAAGCACTGATCGACGGCCGCCGCGTGAAAGAAAAACGCGCCGCGATTTCCGCGCGCGGGACGGTCAACATCACCGACATCGACATCAAGGTCGAAGACTCATTCGACACCTGGGGCCGCCAACGCTCAGAAAAGATCGTCGAAGCAAACCACTCGCTGAAGAAAGATGCTCCATGGGCCAACAAGAAAGAAGGCCGCGAAGCAATGGTCGACATGCCGCCGTCAGAACAGCGAGGCGGCAACAATCCTCACATTGTTTCCGCAAGACCGGGTACCGTGAGCTTTGTCGAGGACGGCGTCGAGTTCAGTTCAGCAAACAAAGCGTGGCAAGAGCTGACCGAAAAGTCGCAACTCGCAGCGGGCGATAAACTGCGCACCAGCCGTCACAGCTTCGCCGAGTTGATGATGTTTCCGGATCTGTATCTGCGAATGGACGGCGAGTCGGAAGTGTTACTGGAACAACTGTCGAACGAAACGATCGCGTTCAAAGTGTTGCGTGGTTCGGCGATACTCGACGTGGCGCGGTTCGATCGCAAGGAGCTGCCGGACATTTTCATCAGTGGACCATCGACCGCGGCCGTCGTCGCCGAAGAAGGAAACTATCGAATCAACGCCAGAGCGATCACCGACGAGATTGTTGTGCGCAAAGGTAGAGTGCAAATTAAGGAACGGTCCATCGGCGGCTGCCGTGTCATTAGTGGTGCTAACACTGCCGAATGCGATCGCAAGGTCAACGACAACTTCGACGTTTGGAGCCAGCATCGCGGTGAAGGTCAGCATTTCACCGGCTCGGTAATGGCGACGCGTCTGGAGCAATTGCGCCGGCGTCGATTCAGGGCCACCGGTTTCTGGTATCAACAGCCGTCGATAGGGCAATACACATTCGTGCCTTTCTTTTCGCCGTTCTTTCGCTCGCCGTATGGCGGCACTTACTCGAGCGTGCTATCGCCCCGGCGCTCGCTGATGTTTTTCAATGATGGAGGTTCTTTTGGAACGACTCACGGTCCACGACGTGTCGATTTACCTGTGCGACCAATTCCGTAAGGCGGTTTTGCAGTCAATCTGATCCGGTAAGGAAAAACTAAATGTCAGCAAGTATCCCTCAAGTCACTTTCAATCGAAACGCTGTCCGTCCCGTCGAATGCCTGAAGGGTGGATGGGAACTGATAAAGAATCAGTATTGGCTGATCCTCGGCATGTGCATCATCGCCCAGATGATTGCCGCGGCGCTGGGAATTCTGATGGGGCCGATGATGTGCGGCCTCTATCTAACGTTTTTCATGATGCGGCGCCACCAACCCATCGAATTCGGAACGGTCTTCAAGGGTTTCGACTATCTCGCGCAAGGCATCATCGCGACATTGATCCACGCGGTACCTGTCCTCATCATTGTGGTCCCGGCTTACATTCTCTTTTACGTGTTTTTCATTGTGGCGATGGTCGCACAGGGTGGGCGTGAACCGGACGGGCTTGTGATACTAGGAGTCATGCTGGTGTATGCGTTGTTTTGGTTGGCTGTGATCGCAGTGATCATGTTCATTTCCATCGGATTCATGTTCGTCTACCCGTTGATCGTGGATCGTGGCCTGTCGGCGTTGGACGCGATAAAGCTGAGTTTCCGGGCGGCGATGGCAAATTTCTTCGGACTGTTAGGATTGATCGCGCTCAATTTCCTGCTGAGTGTTGGGGGGTTGCTTTTGTGCATCGTCGGTGTCTACTTCGTGCTGCCGATCAGCTACTCCGCGATGGCGGTCGCATACGAACAGGTGTTTGGATTGCGCGAGGGAGCACTGCCGCCGAACACTCCTCCACCGCCGCCGGTTTTCACGTAAGTCAGTATGGCGAGTCCGGATCTGATTATTCGCGGACGAAACGTTGTGCTCCCCGATTCGATCGGTGCTCGGTCGATTCACGTGCGCGACGGTGTAATCGAGTCAGTCTGCGACTACGATGAGATCGACGGCGATTGCGAACTGATCGAAGCCGGCGAGACTTCCGTCGTCATGCCCGGACTGGTCGATACGCACGTGCACGTAAATTCACCCGGCCGCACTGACTGGGAAGGTTTTCAGCACGCGACTTCGGCCGCGGCTGCAGGTGGGACCACGACGCTCGTCGACATGCCGCTCAATTCGATTCCTGCGACGACCACACTCGACGCGTTCAAGACGAAGCTTGCCGATGCGAAGGACAAGTGTTTTATCGACGTCGGCTTTTGGGGTGGAGTCGTGCCCGGGAATACCGCCGAGCTTGAACCGATGCTCGAAGCAGGTGTGGTTGGGTTCAAGTGCTTTTTGGTTCCGTCGGGCGTCGACGAGTTTCAGCATGTGACCGAAGATGATCTGCGCGAAGCAATGCCGGAGCTTACGCGACTCGACGCGTTGTTGATCGTCCATGCGGAATTACCCGGGCCGATCGACAGCGCTTCTGTTTCTCCGTCCGGGTCGGTTGCCGATTACCAAACGTTTCTCGATTCGCGCCCGCGTACTGCTGAGAACGAAGCAGTCAAGCTGATGATTCGGTTGAGTCGTGAGTTTGGGACGCGCGTACACATCGTGCATCTCTCATCGTCGGATGCAGTTCCGTTGTTGCGTGAAGCGCGCGCCAGCGGTGTTGCGATTACCGCGGAGACTTGTCCGCACTATCTTCATTTTGCGGCCGACGAAGTGCCGACGTGCGCGACGGAGTTCAAATGTTGTCCGCCGATTCGCGAGCGCGGGAATCGTGAACGGCTTTGGGCCGGCTTGGCGGAGGGAACGATCGACATGATCGTCTCCGATCACTCGCCTTGTCCGGTCGTGATGAAGCAACGCAGCTCGGGCGACTTCCTCGCCGCGTGGGGTGGTATCTCGTCGCTTCAACTTCGCTTACCGATCGTTTGGACGGAAGCGCAACGGCGCGGATACTCGTTTCACGATCTCGCGAAGTGGCTTTGTGAAAATCCGGCTCGACAAGTGAAGCTCGAATCGCGCAAGGGAATGATCGCCGGCGGCCACGATGCAGACTTCGTCATCTGGGATCCGCATCGCGAATTCGTCGTCAACGCCGCTGACCTTGAACACCGCCACAAAATCACGCCTTATCACGGTCAGTTGCTAAACGGTGTCGTGCTACAGACGTTTCTGCGTGGTAAAAAGATCTACGATCGCGGGAAGCCGGCGCCGCAAGCGATGGGTGTTATGCTCGTTTGAGACTATCAGCCACAAAAAGGCACAAAAAAGAAAACAGACGGAGGCAAAAACACAATGGCCGTTCCTCACGACGGTGATATTTTCACGCTTTCCGATTTAATACGTGACACCTGCTATGAAATTCACAAGTACTTGCGCAGCGGCTTTACGGAAAAGATTTATGAGACTGCACTAGCGCATCGTCTTCGGAAGCAAGGTGTCCGAGTCGATCAGCAACAATGCGTGCGGGTATTCGACGAAGACGGCACTTTGCTCGGTTTGCTAAGAACGGACATTCTTGTCGACACGCGAATAATCTGTGAGATAAAGAGTTGCCGTTCTTTGGTTGATGCTCACACCGCTCAACTGCTAGGTTATCTTAGGGCAACGCGGATGCAACATGGGCTGCTAATCAACTTCGGTGGTCCAAAACTTGAGATTAAAAAGTACATTCTGACCTAAACTTCCTTTTTGTGCCTTTTGTGCCTTTTTGTGGCTATGGAGTTTACTGAACTAATCGATCTCGCTTCGGAGAAACTCGGCGGCGCGGTGCTGTTTGCCAACGACGATTTCTTTGCGCCGAAGGAAAATCTGTTGAAGGCCAGCACGCCGGTTTGGCGCGAAGGCGAGTACACCGATCGCGGCAAATGGATGGATGGTTGGGAAAGCCGTCGACGGCGAACGCCAGGTTTCGATTGGTGCATCATCCGTCTCGGTTTGCCGGGGATCATTCGCGGCGTCACCGTCGATACGAGTTACTTTCGTGGCAACTATCCCGAGCATTGTTCGATTGAGGGCGCTGTGTTTGATGGGTTGCCGACGGTCGAAGATTTGACTGACGACTCGGTCCAATGGATCCCGCTGCTGCCGCAGATGGCACTCGCAGGTGACAGTCAGAACAGTTTTCCGATCCAGTACGACGAGCGACTTACGCATCTTCGTTTCAAGATCTATCCGGACGGCGGTGTCGCGCGCCTGCGCGTGTACGGCATCGTGTCTCCCGATTGGGACCGTCTGAAACGTTCGGGCGGCGATATCGATCTCGCGGCGGCAGAAAACGGCGCGCTCGTCGTTTCGTGCAGCGACATGTTTTTCGGTCACCGGCACAACCTGATCATGCCGGGCCGCGCCGCGAACATGAGCGATGGTTGGGAAACAAAACGGCGTCGCGGTCCGGGTCACGACTGGGCCATCATCAAATTTGCACGACCGGGCGTGATTCATTCACTCGAAGTCGACACGTCGCACTTCAAAGGTAACTTTCCCGAAAGCTGTTCGCTAGAGACTTACAACACCGCCGGCGGCGCCGAAGAAAATCTTACGGATCTCTCGGTTGCATGGACCAGTCTCTTGCCGCGCACTAAGTTGCAAGCTCACACGCGACACTATTTCGATCGCGAACTGCTGGAAACAAGCGTCGCCTCGCATCTTCGCTTCAACATCTTTCCGGACGGCGGCGTGAGCCGGTTGCGCGTTTACGGAAAACTGGTCGAGTGATGAATATCGAGTCGTTGAATGCACTCCCGCCGGACGAAGCCTTGAAAGAGTTTCTAAAATGCTGCGGCTCGGTGAAGTGGGCGCAGGCGATGGTACAGCTTCGCCAGTATGCATCAGCCATCGAAGGACTGGTGTTGCTGGGTAACGAAATGTGGTGGGCGTTGGGACCCGAGGACTGGCTCGAAGCGTTTCGCAGTCACCCGAAAATCGGCGAGAAGAAAGCCGCAGCGGAAGTCTCGACTCAAGCAAAACAGTGGTCGGGACAGGAACAATCCGGCGTGCAAACCGCCGCTCAGGACACACTCGACGAACTGGCCCAACTGAATCGCGAATACGAAGACAAGTTTGGTTTCATATTCATCGTTTGCGCCACCGGCAAATCAGCCGGCGAAATGCTCGCCCTTCTCCTCGAACGCCTGCGCAACGAGCTCGAAGTCGAAATGGGCATTGCAGCAGCCGAACAAGCGAAGATTACCGAACTGCGGCTCAAAAAGCTGGTAAACTGAGCAGCCGGATGAGCACCATCTCGACCCACATCCTCGACACGTCACGCGGCGCGCCCGCGAGTGGCGTCGCCGTCAGCCTGGAAGTTCAAAACACGGACGAGAGTTGGACCGAGCTGAGCCACGCCTGGACCGATACCGATGGCCGCGTCAAGCCTTTCTTCCTGGTCGACCGCCCTGTCGCTGACGGCACGTACCGGCTGGTATTCGACACTGAGCCGTATTTCTCGACAAACAGCGTCGCCTGTTTCTATCCGCAGGTGACGGTCGTGTTCAACGTCGACGACGCGTCGCAACACTATCACGTTCCGCTGCTGATCAGTCCGTACGGATATTCCACCTATCGCGGCAGCTAACCGCATGATCAATCTCGACCCGACCCTCAGCGAATGGCTCAACTTACTGTTTCGTTGGGTGCACGTGTTTGCGGGCATCATGTGGGTCGGGACCACGTATTACTTCACCTGGCTCGACGCGCGTCTGACTGAAGAAGAGAAAGCCGCGGCGAACACGGGCGTAACGCCGCAGGTGTGGATGGTCCATAGCGGCGGTTTCTACGTCGTCGAGAGACGCAAGGTGCCGGATCTCGTTTCGCGCACGCTGCACTGGTTTCGCTGGGAAGCGTTCACTACCTGGTTCAGCGGCTTCTTGTTGCTGATTCTGATTTACTATCTCGGCGGCGGTGCGTTGGTCGATCCTGACGTGCGCCAACTGAGCATCGGCGTCGCGGTCGCGATCGGAATCGGAGTGATCGTCGCGGGCGGCGTGATTTACGACGTGATGATGATGTCGCCGCTCGGCCGCAACGAAAAGCTGTTCGCTGTGGTGGCCTACGTGCTTATCGTGGCGCTGGCGTTTGGTCTAACGAGGGTCTTCAGCGCGCGTGCGGCTTACCTTCACGTCGGCGCGATGTTCGGAACGATCATGGCCGCAAACGTCTGGATGCACATTTTGCCGGCACAAAAACGGATGATCGCGGCACTCAATGAAGGACACAAACCTGACGAACGTCTCTCGGCGCAGGCCAAGCTGCGCTCGAAGCAGAACACGTTCATGGCGGTGCCCGTCGTGTTCATCATGATCAGTCATCACTATCCCGGCGTCACCTACGGCGATCGCTACAACTGGCTCATCCTCTCAGCGCTGATACTGCTCGGTTGGATCGCCGCCAGGTTCATCCGACGCGCCTAATCGACATCGCCGCCCACGAATGCTCGATCAACTCGACGAACTAAAGACCACGTTTGGCCCAGCGGAAGCCAGAAAGACACTAGCGCTGCTCCAAAGGTTGTCGCGGCGAAGATTCAGGGACATCGATTCGCTCGTTCGCTATCATGAGTTGCTGTTGTTCGTCCGCGCTTATCCTCACAATGCGACAGTGATGCGTGCTGCCGAAAGCGAGTTGAATCGCTTCGCCGACCGCGTTGCGTGGCTGCGCGAACAGGACGTCGACGTATCGCCACTCGAACATCCGGAAGTGTCCGGCATCGCCGGGACGCCCGTCACCGATACTTTCAGTTTCTACATCGTACGCTCGCTGATGCGGCGATATCCGGCGCAGACGTCGATCTACTGGGATTGGTTTGAAGACGAGAACCGTCTTGGTGCAACGTGGCCGCGGTTCATGCCGTTGCTGGCGGAAGATGCTTCCGTTGAAGCGCACGTTCCATATCGCGAGTGGTTACGCGCCGCCCGCGGACGCCGCGCTGAACTCGCGTGGTTGATCGAGCGTTTTGACGAACTTTCGGCGACGGATGATGCGAAGGCCGAGCTCTACGATTCGCAAAAGCTTTACGTGCAATGGAACCCGTCGTTTCCCGCTTCACGCACGGGCCTTCGTGCTCCCGCGCGACAGTTGTTCTATCACCGTGGTCCGTTGATTCAGCGTCGCGATATCAAGCTCAACGACGAGGTGGTCCAGCCATCGTCGCCGCTGCTGCGACTCTCCTTACGCGAAGGCGAACGTGCGCTCGACCGTGCGCGCGACGCCTCTACGATCCGGTATCGCGAACTTTACGGGTTCACGCACGGCGATCCGAAATATGTTTACCACGCGCAGTTGGGCCGTGGTGTCGAACTGTTCCTGATGGGCGTTCCGCCGAACAAGCGTCTGCCGCTTCGGGCCTACCACGCGGCGATGATCTACAAAAACGGCGTGCCGATCGGCTACTTCGAAGGATTGACGCTGTTCGAACGCATGGAAAGCGGATTCAACTTGTATTACACGTTTCGCGACGGCGAAACTGCATGGCTCTATGCACGCGTGCTCAACGTGATGCATCACTTCACGGGCGCGACGGCCTTCTCGCTCGACCCGTATCAGATCGGACATGAAAACGAGGAAGGAATCGAGTCGGGCGCATTCTGGTTTTATCGGAAACTCGGATTTCGTCCGATGCGCCGTGAGCTGTTGGCGTTAGCTGAAAAAGAAGAAGAGAAGATCGCTACGCGCAAAGGTTATCGCACACCGCCCAAGACGCTGCGCGAACTCGCGAAAGGACCGATGATCTTTCAACTCCGAGGCACCGAGAATCACGATTGGGACCGTTTTCAGATCCGCAACATCGGGTTTAAGTCGAAAGGGCAACTCAAACCCGTGTTATCGCTGTTCTCTGACAGGATTATTCGCGCGAAGGTCGCCGCTGAAGAAACGACTTATTTGCGACTGATGCAGAGAGACAAGCGATTGCGCGAGCAAATCTTGAGACACGGATCTTAAAAACACTTCTCGATCTGGTTTTCGAGTATTGTCGCCTCAGAAAAGTTTTCCAGCTTGCTGAAGTACTCCGCGTCGCGATCGAGCGCATTGCGCGGCACTAGTCCGACGATCTCGGTGCTTTCAATCTCGACACCAAGCGCGTCAGCTTCGCGTCGGATCGCGGCGTAAGCGTCTCCCATTCCCGTGGCCTCATAGTTCACAAGGTTCATCGACACCTGCACGAGATTGCGTGTTTCAAGACGAAAGCCGAGCGCTTTTAAGAAGGGCACGCCGCCATTGCGCGCTCGGATCGTGCGCGCGATCTGGCGGGCCACGGCAATGTCATTGCTACGAAGCAGAACGTTGAAGGCGATCAAGAACGGTCGCGCCCCGATAACGATCGCGCCTGCCGACTCATGAAATGGCGCCGGTCCGACGTCAGCCGCCCATTCAGAATATTGGGCCGGCTTCGTTACGATTTGCTCGCGTAACAACTCGAACGCACCGCGCCGCACGTCTTCGAGGTTTACTCGATCTGCACGCAACGCCGCGCGTTCGTAATAGTAAACGGGAATCGAAAGCTCGCGCGCGATCACGCTGCCCGCTTCATGAGCGAGCGCGACACAGTCGTCGATCGTGACGCCGCGAATCGGCACAAAGGGCAAAACGTCGGTTGCTCCGAGTCGCGGGTGCACGCCCTGGTGCCGGCGCATGTCGATCAGTTCCGACGCCCGCCTGACAGCCGCAAACGCCGCTTCGACGACGCGTTCCGGCGTCGCGACAAACGTGATAACTGAGCGA
>Ga0111538_10007064_pt1 | contig 15170 bp, 9 predicted proteins | sample SoiMethybrSBSTD1_FD_79669 | JGI IMG/M metagenome (GOLD analysis project Ga0111538, IMG submission 79669) | Bulk soil microbial communities from a Populus tree surrounding site in Tennessee, USA - Soil MetaG P. TD hybrid SBSTD1 (version 2)... | ecosystem: Environmental > Terrestrial > Soil > Tree...
ATCTGCCACGTGATCCACTCCTTCTCTTCAGCACGCTCGTCAGGCAGCAGGGCAACCGGCGGCGCCGTGCGGCGGATCACGATGGGTTTCCCGTCGGGGCGGGCGATTACGATCTCGAAGCGGCCACCGTGAGCGGCCACGAAGAATCCACCCGGATGCCAGTCCCAGAAGTAGTTAGGCGCGTAGCTCGACGAAGTCGATGACCGGCTCCTGCCATCCGGGCTCACCGCCAGGAACATGTCGCGCGGAACGGGAAGGTCCGGAGGTGCCAGAGAGTCACCGAACGACCCATCGGGCTTGAGCCTGACGAGCCCCATGCGGCCCAGGATCTCTCCTTCGCGCGGCCCCGTGATCGGTCGGCGGAGGAACAGCGCGTGTGAGCGGTCGCTGATCAGGCCGTTGTTCGTCGAGAAGCCCGACGGCACCGGGAAGCTCGTGCGAAAGTCGCCGTTGGCCGCGAAGAACGAAACCCGCGCGTTCTGGGCGTCGAGGATCGCGATCCCGGTGTCGGGCAACGCGACCAGGCCATTGCCTGACGAGAACTCGCCCGGGCCCGCGCCCTGCCGGCCAATCCGCCTGACGAGTTTCCCGGTACTGTCGAACAGGAACATGCGCCGGCCCTGGTAGTCGTACACCCAGATCCGGCCCGCGAGGTCGACTTCGAAGTCGGAGACTTCACTGAACAGTGACGTATCGTCCATCGCCGGCGCGATGCGCATGACGATGTCCATGCTGCGCAACGCGGACACCGGAACGCCCCCATCGACGCGCGCCGTCAGGGTGTCGGCGGTGGAATCGAAAACAGTCGCGAGCCCCGCCGCGCCTCCGACGGACTTATCCCTGTCGGCGCATGCCAACGGCAGGACGAAACCAATCGCAACGAGGAAGCTCAGTAACGGGCGTGACACGGTCTGCTCCGGGATCTCACGACGGTTTGGACAAGCGGCGGCACTTCACCGTTGGCCAATAACCTGCGACGCGCGGCGGCGGCCGACCAGCGTCAAACCAACCGCGCGGCCCCACTGTCCGACCACCTGACGGCTTTGTTGGCGCGGCACACCCACCGGAGTGGCCAATGCAGGACATACGTTACGCCCTTCGCGCCCTGATCAGGCAGCCGGTTTTCACCCTCACTGCGATTGCTACGCTCGCCATCGGGCTCGGTGCGACCACGGCAATCCTCGCGCTCGTCGATGCCGCGTGGCTCGACTGGTCGCGTTCGTACCGAGACGCGTCGCAGCTCACCATGGTGTACAAGACGTTTCGCCAGGGTGGCTCGGGGCCCACGAGCCCGTTCGACTTTCGCGACTGGCAGAACGCGTTCCGCTCGTTCGAGCCGCTCGCCGCGTACGCGCGCTCCAGCGCGCGCATGACCACGGCGTCGGAGCCCGTGGACGTCACCGCGGTCGCCACGACTCACACGTTCTTCTCCGTCCTGGGCGTAGAGCCTGCGCTCGGCCGCTTCTTCTCGCCTGACGAGGAGCAGTGGGGACGGCACGGTGTCGCGGTGTTGAGCTTCGCGTCCTGGCAGAAGGATTTCGGCGGCGATCGCGGAGTGATCGGCCGCCGGATAACGGTCGACGACGCGCCCATCGAAATCATCGGGGTCGCGCCGAAGGGCACATGGTTTGGCGGCAATCCACCGTCCCTCTTCGTCCCGTTGAGCTTCGCGCCGAACGATCCACGCAACACCCGCAACAGTCACTTCGTTTTCGCGCTGGGTCGAATGCGCGGTGGCGCCAGCCTCGCTTCGACGCGCGCCGAGGCGAAGACCATCGCGGATCGGATCACGTCGGCGAATCCCGGGAACGCCGGTACCTCGATCGCGGTTGAGCCGCTCGAGGACGTCGTGCTTGGTGACGCGAAGCCAACCTTGCGACTCCTGCTCGGGGCCGTCGCGCTGCTGCTGGTGATCGCCTGCGCGAATGTCGCCAACCTGATGCTCGCCCGTGGGGCCGCCCGGTCCCGCGAGATGGCCGTGCGCTCAGCGTTAGGCGCATCGATGCGCCGCCTCGTTCGCCAGTTGCTCTCGGAGAGCATCGTGCTGGCGATGGCCGGCGGCGTACTCGGCATCGCCCTCGCGCTGTTCGTTCTCCGGGTCGTGAGTCCCTCGCTGCCGGCCAATCTGCCTCGCGTGGTCGACGACGGACTCAGGATCGACTGGAGCACCGCAATGTTGTCGATGCTCGTCATGCTGGCCACCGGAGTCGCGGCGGGCCTGATGCCGGCGTTGCAGTTGTCACGTTCGGCGGTTCGGGGAGGCGCGCCTCCTGGAGAAGGGAGCCGGGGCGTGGCGGGAGGAAGGCGCTCGGCCCGTGTCCGGAATTCACTCGTCGTCGCGCAGGTCGCGGTGGGGATGGTGCTGCTCGTGGTGTCGGGGCTCTTCGTACGCAGCCTCGTTCAACTGCAACGCGCCGGGACCGGTGTACGCGGCACGGAATCCGTGCTTTCGCTCGCGCTTCCACTTCCGCGGGCGCGAACACTCTTGCCCGAGGCGCACATCCGGTTCTTCGATGACGCGTTGCGCAGCGTGCGCGACATCCCTGGAATCACCATGGCTGGCGTGGCGTCGAACCTGCCACTCTCCGGTGGTGGAGAATCGAAGTCGTTCTGGGTCGAAGGCCAGATGCCCGCGACGCTCGGGGAGGTTGGCAGCGTGGTCGGACGCATGGAAAGCGCCGGATCGCTCCAGGCCGTTGGTGCCACCCTGCTGCGCGGCCGGTGGTTCTCAGAATCGGACCGGGGCGGCGCGCCTAACGTCGCGATCATCAACGAGAGCGTGGCTGGCCGGTACTTCGGTTCCGGGGATCCGATCGGGAAGCGGATCTCCCTGCATCGTCCGGAAGCGTTCACGGACGCGGCCAACCTGCCGGCCGGGGGCCTCTGGCCGCGGTGGACCGTCATTGGCGTGATCCGGGACGTGAAGTACACGAACCCGCGCGACGAACCGGAAAACGCGGTGTACGTGCACTATCCGCAGGGCCTGCAGGTCTGGAACTGGGGGCCGCGGTGGCTGTTGGTGCGGACGACAACCCCCCCGCTCAGCCTCGCCGCTCCCGTCCGTGCCGCGATGCGGCGGCTCGATCCGACGCTGCCGTTAGGCAGCCTGATGCCGCTCGACGAGCGCATGGCGCTGTCGCTGCAGGCGCCAAGGTTCACGGCATCGGTCGTGGCCGCGTTTGCCATCGTGGCAGTACTGCTCGCCACGGTCGGTCTGTACGGCGTCATTGCCTACACCGTCTCGCTGGAGACTCGCGCCTTCGGCATTCGCATGGCCCTCGGCGCAACGGCCCGCAATGTGGCGAGCCACGTCATCGGTCGAAGCCTGCGCCTGGCCGCGGCCGGAATTCTGCTCGGAATCTGGGGCGCGTTCCTCGGCGCGAAACTCGTCGAGTCAAACTTCTTCGGCGTCGGCGCGCTCGATCCGCTCACATACGCGACCGCCTGTGCGGGGTTGTTCGCGCTCGCGCTTGTGGCTGGATACGTGCCATCACGCCGGGCCTCGCGATTGAACCCGGTGACGGCGCTTCGATCGGACTGACCGCTGGGAGATCCCCGGCGGAGCGAGGGTCAATTCAGGAACGACTGGATCCAGCTCAGGATCGCTGGAATATCGATACGAGTCGTGTAATTGACGCCAAAGCAGGTGTGGTTCGTGCCGAAGGAGACGACACCCACCGTGACGTTGCTGTTTCCCACGAGGTTCGGCGAGCCGGAGTCACCGAAGCACGCGCCTCCGCGGTCGCGTGAAGATGTTGATGACAGGCGAAGGATGTTCTCGCTGTTGAAGAAGTTCCCCGAGATGAGCGTCGTGTTCGTCTTGAGCCTGACGAGAAGGCCGGCTGTGACGGGCTGACCATGGCCAACCAGGGTCACCTGGTCGCCGTACCCGACCAGTTGAATCGTCGAACCATTCGGGAGCGTCGAGACGAGGCCGGCTGTGGGTAGCTGCACGAACGTGGACACGACATTCGCCGGTACCGGTTCCGACAGGACGACGATTCCGACGTCTCCCGAAAGAAGGGTGAGAATGCTGTTGCCGGTGCAGAACACGCAGAAGCCGGGATTCGTGTGCGGCGAGCCTTCGTAGGAGGTCGTGCCACCGAATGGAAACTGGGTGTTCCCCTGGACGACTTCGTCCATCCAGATCCGGGCGGCGACGGCGCCGTCAGTGCAGTGACCTGCCGTCAGCACGACGGTTGATGAAAGGAGCGAACCGGTGCAGGCCCAGGCCGGGTGTCCGGGCGCGTCGTCGAACACAAGAAGCCCGACATACGGATGTGCGCCCTGGTCTGGATTCCCCGACACGATCGGAGATGGCTGCGTCGGCATCAGCGGCGAGACGGCTGTCCGGTCAGCGCATCCCACGACGAGCAGCGACGCGGCGACGGCGGCGAGAGTACGGTTCATGAGGGTCTCCGTGAGTGGTGCGAGCCCGCCCGCATCGATCTTCGCTCTCGTTGGCAGCCCTCACAAGGGGGTCCACATCAGAAACGCCGGAACGCGGAAGACGCGTTTTACGCAGATTGACACCGGGACTGCACTGGTGAAGTACCCGCGGCCATTCGTGTAGCCAGCGTCATCCGTGTTCTGTGTGTGCCAGCGGGATCTGAAAGAGGACACCAGCTATGAAAACAGTTGTCATTGGTGAATCGTCAGGCGCCACGATGGAACAGATCATGGCGGTCTATCCAAGGCACAAGGCAGTCGCCGAGGAGTTCATCGCGCGTGGAGAGGTTATCGGCATCGGTCCGTTCGCCGATCGCGGGAACATGGCAATCTTCAGGACTCGTGAGGCAGCCGAGTTATTCGTGAAGCAGGACCCATTCATCCTCGAGGGTCTGGTGAAGTCTTACGCGATCCGCGACTGGAACGACTCTCTGCTGGAATAACTGCAGAGTTCGAAGTACTCGAGCGGCCATTCGGTGTACCGAACAGGGAAAGCGAAAACCAAGGGCACGATGCAGTAGCATCGAACAGTGGTTCGATACTGCTGACCGGCTGATCGCAGACTCTGGGGACTTATGAAAGGACTCGTCTGGCTGGGAATCATCCTCGTAGCGCTCTGGGCCGTCCTCTGGCTCGGACTCAAGATCGCCACTGGATTCATTCACGTCATCTTCATTGTTGGTCTGGCGCTCGTGATCTGGGGCCTCATCAAGCGCGGAGCCCGTGCCGTCACTTGACGTGCGGCCTGCGCCGTTCGTGTCGGTGCAGTCTGTGTGGGCGCCGTTTGGGACAAGCGCCGTTCGGGCTCTGCGCGGTCCGGGCTCTGCGCTGTTCGGGCCCCGCGCCTCTTGTAGTTAATCCCCAGCCGCTTCCGCCACGCGCGGACGGCGCGCGTCGCCAAGCACGAACCGCTTCACCGCGTCACCCATCCGGTGCAGGATGACGTACATGCTCGGCACCACGAACAGCGTGAGCAGCGACGACACCATCAGGCCGCCCACCACCGCGATCGCCAGCGGTCGCATCAGCTCACCGCCTTCACCGAAGCCCATCGCGAGCGGCAGCGAGCCCGCGAGCGACGTGAACGTCGTCATGAGGATGGGCCGCATGCGGACCACGCCCGCCTCCACGACCGCTTCCTCGATGGAGTGATCGCCCTCCTGCCGGAACTGGTTCGTGAATTCCACCAGCAGGATCGAGTTGTTCACCACGATGCCAGCCAGCATGATCATGCCTAACAACACCGGCGCCGAGAATGGCGTGTTGGTGATGCCGAGGATCGCCACGACGCCGATGAGCGCCAGCGGGACCGCGGTGAGGATGATGAGCGGGTCGAGCACGCTCTCGTATTGCACCGCCATGACGACGAACACGAGGAAGATCGCGAGCCCGATCACCAGCGCCATCTGGGAGTTGGCGTCCTCGATCGCCTCCTGCTCGCCGCCGATGATCAGGCCGTACCCGTCAGGCAGCGTGATGTCGGCGAGGCGATTCCGGATCGAATCCGTCACCTGGCCGATCGAGGCCACGTCCGTGATGACGTCGCCGCTCACCTCGATGCGCCGGTTCTGGTTTTCGCGCCGGATTGTGGCCGGGCTGACCGCGGCGTTCACCACCGCGACGTCGCGCAGGAACACCGGAGACGTGTTCCGGCCGCCGGGGAAGAGGAGCGTGCCACCGATGTCGGTCGCGCTCTGGAACTTGTGCTTCGGGAACAGCACTCGGACATCGTACTCGAAGTTCGCCTCCGCATAACGAGTAGCGATGGTTCCGTCCAGCGCGGTGCGAACGGTCTGGCCCACGGCGGCGACGTCCAGCCCGAGGTTCCGCGCGCGCTCGCGGTCGAGCGCGATCGACAGCATCGGCCGTGGTTCCTCGGCCTGTTGCTGCACGTTCTCGAGGCCGGGGAGGCCGCGAAGGCGTCGGACCACTTCCTGCCCGACCTCATCGAGCTGTTCCAATTGATCCCCAATGATCGCGACCGACACGTCTGTGCCTGCCGACGAAGTACGCAGTCCACGGATGCGCGGCGGTCGCACGAACACCCGCGAGCCCGCAAATCCGGCATCGTCTACGCGCCGCTGCAGCGTCTGCACCCACTGGTCCGACGACACGTTGCGCTCGCCGGCCTTCGTCAGGCGGACGTCGAGTCCACCACGACCGGCGCCGGCGTTGGTGAAGACGCTGTGCACCGCCGGCATCTCGCCGATCATGCGCTCGACTTCCTGCGACAGCCGATTGGCCTGCATGGGCGTGCTGCCCGGCGGCATGCGCAGCGTCGCGGTGACGGTGCCGTCATCGACCTGCGGAAGGAACTCGGTCGGATAGGTCCTGGCTGCGAGCCACGCCCAGACGCCGAGCCCCGCGACGCCGGCCAGCATGACCCAGCGATGGCGGACGACGCGCGTGGCGAGTCCGCGGTAGCCGTGCACCATTCGGTCGAAGCCGCGTTCGAAGGCGAGCAGCGGCCGGAAGTTCTCGAGTCCACTCTTGAAGCGGATCTTCCCCAGCTGCGCCGCCAGCATCGGGATGAGCGTCAGCGCCAGCGGCAGCGACGACAGGATCGCGAACGAAATCGTCAGGATCAGCTCGCGGAAGATGAGCGCCGAGAGGCCGGTGATCAGCAGGAAGGGCGCGACCGAGGCCAGGTTGGTCGTGGTCGATGCCACCACGGCGCTGGTGACTTCCGCGGCGCCGACGTGCGCGCCTTCCTCGGCGTCGAGGTTATCCGTCTCCCGGCGCCGATAGATGTTCTCCAGCATCACGATCCCATTATCGAGCAGGAGTCCCGTACCTAACGCGAGACCGCCGAGCGACATGATGTTGAGCGTGAGGTCGGCCGTGCCCATCATGATGAAGGTCGCCAGGATCGCCAGCGGGATCGACACGCCGATGATGAATGTCTTCCGGAACGACCGCAGGAAGACGACGACGACGAGCATGGAGAGGAGCGCGCCCTCGATCGCGGCATCCCGCACCGACTGCAGGGCCTCGCTGATGAAACCCGACTGGTCGTACGTGACTTCGTGCTGGATGTCGGCCGGGATGTAGCCGTCGCGCGCGAGCTGCGCGATCTTCGCCTCGACGTCGCGGACGACTTCGACCGTGTTGGCCTCGGGCTGCTTCTGGATGCCGATGCGCACCGCCGGGACGCCGTTCAGGCGCGCCCAGCTCCGTTGCTCCTGGCTCGTGTCGCGCACCGCGGCGATGTCGCGCAGGGGAACGCGCGCGCCGCTGGGCGAGGTGAGCAACACGCCGCGGATGTCCTCGAGCGAATGGAACTTGCCGGCCGTGGTCCCGATCATCTCGCGGTCGAGCGTCGAGATGCGGCCCGCCGACATGTCCTGGTTCTCGTTGCGCAGCGCGTTGATGACCTGCGAGACCGAGAGCCCCATCCCGCGGAGGCGGTCAGGGTCCAGCTCGACCTGGATCTCGCGCACGAGGCCACCGAAAATCTCGATCGCCGCCACCCCGCTGATCGACAGGAGTTGGGGCCGGAGGCGCTGGTCGACCCACTGGCGCAGCGCGATCTGGTTCCGCGTGCCTGACGAGAACGCGACCTGGTAGATCTGCTGCTGGGCCGGATCCGACTTGTTGATGTTCGGGGGATCCGCCTCCTCGGGCAGGCGGCCGCGGATGCGCTCGACGTTCTTGGCCGCGTCCTGCAGCGCGAAGTCGACGTCCGTGCCGTACTCGAAGTCCAATGTGATGCCGACATTCCCTGTGGAAACGTCGGCTGCCATTCTCGTTAAGCCCTCGGTCGTCGCGAGCGCCGCCTCGAGCGGCTTGGCGATCGTCTCCTCGAGGACGGCCGGCTCGACGCCGGGATTGGTCACGTTGACGCGCACCTGCGGATACACGATGCGCGGCAGGAGGTCGACCGGAATGCGCCCGACGTACACGCTCCCGAGCACGAGCAGCGTGCTCGTGATCATCACCGTGCCGATGGGCCGGCTGATCGACCAGCTCGCGATGCCGCGGCGTTGCTTGCTCATTTTGCGGTGCCCCCGGCCCGGCGTCCGCCGCGGCCGGTGGGAGCGCCCGCCGAGTCCACCTGGCGGCTGGGCGGCGCGTTGTCGCCTAACGGCTCGACGATGCGGGCCTTCGCGCCCTCACGCAGCGTGCTGGTGCCCGACACGATGACCGAGTCCCCTTCGGCCACTCCCTCGATGATCTCGGAGAGCCCCGCCATGTCGCTGCCGACGCGCACGGCCTTCCGTTCGATCTGTCCACCCCTGACGATGTACACGGCTCGCGCGCCGGCCGGGCCGGACACCGCGCGCGAGGGAACGAGCAGCGCATCATCGCGCTTGTCCAGCGCGAACGTGGCCCGCACGGTATACCCGGGGCGCAATCCATCGAGCTGGCGGCCGGAGAGCGCGACTTCGACCGGCACCAGGCGAGTCGCGCTGTCGGCAGACGGGAAGATACGGCGGATGTGGCCCGCCACCTTCTGGCTGCCTAACGCATCGACGGTCAGCGGAACGACGTCACCGGCGCGCAGCGTGCTCACCTCGAGCTCCGACACCTGGACGCGCGTGACCAGCGTGCTCACGTCGGCGACGGTGAAGAGGCGCGTCGAGTTGGAGACTACGTCGCCGGCCTCGATCCGCTTGTCGGTGATGATCCCGGAAATGGGCGCGACGACGCGGGCGTAGCCGAGCCGTGTCTTGAGCTGCTCGCTCGTGGCCTTGGCGGATTCATACGACGCGCGATCGCGCTCGAGCTCCGCGGCCGTGAGGATCTGCTGCTTGAAGAGCTGTTCGGACCGTTCGACGGTCGACTGGGCGAACTTGAGCGACGCCTCCGCGCTCCGCGACTGCGCTTCGAGCTCCCTGGCATCGATCTCCGCGAGCACATCGCCCTGACGGACCCGGTGTCCTTCCTCGGCGTTGAGCTTGAGGAGGACCCCCGACAACTGCGCGTTCACGCCAACCGTGCGGATCGGCTCGAGCATCCCCGCGATGACCGACGTGCGGGATACGGAACCGCGCTTCACCAACTCGATCTCGACGGCCGTAGGTCGGTCGGAAGCTCCGCGCCCGCCAGTCCTGCCGCCTGCCGCACGGCCCGTGTTCGCATTCCCACCGCTGGCCGTCTCACCGCCGGCCGGCTTGGTACACGAAATGGCCAGGTGACTGGCCAGCAGCATCAACGCCAAGATGCTGTACCGCTTGAGCTTGCGAGCCAAACGTCCTCCCCGGAGTTGCAATCCCGTCCGAACCGCTCTGTCTAAACGCCCATCCGTTGAAAAACGCTTGGAGCTAGCCTTCGCGGCGAAAGCGTGCAAGACGGAACAGGGACAGGTCGTGTCTCGTGGCGCCGCCTTCGATCAGGTCCGCAACGACCTCCCCGATCACACTGCAGAACTTGAAGCCGTGTCCCGAACAGGCGGATACCGCGAGGACCTCGGGCGCCTCGGGCAGGCGGTCGATGATGAAGTGCTCGTCAGGCGTGTTGGTGAAGATGCACGTCGAGGAGCGCAGGACCGCTCCATCAGCGGTTGGGAAGATCGATCGGACGCACGCGCGAAGGACCTCGACGTCGTCCGCACTCACCGTGCGGTTCATGTCGTCCGGATCGATGACCTCCGAGCGATGGTGATACTTGCCGATCTTGAAGCCCGGGACGCTGAACTGCGGGAATCCATAGAAGTGTCCGTCGCTCGTATTCATCACGAAGACGGGGAATCGATCGGTCGCAAATGCCTCGTCATCACGAGTGGCAAACCAGGCGACGACCTGGCGCTCGGGACGGAGCAGGGGCGCGAGCGACGGCATGAGCTTGGGCATCCACGCGCCGGCAGTCACGACGAGCTGCCTGGCACGAATCTCCCGGTCGTCGAGATGGACGATGACGCCGCCCGCTTCGCGCGACCAGCCGACCACCTTCTGCCCGGTGATGACGCTGGCGCGAAGGCCTAACGACAAACGCGCGAACGCGCGGATGCATCGTTCCGGCTCGAGGAAACCGCCGTCCGGCTGGAACACCGCCCTGAAGCCCGCGGGAAGGCGATAACCCGGAAAGCGCGTGTTGACCTCTTCCGCCGTGAGCACTTCATGCGGAAGACCATGGACCCGGCACGATTCGAGGGATCCCTCGAACACGCGCGACCCGGGCACGCCGGCGTCGATCGCCCCGGTGACGTGCAGGAGTCGTTCGCCCGATTCCAGCTCGAGATCGCGCCAGAGCGCGAAGGCGCGACGGAGCAGCGGGACGTAGGACGGGTCCTCGTAGTATGCCAGCCGGATGATCCGGGTCAGCCCATGTGAGGATCCGAGGTCATGGGCCAGGTCGTTCTGCTCGACCGCGACAACTGAGAGGCCCCGTCGCGCGAGGTGAAAGGCGGCGGCACTTCCCATGCCTCCAACCCCAAGGACAACAACGTCATGCACCAGTGCCAAAGCCCGCCTCCTGGGCGCGCCTGCGGGCGGCGCATTTGCCTTCTATAAGCATGGCCTAATCAGGATCATCCACTCCGAGGACCAAATGCTGCTTCAGCTGTTGCGGACGGGCAAGCCGAAGCGCGTGACGGCTTTGGAAGGAGAAAGTCCTCCTTCTTGTGACCATAGCCCCGGCGAGAATTGCGACGCCCGATGCCACGCCGCTTCACGACGGCCTCGGGAATGATCGTGCCGCATTGAGCGGCACGTTCGCCGCGTCAATGGAGCGCCTCGTCGGCGTGGTCTCCAAGACGGTCGCCGCGCCGGCCGCATTGGTTGCACTGCTTGGTGACGATCGCCGGAGTTTCTGCGCGGGCGAGATGCATCGCGACTGGTTCGCGCATGACGCCGGTGCGCTGATCCGCTCCGGCCTGATGCAGCGGACGCTCGACAACGGCGGGACGTTGTCGCTCGCCGACCTTCACGCCATGGACAGCGATGCCGCCCTTCGAAACGCGGCCGTCGAGCTGAGCATCGTGAGCATGGCCGCCGCGACGTTCCTGAAAAGCGACGGCAGTGTCGCCGGCATGATCTGTGTGCTGGACGACGTGCCACGAAAGTGGACGGCCGAGGAGATCAAGCTCCTCGCCGACTATGGCGAAATGGCCGGGACGGAATTGCAGCTCCGCCAGGTCCTGTCGGACCGGGAGATGCGCGAGCAACGGCTTCGCCACGAATCGGTGCACGACGCGCTCACCGGGCTGCCTAACCGCACGCTGTTCATGCGGCGCCTGGCTGATGCGACCCATCGGGCGCGCCGCGGGCAGGACGGACTCTTCGCGGTGCTCTTCCTGGACGTCGACGGCTTCAAGCTGGTGAACGACTCCATGGGACATCATGTCGGCGACGAGATGCTCGTGTCGATCGCGCGCCGGCTCGAGGGTTGTGTTCGTGGTGGCGACATCGTGGCCCGGCTCGGTGGTGACGAGTTCGCGATCCTGCTCGAGCGCATCATCGACGTCCGGGACGCGGCCATGGTCGCGGAACGGGTCCAGGAATCGTTGCAGATCCCGCTCACGGTCGGCGGCTATGAACACGCGACGTCAGCGAGCATCGGCGTCGCACTGAGCACCGGCGCGAGCGAGCAACCCGAATACGTGCTCCGGAGCGCCGACATCGCGATGTATCGCGCCAAGAACAGTGGCCGCGGGCGATACGAAATGTTCGACCGCGCCATGCACGCCGAGGCGCTGACACGACTGCAGATCGAGTCCGACCTCCGGCACGCGTTCGAGAAGGAGGAATTCTTCCTCCATTACCAGCCGATCGTCTCGCTCAAGCACGGGCGCATCGTGGGCGCCGAAGCGCTGATACGGTGGCGCCACTTCGAGCGCGGTATCGTCTCGCCGGCGACCTTCGTTCCCGTGGCCGAGGATACCGGCCTGGTCGTGCCGTTAGGCCGCTGGGTGCTGCGCGAGGCCTGCCGCCAGGCGCACGATTGGCAGCAGCACGGCGTGGATGACCTGAGCTTCGGGATCTCCGTGAACCTGTCGGTGCGCGAATTCGCGCAGCCCGACCTGGTACGGGCGGTCGCGGCCATTCTCGAGGAAACGGGACTCCAGCCGCAGGCCCTGAAGATCGAGATCACCGAAAGCGCGGTCATCGGCCAGAAGCACCCGGCCATCGAGACGGTCGAGCAACTTCGCAGGCTTGGCGTCTGCATTCACCTCGACGACTTCGGGACCGGCTACTCGGCGCTGAGCTACCTGCACCGCCTGCCGCTGGATGCCGTCAAGGTCGATCGTGCGTTCACCAGTTCCATCGACCAGGAAGAGCGGCCGCTGCACGTGGTCAAGGCGATCGTCTCGCTCGCGCACGCGATCGGCCTCGAAGTGGTCGCGGAAGGCGTGACGAACAAGTGTCAGCTCGAACTGCTGCGGGAAATGGGTTGTGACCTCGCCCAGGGCTTCTTCTTCTCGCGCCCGTGCAATACCGAGGAGATGTCGGCACTCCTCTCGACCAATGCTATCTGGTAGCAGCGCGATTACGCGCAAAACGCAACGCACGACACCAAGCTGGCCGAAGCCCGACCGAAGCGCGTCGCGCCGGTCCCACAGGAATTCCCGCCGCGAAACGGCATTGTCTTTTCGCGTGATGGATTCCAACGGCCCTTTCCTTGCCCTTATGCCATGGCGTTCGCCCGGCGTCATTTAGCCCGAGTTCGTTAGGTGACGCCAATGTCAGCAGGGACGTCTTTGGCAAAAGGCAATGCAGCATTACAACCCTTCACCAACCGACCCACGGCCGCACCCCGCATACCGGGATAAATCGCGGTATGCCTGGTGGGCCGATCCAGCGATCGCCTCGCGGGCCGCGATGGTCCTGACCATCGCGATCGGCGTGTTGTCGCTGATCGGTTGGATGGCGGGTATCCCCGAGCTTCGCGCGTTAGGCAGCGCCGATCGCGCCGCGATGAACCCGATGACGGCGGCCTGCTTCATCGCGCTGCCGGCGGCGCTGTGGCTGCAATCGATCATGGAGTTCAGGCGGGGCCGCGAGATTGCCCGGGCCGTGGCGGTACTCGTGCTCGTCATTGGCGCCGCGCGACTCTATGGGATCGCGACGGGAGGCGGTTTCGGCGCGGACCAGCTGCTCTTTGGCGACGAGATGTCGCACACGGCTGACGGTCGGCACAACCGCATGTCGATGAACGCCGCGCTCAACTTCCTGTTGCTGGGCGGCGCGCTGCTCCTGCAGCAGCGGCGCACGCGGACCTTCAGCGCGTTCGCCCAGCTCCTGGCGGTGATCGTCCTGTTCAGCGCGCAGGCCGCGATGATCGCGCACGGTTACCAGAGCGGCTGGTTCCAGACGTTCGGCGAATTCAACCGGATGGCATTGCCGACGGCCATCGGCTTTGCGGCCTTGAGCGTGGCGGTGATGACGCTGTCGAGCCGCGATGGCCTGATCGGCATCATCCTCAGCGAAGGGCCGGGAGGCGCACTGGCCCGCATGCTGCTTCCCGCAGGCTTTTTCGTTCCGACGATCCTGGGCTGGATCCTCATTGCGGGACGTCGCGGAAGCCTGCTCGACCCGGACCTCGCGGACACGCTGTTCGTGTTCGCGTCGATCCTCGTGTTCGTCGCGATCGTCGCCCTGGTGGCCACCAAGCTCCACGAAAGCCACGTCGAGCGCCTCCGAGCCGAGCGCGCGCTCAGGGCCAGCGAGATTCGCTTCCGCCTGATCGCGGAAAACGGCAGCGACGTGGTGAGCCTGTATTCAACCGAGGGAAAACTCCTGTACGTCAGTCCTTCGTGCGAGCGTGTGCTCGGCTTCCTTCCTGAAGAGATGCCGCGGATGGCGCCGTTCGCGACGATACACCCGCAGGACCAGGAGCGCCTGCAGCGCCACTTCAACCAGCTTCTTCGCGGCGAACCGGTGCCGTCGATCCAGGTTCGCATGATGCACAAGGCCGGGCGCGTGATCTGGATGGAAATGATGTGGCGCGCGGTGATGGACGATACCGGCCAGGTGGTGCAGCTACAGGTCTCGTCGCGCGACATCACGGACAGCAAGCAGAACGAGCGCCGGCTCGAGGACGTCCAGAAGAAGATGCGCCACCAGCAGGACATGCTGCAGGACGTGAACAGCAAACTCTCCGAGCTCGCCGCGGCGGACAGCCTGACCGGTCTCCGCAACCGTCGCGCGTTCGAGGAGCGGCTGGAGGACGAAACGCGGCGCTGGCGGCGCAACGTCTGTGACGTTTCGCTCATCCTGCTCGACGTCGACCACTTCAAGTCCTTCAACGACACGTTCGGCCACCCGCGCGGTGACGACGTGCTTCGCGCGGTGGGTGCGATCCTGCGGCAGACGCTACGGGCCTCGGACTTTGCGGCGCGGTACGGCGGCGAGGAATTCGCGATCATCCTGCCGAATACTGACAGCGCCGAGGCACTGGAGATGGCAGAACAGCTTCGCCGGGCGATCGAGACAGCGACGTGGGAAGATCGCGGGATCACGGCCAGCATCGGCGTGGCAACGTTGTGCGCCGAGATCAGTACGAGCGACGAGCTGGTGGACTACGCCGACCGCGCGCTGTATCGGTCGAAGCAATCGGGGAGGAATTGCGTCACGCAGTCTGCGTGATCGTTACTGGTGACTGGTGATTCGTGACTGACGATTCGTGATTCCGTGACTGAGAGCATTCGCGTGGACGCGCGACGCCCCGTAGGTTCGTTACCTCGGCCGCCCAACCAGTCACCAGTCACCAGGCACGATGTCCTCCCGTCGCGAGTTCGTCCAACAACTCTCCGCCTTCGGCCTCGCGCTCGCCGGCGTTCC
>Ga0111538_10007065_pt1 | contig 15170 bp, 12 predicted proteins | sample SoiMethybrSBSTD1_FD_79669 | JGI IMG/M metagenome (GOLD analysis project Ga0111538, IMG submission 79669) | Bulk soil microbial communities from a Populus tree surrounding site in Tennessee, USA - Soil MetaG P. TD hybrid SBSTD1 (version 2)... | ecosystem: Environmental > Terrestrial > Soil >...
CGAGCGTCCCAACCCGTACTGCCAATGCGCCAGCACCGGATCGCCTTTGTCCGAAATCAGCGGAATCTCCGCGCGCGACTTCGGCGTCGTGCAAACATAGCCCCGCAGCGTCGGATATTCTGCTGCGGCAATGCCTCGAATAATCTCGCTCGGCCCGGCTACCTTCGGCTTGAAGGGTTCCTCGAAAATCGCCGACTTCAAAATCACCGCCGCTTCCTTGATAAAAATCTGCGGCAGCTGCGCTGGGTTGTTCACGTTGTAAAAACGCCCGCGCCCCTGGTCAGCAATCCATTGCATCGTCTCGGGGCCCGCGTGCCCTGCGATCAGCACCGTCGTCACGGTGATCCGGTCCCCCACAATCGACTGCATCAATTGCTGCGAGGGCGCGCCGGGATCGCCGTCGCTGAATATCACCATGTGCTTCAGGTTCGCCGTGGACGCCTTCAAACCCGCGTGCGCCATGCTCATGACGTTCTGAAAGCTCGGCAAATCTCCCTGGTTCATCCCGGCGATTTTCTTTCCCAGTTCTTTCTTGTTGCCGACTTTCGTCATCGGGAACAGCCACCGATCATTGCCGTCCCACAACACGACCCCCAGTTCATCGCGCGGTCCCAGCGCGTCCAGCACGCCCAGCGCGCTATCTCGCGCGATCTGGTTTCCATTCATGAACTCCATGCCGTGCATTACCAGCGCGACCGCCCCACTCGGCAACACCTTCTTGCTGTCGAGTTCCATGTTCACCGGCAGCGTCGTTTCCAGCGGCGTGCCGCGATACCCACCCGCCGCATAAGTCTGGTCTCCTCCCACGCACACCAGGCCCACTCCGAAATCGCGCACCGCACTTTCCAACAGTTTCATCGCATCCTGTCCCAGATCGCCCGCTGCCAGATTGCTGATGAAAACCGCATCGTAACTTTGAATCTCTGCCAGCGTGCGGGGAAATGCCTCGATCCCTCCCGTCGCCACTTCGAGTTTCGCCGAACGCAACGCCGCCGCCAGCGTCTGGTCTGCCGGCGGATCGGCCGACACGATCAAAATCCTCGGATCACCCCGCACGTGCGTGAAGCTCGAAGCCTGGTTGTTCTGCGGCACACCATCCCCCGCCGCCTCGACGAACACGTTGTAACTGTAGAAACCGTTTTCCGTGAGCGTCTGCGGAAACGTGAACAGGTTCTTCCCCTCGTTGAGTTCAACCTTCTGCTCGCCCAGCGGCTGATCGTTACGATACAAGCGCAGCGTCGCCGATTGCGGCTTGTCGGCGTTGATGAAAATTCGCGTCTCGAAGGTCTGCCCCTTCTTCACCCGGCCCGGTAACCCAAGCTTCTGCACCGACACATCATTCCCGCGCTCTACCCCGAGTGGAATCACATCGACCGTTACACCCAATGGCCGCGCCGCCAGCACTGCCGCCATTGCGTCCCCAAAATTCTCATTGCCATCCGACATCAGCACGATGCGTTTCTGTCCAGTCTCCGGAAACGCCGCGGTCCCCAACCGAATCGCCGCGCCAATGTCCGTCCGGTCCGTCGGGACCACCGCATTGATCTTCTGCACATCCACGGCTGCACTCGCCGAAATCTCAATCGCCGCGTCAGTTCCAAACACCACCACTCCGGCCCGGTCCGTCTTTTCCTTTTTCTGCGCTTCCGTGTTTACGTACTTGCGAGCGCTCTCCTGTTGCGGTGATGGAATGCTCTCCGACCGATCGAGCAGGAAAAGCACGTTCACCCCTTCCAGGGGACGGAGCCATTGCAAGCCCGCCAGCGACAACACGATCAAGAGCAGCACGACCAACCGCACCCCGAGCGCAAGCCATCGCCGAAATCGGTTCAGTTGCGCATCGCTCTTCCACGAAAGCCAAACCGCCCAGCCCCAGGCCACCGGGAGCAACCAAAGAAAATGCGGCGCGGTAAATTGGAAGTTCATCGCGCCGTGACTTGCGTTTTGCGCCGCACCAATTTTTGCACGCGGTGGTTCTGCGCGTCCGCGACGTACAAGTTGCCCTGCGAATCAAGCGCGATGCTCCATGGATTGCTAAATTCGCCGGGCGCGTCGCCCGCTCGCCCAATTACCTCAACAGGGCGATGCTCCCGATCAAACACCTGAATTCGGCTGTTGCCGAATTCGCACACGAACTGAAATCCTGCCGCGTCAATGCGGACATCGTACGGATAACTTAACTGCCCAAGCCCATTGCCGGGGCTCCCATAACTCGCCAGCCACCTCCCATCAGCCGAAAAAACCTGGACGCGATGATTGCACGAGTCCGCAACGAACAACCTCCCCTGCCCATCCACACCCAGTCCCTCCGGCCGGTTTAACTCGCCATTCGCAGTTCCGTCCCGCCCCATCGTCCGCAAAAAAGCCGCATTCGTCCGCGCGAAAAGCTGCACGCGTTCGCGCAAGCCGTACTCGCTCACAAAAATATTTCCCTCACGATCCGTCGCCACCGCGCGCGGGAATGCCAATTCCCCGTCGTTCGTCCCATGGGTGCCCCATTGCCGCACCAACCTCCCGTCCGGCGCATGATGATTCACCCGCGAATAATGCGGCTCGACCACGACGATGTTCCCCTCGGCATCGCAGCACATCCCCTTGGGCTTGCCCTTGTCCGTCTGCGGCATTTGCCAGGCCAACAAATATTTTCCCTCCGGCGAAAATTTCTGCACCCGCCCGGTGAGATCGACTACATACAAATTGTCCTCTCGGTCCACCGCCAGCGACCTCGGCTTGTTAAACTCTCCCACCCCCGTCCCGCGCTTGCCGATGATTTCCACCCGTTCGAAGAGCCTGCTCTCAAACCCACTTTTCGCTTTCCGGTCGCATCCGCAAAGCACGACCGTCATGAATAATCCGGCGACGACCATGCGGAGTAGCGCATTTTGCACTTCCCGTTCCGCGGCGGGTCGTCTTGCTCTAGAAGTTTCCAAATGTTCTTGCGAAGTATTGCCGCTGCTCGCCGTTGCGGCAAGGAATGGTTCGGATTCCGCTCAATCCTGAATCGCGCGCCTGGAAGCGACCTCTTCCTGGCGTAAGGTTTACAAGTCAGGCGAGTGACGAAATCCGCTCCGTGTTCGAGGCTTGCGATGGCGGCAAAAGCGACGGCGCAAAACGGATTTAATCCAGCGAAGCAAGGGCGGCTTGTCTGGAATAGCTTGTCGAAAGCGCGAACCCAAACGAGAGTTCACCATGTCCTCCCCTACTCTCTTTGTGCCGCGCACAGGACCAGCACGACCAGCGTTAATGCAAGCAAAGCTTCCATAATTTTTCGGCGGCATTAACCAGGCCAACCCGCCAATGAGCCTCCACCAGCACAGAACTGCAACTGCGATAAACTGATCGTCCACCATCGGCTCGCGTGGCCGCAATGCGGTCATTACCTCCTCTCTGGAAGACAGCGTCTCGAGTGAAACGCTCCGTGAATTTTTCGCATGATTGAGATGAGAGAAGTCTCATGTGCGCCAATTTTGCCAACGTGAATACTTCGCGAAAGATGGCACGACGCGTCTGTCACCAACATTTGCTTCAAACGTCGATGGCAATCGAAGTGCTATCCAGCACGCGAACCGTGCATGCGAGCACGGGACAAAAATGAAAACTGGATACATGATTGACATGGACGGAGTCATCTACCGTGAGAACCACTTGATCGACGGCGCGATTGATTTTGTAGAAGCACTCGCCGCCAGCGGCACGCCGTTCCTTTTCGTCACGAACAACTCCGCGCCCACGCCGGAGGATTTGGCGGTGCGGCTCAAACATCTTGGAATGCCGTATCTCTCGCCGCGGCATTTTTACACCTCCGCCCTGAACACGGCGGATTTTTTGAGTGAAACGCATCCCGCATGCACCGTGTTCGTTATCGGTGAAGGCGGACTCCTCACCGCCTTGCACGAACATCGCATAGCGAACGATGGCATCCATCCAAGCTACGTGGTCGTGGGAGAAGGCGGAGCAACCACCGAAAAACTGGCCAAAGCGCACGAGTGCGTCGAACGGGGCGCACGGTTGCTCGCCACCAATCCTGACAATTGGTGCCCGGTCTCCAGTGACAAGACGCGACCCGGCGCCGGCGCGCTGGCCGCTTTTCTGGAAGCGAGCACGGGCCGGCGCGCGTACTATCTCGGCAAACCAAATGGCTACATGTTTCACCAGGCGCGGCGCAAACTCCTTGAGGCGGCCCGCGGAGCACTCGATCAATTCGTGATGATCGGCGATACGATGGAAACGGACATTCGCGGCGCCATCGAAGCCGGCATGCAGGCGTTCCTGGTGCTGAGCGGCTCGACACAACTTCAGAATGTGGGCGATTACGTTTATCAGCCCACGCGCATCCTCGAATCGGTCGCGGACATCGTTGAAGAGATTCGCACAGGCAAACCGTCGGACCGGCTGGACAGTCCCGTGTTTGGCAACGGCAACGGCCCACGGGAGAAGCGGCATGGGAACCGGTTTCGGACGGATCACCCCTCATGGGACAAGCCGCGCCCGCGTCCCGCCATGACGAAATAGTCAGGGCGGGGTAAAGACCCCATGGCGGGGATGCGGATTTCAGGCGCGGTATATCGATGGATCTGGTGGTTCCAGTCCACGGCCGGGCCGCTTGAGGTGTTCCGGAGTTGTTACGATCTCCGGTCGTTGGTGAGCGCCCGGCCGACTAGCTTCACAAATTCACGCGACGATCTTCTCACTCTCTTAAAGCGTTGGCGGAGTGCGCAATCGCCAGGGAAGCGGCTGGTGCGGCTTTGCTCTATGGAAGGCCGCACCGAAGAACACGCGCATCGGAGTGCCCACCAGCCGTGTTCCAGCCAAAGCTTGTTTATTGGAAGAAGCAGCCGCGCAAAAGGCGGTGTTCGCCTACGAAGGAGCCGACCTCAAAAAAGGCTGCAACCGAAAAACAGTTGTTTGGTGGTGGGTTGTTTACCCGCTAACGGAACGCCGTCGCGCATGCGCAAGCTGGGTAAATATGTTTCCACGTGCAGGTTTAGTGTGTCTTGTTTTTGGCGCGGCTGCGCTCGCGACATTTGCCACGAGCGATCCGCTGGTTCCACATTCAACCTTCAGGCCCAAACGCGCCTCCGAGTTTCACCCTGGGCTGGTGAAGTTGTTGGGCAGCGACGTGCGCGAAATTCTTTCTTTGACAGGGCAACGGCTGGCTCTGCGGGCTCACGAGGAGGTGGGTGTGAGAAACGAGCGGGTGCGAGCTTTGGATCTCAATGATCAGCAGTTGACGCAACTGTTGAAGGCATCGTCGGTCACGGTGCGGGAGTGGGCGCTGCGAACGATGGGCGAACGCAAAATGGAGCGGTTGCCACGGGCAGAGCTGGTGGCAGTCGCAACAAACACGCACGAGCGATTGTTCGTGAGAGGGTTGGCCGTGCGCGTGCTTGGCCGCGAGGCGATCGACAGCACGACCGCCGAGACGATGCTGGAAATTCTCGGCAAGAGTGAGGATATCCAGTTTCGGCGGATCGTTTTGGAAACGCTGGCTTCCTCTGCGGGGGCATCGCCGTCGCTGGTCGAAAGGCTTGTGGGGTTCTTAAAAGCGCCTGAGGCCGCGATTCAGTTCGAGGCATTCACGACCTTGCGGCGCGTCGACGGGGCCCGCAACGCCGCGGCGATGCCCGCGGACTACGAAAAAGCCAGCCGGCTCAGCGATTTGATCGGGCAGAACGCGGCCGAGGCGGCGAGAACGGGACTGGGGCTTCTGAAAGCGCCGAATCTTCCTGCCTACGTGCGCTGCACCGCGTTGCGGAGCCTTGCTTACCAGACCAACCAACCGGGTGCGGTGCAGGCGTTGCTCACGGCCGCTGGAGACGAAGATAGCTTCATAACCGAACTCGCGGGCAATGTTCTGAACTCGTTGCCTCCGGTCGACGCACAGGGCGTGGCTGCCCTTTGCGATGGAATTCGCAGCAGCAACGACGTTGTGCGACTGCACGCGCTGTTGCGCCTGAGTGCGGCCGGGCAAAAACTCGATGCCATTTCGGACGCGGTCGTCATCGAGCTACAGCGCATCGCACGGGAGGGCGCGAGTGCGCGCGAAACAGGCCTGTGCCTGGAAATCGCGCGAAAGCTCGGTGCTGAAATTGCGCCCGCGGCCGGCTCGCTGGTCGGAATGCTGTCGGAAAGCTCGCCGGCGTTTCGCGATCTCTCGAAGCACGAGGTCGATCGCATTCGTGGGATGACGTTTGCCACGATGGCCGCGATGGGAACTCCACCCGAGGCGCTGGAAGTGATCGTGAGCGCGCTCGCGAACAGCGACGAAAGCTCGGTGCACGAATTTTCCGGGGCTGCGCGCGCGGCGGCACGGCTTGGGGCGCGCGGCCGGGTGACAATCCCGCATCTCCTGCGCGCGCTCGACAGTCGGGAGACAGGCTGGAGCGGGTGGATTGCTCTGGAAACATTTGACGCGCATACAAGCACGAACGCCGTGTACACGACCCCACAGGTGGAAGCGCTGCGGGCGCTGGCGGTGCTGGGCGCGAACGATCCTGCGGTCATTCACGCGCTTCGCGCGTTTGTAAAGAGTGCGCCGGCCGATTCGGAGGGAATCGACGCCGGTGTTGGGATTCCAAATGCGCGCGAGGAGGCCATGAAGGCTTTATCGAATACACGCGGGACGCGAGGGCTGTTGGGGCAAAAAGCGACACCGCGTGGGAATAGGGAGTAACACCACCACGACAGAGGAAGCAGCCCCATTTTGGCTCCAGGGCGTTTATTGTTTTATCGGGACATGTCGTCAACACACACGTATTCGTTCGGGCCAACCATCGCGTTGTTATTTTCGATTTTAATGTTCCCCTCGCAGAGCCCCACTGCTCAGCAGTCAGGGGCGGGGAGAAGGCTTCCCGACCTGAGGTTCAATCGATCCCGAACGGTCAATACCATTTCGATCGAGCAGCGAACGTTTCCGGCGGATCATTGCGCCGTGGTGGAGCGGTGCGTGCGCGCATCGGGCAAGCGCAGCCTCCTCCGTTTCGATGTGGCGGTGGCGAACGTTGGCAAAGGCGACCTCAGATTGGGCAATCCCACTGAACACCCGAGGATTTTTACGTGGAGCCCCTGCCACGGTCATTATCACTTTCGCGACCTGATCACCTACGAAATTTACAACATAAGAGGCCGGCTCATGTTCCGCGGAGCGAAGCAGGCTTTTTGTTTGCGCGATAACTACCCGTATCTCGCGAGCGCTCCCGAAAGCAGAGGTTATGATTGCGACAACCAGGGCCTCACCTCCGGCTGGGAAGATGTCTATGACCGCTCGCTCGATTGCCAGTGGATCGATGTCACCGGAATTCGCCCGGGTAAGTACACCCTGCGGGCGAAGTTGAACGCAAATCGCCGGATCGCCGAGAGCAACACGGACAACAACCGCATGTCAGTCACGTTCATCGTGCCGGCGGGAACGTGGTGAGATAGACACTCTCGCGAGTTGGAAACCTTCGGATTGCCCGTCCCCGTTACCCACAGGGACGGGCGTCGCCATTAGATATTCCGTGGCTGCGCCCTCTTTCGCATCGCTCTATTCTCCTCCCGTGAGATTTACCGAATGACAGGTCGGACGAGTGCATATTTTCGGCGCTTCGGTTTTTGCGAGCGGCAGATTTCAGAACCACCTGCGGCCGGGTTGTCGCTGGCCGTCGTCGTTCCGTGTTTTAACGAACCGGACTTGATTGCGAGCCTTGAGAGTTTGCGACAGTCGGAACGACCTGACTCGCCGCATGAAGTTATCGTCGTTGTCAACTCCGCGGCGGGCGCTGACGCCAACATTGTCGATCAGAACGAAGCCACTTTGCGGGAAGCTCGCGCATGGATCGAAGCGCAACCGGAGCCGAAGCTGACGGTGCATCTGAGCGATGCGCGAAACTTGCCTCCGCGTCACGCCGGTGTCGGACTCGCGCGCAAGATCGGTATGGATGAAGCCCTGTGGCGGTTCGATGATGCCGGGATGCTTGATGATGGTGTGATTCTGTGCTTCGACGCCGATTGCACGTGCGCCCCAAACTACTTGCGCGCGGTGAGCGATCATTTCCAGGCGCATCCCACGCCGCCCGCGTGCAGCATCTACTTCGAGCATCCGCTTGAAGGCGACTTGCAGCCCGGGATTTACGAAGCGATTGCCGCCTACGAATTGCATCTGCGCTATTACGTGCAGGCCTTGCGCTATGCCGGCTTTCCGCACGCGTACCACACGATCGGCTCCAGCATGGCGGTGCGCGCGCGAGCCTACATGGCGCAAGGCGGCATGAACCGCCGGCAGGCCGGAGAAGATTTTTATTTCCTGCACAAACTCATTCCGCTCGGCGGTTTCACGGAATTGAACGCAACGGCAGTTTATCCTTCTCCGCGGCCTTCGAATCGCGTGCCCTTCGGAACTGGTCGCGCGGTTTCGGATTGGTTGCAAAAATCCGGAACGAAAACTTATCCGCTGCACGCGTTCGATGATCTGCGCGCGTTTCTCGAATCAGTCCCTTCATTGAAAAGTTCGGTTCCTCAAGCCTTGCCGGAATCAATTCGCACTTTTCTCGCAGAGCAGAATTTCGAGCAAGCCATTGCGGAGATTCGCAATCACACCGCGACACCGCCTGCGTTTACGAAGCGCTTTTTTCGCTGGTTCGATGGATTCCGTGCCATGAAATTTGTGCATCACGCGCGCGATCATTTCTATGGGGATGAGCAAGTCGAGGTGGCGAGCGCGAAGCTATTGCGCCACCTCAGTGGAATTGCGACTGCGCGTTCCGTTGCTGAGTTGCTACGCGCTTACAGGAAGCTGGATCGCGGCGTGTGAAGAACGGCGCTGTCATGTTCCTCGCGAACATCCTTGGTATTGTCCAGCGTTTCGGTACTCTGGAAGGGCAACCCAAGAGTTATGTCGTTAGCGATTCATAGGGCACGTGCGCTTTACACCCTGGCAGTGCTCACCTGCGCCCTGTGGGCAACGACTACCCACGCCGCGCTTCTCTATTGGGATCCCGATCGCTCCACCGCGGGCAATAGTGCGTCCACCGGCGCGAACCTCGGCGGCTCGGGTCTCTGGAGCACCACGAACGCGCACTGGTGGAACACCAGCATTTCAGTGCCGCAAGTTTGGACCACAGGCAGTGACGCGATTTTCTGGGGAACCGCAGGCACGGCGACCGCTTCGACGCTTTCGGCGGGCACCCTTATCTTTAAAACCGACGGTTACTCGGTCAGCTCCGGCACGCTGACGATGGTCGGCGCGGCCACCTTCAACCTGGACAACGGCGTCACCGCCACCATCAACTCAACCATCGCGGGCACCAATACGATCGCGAAACTCGGCCTTGGCACACTGGTGTTGGCCAACACCAACAATCTCAATACGGCCACCAACTCCGCAGGTGGATGGCGGATCGAGGGTGGCGGCACGCTTCGCATCCTGGCAGACGGCAGCCTGGGCGCTGCGCTCCCTGACACCGCCCGCAATACCGTCACTGACATCCAGCTAAATCAGTCCACGATCCAGGCCGGCGCATCCTTTGCCGTCAGCCAGAATCGCCGCACCAAGATCAACACCAACGCCTCCACGAACCGCGGCGATGCCATTATTGACGTCGATGGGCATGTGCTCTCCTGGTACGGTTCCCTTCAGGGCGGCGCTGGCTCACTGCGCGTAACCAGCCGCGGCGGCAATGGCGGCATGCTCATCCTCGGCACCGACAAAATAGCCTGCATCAATCCCTTCGGCAGCGTACTGCCGGCTGGTGCCGTCAACCTGACGGTCCAGGACGGAGTCGTCGTCCAAACCTCCGGCACCGTCACGCCCACCAACGGCGAACTCGGCAGCGAAACCAACGAGACTGGCGCGGTGCTCGCGATCCGACTCGACAACGGCCAAATCCGCTCTGAGTCCGGCGGATATTTTTTCCAGCGCAACCTCATTCTCGGGCCCGGCGGCGGCAGCCTCGATGTTGGCGCGTGGGACCAAACCTTCACCGGAACCGTCTCGGGCCCCGGTTTGCTGAGCAAGGAAGGCACCGGGATTCTTACCGTGGACAACACCGCCGCCACCTGGACCGGCGGCACGCGCATTCGCGCTGGCACGCTCCAACTCGGCCGGCGCGGCTCCAACGGCTTGCTCCCCGGAACTCTCGCCAATCCTTCTTCCGTCGTCGTCCACAGCGGCGCCACTCTCAGATTCAATCGCGGCTCCGACAAATCGTTCTTCGACATCATCTCCGGCGCGGGCGGCCTTGCCGTCGCCAACTCGCCCAACGCCATCGTCCGACTTGTGTCCGACAACACTTACACCGGCCCGACCACCATCAGCTCCGGCACGCTCATGATCGGCCAGGGAAGTTTTAGCCAGCCGGGATCGATTGTCAGCAGCGTCGTGAACAACAGCGCAGCTCTGGTGTTTAATCGCGTCGAGGATTGGACCTACGCCGGCGCAATCAACGGAGCTGGAACGGTGACCAAACAGGCGGCCGGCAAGCTCACGTTGACCGGCGCGCACACTTACACCGGCGCCACGACCGTCAATGGGGGCACACTCCTCGTGAACGGCGTTATCGGCGCCAGCCCGGTGACCGTCACCAGCGGCACGCTGGGCGGCAACGGCGTCATTCAAGGTCCTGTTATCATCCAATCCGCTGGCCGCCTCGCTCCCGGCGTTTCCATCGGCGCGCTCACCATCAGCAATTCTCTGACCCTCTCAGGCATGACTATCATGGAGCTGAACGCCGCCGCGCGCACTAGCGACATCGTTCGCGGCCTCACCACGATCACTTACGGCGGTACCCTCGTTCTCTCGAACCTGACAGGCATCACCGCCTCCAACTCCTTCAAACTATTTGATGCCAGTACCTATCGCGGAGTCTTCGCAGTGCTCAATCCCCCGAGCCCGGGGGTCGGACTTGCATGGAACACCAATACCCTCGCGATCGACGGCACCCTCCGCGTTCTCAGTACCGCGCCCGTCACCATCACCAACGGCGCCGCAGGCAACGCTCTCACCCTTTCCTGGCCAGACGATCACACTGGCTGGCGTCTCCAGGTCCAGACCAACTCCAATCTTCGCGGTCTCGGCACCAACTGGTTCACCGTCCCCACCTCCATCGCCACTAACCAGATGATCCTCTCCATCGACCCCACCGTCGGCTGCGTGTTCTACCGCATGGTCTATCCGTGATCACTCAGCCCAAGGTTGCGAGCATACCGTCCGTCCGGAAGGACCTAGTAATCAGTAATCAGGCTCGACAGAGCTCGCCCCTCCGAGGCGGCCTGGCAAATTCGTTTAGGTTGTCAAAGAACACAACGGGTGGTGGTGCGTGCACGGTGCACACAAAAACACCCCCCGGAAATCTATTCGGTTTTGGGTTGAGCCCGGAGCCGACACAAATTCCACGAATGGACGCGAATGCTGGACTGAATTTGGGACTCGACGGAGCTCGCCCCTCCAAAAATCGACGAAAATCGGCGCACGCCGATTTTGCTTTGCGTAAGTCGTTGGTGCAACGGGGTCGAATCGGTAATAAATCGGCGCGTTCGCCGATTCTGTACAGTTGTTGGCAAGTAAGTTTACGCGAGAGGAGAGGAGCGGAAAGAACCAGTATTTGCTGCGCCCGAGAGACTTCGTCTCCGCAGCCCCGAGGGAGAAGGAGTGACAGCGGCGGCCACGCCAGAGCCAAGAACCAGTCTGTCCCTCACCCTGACCCTCTCCCCGAGGGAGAGGGAACCGCGCCGTCGCCAGAAAATCCGTACACTTTAACGCGTTAAAGTTGTAAGTGGTTGATGGATAATAATTAAAGAATTTGCACTTTGAAAAAATGGTCGGATTTGTACGGGTTTTGTACGGATTTTTCGGACAGACGGGACTCAATAAGGAACCCAGGAAGAAAGGAACAGAACGGGATAAAGCAGTGCGGCGGCTCGGGGTGGAGCCTGGAACGTGGCGGGCATGGTCCTTCATAGGGTTACCCTTTCCTAGGCTGGTCACGGGCTGTCTGCCGGTGGTCAGCTTTGGCTGATTTACACCCTGTATGTATAGCATGTCCCGCAGGGACTTACAAGTTAAATGGTTAAAAAAGTTAAATGAATTAAATCGGTTAAATAAGTTAAATCCTGACGGCACGGAAGTGCAGGATGCATAGTGCAAAGTGCAGAATTTTTGAAACATTGGGGAAGAGGGAGGAGACGTGGAAATGCAAACCACGAATCGACAAATTGTCGCCACTTGCCGCCAAGGACGCAAAAGCGCGCAAAGAGGGCGGAAACGATAATCGCGCTTGGACGTAGTCAGTGCGAGCGGCGGCTTACGCCGGCTAGGCTCGGGGCGGTACACGGTCACAACGAGAAGTGCCCCCCTCCTTACGTCGGGGGTTACAGGGATAGTTCAGGGTTGCAGAACGACCGGGAACAAACGGACCGCACATTTTCCTCGGTGGGGAGTGGACGAATTGCTACAAAGGGCAGTCACCCAACTAGAGACGGGTGTCTCAGTTTTATGACCTCAAAGAAGATACGTCACATTGATATTGACTCGCTGATTATCGAGATCCGGGGCCAGAAGGTGCTGGTGGACCGAGACCTCGCCGGGATTTACGGCGTGTCAACCAAGGTGTTGAATCAGGCGGTAAAGCGCAATGAGCGGCGATTTCCGTCAGATTTCATGTTTCGATTGAGCCTGAATGAAGCGCAGACCCTCCAACGTTTAAGGTCACAAATTGTGACCTTAAAGCGCGGCCAACATATCAAGTACCCTCCGTACGCCTTTACCGAACACGGCGCGATCATGGCGGCCAATGTTCTCAAAAGCGCTCGCGCCATTGATATGAGCGTGTTTGTCGTCCGCGCTTTTGTGAAAATGCGTGCCGCGCTCATGGACACCCGCGAGTTGGCCCAAAAGCTTGCCGCTCTGGATAAGGAACTCAAGGGCCGGTTGGACATTCACGAAGCCGCTATCGTCGATATCCTGCAGCGCTTCATGAAGATGATCGAGCCACCTTCGGCTCCTCCCGAACCGCCTAGACCGGAAATCGGCTTCCACATCAAGGAAAACTCCATCCCTTACCGCATCAGAAGAAAGCCCGTCCGGCGCTGAACCCCATTTGCGATTGGCGAATTTTTTACAGGAGGCAACGGAGCGAGCAGAGGGGAGTTTAACGCAAAGACGCAGAGCAGAAGAGACGCTGAGGCAGAAGGGCCGGGAATTTAAGATTTGCGATTGGCGATTGGCGAATTTTTTTACAGAAGGCCGCGAAGGTCCTGCCGGACGGCACCACTCTTTTTTTTACAGCAGGTAACCAACGTAGCGAAGATGGCTCGGGTTCGCTGCAGCGCCCTGGTTAGGCCACATTGCCGACCTGCTGCAATGCCCGCGCGATGATCTGCTCCACCACTTCGGTTTTCGCTCGCGCATAAGCGTTCATGTCCGGCCAGTCCTCGCCTGCCAGCTTCCGCTTCACGGACTCGTAGAGGAGGCGGTCCTCCAGGTTTGCCCTGAGACGGTCGCGAAAAGCGAGGAGGCGCGCCACCTCGAGGCAACCCGTGGAAAAGATGTGGACATGGACATCCAATTCCGGAGTTCTGAACATCCGGTGCTGGTGCCAGTCCGGCTCCCGCACGCGCAGGACATAACCGGCCTGCACCAAAGAGGGGAGATAGGCCGCTTCGTCGGCGGAATCCTCGACGACGACAAGGATGTCGATAATCGGTTTTGCCGCCAGCATCGGCACCGAAGTCGATCCGACGTGCTCGATGGCGAGAGCCTTGCTGCCCAAGGCCTGCTTGAGCATGCCTGCGTGCTTCTGAAACTGCTCGGGCCAACGTGGGTCGTAATCAACGATTACAATCTCCCGCTTCTCGATGCCACCGATCAATACGTCATCCATAATACGTGGCCTCACGACAAAAGCTCAAGCGACGGCCCACGGGACGCCACGATTGCAACAGCGATGTGATGGCCGGGTTCGCTGCAGCGCATGTCAGGCGTTTCGGTTGTCGGGTTGTCGTAAAACATCAAGAATATCTCCTTTGACTGGCTCCGGGGTTCCGTCATGCGAATCCAAATACAAAAGAGTCGAAGCTGGAGGCTCGATGCGGTGCAATAGGAACTGGGGACCCTCACGCTCGGCAAGGACCAGAAACTCGCCGTCAGCGAACGCGATGCGATAAGCGGTCGCCGAGTTGTGAAGTGTCCAGCCACCAGCGTCACTTGCGTGGTGCCCCGCCAAAAATTTATGCCATGAGTCAGGTATTGGCGGCGGCTCGCTTGCAGAGTCCACGGTTAGTGGATCAGACAGCAATCGGGTGGATGGTGCACCGTCCCAATCGGCGAACACGATGGCTTTGGGACTCGGCAAAATCGTGAAGTCGAAAATATGGCCGCCGATGCTGGTAAGCGTCGCCTTGAACTTCTGCCCTCTGGCACGAAAACCCACATCGGCGAGACGAAATTCACCGGTGCGCGGGAAGCTCGGAACATCGCTCCAGTCCACGTTCCCTGACCGTCGCCGATAAAAACAAATCTCGTTGGGATGTCGCTGAACGAGTGTGATCGCAGCAACCTGAGCATCGAAAATGACCTGCGCCTGAGTAGGCAATACACCACGCACCGCCGCAATCAATCGCTCTTCAAGCGGCGAGAAACGCCGCCACAAAAGACTGAATCGTTGTGTGATAGTCATCGCGGTGGGAAAACGCCTAACAGATATTCTGCCTCATAAGTGACGCATATTTCTGACCATTGAGCGCGAGGGGGCAAGCCGATTGCGGCGCCCGGGGTCGCTGCAGCGCGAGCCTGTGTGAAAACTCCCTGTGAGCACAACATGCTAAAAAATGGACGCAGACATTTGACTCAGGATGCATTTTTATTTTTGGCGAGAGTGATTCGAACCGCTTTTCGTCTTTTAAAATGACCAATCGGACTTTTTCACACAGGCTCGCGCATGGTTAGACCGTTGCTCTCTCAAGCGTGTTGAATGCTCGCGCACAGTATCGTGTAGCCTCTCAAGCTGTGTCTGCCAAGCGTGCGATTCGGTCGCCGTGACGTAAGCATCGCCGAGCGCCTTCGGATGACAAAATTCACCGACTCGGAATAGCGCCGCTTTCTGTGCGTAGCGATCTGGTCCGCGGACCTCAGCAAGAAGCTGCTCCAACTGCGCCACCCAGCGGTCGCATGAACTACGACGCAACATTTCAATCGC
>Ga0111538_10007066_pt1 | contig 15169 bp, 14 predicted proteins | sample SoiMethybrSBSTD1_FD_79669 | JGI IMG/M metagenome (GOLD analysis project Ga0111538, IMG submission 79669) | Bulk soil microbial communities from a Populus tree surrounding site in Tennessee, USA - Soil MetaG P. TD hybrid SBSTD1 (version 2)... | ecosystem: Environmental > Terrestrial > Soil >...
TCAGGAAGGGAACAAATATCCCACAGCGTTGTCTTCGAAAGACCTGTTGCGAAAAATTACTCCATATACAGTAGCGGCAGCCGAATGCTGTTATGGGGCTCAGATGGCAGATCCTGTCAGTACCGGGAATAATGTGCTAAGTATTTCCAATCAGTATTTGCTACAAAAAGCCATCGCTTTTATGGGAAGCAGTACTATTGCGTATGGCCCTTCGGACTCACAAGGGCTAGCTGATCTCATCACCCAATATTTCGTCAAAAAAGTTCTGGAAGGTGCATCCACCGGCCGAGCAATGCTGGAAGCCCAACAGGAATTTCTCATCAAGTCTGGACCGGATCTTGATCCGTATGAATTGAAGACCCTTGCGCAGTTTTTCTTGCTAGGTGATCCCTCTCTTCAGCCTGTCGATCCAAAACTCAGTAAAGCGATGTCGGCAGGTAATACTATTGAAAACCGGAGAAAGGTACTTTTCAAAAAAGGTGAAGATCTCAAAATTACCTCAAATCCGAGCGAAAAAGTATCAAAAGGAACCGGCGGTCCAAGCAGCGAACTAAAGATTTTGTTAAAAAAGGCGAAGATTAATCGAAAGGTCGCACGAGAACATTTGTATAAGGTTCCGGTAAAAAAGTCTTCTACCGGTCCTAAAAAATTATTTCAGCGCCCTTCAAAGTTTCGGGCCTTTGTAAAAGAAACAAAAAACCACGGCATACCGCAGTTCAAGGTGCTTGTGGTTAAAGAAAACAACGACACCGTGCTGGGATGGAGATTGTACTTGAGCCGCTGACATCTTCACGTGGAAGAAGGCATGTTTATTTTACTCTTCAATTATTTTGATGGAATAGTTAAATTTATTTCTAAAACAGAAGAGTCATGTCTACCGTATTCCATATTCCTTTCCTTGTTGGGATTTTCACAATGTTTGCTGATAGTCCGAAATTTGAAGCGCAAGTTGTCGACAATAATGTTGCCATTGGTTACGGGATAGCCATTGGCGATGTTGACGGTGACAAAAAACCCGACATTCTCCTAGCAGATAAGAAACAATTCGTTTGGTATCGCAACGGCGATTGGAAGAGGTTTGTCATGATCGAAAACCTTACAACATCGGATAACGTGTGCATTGCTGCCCGCGATATCGATGGCGATGGAAAAGTCGAAGTTGCTGTAGGTGCACAGTGGAATCCAGGCGAAACATCCGACACATTAAAGTCAGGTTCAGTGCATTACTTGATCAGACCTTCAGATCCGACAAAAATATGGATGCCTGTTGAACTGCACCACGAACCTACTGTGCACCGCATGCGGTGGGTAAAAGTAGCCAATCGAAAATACCAGCTTGTAGTGTTACCGTTGCATGGCCGCGGAAATAAGGATGGGAAAGGCAAAGGTGTAAGAGCCTTTGCATATGAGATGCCAAAAGATCCGAGGTCACCTTGGAAACTTCGACTTGTAGACTCAACGATGCATCTCACTCACAACCTGGAACTCGTACCCGATGGTGACCGTGAATTGGTATACCTTGGAGGCAAGGAAGGGGTGAAGATCGTACACTTCGATGGAACAAAATGGTTGTCGAAACCAGGGTCAGACTGGTACACACAAGATGCGCCTTTTGGCGAAGTGCGAGTAGGTGGCGGCCGACTAGATAATGCACTCCTTGCAGGTGTGCAGCCGATGCATGGGAACTCACTCGCGGTCTATCATTTGGGAAAGAAAAAGGCCACACTAACATCGTCCCTCAACCAAGGTCACGCCTTGGGAATTGGCTCTTTGTTAGGGACGCCTGCCACTCAGGTTGTGATCGGGTGGAGAGAACCTGATAAGGATGTCAAAGTCGGAATCAAAATATTTATGGCCACGGATACAGAATACGAGGAGTGGGAGAGTCATTGGATAGATGACAATGGAATGGCATGTGAGGACCTTCAACTTGCCGACCTTGACGGCGATGGAAAAAAAGACATCATTGCTGCTGGCAGGGCCTCGCACAACCTGAAGATCTATTGGAATAAGAACTAAAAAAAATGCTTCAGGCATGACCTGAAGCACCTAGTCAGATTGAAATAGTTCTATTAGTATTTGGTCAACTTGGGGTTGATGTCATCAATGTAGCCAAGTATACCACCTTTCAGATTATAAAGGTTATCAAAGCCGAACCTTTCCTCAAGTTCGCGTATAGCTTTACCGCTACGATTACCAGTTTTGCATTGCACGACAACTTTCCTTTTTCTGTCGATTCGTCCCGCGTTTTCAACAACCGTGGCAAGGGGTATCAACTCGGCTCCAATGTTGCAGATCTCATATTCGTATGGTTCGCGAACATCGATAATCTGAAAATCCTCACCGCGTTGCTGCCATTCATTAAGTTCAAGAGAGTTGATCTCTTTTATCTTTTTCTCCACTGCCTTTACGCCGCAGAACTGTTCGTAGTCAATAAGCTCCTTGATGGTAGGATTGTTTCCATTCAACGGGTTATTCGGATTTCTCCTGATATTGAAGGTACGTGATTCAAAGGTCAATGCGTCGAAGCTGAAAAAGCGGCCGCTTAGGACTTCACCAACTCCAGTTACTACTTTGATCACTTCCAATGCCTGCAGGCTGCCTATGATTCCCGGAAGTACTCCAAGTACTCCTCCTTCTGCGCAGCTGGGAACCAGACCCGCGGGTGGCGGCGTCGCGTAGAGGTCGCGGTAATTCGGCCCCACTTCTCCTTTGCCGTTGATATAATTAAATACTGAAACCTGGCCTTCGAACTGAAATATTGACGCATACACGTTGGTCTTACCCAGTAACACACAGGCATCATTTACGAGGTAGCGTGTAGGAAAATTGTCCGTGCCGTCGGCGACGACATCGTATTCCTTTATCAGATCCAGTGCATTTTTGGATGTGAGCTGTGTGTTGTAAACCTTAAGGTTGATGTGCGGATTTAGCGACTCAAGTCTTCTCTTTGCCGCTTCAACTTTCGGCTGCCCGACTTCCCCTACACCAAAAAGTACTTGTCTTTGAAGGTTGCTGTCATCAACGACGTCGAAGTCGACGATACCAATTGTTCCAATACCGGCCGCAGCCAGATAGAGTAGGACAGGGCTGCCCAATCCACCTGATCCGATAACAAGCACCTTCGATGCCTTCAGCTTTTGCTGGGCCTCCAATCCAAACTCCGGTATGATGATGTGTCGGTTATAACGGGACATCTCGTCCCTTGAAAATTTTATATCGCGGTGATCCATGAAGGTTCCATTTAAAATACTATTCCCTGCCACCAGCGATCGCGGGTACGATGCTGATAATAGTGTTTTCTTTTACAACCGTTTGTTCCTGCTGCAAGTTTCTGATGTCATCATCATCAACAAATATATTGATGAACGACGGAATCTTTCCATCGGCATTGATGAGGTGTCGCTTAAGTTCCGGAAAGTTGCCGGTCAGCTTGCTTACCACTTCGGACACATTGTTACCCGCCACTTCGAGCTTGGCCGTGTTATTAGTGAATTTGCGGAGAGGGGTAGGGATAAAGACGGTAGCCATTATTCTGTTGTTAATTTATCGTTCGATCATTTATTACTTCTTCGTCAAAACGGGCCGATGCATTAAGGCGCCATGAACGTATATCCTTAAATTTCCGATTGATCACCGAAACTATCAAGTAGGACAACTCCGGGTAAGCGGCAATCCTGTCCGATTCTGAGGGAATTGCCGGGTGATCCAAGTGAGAATGATAGAATCCCAACACCTTCAGGTTATTTGCGTCGGCATATCTTTCGGCATCAAGATATTCCTTTGGGGATATTTCAAACAGTCGGTCTCTCCTGTTTTTCGCTACATTTTGAGCTACCATTGTTTCTGTCACGATTCGATCCCCAAAACGCTCATAACCAAACAAAAATCCGCAACACTCTTCATCAATTGATTCCGCCACTGCTATCAGATCATCTACCAGATCCTTCTCGATGTATAACACATTGTTGTTATTAAAAATCCGGTGTGTTGTTGTAACCGCTAAATCTAGGCCTTTTGATACACCAGAAGATTTTCAACCCGCCTATAATAATCACTACCCTCCAACGATTCAAACATCATTGGAATGACGGGGCCATAATCAGATGGCTTTGCTTTTTCGATTTCCAAAAACTTCTGTTGCAGACCCCAATTGAGAATATTTACCGTGTCCTGTTTATCCACCTTGGTGAAGGAGTCTTTTACAATCTCCTTCAGTCCTTCGATCAGATTAGTTTTGTTTCCATCTTCACCAGTAGCATGCTCAAGCTTCGCGACCACGTTTTCAACTATTTTTACATCAATAGGAGAGGTGTGCGAAATGATAATGTCATTTTCATGATTGTAACGACGGTACCTCTGTTCGTAAACATTGATGAGTAGATTAAGTTCCTGCGGATTTGACCAGTCCATCTGGCCTCTGAAGAATTTTTCCGTATACCCGATCGGGTTGCCCATAAAAATTATCGGCATCCGGCGTCCTGAACGTTTAACATAGTACAACGCCATCTCAAGGCTTTCAACGGGCCATTCAAGATTCCGAACCAGCAAAAAGTTGCTTTGGTTTTTTTCTGAATAAATCAGGCCATTGAGCATCAGACAGGCTGCTTCAGTTACATTTTGCGCAGTCACAAATTTCCCAGGACAGTGAACCGAAATATAATCGTTGTTCTCAGCCTCATTCATGAGCTGCTGATTCATTAGACTATTATCGAGGATGTGCGTGAAGCGAACCATTGAATATAGCACCCTTCCACGCTTTGCGTATGTTTCGAGAATATATTCACAAAGTTTTTTTGTACCTGCGTAGATCTCTTCAGTAAAATAACGACTTGATTTACCCGTCGAAGAGAACACACATTGTTTAACACCGGATTCCTCGCATGCCTTAACTATGTTTAATGTCCCGAGAACGTTCGTGGTTACTGTTTCAGAAATATGCGATTCGGCGTAACCCGGATCACGCTGGGCAGCGGTATGAAAAACAAAATCCGGTCGATATTGTAAGAAGGCTTGCCTTACTTTCTCACTCTCGCGTACATCACATTCGATATATGTAAATCTAGGATCTGTGAATTTTGTATCAAGCCTTTTTTTGTCAAGTATGATAATTCGTTTTACATCGAATTTAAGGATCTCACTAATTAGTGCCGTACCAACACATCCTAATCCGCCTGTAACAAGACATGTGCTGTCATCCATAAGGGCGCTAACCTTCTCATCAGGCAGGCTGAGTTTTCTCAAGCGTGTAGGGCCGAATGGATCTTCATCCAATCGGCCTTGAAGATCATACAGGCTGATCAGTTCCATAGTCAAGGACGTTAGTTTATCGTAGCAGTCCTTGCTATGAACTCTTGGAGAGATCTCCCATATTTTCTTATAGATATCCTCGATCATGTAAAATGCCCGTATAGCTTAAATGTCTATTTCGTTGATGGCGTATTGACCGCTAGCACAGGCAGCCCTTTTCTGGAATTGACTGGAAGTTCTTCTGAAAAGTAATTCCCGGTGTCTACTCATTCTATGGCAGCCTTATCATGGCTTCAAATGTTGCAAAAAAATTCTCCTGAGCTAATGATGGTAGTCATTCAACCCAGGTGATTTATATCACAGCAATCCAACAGCTTCAATAGGTTTTGGGGAAATGCAACCTATGCTGCCATCAGTGCCTAAAAATCCACTTCATCTTCACCGCAAAATAGTTTATTTAAACAGTTCCCACCGCAACTGTTAACAGAATATTTTTTTCTAAAGGTGGTTACCTTTTGCGGAATGCCTCTTTTAAATTTTGGATGATTATCCTGCAAATCCAAGATTACACCGCCAAAGCCCCGACGGGCGCGACGAGGAGACGGGCTTGCATGTTGATTGCGTGTTAGGCCGCTCAGAAAATTAGCTCTTTGTCGACCCGACTTAAAGAATTAATTTAAGTCCAATCGAAATTGTAAAAAGTCTTTTCTAAGTATGCGCCCCATCTACACTTTCATTCTTGTTTCAATATTGTTATTATCGTTTTCCCCGCCGGAAACCGCATGGATCCGAATCAATCTGCTTGGGTATAAACCAATGGGTGTGAAGGTAGCGGTTTGGTGCGCCAAGACTTCTGAAACATTATCCACCTTTGAACTAGTTGACGCTTCAACGCAGAAAGTTGTCTTCACCCATACGGTTGGTAAACCATTCGGAGCATACGGCCCTTTTATTCAAACCTACCGCCTTGATTTTTCTTCGTATAAGAAGGCGGGACGGTATTTTTTAAGATCAGGCAATGCTACTTCAGTTCCGTTTTCGATAAGTGATGATGTGTATAAGGGGACAGCAGACTTCAGCCTGTTTTATATGCGACAGCAAAGGAGCAAGTACAATCCATTCCTGAAAGATTCGTGTCATACTCATGACGGCTATACAATGGATGGACCTATGCCAGACAGCACCCACCTGGATGTGAGCGGAGGTTGGCATGACGCAACAGATTATCTGCAGTACTCGATGACATCCGCCAATGCAACATATCATTTGTTGGCTGCCTATCGCGATTTCCCTGAAGTATTTTCGGATAAACACCTCGCCAACGGACTGGCCGGACCAAATGGTGTAGGTGATGTTTTTGATGAGGCAAAATGGGGGCTTGACTGGCTGCTTAAGATGCATCCGAAACCAGATTGGATGTTTAACCAACTAGCTGATGACAGAGATCACAAAGGCTTCAGGCTGCCAACTAAAGATACAGCCAGCTATGGCAATGGACTTGAACGACCAATCTATTTCCTAACCGGTGAAGTACAAGGCCTTGGAAAATATAAGAACCGGACCAAAGGTACATCGTCGACCGCCGGGAAGTTTTCAAGCGCTTTTGCACTGGGTGCGCTGATGTACAAAAACAAGGATGCAACTTTTGCCGCATTGCTTGAGAACAAAGCTTTGTCCGCATACTCTTATGGCTTGAAGAAACCGGGGAATACGCAAACTGCGTGTTACGTATCCCCTTATTTCTATGAAGAAGATAATTGGGTGGATGACATGGAACTCGCCGCCGCGCAGCTTTATCAACTCACCAAGGACAAACAATTAATTGAGGCGTCACTTAATTATGCCGTCCAGGAGAAACAAACACCATGGTTGGGAAAGGACACGGCCGGGCATTATCAATGGTATCCATTCATCAATGTTGGCCATTATGAATTAGCAAAGAACGCAGAAGGAAATATCAAAAAACAAGCAATACAGTTTTACCGCGATGGAATAAAAATGGTTTGGGAAAGAAGTAAGCAGAATGCTTTCTACCGCGGAGTCCCATTCATTTGGTGCAGCAATAACCTTCAAGCTGCATTCGCGGTACAATGTTATTGGTACAGGCAGCTCACAGGGGATGCAACTTATACTGAGCTGGAGCAAGCAACTTTTGATTGGCTTCTGGGCTGCAACCCGTGGGGTACTAGCATGATTATCGGAATGCCGGCCAATGGAGACTACCCTGATGATCCCCATTCTTCTCTTAATTTTCTACACGGATTTCAAACCCTTGGTGCATTGGTTGACGGCCCTGTATATGGTACGATCTACCGCCAACAAAGAGGAGTTAGCGTAGTTCGTGGTGACGAATATGCACCATTTCAAAGCAGCTATGTTGTCTATCATGATGATTACGGAGATTATGTAACAAATGAGCCCACTATGGATGGAACAGCTAACCTGATCTATCTCCTGGCAGCGATGGAAAGCAACGGGCAAGTAAAAAAAAAGCCCTGACCTATGATCACGGCGCGATAGTAAGGGGAGACCTCTCAAAAAAGAAAGTTGCTCTGGTATTTACAGGCGATACTTTCGCGGATGGAGGCGAAACAATTGCCAACACCTTGAAGGCAAAACGTGTAAATGCATCCTTTTTCTTAACAGGAAACTTCTACCGAAACCCGGACTTCGAACGTGTGATAAGGAGACTAAAATCAGACGATCATTATCTTGGCGCCCATTCGGACAAGCACTTACTTTACTGTAGCTGGACAAATCGCGACAGTCTTCTTGTTTCAAAAGAAGAATTCAGCAACGACCTGCTTGCCAACTATGCTGCGATGGAGAGGTTTGGAATCAAGAGGAAGGATGCACGTTATTTTATTCCCCCATATGAATGGTATAATGATTCGATCTCGAAATGGACATCTCAGCTGGGTATTCAATTGATAAACTTTTCACCGGGGACCAGGAGCACTGCAGACTACACGACACCGGATCTCAAGAACTATCGAAGCAGCGAGGAGATAATGCAATCGATAAAAGCAAAAGCTGACGATCTTAATGGATTTATTCTTCTCTTACACATCGGCACCGATCCGAGCAGGACCGATAAGTTTTATAGGCGGCTCGATGAACTCATTGAATTTCTTAGATCAAGAAAATATGAAATGGTAAGAGTTGATGAGCTGTTGGATTGAATTAAATATTGATTAGTATTGGGCTCTGATGGCCAGCTCAAACTCTGCTTCTAAAATAGGTTTATGGACAAGCACTGCTTTAGTGGTGGGCAACATGATTGGCTCGGGAATCTTTTTGCTTCCCGCCACGCTTGCCACTTATGGTGCAATAAGTTTCATCGGATGGATTTGTTCGTCATTAGGTGCTGTGGCCCTGGCGTTGTTGTTTAGCCGTCTCAGCAAAATGTTTCCTCATTGCTCGGGCGGACCTTATGCCTATACGCGCGAGGGTTTAGGCGACTTTGCTGCATACTTCGTTGCATGGGGATATTGGTTGTCTATCTGGTCTACCAATGCGGCGATTGCCGTTACGTTTGTTAGCTACCTAACGGTTTTTATTCCAGCGCTTTCTGAAAATTCATTTTTGTCCGTGGGTGCCGGCTTATCTACTATATGGCTTCTTACCTGGATAAATACACGTGGCATTAAACCTGCGGGTAGGATACAAGTTATTACAACGCTATTGAAACTTACGCCGCTGGTGATGGTGGCAATTGTAGGAGTCTTTTACATTGATACAGCCAATTTTGTTCCGTTCAATTCCAGTGGCGAGTCAAGCTTCTCGGCAATTACTACAACTGCTACGCTGACATTATTCGCATTCCTCGGATTGGAAAGCGCAACTATTCCTTCGGAAAATATCAAGAATCCCGAGAAGACAATACCTCGTGCGACAATTATCGGCACGACATTGACGATCGTTGTTTATATTCTCGGATCTGCTGCCGTAATGGGGATGCTGGGACCTCAGAAACTTCAGGGATCGAATGCGCCTTTTGCAGATGCTGCAGCGTTAATCTGGGGCGAGCAAGCCAGGACTTGGGTAGCATTAGGTGCGCTAGTTTCAACGTTCGGCGCTCTGAATGGCTGGATACTTATTCAGGGTCAGATACCTCTTGCGGCTGCACGCGATAGACTGTTCCCGCATTTTTTCGGCCGTAAGAACAACAAGGGCATCCCGGCAACCGGAGTTGTTATTTCAAGTATACTTATTTCCGGCTTAATGCTGATGAACTTCACGAAAGGGCTTACGGATACATTCCGATTCATGATCCTGTTGAGTACCGTTGCTGTCCTGGTTCCGTATCTTTTTTCGGCGGCGTCCTATGGGTTAATCGTATTACAGAATAGGCCACCGAAAACAACGTCGATAACAAAAATCCTTCTGGCCGCAGTTGCATTCATTTATTCTATGTGGGCCGTGATGGGTTCTGGTCAGGAATCAGTCTATTGGGGTTTCATAGGATTAATGGCTGGTCTTCCGTTTTATGTTTGGATGAAAAAGATATCCTCCGACAATCACGAATAAACATTATGAAAGTAACTTGTCATTCCGAGTATGGAAAAATAAGAACGATATTCATAAAGAATGCGGAAGCTGCATTCATCGATGATAAGACGCTCGGTAATGAATGGAAGCACCTAAATTTTCTGGGCAAACCCGATTTTGAAAGAGCAAAAAAAGAGTATGAAACTTTCGAAGGACTACTGAGAACGCACGGTCCTGAGATCTTACACCTTCCGTTTGATAGCTCTGTGAATATCGATTCTATTTATTGCCGTGATGCGGCCGTGTCAACGGATGCCGGAATGGTTATATGCAACATGGGTAAACCGGCAAGACAGAACGAGCCGGAAGCGGAAAGACGTGCGTTCGAACAAACTGGCTTAAAGGTCTTGGGCGTGATCACTGCTCCGGGTACGCTGGAAGGTGGTGATACAACCTGGATCGACGAGACGACGTTGGCTGTCGGACACTCCTATAGGACCAATGAAGAAGGAATCCGTCAACTGACTGCGCTGCTGATGCCTTTACGGTTTGATGTTATCACGGTTCCGCTACCACACTACAAAGGTCCTTCGGACGTATTTCATCTGATGTCTATCCTCAGTCCGGTAGATCGCGATCTTGCCGTAGTCTATTCACCGTTGATGCCGGTCCAATTCAGAAATAATCTCACTAAGAGGGGGTTCTCGTTCGTAGAGGTTCCAGATGATGAATTCGAAAGCATGGGTTGTAACGTTTTGGCTATTGCACGTAGACAGTGTCTAATGGTCAAAGGAAACCCTAAGACAAGATCGCGGCTTGAACAAGCGGGTTGCAAAGTGTTTGAGTATGAAGGTGCGGAGATCAGCGTAAAGGGCGGAGGTGGACCAACGTGCCTTACTCGACCAATACTTCGGGAGATCTAATGCCATCAGTCGTTAGTATTGAGTACTGAGTCTTGAGTATCCTGGTTGACAGTATTTAATTATCCGATTGCTTATGTGAGAAGTAGTTGAGATAGATCAATAATAAATACTAAATACTACTTACTCTTGATCAAGCCAACGGTTCAAATTTTCTTTCACAAACGTATCGTCGTGCAGGTGTGGATAGGCTCTGTGCACACGGTCGATCTCTTCGGCCTGACCGGGCGAAAGATGTTCCTTCTCTTCAAGACATAGATTTGTTTTGAGCAAACCCTGCCGTCGCATTACTTCATTGATCCCTGTTATGCATCCGTGATATTGGTTTGCCGGGTCAAACACTGCCGCGTTGGCGTCGGTGATCTCGATACCACGGGCAAGCATAATACCCATCGATTTTGGATCGATATCCTTTAACTGTTCCAGGAGTTCAACCGCTTTTTTTGTCCAGAATGCCCAATGACCTAATAAGCCTCCGACGAATTTTTTAACCACAACTTTGCCATTGTGCTCAAAGCGATACGGCGTGAGCAGGTCAGCGACAATATTGTCATCGTTGCCAGTGTAAAGGGCAATATCATCGACTCTATCGGATTGACAAACAGCCCGAACAACATCGAGTGTTTGATAGCGGTTAAAGGCAGCTACCTTTATTGCGTGAACATTTTGATTTGCAGCAAACTTCTTCCAGAATTCAAAACTCAGAATCCTGCCGCCAACCGCAGGCTGAAGATAAAATCCGAACACAGGAATAATTTCTGAAACGCGAGAGACCCTCTCAATCAATTGTTCTTCCGTATAATCCGGAAGCCCGCCGTTACTTAGCAGTCCTATGTCATAGTTCAACGACCTTGCTACCTGAGCTTCTCGAACTGCCTGATCGGTAGGTCCTGTAATACCGGCAACTTTAATGAATGGCCTTTTCATTTTTGATGCCTTCACTTCTTCGGATGCTATACGCAAAACCTGCTCATACAAATTATACTTTGGTAACCTGATTTCGAATTGTGTAGTATGGACGCCCACGGCAATTCCGCCTGCACCTGAATCTATATAGTATCTGGTAAGTACTCTCTGGTGTTTTTCATCCAGCTTGCGGTTTGTGTCGAGCGCTAGGGGATGGGCTGGTATTACAGTTCCTTTGAGCAGGAGGTCTCTAATATCTTCTGGAAGTTGATTCATCGTCTTGATTCTTAAAATTTTCCTGTGCGCTCCTGGAAGTGAGTTGGCTTGTCGAGGAGAGATCCGCCGAGGTCCAGCCAATCAGCAGTCAACTTTATCATTTCATGCACCGATACTTTCGCGAAGGGGAATAACCTTTCCATCTTTGAAGCATTGCTCAACAGTGCGGTTGGCTGTTCGGAATTCTCGAAAGTCGGATTTACGCCAAACAGTTTACCGAACTCATGTGCAATCCACTTCACGGAAAGCATGCTTGTGCCGGTCACATTCAGAATTGCCGGCGGCGATGAACACAGTTTCAGGCACCTGATTGCAATTTGATTTGCATCACCCTGCCAAATGATATTCACGTGACCCATGGAAAGGTCGATAGGTTTCTTGCCTCTAACTGCCTTCGCGATTTCAAGCAGGACACCATAACGAAGGTCGATTGCATAATTTAGTCTGTAAATCAGGACAGGTGTACCATTGGTCTTTGAGAAGTATTCAAACATTCTTTCACGCCCCAGGCATGACTGGGCATATTCGCCCACTGGAGCTACCGGTTGGTATTCCGAGGGTCCATTGCTACCTGTTGATGTGAGAGGATAAACGTTTCCCGTTGAAAAGGCTACAATCCTCGAGCGCCGGAATTTCTGAGCTACACGTCCGGGCAAGTAGGCATTCATGGCCCATGTAGTGGATTCGTTTCCAGTGGTGCCAAATTTTGTCCCGGCCATATAGATCACGTTTTCGACTTCGGGCAATTGCTGGAGTGCACCGTCATCGAGGAGGTCCATTGAAATGGTTTGAATCCCCTGGTCATTCAATTCCGATTCAGCTGTTTTATTATTGAAGCGCGATACGGCTATGACTTTGTGCTTCGCATTTGCTGCATCGAGCGCAAGCTTCGTGAGCTTGGCAAGACTTGGCCCCATTTTTCCGCCAGCTCCAAGGATAAGAATGTCACCGCTGATTGCGCGTACATCGTCTATGAATTCATCATTGAGCGTGTACAGTTTGTTGTCGATATCCTCAAGGGTCATAAAATGATCTATAAAAGGATCCAAAATTTGCAAATGAGAAATTTATCGGATCGCTTTTTTTTCCGTGTAAGGTAGTTAATTGTGAGGTGACGTCGGCTTTAAAATCCTTACTTTTAAGTGAACAAACAGGAAACGATCATGGGCACGAAAGGGTCTAAGAAGACGGCAAAGGAAAGTCACGTGGAGCTAACCGGCTCGGTCGTAGTTAAGGCTTTTGCTGAGGGTTCAAAAAGCGAGCACGATGCAGTTTGTCTGCAAACAATAGAAGGGACTTTTGTTTTAAGGCGGGTGGGAGGTAACCCATTCAACGACGAAGTCCTGCGCGACCTAGTGGGGAAAAGGATTACCTCTCATGGAAGAGTTAAGGGGTCTTACTTCATGATGGATGACTTTAAAGAAAACTGAAGGTAAGTGGTAGAACTTGCCTAAGAATTACCACTAACTTTATTCAATCCTTTTGATGATTCAAGCTTTCCTTCCGGTGAATAGCGGACTTCAATTTTGTCGCCTTTGTTTCCTTTTCGAAAAGTATAGGAAATCGGTTTGGCCGTTGCCTTTCCTCCTTCATTGGTGACATTGAAATGAACAATCCAGAATCCGTCTTCGGGGATTTTGCCGAAGTCATTTTCGAATGCAATGCGAACAGCTACCGGTACTTCTTCCTCTTTTATCCTCTCAGCTTTTTTGACCGGCTGCGAGATAAGGAAACTACTTACGGAACAAATAATTAGCAAGGTCAATACAAATCCTTTCATAGCATTATTTATTATGGTTTGGAGATCATCATTACAACTGAGTTAATAAACGACTCGTGTTGATTTCGAGTTTGACAAATAGTGTCCCGCAATCCTCCGTATTTTTTCAATCGTGATATCACTAGTATGCTCACGCAACAGAAAAGAGATGACAATTTTGTAGTAATTTTCATATTGAAAGAACGATGAAGATTGTTGCTGTATGCACCGACATTGATGGGACGCTTCTGGACAGCCGGAGGGAATTATCCGTCCGTACAATCCGCGCAATTGAACGCATTAACCGTGCGGGTATACCTGTAATACTTGCGTCATCGCGTATGCCGGCTGCAATGCGTCACCTGCAGGATCAATTAGGAATACTCGGACAACCTATGATTTGCTTCAATGGGGGCTACGTGATCATAGACCAGGGTGATTTGTCGCCTACCACTGTTCTCGATTCTGTAACTATTCCCCGGTCGATTTGTATGAACATTGGAAGGCTCGTGAAGGGGACTTGCATACACATGAGTCTATATACGGAAGACCAGTGGTTTGCCCCGATGGTAGACCAATGGACTCAACGAGAAGAAACCGTTACTAAGGTCAACGCCACCATTATACCATTCGACTTGGTTATGAGTCGTTGGGAAACGGCTGGTCTGGGCGCGCACAAAGTGATGTGTATGGGCGACGAGCAACAGATAGCCAAACTTTATTCAGACCTTCACCAGTTGTTCGATAAACTGCATGTCTATAAGTCGAGACCTACATACCTGGAGATTGCTCCAAAGACTGTGTCCAAGGCGACAGCGCTGAAGCTGATTATGAAAGAAAGATTTGGTACGGATCTCTCAGGTGTAATGGCGTTTGGTGATAACTATAATGATATCGAGATGATCCGGAACAGCGGTCTGGGTATTGCCGTCGAAAACGCCATTCAGGAAGTTAAGGACGTCGCAAATGAAATTACCTTGAATAGCAAGGAGGATGGAGTCGCTGTTGCTATCGAGAAATACTTTCCTTAGCGTCATCACCACGGACACCTAAAGACTTCATTCTGTCGATTATGTTTTTTTGTGCGTGGCCAAATGCAGGGTCATCACGATCGCAAACGAGGCACAACGATCATTACGTAAAAACGTTAAGAATGCGTGGTGCGCTTCGTGGTTCTTTGTGGGCATTGTGACCTGCATTCTGAATTCACATTGGATTTTATTTCTTCGGCAGAACTTTGTCGTTCCCCGGAAGCATCTGAGGTTGTTTGAAATCCTCTTTGCTGACGGCGCTTTCCTTGCCAAGATAAGTCCAGTTAATTGACGCTGAATATTTATTGAATACTACGTTAAGATCATCTATTGTGGTTTTTTCTACTTCCTCCATAAACGTCTCAGCTTTACGCCAATCTCCTGCTACTTCAGACATGCCAAGAGACATTGTCTGTGAGTCGTTGGTTTCCAATTTGAGAAAGTGATTTGTCAGGTAGGATTCTTTCATGTCTTTCAACTCCTTTTCTTTAAATCCCTGGTTCTTTACTTTGTTGATCTCTTCGATCATTACCTGA
>Ga0111538_10007067_pt1 | contig 15167 bp, 15 predicted proteins | sample SoiMethybrSBSTD1_FD_79669 | JGI IMG/M metagenome (GOLD analysis project Ga0111538, IMG submission 79669) | Bulk soil microbial communities from a Populus tree surrounding site in Tennessee, USA - Soil MetaG P. TD hybrid SBSTD1 (version 2)... | ecosystem: Environmental > Terrestrial > Soil >...
GTTGTGGGGGTCGGCGGTGATGACGGAGAGCACGTTGTTCGCGGCGTCGAACACCACCGGCACCACATTGAGCCGCTCGGCGAGCTTGCGCGGCACCTTGTCGAGCGTCGCGCGGTCGATGTCGGCCTTGGAGAGCTTCTCAGTCGAAACGAAGCGCACCTGATAGATCGAGGCCAAGAGCTTGAGCAGGTCTTGCTCGGTCAGCGCGCCGGTCTCGACCAGCGCGTCCTCGATGCGGCACGAAGTCCGCCGCTGGTGCGATTGCGCCGTGTCGAACTGGTCCTTGGTGATGCGGCCTTCCGCAAACAGCCGATCGGCGAGGCCACGCTGCGGCGCTCGTGGATTCGCCGGCGGAGCGTCTCGCTGTCCCGGCGCACGGTCGCCCATATTACGTAGACATATAGCGCGCTCGGCGACCCCTTGTCAGCGCAGACTCAAGGTATGTCGTTCAACCACCGCAGCGGCCGGATATAGAGCCGCCGCATGCGATCGACGGGGGTTTCGTGGGCCAGCCATTCGGGGGTGCGCATGATGACGTGCACCCCGGCCTGGTCGAGAATGTCGAAGACCCGCCGCGTGTTGTCCACGACGCCGTCTTGCTCGCCCGTGAGGAGGTAGACGCGCTTGATGCGCGCGTTTTGCTTGACCAGCTCGTCCTGCCCCTCGCCTCCCCAATAGCCGTCGTTGGCCGCGAGGATGAGCCAGCGGTTATAGACCTCGGGCTCGCGGACGCCGATGTTCATCGCCACGTACGCCCCCTCGCTGAAGCCGATGAGCGTGTTGCCGCGCAGCTGAACGCGGCGCCCGAACTTCTCGCGCAGCGCGGCGAGCGCGCCGTCGACGACGTTCTTGGCGGCGATCCAGTTGTTGGCCCAAGCGCGCGAACCGCCGCCGCGATCCTCGGGGCCGCTCGGGCAGAGGATCCAGCCGAAGTCGCGGGCCACAGGGGCCCACTTGGCGCAATCGGCCTCGGGATTGCCGCCGCGACCGTGCAAGTAAACGAGCACCGGCTTGAGCCCGTGCCCCCCCGCCGGCCGGACGTAAAATGCGGGCCCACGCGGCAGGTCGAGCCGCTCGGGGCGATTGGGGTCGCGGGGCTCCGGCTTCGAGGCGCTTTTGCTCGATTCGGCCTTGGGATCGGCCTTCCCTGAATCGGGCCGACTCGATCGCGCTTTGCTCGCGTCGCTCTTCGAGTCGACTTTGCCAGCGCCGCTCTTGCTCGATTCCGCCTTCGTTTCGGGCTTTTTTGGCTCGGCCTTGGCTGCGTCGCCTTTCGGTTCGGCCTTCGTCGCCTCCCCGTTGGGCTCTTGGGGAGCGGCCTCGATCGCCTCCGCTCTCTGGGGCGGCACGGTGTCCGATTCGGCCGCTGCGACCGCTCCGGGCAGTGAAAACAACGCCGCGCACAGGGGCAGCACCGAAAAAACCGGGTACTTCATGGGAAAAGCCGCCCTAAGCTACCTAAAAGTGGCAGCGGAGTGAAGTCCGTCGCGGCGATCCCTTGACAGAAAAGAGGGGTCGGGCTACCCCTCCACGCCCCTCGGGTGTTGGCGGTCTCGGCCGCCCGGCGTCCTCGGAGTTCGACGGCCCCCCCGGTCGTCTTACCAGGCGAACCGAGGACGGCGAGCACCCAGTAAGAATCCCTGAAACGTCGATCTTCTAAAGGAAGCGCATGTACGCGGTCATCAAAACGGGCGGCAAGCAGTACCGGGTCACGGAAGGCCAGAAGCTGCGTGTCGAGAAGCTCCCGGGCAATCCAGGCGACGCCCTGAAGTTCGAAGAGGTCCTGATGGTCGGTGGGGACGCGCCGAAGTTCGGCCAGCCCCTCGTCAGCGGCGCCAGCGTGAGCGCCGAGATCACCGGGCAAGACCGCGCCAAGAAGATCATCGTCTTCAAGCTCCGCCGGCGGAAGAACTACCGCCGCAAGCAGGGGCACCGCCAGCCGTACACCGAGCTCAAGATCACCGGCATCAAGGTTTAAGCGAGCGACTCATGGCCCACAAAAAAGGTGCAGGTTCTACGCGCAACGGCCGAGGCTCCAATGCCCAGCGCCGCGGCGTGAAGGTTTACGCAGGGACCCCAGTGCGCGCGGGCAACATCCTCGTGCGCCAGGTTGGCTCGTCGCTCCACGCCGGCAAGAACGTAGGCACGGGCAAAGACTTCACCCTCTTTGCGCTCATCGACGGCGTCGTCTCCTACGAGTGGAAGACGAACAAGAAGCGGCAAGTCTCGGTTTATCCGGCCACCGCGACCGCCTGAAGCGCACGGCTCGTCCTGTGCGCTTACTGAAGTAAGCGCGGGCGCGGCTGTGCATCGCGCTGCTCGACGCTTATCGAACTAGCGCGCGCGTTCGTCAGCACGCGCATCCGTCCTGGTCGGCGCACCGGTAAACGTGCGGCATTTTTTTGAACGGGGGCTCAAGCTCGCTTGAAGGGCCGCCGTAGTCGGGCGGGTCCGGCTGGTTGTCGGCCGGCAGACACGGCCCCCCTCAGATGGTTCGTCGCAAGCTGTTGCTTGGATGTGTTGCCGTCGCACTCTTCTGCTGGACCGACTTCTCTCGGGCCGGCGATGAAGTCATTGCCGTCATCGTCCACAGGTCAAACCCAACGGGGACGATGCGGCGCGAAGACCTGCGCCCGATCTTCCTGACGACCAAGACGGTTTGGTCGAACGGCTCGACTATCGAGCCGTTCAATCTCCCCGAGTCGTCGTCAGTCAGAACCGCGTTCGACAACGTGGTCCTGGGGATGAACCCCGACGAAGTGGCGCGTTACTGGATTGACCGTCGGATCCGCGGCGACGTTCGGCCGCCAAGAAAGATCCAGAGCACGGGAACCGTCGTTGCGCTCGTGGCCAAAGGCGAAGCCGCCATTGGCTATGTGCCGCTCTCCGACGTGAACGCCAGCGTCAAGGTCGTCGCCCGCATCGAGGGGGGACAGGTGAAGGCACCATGATTAGTCGTTCTTGCTACACCTTGGGTCGCGGTTGGGCGGCGAGCGTCGCGCTCCTCGCGCTGACCGTCGCGGCCCCGGTGCTAGCTCAGACCGCACCGCAAGAGAACGCGCCTCCTGCCACCAAACCCGCGCAGACCGACGCCCCGAAGGGAACCAACGGCGACGCGAGCAAAGAGGACTTGCAGAAACAGGTCGCCGAGCAGGAAAAGAAAACGACGGACATCGAAGCGCGCCTACAGGCTGCCGAAGAATCCCTGATCCAGGCCGAAGCCCGCCAAGAGGAAAGCAAGATTCGGCTCTACGGCTTCTCCGAGTTCGGCTTTCGCAAGACCTGGATCAACGACAAATCCTTCTTCAAGAACATCCAAGACGATTCGGCCACCTTCTTGCTCGGCTCGACGAACCTCTACCTCGAGGCCCAGCCGCATCCCAAATTCCGGTCGCTGAACGAAGTCCGCTTTACGCTCTATCCGAACGGGGTACCCGGGCCCGATCTCAAGCAATCGCAGTCGGCCACCGTCTTCGACGTCACCAGCGCGACCGGCCGCAACAAGGTCTCGTGGAGCGGCATCGTGCTCGAGCGCGCCATCCTCGAGTGGAAGCAATCCGACGCGCTCAAAGTGATGGCCGGCTATTTCCTCACGCCGTACGGCATCTGGAACGTCGACCACGGCTCGCCGACCCTGATCTCGTCGGGGCTGCCCGGGTTCTACGCGGCGGAATATTTCCCCACGCGTTTGACCGGCCTCCAGTTGCTCGGCGCCGTCACGACGGGAGATTGGGAGCTCGGATACCGCGCTTACCTCACCAACGGGCGAAGCCGCGTGGTCTTCGACAACCAGAACAACAAGCTCTTCGGCGGGCGCCTGTACGCGACGTGGCGTCCCACCTGGGGCACGCTGACGGTCGGCGGATCGGGCTTCAGCGGGACGTACGTAGAGAAAGACTACGCCATCAAGTTCGAAGAGGCCGACCCCTACTCGACCTTCCACGTCGAGGCCACGAAGAAGATAGAGTATTCGGAGTGGGGAGCTGCCGCCGATCTCGCGCTCGACGCGGGCTCCTTGCGCATCCGCTCGGAGTTCGTTGCCAACCGCACCGACTTCAGCAATCCCCCCGCCGTTTGCCCTATCCCCACCGATACCAAGTGCACCCTTCGGCAGCCAACGTCGATTCCGGGGACGTTCTACCCCGACCGGACGCGTTGGGACCTCTACGGGCTCGTCGCCTACCGGCTGCCCTTCCTCGGTCTCGAGCCGTACGTCTACGCCGAGTACGATAGGCGACCGGACTTCACGTCGAGCGCATCCGCGATCCTCTCCGGGGGGCTCAACGTCTATCTAACCGCGTCGGCGCGCATCAAGCTTCAGTACTTCCGCGTGCTCTTGCTCGACACGCCGAAAGACACGACGGTCAACAACTTCGACCTGATCGACGCGCGATTCGTCATCGCCTATTGATGATGCGAGGATGGTCATGAGCTTCCGGTCATTGCCTTGTTGCGCTCTCCTCGTCGCCGCGGCGTTCGCCGGCGGGTGCAGCGACGACGGCAAGCCGTGCGATCCCAACCAAATCTACCACGACAACCTGTGCTCTCCGAAGCCCCCCCCCGAGGCGGGACCACCCGAGATGCCTGACGGCGAGGTCCCGGATGCGGAGGTCGTCGACGGCGAGATCACGGACACGACGAACGAGACGGCGCCGCCGGTCGGCATGTTCGGCAAGGTATGCATGATGTCCGGAGACTCCCCGGAGTGCGCCGAGCCCGCGCCTTATTGCGCCATCCAGCCCGGCGGGACGATGGGCTACTGCACCGCGATCAACTGCAAGACCAATCCCACCGTCTGTCCGGCGAATTGGATGTGCTTCGACGTCGGCGTGCTGAACTTCTGCCTCAAACCGACGACGGCGCCCTAGCGAAAGGCCCGCTCAGCGCACTGCGCTCTGGCTATCGCTGCGAATCCGTTTCACGAGAAGCATCGTCCAGTCGTCGTCGTGACGGCCGGAGAAGTCTTCCACGCTCGCGAAGACGGTGTCCGGCACCTTGGAGAGCGTCTCTTCCTGCATGATGGCGCGCTCGAGCGAGCGCGCGAGGCGGTCGACGTCGAAGAGCTCGCCGGTGTCGTTGCGGGCCTCGGAGAGGCCGTCCGAATAGAGACAGAGCACGTCACCCGGGTCGAGCTCGATCACACTTTCGGGGATGTGCCCCAAGGCGGGCAAAATGCCGAGCCACGGTCCCGGTGTGCGCACGACGTCGCACTTTCCCGTGCGAGCGCGATAGACGAGCGGCCAAACGTGCCCCCCCACGCATACGAACTTGCCGTGACCGGCGTATTTGAGAAGCTGCACGGTCACGTACTTATCGTCGTGGAGGCGCTGAGCAATGTTTTCACAGAGCAGGCGATTGACGTCGGCCAAGACGATGTCGGACGACAGCGAGCTATCCATCAAGAAGTGCGACGCGAAGGCGACCTGGGTCATCAGCATGACGAGCCCGGCGCCGACGCCGTGCCCGGAGACGTCGCCCACCGTGATCCATAGGTCTTCCGCGCGCGAGAGCACGTCGTAGAAGTCGCCGCCCACCTCGTCGGCGGGGACCATCTTGCCGGCGAACTCGAAGTCCGGGTGCGACGGCTGGGGGGGCAGCATGGCCCGCTGAATGGTGGCGGCGATTTCGAGCTCGCGCGCCATGCGCGCCTGATTGCCGAGCGACGCGCGGGCCCGTTCCAGCTCGCCCACCATGTCGTTGAACGACCCACTCAACTGGCCGAGCTCGTCGTGCGAGGAGACGCGCACGCGAACGCCGAGGTCACCTTGCCCGATGCGTCGCGAGGCGTCGCGCAGGAGGTCGACGCGACGAGTCACGCCCCGCGCAATGAACCAGGCGAAGAGCAGGCTCGACAACACGACACCGCTTGCCAAAGAGACGCTCAGGGTGAGCGCGCGCTGCACGGCGGCGATCTTGGCGAGCACAGTCGACCGGATCTGCCCGTCGAGCAAGTCTTCGACCCTGCGCAAGAGCTCGAGCTTTTTTTGACCCGTCGCGAAGTACTCCTCGGCGTCGACGGACAACTCGTCGGTCGTCTCTAGCGCGAGCTTGCGCAGACGCTCCGATTCGCGGAACGCGCCTTCGCCCTGCAGCTCGTCGTACATCTGTCGGTGCTCGACGGCAGCGAGCGTGCGAAACACGCTGCCGTAGGTCTCCTGCTCGGAGACGAGCGTGACGAGACGCCGGTAGCTGCCGGGGGGAAATTCGCCCATCGCGAAGACGTGCGCGAGGAGCGCGTGCTCTTCGCTCGCGCGCTCGTCCAAATCGAGCAGCGCCACGAGCGACGTGATGAGGCGGAGGAATTGCCCATCATCGCTGAGATCGGTCAGAGCCGCGGTCGCTTTGACGAGGGCCCGCGTGACCACGCCGTACTGGTCGAGGATCTCGGCGAGGCTCGCCTGCCCCCCTTGTACTTTTTGGCGAAAGTCGGGAAGGCTCTGCAAAGGGACCGTGGTCTCTTCCAGAGCTGCCGCGAGACGGCGCGGCAGCCGAGAGCTCGCGTGGGCGCGGAGGAACGTTTTCAATGCCGCCAGGTCGGCGTCGGTTTTCTCGAAACGAGTCGCTGCGCGCTCTTTGGCCGGTTGCTCGGCGCTGTTGCCCTCCTTGCGTTGCGCAGCTGACACGAGGGCGACGTCGGCGCGTTCGAGCTCGAGCGCATGCAATACGCGCGTGATGTCGGCCGACAGCTCGGCTAAACTCTCTACCGAGCCGAGCGACTCCGCGCGCCGCGCCTCTTCGCGCGCCGACCCAACAATCTGCATCGCGAGCACGATCGCACCTAGAACGGGAATACCCGCTGCGAGCCCCAGCTTCTGGCGTATCGATAGACTCAGCCCCACTTAGTTCTCGCTTCGAACGGAAACGTCGTCACCGCGTCTCTCAATCTTGCCCACCTTGGAGTGCGCTTGCCCACAGCCGGGGATTCGACGTCTTACTGAAGCACCGCGCCCTTCATCAAGTTTGAACGCCTAATGCCGTAACGACACTATGCACAAGAGACTCACTGCGAGGCAACGTGGAATCGAAAACCAATCGACCCGGACCGCACCACCCGCTCGTTTTCATGCGCTTCCGCCCGGCATGGGCCTACATCGACGGCATACGAGAGTTCGGACGTTTCTTCTGTGAAACGACCTTCGGAACTCCCGAAGTCGCGGAGCGCGCCCGCGTGATCATCCAGGAGACCCTGGAGAACGCGGTCAAATACTCCTCGGACACCGCCGAGAGCGAGCTCGAGCTGCTCATCAAGAGCGACGGCAACACCATCGAGTTCCAGGTGTCGAGCCTTCCCGACGCGGCCCACGCCCAGGCGTTGATGGCCGAGCTCTCGGGCATCCATTCCCAGGACCCGGAGAAGGCCTATCTCGCCGCGTTCCAGCGCGCGTCCGACGAGCCGTGGGCTTCGGCGCGCCTCGGCATCGCGCGGATGCGCTACGAGGGTGGAGTCGAACTGTCAGTCAAAGAAGAGGAGAGCGGCCGCATCCGCGTCACCGCAACGGGCAAACTATGAGCATAACGAATCTCACCGCACCGAAGCTCGATGGCATCAACGTCGATATCGTGGGGTCCGATACCGTCAAGCTGAAGGGCACCATCACCAAGAAAGAGCCGGCGCAGGATCTGGATGCGTTCTTCAAATCCGTCCATCGCGACGCCGTCTCCACCAGGTCCGACCAAATCAGCGTCGACGTTTCCGAGCTCACGTTCGTGAACTCGTCGGCCATCCGGCTCTTCGTCGACTGGGCCACCTGGGTCAAAAACGAATCCACGCATCGCTACAAGCTCCGCTTCCTCACCAGCCGCCACATCACGTGGCAAAAGACCAGCTTTACGGCGCTGAAGTCGCTGATGGAGGGGATCCTGAGCTTCGAGACCGTCGACTGACACGCGCGAACGCGCAAGGGAACTTCTAGTTTGAGACCTTCCGACGCGCCCCCGAAGCCGAGGCATGCGGGACAACTGCGTTCGCAGCCGCGGCCGGCGGATTCGCGGCTGCAGCGGTCGCCGTCGGACCCTCGGATGCCGAACCCCGTCTCCGAGACGCGTTCGCAGAAACCCGCCTCCGATCCGCGCCAGAGGGTTGCCGACGGGCGGTACGGTGGTCCTGCTGACCTGCGTGCCGCGACCACGCGCGGACCTTCGACCCCGACGATCGTCCGCGGCGAGCCCCCGAGCGAGCCGACGCTCGTTTCGATCGTGACCGCCCAGGATGCCCTCGAATACACGCATGCCTTCGTGGCGGCCTATTGCAAGCACCGCTTTCGCGCCACCGTGGCCGAAGGGCTCACCGTCGCGGCTCACGAGCTTCTCGAAAACGCGATCAACTACGGTTCCGTGTCGAACCAGGTCCTCTTCGAAATCATCGAACGCACGGGCGCTGCGGCGGTGCGCGTCACCAACGAGACGATCCCTGCTCGGTTGGAGATGCTGCGCCAACACATCGAAAAGCTCGCTGCCAATCCCGAAGCGGTCATGGTCGAAGAAATGAAGCGATCCATGGGATCGAGTCGTATTCGCCCGATGCTAGGGCTCGCGCGCGTCGTACAAGAGGCTGGCCTCGGACTCGAGCTCTACATCGTTGGCTCGCGTGTCGCCGTGCTCGCCCGGGCCAGCACGTGACCGCTTTCGTGCTAACTTCCCCTCCTTGAACGCGAACCCGAACAACACCCCGGCCGATCGTCCGTTGCGGTCAGGTTCCGACGCGGCATGAGCTTTCGCCTTCTCGCGGTCGATCTCGACGGCACGCTCGTCGACGCGTCCGGTGCGGTCCACGCTCCGGACCGCGAAGCCATCGCCGCGCTCGCTGCGAAGGGGATCCCCACGACGATCATCACGGGGCGGCTCTTTTCCGGCACGCGCCGCATCGCTTTGGAGGTCGGCTCGCAAGGCGCTGTCGCCTGCGTGGACGGCTGTCACCTCGTGGAAGCCGCGTCCGGCGCCGATCTCTTGCACGGTTCGATCGCCGCGCAAGGGGCCGCGACGCTGCGCGAAATCATCGAGCGCCACCGACTGACGACGTTCGTCTTTGCCAACGATCAGATCCTGTACGACGAAGAGGGCGCTCCCCATTTGCCCTACGTGCGCACCTGGTCGCTCGATCACGTCCGCACCGACCGCGTCACGATGCATCCTCACTGGGAGCACGAACGCGGCATCACCGCGCTCGTCTCGCTCGGCACCGAGCGCACGATTCGCGAGTTCGAGATCGACCTCGGGCGCTCGCTCGGCCACGCCGTTTACACGGCCGCTTTCCCCGTGCGCCGCCTGGAGCGGCTCGGCACCTGGGCCATCGTCGTTCGCGCGGCCGGCTATTCCAAGGGCACGGCGCTGGCGTGGCTTGCGGCGCACCACGGCATCACGCCGGAAGAGGTCGTCGCCGTCGGAGACTGGTTCAACGACGTGCCGATGTTCGAAGCCGCGGGGCGCTCCTTCGTCATGGCGCAGGCCCCCGAAGACGTGAAGCAAACCGCGACCGATCGCCTCAACGCCGACTCCTCGACGGGCGGCGGGATCGCGGAAGCAGCGCTGCGCGCGGGACTGCTTTGAGCGAAGCGCGTTAGCGACGCTTTGCCTTCTGTCGAGACCGCGCCGCTCTCGGAGTGTGGATTTCAAAAATTCACGGGGAGGCGGGGAGGCGGGGAGATTTTTCTACTAGCCGCCGTCCGGTCCGCAGCGAAGCCCCCCTTTGCCGCCGGCCCAGGTCGCATCGTTGCAGCCGAAGCCGAACGCGCTCAAATCGACGCCACACTCCCGATTCGGACGACAGCAACCGGCGCTCGTCACGTTGTACATGGTCCATTGGACACTGGGGCAATTCGCATCGACCGTCCCCGGATCCAGCGAAAGGCAAACGGCTGCTTCCGATCGGCCGCCGCAAGTGTTCAGCTTGTCCATGGCGCAGCACGGCGCAAAGATCTGCATGCCGGGGGGCGGGCCGCCGACGACCGCTTTGCACAACACTGCGCCGCACTGCGCGGTCTGACCAGGTTGGCCCGTGGTGCCGGCCGCGCCGCCACGTCCCGCACCGCCTGTACCCCCCGTCGTTCCACCGACGCCGCCGACACCGATGGTCGTTCCACCACCCGAGCCGCCCACGCCGCTGCCGCCCGTGCCCCCCGAACCGCCGGATCCCCCGGATGCGCCGCTGCCGCTGCTTCCCGTCGCAACGCCTCCGGTTGCGCCCGTGCCGCCGCTTCCAGTCCCGGTAGCCGCGTTCTCGCCGCTTCCCGTCGTAAGGCCGCCGCAACCTGCGCACATCGTCCCCGCGACAAAAAGCAACCCAACGACTCGAATGAAGATAGTGCGCCTCGGCTCCATGCGACTACACCCCACGCCAATCGGACGTACGGATCGGCACTATCTTTCAAATGATATCCGAGCGGACAAGAAGATTCCACGCGGTACCTTAACAGGGCATTCGAGTGGGCGCGCCCGACAAGGCGAATATCGCGTGCTGCTCGGGATTGGCGAAGGCGACGCCTCCGCTCCTCCCTGTGAATTCTTTCTTCTCGTCCCTAGCGGCGCACCGGAATGATCTGCACGCGGCGCCCCTCGCCTTCGCCGTCGCTCTTGGTGACGACGCCGGGGAACTTGGCCAGGGCGAGGTGCACGATGCGGCGGTCGCGCGGGTTCATGGGCTCGAAGGTGATGATCTTTCCCTCTTCGAGCGCCTTCTTGCCGAGCCGCTGGGCCATCGTGGCCAGCGTGTCCTCGCGCCGTTGACGGTAGCCCTCGGCGTCCACCACGACGTGGCGCCGCTCGAGCCCCGGACGGTTCACGACGCGATTGACGATGTGCTGAATGGCAGAAAGAACCTGCCCCTTCTTGCCGATGATGCGCCCGGAATCGCGCCCCTCGATCTCGATCCGGATCTCGCCCGCGGGATCGCCTGGCTCAGGCTCGACCAAGTCGACGAGCACGTCCATTCCCATCTTGGTCAGCATGTCTTCGACGAAGTCGCGCGCGGACTCGGCGCGTGCCTCGTCGTAGACCACCTCGTCTGCCCCGCCTTCCTCACCGTTCTCGGCGCCGGCATCCCGGTCACCTTCGATCGCGCTGGCGACGCCGCTCGTAGCAGCAGGTTCGATCCCCCGCGGTTCTGCCTCATTGGCCTCGGGCCAGCTCGAGTCGAGCTCGTCGGTTTTTTCGTCGGGCGTGGACACTACGATCCTCCTTTCAACTTGGCAGGCAGGGAGCCGGCGAGCTTGCGCTGCTCGTCTTTCTTGCCTGTTTGACCTTTCCCCCCGGGGTTGTCCTTTTCGCGGACCTCGATTTCGCTCGAGCGCGGGGCAACGCGCTCGACCACCTGCTGCTGCACGAGACCCAAGATGGAGTTCGTCAGCATGTAGATGCCGAGGCCGGCGGGAAGAAAGAGCATCATGACGGTGAATAGCGCCGGCATGAAGTAAAGCATCATTTTCTGCTGGGCCATGTCGACTTGCTGCGGCATGAGCTTCTGCTGAATGAAGCTCGTCCCACCGAGCACGATGGGGAGAATGAAATAGGGGTCGGGGGCCGACAGATCGCGGTACCAGAGAAACGGCGTGTGGTAGAGCTCCACCGCCGTCTGGATGACCGTGTAGAGCGCCCACCACACCGGCATCTGCACGAACACGGGGAGACACCCGCCGAACGGGTTCACGCCGTTCTTGCGGTACATCTCCATCGTGGCGACCTGCTTCTGCTGCGGGTCGTCTTTGAACTTGCGGTTGATCTCGTCGATCTCCGGCTTGAGCCGGCGCATCGAGACCATGCTCTTGATCTGCTTCCACGTAAGGGGGAAAAGCAGAATGCGCACGCAGATGGTAAGGACGATGATCGAGATGCCCCAGTCGCCGACGATGTCGTGCGACTTGATGAGGAACATCACGATGACCTTGCTCACCACCGTGAACATGCCGAGGTTGATGACCTCGGAGAGTTGGTGCGTGCCGCCGAGCGCCTTGGCGAGGTAAGATCGATCCTTCGGGCCGTAGTAACCGGCGATCTCGTACGTCGCGGATTCGCCCGGGCCGAGCTCTTTTTGCGGATAGATGAGCCGCGACCGGTACATCGCCCCGTAGTTCGGATCTTTGGTCTTGTCGGCGAACTGCTCGCGGTACCAGCGCTCTTCGACCTGCAGCCCGCACGCGGGCGCGGCCGGACCATTGATGGGGACGATGGCCTGCGCGAAGTACGCGTTGGCCGTGGCGGCGAAGTGGACCACGCCGCGCTGCATGAACCAGCCCGCCTCGAATTCCGGCTTCTGGAACTCCTTGGGGCCGAAATCGGAAAGCGACTTTCGGTCGAGCTTGCCGTCGTCGTGGGCGCAGACGACTTCGGTCACGAACGGGGACTGCCGCCCGAGGTGCGAGTCGGTCTCTTGATGCGTGCGCCACGACGTGTTCTCGACGCCGAGGCGATGCACGCGCTTACTGTCGCCGATGTTCTCGATGGTCGCCCGCGTGACGAGCTCGTAGGGGCCGTCCCCGGCGCGGTACGTCTTGGTCAGCTTCACGTGATCGTCGGAGTACGTGAAGGTGCACGATTTTCCGTCTTGCGACGCGAGGGTCCAATCGACGACGTCGTGGGCGACCTGCGCGTCGTCGCCGTTCGTACCGAGCGCGCGCCAATCGAAGTGCAGGTTGAAACGATCGGGGGCCGATCCGGCGACCGTCGTCAGCTCGATCGGCTTACCGTCATGTTCCGTGTAACGCTTGTCGCCAGTCAGATAATAGTCGACGACCGCGGCGCCGCGGGTGGAGAGCTCGGCCGCGAACTTCTGCCCTTCGATGCGGCACTTGGTGGGAGGTTCTTCGCCGATGTCGAAGTTGGCCGTTTCGGTGCGACCGACGCCGAGCGGCTGCGGCGTTTCCGAACCACCATTCAGAATCTTGGGGACGTAGATGAACGCCAATACGCCGGCGAGAAGTAACCAGATCCAGCGAGTGACCGATTGCATGGGTTAGCTCTACGGCAGTCTCGGGTATCAGCGGGCACCACGAGAGGCGCGCCGCGCGTCCGTTAGGCCGTCGTTGGGGTTTCTCGCTGGGGTGCTCTCGGAAGGGGGGGCGGATCGAACCCGCCGGGATGGAATGGGTGGCACTTACACACGCGCACGAACGAAAGCAAGGTCCCCCGCAAGGCGCCGTGGGTCTCCAGGCAGGTCAGGGCGTATCGGGAGCATGAAGGTTCGAACCGGCACACCTGGCCCAGCCACGGTGAGACCGCCCGCTGGTACAGTCGAATCAGCGGCACGAGCACGTAGCGGACGATCACCGGCGGGGGCCTCTTGGCTTGCCAGTTTGAGGCGTCGGCGGCGGGTTGGCCAGCGCTCTTCGCAGGGAATCTGCGCGAGCGCCCAAGAGACCGGCGGCTCGGGACCACTCCTCGTCCAGCCGCGTCACCGAAAGGGCCCCCGCCGCGGAGGTCTTGGGGATCACGACGAAATCGACGCCGTTCGGGAGTCCGGCGGACATGCGACGAAAGACCTCGCGAAAGAGGCGCTTGGCCCGGTTTCGCGCCACGGCGTTGCCGAATTTGCGTGTAACCGTAATCCCGAGCCTTGCCGGACCTTCGTCAGCTCGTGCGAGCAGGAGCACGATCGCGCTCGGCAACGTCACGCGCGAACCCGTCTCCTGGACGCGCAGAAATTCGCGTCGCTTGCGAACGCGGCGATCCTTCGGAAATGCCTGACCCGAGCCGTCCTTCAAGGTGCCTTCGATCGAAGGTTCCCCGGCGTTGGGCAAGCCCGGCGGCCTTTGCCGCGGCCGGTGGAGCTACTTCTTGTAGGTGGCCACGGTCAGCCGCCAACGCCCCTTGCGGCGACGATTGGCGAGCACTTTCGCTCCACCCGCGGTCTTCATGCGGGCGCGAAAGCCGTGCGTGCGCTTGCGGCGCGTGTTGTGGGGCTGGTAGGTGCGCTTCATTGGCTGGTGCTCGTCTTCGCCCTTCGGCGAGGGGCGCGGGAAGTAATCATACCTTGCCGCCCTCGTCAAGGATCGCCCTGCTTGGATGGCAACAAATACCCCCGCGGGACGAGGGGCGCACCATGGGCCACCCTCGCGAAATCGTTACCTACATCGCAGCTGATGCACCCATTCCCGCTTGCTTACAAAAACTCGACGTGAGCAGCACGCCTGCCTTACGCTGGTCGATCGGAGCCATCCTCGATTGGATCTCTTTTTCGGGGCCGAGATCCCCGTTCGCTGGCGCAGGAGATGGACATGCTCGAGAAGAGCCTTCGCTCTTCTTTTGTTCGCCGTCGCGCTCTTGACGCCCTTCGCGGCGCGCGCGCAGCAGAAGACCCTCTACCTCGATCGCCTCACGATGGCCGGCGCGCCCGACGACGGCATCGGCGTGTGGCGCCCGTACACGTCGCCGAAGACGCGGCTTTTTGCGCAAATGGGGCTCGGGCTCACGTTCAGCCCGCTGCTCCTGCGCACTATCTCCAAAGACAATAACCCCGCGCTCCAGACGTACTCGGACAGCCCCGTTTCGCATCAGCTCATCGACTACGCCAGCGTCGGCGCCGAGCTCGGGGGGCGCGCGACCTTCGTCGCCAACTTCCCGGTCATCCTCTACCAGAACGGCTCGGACCCGACGCCGGCCGGGGTCCGAGGGGTTGGCACGCTACAAGCGCCCGCCCTGATGGACGCGCGCCTCGATGCGCGCGCGCTGCTCTACCAGGCAGACGACAACGGCTGGCGGCTCGGGGCAAGCATGTCCTTCTACGTGCCGAGCGGCGCTCGCTTTTCCTATGGCGGCGACGGCTCGACGCACACGTCGCTCAACATGAGCGCCGAGACGAAGATTCGCGATCTCATCATGGCGATCAACGCCGGCTGGCACTTCCGCCCCAAGGGCGTGATCGGTGAGCTGACGGTCGGCAACGAGCTCACCATGGGTCTTGGCCTGTTCTGGCCGATGCGCGACGGCCGGATTCGCGTCGGAGGCTCGCTCCTCTTTTCCACCGGGATCGAGACCTTTACGACGAACCGGATCGACACGAGCACTTTCTTGACGGCCCGCAATACGCCGCTCGAGTGGCTGGCCGAAGGGCGCATGGCGCTCGATCAGAGCGGACAGCTCTGGGCGGGGGGCGGGTTCGGTACGCGCCTCGACACCGGATATGGCGCCCCCGACGTCCGGATCCTCGCCCTCATCGGCTACCACGCGACCATTCAGGA
>Ga0111538_10007069_pt1 | contig 15166 bp, 14 predicted proteins | sample SoiMethybrSBSTD1_FD_79669 | JGI IMG/M metagenome (GOLD analysis project Ga0111538, IMG submission 79669) | Bulk soil microbial communities from a Populus tree surrounding site in Tennessee, USA - Soil MetaG P. TD hybrid SBSTD1 (version 2)... | ecosystem: Environmental > Terrestrial > Soil >...
AAGCACCGTGTCGCGTGCCCGATAGACTTCGCCCATGCCGCCGGCGCCGACGGGGGCGATCACTTCGTAGGTGCCGATCCGGAATCCAGGGGTGAACTGCATGCTACCAGCCGACGTCGCGCAGGGTATCGAGGCTCACCGGCGGTCTCTCATCGTCATGGACACGCAAACGACGCTCACTCGCGTCCAGCGCTCCAGGAAGATCTGACTCGAAGCGAAAGCGGCCAGATCGGCAATGGTGACCATGCTCGCCGCGGGGGATGTCTCCGTGCCGCCAACGACTTCCACCAGCGGAATGATGTGCGGCGGGTTGAGCGGATGTCCGACGAGGACGCGCTCCGGCTGGGTGCACTTCGACTGCATGACGCTCGGCGTGATCCCGCCCCGCCGCGATTGCTGTTCGACGTAGTGGTTCGTTCACACTCATAGTGGGTTTCACGTGAAGAAGTCCCACGTCTTCAGCGCGGTCAAGTCGTATTCCCTGTTGAAGTCCGAGTGCGTCTTGCCGGACGCCTCCGTCGCACCAGTCATCAGTGCCAGGGCGATCGCGCGGATTCCGAGAGCACGCATGCCTCACCTCCGGTGTCGAATGACCAGAGAGGCAAACGAAAGGCCATCTTCCGGCGCGTCATACGCGCTCCGGCGGTCACGGTCGTGAGCCCGATACGCACAGCAGTGCGCAACCTGATGCTGGTACCTCCGCACTCAGCGATGGACGTAGGGAGGGATCCGCGTGACCATCCACTCTGACAGACACGCTGTGATTCGCGTCCGTAACCACGCCACGGAGTCCAGCAGGCGGACGGCCGGAGGCCATCTGTATCGCTCAGGTCGCGCGTGGGCTAGCATTCCCGAGTCCCAACGCGAGGACTCAGTGTTGGATAGCAGCCACCAGAATCTCCGCTCACAGCGGAGCATCCGCAATGAGGTGGCACGCTTGCGTCGCGGCGCGTCTGTGGCATAGCGCCCGCGAAGTCGACTAGGCCCGATGTTGAATGTGGCTGCGACTGGCGTTCTTGCTCAGTACTGAGCACCACCTGAGTATCGACGGACAGCAGCCCTCCCGCCGCGATCGTTCCACGCGATGTGCGTGCTGGCACGCCTTCCGAATACATACCATCGAGCCCCGGTCATCCTGCAAGGGGAACCAGCCTGATTTGGGATGACGTTTCAGGCTTGTGCATATCGTCGTTAGTGAAAGGGAGTGGAGGTCATGCGACTGTCACACGCATTTTTGACAGTATCGGTACTACTTCTTGGACCATCTCTTGGATCGTCAGCCGCACCCGCCCTGTCTGCCGATGAGTCAGCCGATCTCTCTGGCGCATACATCTGTAACGGGAAGAACTTCGACGGCAGCACCTATGAGGGACGCGTAGAAATCGTCCGGAAGAACGGTGCCTTTCAATTGCTATGGCTGTCAGACTCCGATGTCGTCGGGCTGGGAATGGGAATTCGGACGGGGAATGTGCTGGCGGTGGCGTTCTACTCGGGAGTGCCCGGCGTCGTCGCCTACCGAATCGAAGGGCAGAATCGGCTCGTCGGTGAATGGACTGTGGCCGGTGCAGACGGCGAGGTCTCGTCCGAGACCTTGACCAAGGTGCCGGATGAAGCCCTCGACCGGTCGCCATCGTCGGCGCCGAAGACTCCTCGTCCGTCGCGTGAACACGAACAACTTCCGCGAACCGTCAAGCCAGCCCGAGAAGTACGTGAGTTGTGAGACGACGTGGCGACGCCGGCGCAGTTGCTTATCCATGCGCATCAATGCGTACCGATTGACACGTCTATGTGGCCGAACGCCGCGAATCAGACCGGTTGCTGAGTGGGGCGTATCTGGCGCGCGGCTTGCGACGGCGGCCGTGTGACCTCCAACCACGATCTCAGAGAAGCGAACATGGCGAACAATCCGATCAAGACGGCTACGCAGGCACCTGACGTCACCGACTGGCTCAGTCGCGCGCGACCGCTGGTGCATCAGACGGCGCACGAGATCCAGCCGTTCGGTCAGCTGGTGAAGCTGCCCATCTCACTCGGCGAGACGATATGCCGCGAGAGCGTCGAGAATCTCAATCAGCTCCTGGCAGATACGATCACCCTCCGTGACCTGTACAAGAAGCATCACTGGCAGGTGGCCGGACCGACGTTCTATCAGCTGCATCTACTGTTCGACAAGCACTACGAAGAGCAGAACGCGCTCGTCGATCTCATCGGCGAGCGGATCCAGCTGCTCGGCGGCGTGGGCATCGCCATGGCGCCCGACGTTGCGGAAACGACCATCATCCCGCGCGCGCCCCGCGGACGCGAGGCGGCGCCGGTCCAGATCTCGCGGCTACTCCACGCACACGAGGTGGTACTCGAGGAGGCGCGCGCGATGGCGCGACTGGCCGCCGGCAGCGGTGACGAGGGGACGAACGATCTACTGGTCAGCGGCGTCATTCGCCGCAATGAACTCCAGGTCTGGTTCATCGCCGAGCATGTCGTCGATGTCCCGACCGCGCGCTCGTGAGCCGGCCGACCCGGGGCTTCGCTGCGAACGCCCCGGAGCGCCTGCAACGCGGCAACGCGCTTCCGAAGCGCCCTGCTGAAACAGCTGGCTGCCGCCGGTGTCGCTCCGCTCGCACGAAGACCGTCGCGTAGTTGTGTGTCGCTCACGCGGCCGAGATACGTGAGCAGCCAGCGCACGTCCTCCACGGAAATACCGTTGATGAAATTCTCGGTGTCCTGGCCGACGTATCCCCATTCGAGTGTGCGGCGAGGTCCGAGTCGGACGAAGTCGCGTGTCTGCAGCTCGAAGCCGAAACAGTTCCACTTGCTTCTATTCTCATAACTGCCCCACGTGCCCATCGAGGCTCCCCAATCAGTCACCAGATAGCGGGCTTCGTCACCGGGGTACACGAGGATGGCGGTGTTGCTTCCACGTGTGACGTTCCGCGCGTCTTTGTTGTCCCAATCCGACAACAGCATCAGGAGGACCTTGAGCCCGTTGAGCTGATGGGTCCCCACGAAGGGGTTCGCGTTCCAGCTCCAGCTTTGCCGATCGCCCAGCCAGCGAACAGGTGAATCGACATAGATCTCGAAGCTGGCATCACGGAACCGACCATTCGGCGCGACGTACTTAGCCGCGCGTGTCAACCCCGCGGCGCCCAGGATCGTGCCTTCCGGAACGAAGTAGATCGGCAGGGCAAAATACCCCATGGCCCAGACAAGCCTGGCCGCGAATGTTTGCGGGCGAACCTCCTCGCCGAACTTCACCATCCACCGGACGCCCTTGGCATCGACGATGCGGATTTTCGCGGTCGTGCCCGTCATCGGCTCGTCCAGGAACTGAAACGGGGGCTGCGGCTCGCCCTGCGCTCCTCCAGGTCCGCCGGAGAGATCCCTCGACTCAACCTCGCCAGGGTCACGCCACAACACAGCGACCTCGTCATGCGACGGTGCGGAGGCGCGCACCGCATTCTGTCCAGCGCCGACCAACGCGAGCGCGAGCACCACAGCCCAGCGTCTTCCTCTACGACTTCTTCGACGTGGATTTTCGGGCGTCGCGATAGAACCTCTCGAGCACGTCTTCGACGGCATGGTTGAAATCCTTGTCCGCCTTGCCCGGACTGATCGGATCGTGGTTGTAGCCGCGCCATACGAGTTGATTCGTTCGCGCGTCGATGATGTCGATGATGACGGTCGATTTGGTATAGGGCACTGCCCACGCGTCGTATCCGGCCGGCCATCCCCACCAGCTGCGGAACCCGCGTCCGTAGACGGGCAAACCGTAGCTGATTGACCGAATGTCATAGCGTTCGCGCTGACCCACGTAATATGCAACCAGGAAGTCGGGCTCCGCCCGGCCGTCCTGAACCATGCCATGTGCACCGATGCTCGTCGCGATTGCCGCGCGGATGTCGTCGCTCCAGAGCGGGTCATGGGCGTTGCGCTCGCGCCACATGCGGACCTGCTCCTTGAAGTCCCACGTCTTCAGCGCGGTCAAGTCGTATTCCCTGTTGAAGTCCGAGTGCGTCTTGTCGGACGCCTCCGTCGCACCAGTCATCAGTGCCAGGGCGATCGCGCAGATCCCAAGAGCACGCATGCCTCACCTCCGGTGTCGAATGACCAAGAGGCAAACGAAAGGCCAGTTTCCGGCGCGTCATATGCGCTCCGGCGGTCACGGGCAGGAGCCCGATGCGCACAGCCATGCGCAACCCGATGCGGGTGCCTGCGCACTCAGCGGTGGACGTAGGGAGGGATCCCCGTGACCATCCACTCTGAGAGGCACGCTGCGATTCGCGTCCGTAACCATGCCACAGAGTCCAGCAGGCGGACGGCCGGTGGCCATCTGAATCGCTCTGGTTGCGCGTGGCCTGCGGCGAGTGCGTTCTCTTCCGATCGGATCTTCTCGACCAGCGCCTTGAGGCTGTGGACGTAGCCACCTTCTATCAACATGTCAGCTCACCGACGTCCGCCAGCGCCGAGAATCACCTCGACGAGGCTGGCGTAGTCACCGCTGAAATGGTGCCCGCGTCCGACTTCTGCAGAAGTCACGTGCGCCCCCTTCAAGGCAAGACACGCGGAGTCCCTTTCGTCGACGCCATGAACACAGGTCACCGGGACACTGAGACGTTCCACTTCGGGCGCGGTGAGATAGGTGGGCTCGCCGCCTCCTCCGAACCAACTCGACAATCGGAACTCGAATGAGGCGTTCGGCGACAGCCCGAGCAGCACGACCGAATGCACGAGCGTCGCCACGTCGGCAGGAAGACGATTCACGAGAAACGGCAGCACATCCGCACCAAAGGAATAGCCGACCAGAACGACGCGGTTCACGATCCACGCTGACGCGTAATACCTGAGGATCCTCGCCAGATCCGCCGCGGCCATCTCCGGTGTTCGCGCAGTCCAGTAGTAGCGCAGGCTGCTCCACCCCACTGCCGGGATTCCGTGAGCCGCCAGGCCGTCGGCAACTTCCTTATCCAACTCAGACCAGCCACCATCCCCCGTGAGGATGATCGCCATCGCGTCGCGCCGCAGACTTGTCGGAACGATGACCTCTATCAAGTCGAGATCGCGAACTTCGGGCGCGCTCGCCGCGGGAGGCCCCGGGTTCGGGCGCGCGCCGATCGCCCGGTACGCCTCGATGTATTGCGCCTCCCAGTTCCTCGTCACTCCGAACCCATGGCCCACGTTCGGCAACGAGAACAATCGTGCGGAGGACATGGCGGCCACGAACGCGCGAGTCGCCTGAGGCGCGCACACCTGATCGACTTCTCCCTGCAGCACCATCCACGGTGGCTGGAGTGTCCGGTCCGGAGCGAGATCGTACCCTGCACCTTTGGTTCGGCGTGTCGCCACGAGGCCGCGCTGTTGGCACAGCGCATGGTTGATCTCCAAGTACGGGCAGAACCCGAGGCTGATCGCGCCGGCGAAGGTATCGGGAGGCGCTGCCGCAAGCGCGGCGTAGACCAGCGTCGCACCAGACGAGTAACCGACGAGAATCGGACGTTTGTATTCAGGCAACCGTCGACGAAGCTGAACCGCGCGCGACAACTCCTCCAGTGAGCCGGCCGGATACGCACACTCCGCCGCCGCGCCCAGTGCCGTGAGGAACGCGCGCACGTCGATCCCGACGACGAGCGCTCCCCGGTCGCGCAAGGTTTCAGCCATGGGAATGACGCCGAGATTCCAGCCTCCGTCGCCTGAGACGAATAGCACGACGTTCGATGGTGTCGACATCGGGGCATAGACCGATACCTGGCCAACACCGGGGAACCTGAATACCTCCGTCGGAGGTCCCGCGTCGGCCGGCCACGCAGACAGCACACACAGCGCGCCGAATGCAGCGAGGATTGGACGCCTTCTCATGTGGTGAAGAGGCGACGATAGCCGCCAGCGACAAGCGCAGCGACATCCGCGCCGATCCGCGGAAGTGTCAGACCGCCTGGATAGGCCAGATACCGAGATTCCCAGACTGGATCGAACTTGTCCTTGTAGGCCCGGAGACCCTGGAAGTTGTAGAGCGCCGCCCCGTGCTCGTAGAGAAAGGTGCCCGCACGCAACCAGGTGGATGTACTCGAGTGCTCGAATCCGGACATCGGCGCCATGCCGAGTGCGAACCATCGATAGCCATCGCGCTTGCCCCACATCATCACCTGCGCGAACAGTGCGTCCATGACGCCACTCGGTGCGTCGTGGCGATACCGCATCAGATCAACCGATAGCTCCTCTTTGCCAGGACCGGGCCACAGATTCGCAAATGCCTGGATGCGCCCGGCACGTTCGATCACCGCGACCGGAAATCGAGCCACGTAGTCGCGATTGAAGAAGCCCAGCGAAAACCCCTTCTCCGCCCCGGACTTCTCTTCGAGCCATGCATCCGACACGAGCTGGAGTTCGTCGATCACCGCTGGCACCTCGCGGACGCATAGCAACCTGAACGAGGCGCCTTCCCTTTCCATGCGGTGTAGGGCGTAACGAAACTTCGATCCCTTGGCGCCGTCTACGGTGAATCGCTGGAGATCGACGCGAGCCTCCTCGCCCAGCTTCACGAACGTCAGTCCGAAATCGGCATAGTGATGCAGATGCTGCTGGCCAACCTCATAGAAGACGGGCGTGCCACCGAAAACGTCGCACTTCTCCAGAAAGAGACGTATCAGGTCCGGCACACGCTGCGGCGGCCCGACCGGATCGCCCAGCGCAACCCACGTGCGGCCCTGCACCCCGTACATGACAAACGTCTCGCCCCGTTCGTCGAACAGCAAAGATTTGTCGCGCAGATAGACGAGATAGGGAAACGTCGAGTGTTGTGCGGCGATGATGGCGCTGGCTGTCTGCAAATCTGACTCTGAAGGCGGCTCGGCCTCATGCGGTGCATGCCCGATCAAACGCGCGACCGCGAACAGCCACACGACAGTGGCCGCGGCGACAGACCCGCGCAGGAAACGAGAGGCCTCGCCATCCCACTCGAACTGCCACCACAGATCGCGCGAGTACTCGACATGCTTGAACGCAAAGACACCGAGCCACACCGACGCGATCAGCGCGGCGGCGACGGCGGCGATCCACGCCGGCGAGAAACGCGTCGCCAGCAGTGCGGCGTGGCGGTCAAACGCCGACCGGGCGCGTCGAAGCAGGAGGAGGAGCACACCGAGCACGATGGCTTCCTCGTAGTCACCACCCTTCAACATCGAGACGATCATTCCCACACCCGCGACCGCCACCGTGAGGTAGTAGGCGGCGTCGAGCCGTCTGCTCAGTCCCTGTGAGAGCAGCAGCAACGCCGCACCGGCGATGCTGCCGATCACATGCGAGGTTTCGATGATGCCGAGCGGCAACACGCGATTGAGCCACGCCAGCCGCTGCGCGGCGGCTGGCGTGGCGCCTGAGAACAGCAACACCACACCAGCAATGAACGTGAACCCGGCGAGCACCTTCGGCAGCAGCTGCTCGGTGAGCCGACCGAGGTACACGCCAACGCGAACCGTCCGAGCGCGCTCCACCCGCGCGGCGTCAACCACCAGCGCGACGAGCGCGACAGACAGCGGCAGCAGGTAATAAATCGTCCGATAGACGACGAGGGCCGGCACGAGTGCCGCCGAGGTGATGAAGGGCTTCAGTAGCAGCACGGCCACGCTTTCGAACACGCCGACCCCGCCTGGAATGTGACTGGCGAGGCCCAGAAGCTGCGCGAGAAAAAACACGCCCAACACCTCGATGAACGTGGCATGACTCGGCGGCAGGACCGTATAGAACACGGCGCCGGCGAGCGCCCAGTCGATCGCGGATACGGTGAGCTGTGCCAGTGCCAGTCGCGCTGGTGGCAACGGCAGTTCGACGCCGCGCACGTGCAAGGGCGTCCGTCGCCACGCCGCGACTACGACATAGGCGAGGCTCAACCCCACGAGGGCCCATCCGACAGGCGCCGCGACACGGGACAGCAGCGGTCCGAGCGCGCTCGGCGACGGCCCCAGTGCCAGGCTCAGCCCGCCGAGCGCCAGCAGGCCGAGCCAGAACGTGACCGAGTCGGAGATGACGATCCGGGACAAATCCGCGGCCGTCAGGCCCCATCGTGTGTAGAACCGATACCGGACGGAAGCACCCGAGAGCATCGCGAATCCAACGTTGTTCGCGATCGCGTAGGCGAGGAGCGACGTCGCGGCTACACGCCGGCGCGGGAGTGTCTTGCCGATGTAAGCAAGCGCGATGAAATCATACTGGGTCAGCACCGCATAGTTGAGCGCGGTAAGGAACGCCGCGACCACCAACACCGTCGGTGGCGTGCTCATCAGCGCCGAGGACAGCGTATGCCACGTGACGGTGCGCAATTCCCGCTGAAGCACGTCGAGCGCGACGACGAACAGCACGAACCCGACGACGGCGGGAAGGGCAGCGCGGATCCGTTCACGCATGACGAGCTATCGCGGCTGGTTCTGCTTCACCCACTGCATCGCTTCGAGCAGCCGCGCGTCGAACTCCTGCAGGTTGTCGCTGAAGCGGTGATCGGACGCCTGTATGACCCAGAGTCTCTTCGGTTCATTCGCACGCTGCAGCGTCCGTTCAACTTCCGCCACAGGGACGAACTCGTCCCGCGTCGAGTGGATCGCGGCGAACGGCACGGGTGACATCCTGTCGACCACCGCTGCCGCACTGAACGTCGGTTCTTTCGGCGTGCTGTGGGTGAGATAAATGACGGAGTCCCTCAATCGCCATCCCAGCTCGTTGAGGTCCGGCAGCCCGAGACCAATCACGCCCCCGACCGCCTGCTTGGTCTGCGGGTCCGTCGCCGCAAGGACCGAGAGTCCCGCACCTTCCGACACCCCAATCAGAATCGCTTTTTCCGTGGAGCCGCGCGCCGCATAGTCGGTCAGCACACGATAGTCTCCCGGCTCGTCATCCGGCCGCAGCGTCGCGCCGCTCGAGGTGAAGTCCTCCAGGTACGCCTTGACATCAAACCCGACGACGAAGAACCCGTTCGCGGCCAGCGTTCGCGCCACGTGCGGTCCCAGGTGTATCCATCCTCCGTCGCCGCTCGACACGATGACCGGGTCACCGACACCCCGCTCGCCATACACATGCACCGTCAACCTGTGGCCACGAATGATGACGGTATCGACCGTCTGTGCGGTCACCCGAGTGGGCGCGGCGACGAGCGCGGTCACACACATGAGAGCGCACACGATTGACCGCGGTACAGCGCCAGGAACAAGTTGCTGACTCATGACTGCCTTCCAAGTGGGTGTGTCTTCTACTCTCACGCGTCGGTCGCCGACACGCCGACGGCGATCACGGTCCGGTCGTCAGCCCATTCGGGCGCGCCGGCGGGACCACGGCCGACACGAGCGGCGGCCAGCAGTGCCGCGCACGCCGCCTCCGGCGACAGCGCAGGCGCGTCCGCAACGGTGGCGCCGACGACTCGCGGAATGTCCTCGCCACCCGCATCCAACGCGTCAGTGATCCCGTCGGACACGACGACGACAAGGTCACCGGATTCGAGGCTGACGCACGCGTCGTCATAATGCGCGGCGGCCAGCAGCCCGAGTGGTGGCCCCCCGACGGCGAGCGTCGCCCGCGTGCGCCGGCCGAGAATCACACCCGGCGGATGTCCCGCATTCGCGTACACCATCGTCCGCTGCCTGACGTTCACAATCGCGACGAAGCACGTGACGTAGACCGTACCGCGGCCATCGAGTCGAACCGTCTCCGACACCGTCGTCAACAGTCGACTCGGTGTTGGCTGGGTCCGCGCCACCGCCCGAAGAACGGCTCGAGTGTTGGACACGAACACAGCGGCTGGCACGCCCTTGCCCGACACGTCCGCGAGCACAAGGCACATGCGGTCCTCGCCGACAGGGAAGAAGTCGTAGTAATCGCCTCCGACTGCTCCTGCCGGCTCCATCGCCGCATACCAGGAGACGCCGTGCATGGGTTCCGGAATCACCGGCAGCAAGGCCCGCTGCACCTTGGCGGCGACCGCGAGTTCGGTCTGGATCCGCAACTGCCGCAGTTCGAGATCGGCCACCGCGGTTCTCGCCAGCCGCAGCCGACTCCAGAGCGTCGTGGTGAACGACAGTGCGCCGATCAGCAGGATCTCGCTGATCCACGTCCACTCTTTCACGTCCGGCCGCAGCACACGGTTGATGAACAGTTCCACCCCCTGCGACGCGACCACGATCGTGACGATGACGCCGGTGACGGTTCCCATCAACCTCAGTTGCGGCACCAGGCCAGCCGGCTCTCGCTCGCCGCCGTGACGAGTCCCAATCGATACGGCCGTACCGCCCATGCCAATCGCATTGCCGGCAGACATCCCTATGACTTACACACTCGTCGGCGGCTCCAAGCCGTACTTGCGAAGGCGGACGTAGAGCTGGGTCCGTGTCAGACCGAGGCGGCTCGCGGCCTTCGATTTGTTCCACTCCGTCTCGCGCAGGACCTGATCGATGGTTCGTCGCTCCATCGCAACGACATCAGTCGTCATCGGCAGTGGTGCCGGCTTCACATCCGCGCGCAGCGACAAGTGCTGACAGGTAATCGAACCGCCGTCACAGAGGATCGCGGCGCGCTCGAGGACGTTACGCAGCTCGCGGACATTGCCCGGCCAGCTGTAGGCGAGCAGCATCTCGCGCGCCTCTCGGGTCAGGGTCATCGCCGGACGTTCCATCGATTGGGCGAGGTTCTTCAGGAAGGCGTCGGCCAGCAACGGAATGTCGCTCGCGCGCTCGCGAAGCGGAGGAATCACGATGTCGAATACCTGCAGGCGATAGTAGAGATCTTCGCGAAACGCGCCGCCTTTTACCGCCTGATGCAGGTCTCGATTGCTGGCAGCAATCACCCGCACGTCGGCCTTGATGAGACGGGTGCCGCCAAGACGCTGGAACTCACGCTCTTGAAGGAACCTCAAGAACTTCGCTTGAGCTACCGGGCTCATCTCGCTCACTTCATCGAGAAACAGCACGCCGCCAGCCGCCAACTCGATTTGGCCCGCCTTTGACTGATTGGCGCTCGTGAACGCTCCGCGCTCGTAGCCAAACAGCTCCGATTCCAGGAGCTGCTCCGGCAGCGCGGCGCAATTGATCGCGACGAACGGTCCGCTCTTGCGGGGCGAGGCGCGATGAATGAAGCGCGCGATCACCTCTTTGCCCGTTCCTGATTGCCCCTGGAGAAACACCGTCGTCTCGGTGGCCGCCACCTGAGTCGCTTTGGTGAGCACCCCCTGCCATGCCGGCGACTGTCCGATCATTCGGGCGCCCCCCGGCCTCGGATCGGCATGCTCCGCCAGAATCCGGCTGCGCCGATCGAGCCGCTCAGTGCGGGCCTTCGCTTCGGCAACCTCGCGTTCGGTTTCCGCCAGCTGTTCATGCGACACCGCCACCGCGATACAGTCAGCAATCCACTGCGCTCCCGCCACGTCGTCCATCCCGTACGCGTCTGGGTTCTTCGAGAAGAACCCGAGCCGCATACCTTGCTGTCGGGCGATACTGCGGACGCTGAGAAACGACCGGTAGCCGGCGCGGACGACGCGATCGAGGAAATCGGGCGGATCGCACACTGCAAGCCGCGGTCGACTCTTACGCAGATCGCCGATGATGTAGACATCGTCTTCGCCGACGATCCGACACCGGCGGTACTCGGGCAGATCGTCCGCAGACCGGGCTTGCAGCGTCAGGTGGTCCGAGCGATCGTGGAAGACCAGCTCGAGACAATCGTGCTGCAGCACCTGGTTGGCGATTTCAGACACACGCGGAAACACGCGGCGAATATCGAGCACCTCGGAAATCGTTCTCAGCAACTCGCCCGAGGTGTCGATCGCGCGGCCGTTCTCCGCCGCGTCGGTGATCTCACGCATAGACCCCGCCAGTCTCCCGGCACTCGAGATGTCTATGCCGTCCGTGCCAATCGCGACAACTTCGTTCATGGTTTACATCCTTCCCGACGTTCGCCGCTGTTTCTCGGTGAGAATCCACTCTCCGATATAGCCGTGGCAGTTCCGCAACGTGATGCCGTCAGCCTCGCATCCGGCGAGAAACTTCACCGCCTCGCGGTCCACCAGATTGACTTCCGTCACATCCAGAACCAGGGGGACACCGCTCTCGGCGGCGATGAGGCTTTGCAGTTCGGTCAAATGCTCTGCGTTGATCCGACCGCTTAACGTCAGCACCACGTTCGTGTTCTCCTCCGACCTCTGGATTCGCAACATCGCGTCTCGCTCCGCACATTGTGCAATGCGAGCGCCAGCGGTAAGTGATTGACACCACGCACCTTCATGCGTTTGAGCACGCGACCTCTCGCGAAATTTTGCAAAAGTTCGCGAATCCGCCCGACGCCGGGTTGTGATGGACACAGACGCGCACGGCCCTGCTCATCGAGACACAGTCGGTTCGTTCTCGAGCCGCGCGACGACGCGTGCGCGCCCCGATTCCCGCATGCGCGCGTGGACTGACGTCGCGCGATGTGCTGGCACTGATGTTGCCCTTGACCCTGCCGTTGCGGGAGTCAGGTGTCGGATTCTTCGAGCTCGAAGGCGCACGAAGCGTTATGGGAAGCAAAATTCACGTGTACGGTGCGGACTGGTGTGGACTGACGTTTCGCGTGCGCGAGTATCTGATCCGAGAGCGGTTCTCGCACGAGTATCACAACGTCGAGCGTGACCAGCAGGCCGCGGAATTCGTGCGGTCTCTCGACGGCACCACGCCTCGATTTCCCCTCGTCGTCATCGAAGACACCGTGGTGATATGCCCGACAATGGAGGCCCTGCGGCGACTAATCGATGCCTACCGTGTGCAGCCCGCGGCGCGGAGAGCGCGGCCCGCCTGACGACCGACACTCACACCCCGCTACGTGGGCGCTCCTCCGAGTCTCGGCGGTAGACCGGCTTGAAGCGATGCTTATCGATGTTCAGCGCTCTGATCTTCGATTCGAGCGTCGAGGAAGGCATGCCGAGCTTGGCGGCGGCACCCGACGGCCCTGAGACCAGCCCACCGGTTTCCGCCAGAGCCGACTCGATGATGGCCCGTTCGTGACCGGCCAGCTTCGCTGAGAGCGGCTGGCTCGCCACCGTGGGCATGGGATTCAGGGGCTCGGCCACCAACCAGCTTTCGTCCACCGACAGGTAGTCGCCGTCGCACACAATCAGCGATCGCTCGATGATGTTCTGGAGCTCGCGGACGTTGCCTGGCCACGAGTAGGCTTGGAAGCGCTCGAGCGTCTCGCGTGCGACACCGCGAATCCGCTTTCGCGTCTTTCCGCTGTGCCGCTCGATGAAGTAGTCGATGAGGAGCGGGATGTCGTCTCGCCTGGCACGCAGGGGAAGCACTTGGATCGGGAACACGTGCAGGCGGTAGTACAGGTCGCTTCGGAACGAGCCGTCGGCGATCGCCGCCTGCAGGTCACGGTTAGTGGCAGCGATGATGCGGACGTCGGCGGTCAACGAGTGATGGCCGCCGACGCGCTCGAATTCCCGCTCCTGGAGCACACGCAGGAGCGCGACTTGCGTCTCCGCGGGAAGGTCGCCAATCTCATCGAGGAAGATCGTCCCTCCCTCGGCGAGCTCGAAGCGTCCGAGGCGTCGTTGCAGTGCGCCGGTGAAGGCGCCCTTCTCGTGTCCGAACAACTCGGAGGCAACCAGCGCGGGCGGAATCGCAGCACAGTTGACCTGCACGAACGGCCGAGAGGACCTGCTCGACCGCTGATGAATAGCGCGTGCGACGAGCTCCTTTCCGGTACCGGTCTCTCCCAGGATCAGCACCGTTGATTCGGTCGGCGCCACGACGTCGACCTGTTCCAACACCGCCTTCATCCCGCGGCTCGTACCGATGATGTCATCCTGTGAGCGCTCTCCGCGCGTGGGCCGCCGCGGCTGCTTCGGTGCATGGCGCGCGAGACTCTGCCGGATGGCATTCAGGAGCTCGGCATCCGCAAATGGCTTGGTCAGAAAATCGAGCGCGCCGGCCTTCATCGCGCGCACAGAGGTCGGCACGTCCGCGTGTCCGGTCAAGAAAATGATCGAGGTGTTGCGACCGGCGTCGAGGAGCCGCTGCTGGAGGTCGAGCCCGCTCAATCCCGGGAGTTGAACGTCCAGGACCAGGCAACTCGGCACATCGACCCAGCGGCTGGCGAGGAACTCCTGCGCCGACGCAAATGTCTCAACTCTCAAGCCCGCTGATCGGATCAGGCTGCCCAGGGCCTCCCGTACCGATTCGTCGTCATCTACCACATAAATTGGAGCCACACTCGTCGTCATGGGGCACCTTCGCTCGCCGCACCTCGCAGCCTGCCAATTGCCTCGTCCTCTTATTGGTCCTTCAAGGCGGTTTGTACGGCCGTCAACACGGCCTCCTCGCTGAGAGGCTTGAGCAGGTAATCCACGGCGTCCTCTTGATTGGCTCGCACTCGCGCTTCTTCCGGCGATCCATGTGCGGTGATGAAGATCACCGGCAACTCAGGATGCTCGACTTTCAGGAGGCGGCGAAGGGAGACTCCGTCCATCCCGGGCATATGGATATCCAGAATCAGACACGCGGTGCTGCCGAGATCCGAAGAGACCAGAAACGCTTCCGCAGACGGGAAGACTCGCACGTCGAATCCAACCGACCGGATCAAGCTCTGAAGGGACTCCCGGACCGAGTGATCGTCGTCGACGACTGAGATCAAGGGGCGCGTCATTGACTTCCTATTAGGCGACACTCCCCGCGGACGATCCATTACACCTTGGTGGAATGACCTCGTGATCGTTCTATTCGGTCCGACGGCCTGGGCCGATGCCAAGCCTTTCGGCCATTCTGACGAGATCGGCGAGCGAGTCGGCTTGCATCTTCCGCATTACCTGGCCTCGTTGTACCTTGACGGTGTCCTCTCGGGTGCCGAGCTCACCGGCGACCTGCTTGTTCAGAAGGCCGGCCACCACACGCGCCATGACCTCCCGCTCGCGCGGCGTCAACAACTCGTACCGCGCGCGCAGCTCGGCTATCTCGCTTTGCTGCTCCCGCGCACGGCGGTCACGCAGGATGGCCTGATGAATCGCCGCCATGATGTCGTTGGCCGAGAGCGGCTTCGTCAGGAACTCGATGGCACCGCCTTTCATCGCGGTGACCGTCGTCGGGATGTCACCATGGCCGGTGATAAACACGATCGGGATCTCGTTGTGCCGCTCTGACATTCGTCGCTGGAGGTCGAGTCCGCTGAG
>Ga0111538_10007070_pt1 | contig 15165 bp, 8 predicted proteins | sample SoiMethybrSBSTD1_FD_79669 | JGI IMG/M metagenome (GOLD analysis project Ga0111538, IMG submission 79669) | Bulk soil microbial communities from a Populus tree surrounding site in Tennessee, USA - Soil MetaG P. TD hybrid SBSTD1 (version 2)... | ecosystem: Environmental > Terrestrial > Soil > Tree...
TGAAGTCGTTCTTATTTGCGCCCCGCGCGTAGCCCGCTGCGACGATCTTGCCGTCGGGTTGCAGAGCGATTGCGCGCGCGCCTTGCCGCTGGACGAATCCGAAGCGCAAGCGGCCTCGGTCGCCGAACGTCGCGTCCGCGGCTCCGCCGGCGGTAAACCTCGCGAGCGCAAACGCGGATTCGCTGCCTTCGCGGTTGGTGATCTCGCCCGCGAGCACGGGTCGTCCGTCCGCATCCGCCGCCATGGCATAGGCGCGCTCGTCGGCGGCGGGCCCCGCGATGGCGTCCTCGAACGCCAAGAGCTGGCGCCCGTTGTCGTCGAGCGTGCCATCCGGAAGGAGGCGGATGAGTAAGTGATCGGCGCCCGACTGGCCCGAGACGAGGAGGCGTCCGTCGCTCAGGATCTCGACGGCGTTGGCGGTGGCTTGGTCGGAGAAATCCAGGGAAAGGCTGCCGGTTCCGGCGAATTCCGGGTCCGGCGAGCCGTCTTGGCGCAGCCGCGAGATGACGAGCTGGCGGTTTGTGTTCCCCGGCGGAGCGTGGTTCCCGGCGACGACGATTCTGCCGTCCGGCTGGACGGCGACGGCAAAGGGGCTCAGGGACTCCTGGCTGTGAGCTTTTCCGTCGCCGTCGAGCGTCGCGTCGAGCTCTCCGTTCGGCAGGTAGCGCGCGATCGCGAAGTGGTCGCCGCCGTAACCGACGACCACGAACCGGCCGTCGGGCTGGACGAAGCACGCGTCCGCTTCCTCGTAGTCGCCGAAACCGGTGCTGATTTTGCCGTCGCCATCGAAGCTCTCGTCGAGCGAACCGTCCGTGTTGAGGCGGACGATGGCGAAATCGGCGTCGGGAAAGAAGCCGTCGTCGGTCACGCCGACGAGGAGCAGCTTCCCGTCCGGAAGGAGCGCCATGGCAGTGCACTCCTCGCGCCCGCCGAAACCCACGCTCTGCCGGCCGCCTTCGCCGAAGTTGGGGTCGAGCCGGCCGTCGGCGAGGTAGCGCGCGACGGCGAAGTCGAAGTCGCCGCCGACTTTGGCGCGCCCCGCCACGACGATTTTGCCGTCCGGCTGGAGCGCGATCGCCGCAGCGTGCGCTTCGTCGTTGTCGAAGTCGGTCGCGACGAGGCCTTGCGTGCCGAAAGATGCATCGGGCTGGCCGGCGGCGGTCAAACGGCCGACGAGGAAGCTCTTGCGCGCCCCGTCGATCACGCCTGCCACTACGACGCGGCCGTCTTCCTGCACCTGGACGGCGTTTGCGCGCACAGCGAAGAGGTCGCTCGAGAGGAGCGCCATGCCGGACTGACCGAACGAGTCGTCGCGTGCACCATCGGGCAGAAACCGGGCGACCGCCACGCTGCGTCCCCGGGCGCCGGCGACCACGATCCTGCCCTCGGTGTCGATGGTCAGCGGTTTGCCCACCTCGGCGTGGACCCAATCGATCGTCGAAAGCCCCGGCGTCACCGCTTTTCCTCCCGTCCCAAATCCTCCGAAGCTCGGGTCGAGGCCGGGCGGCGCAGCGGCGAGCGGCGATGCGCAGACCGCGGCCAGGAGAATCGCGGCGAGACCGACCACGATCGAGCAGGCCGCCGCCCGGGAAGCCGCGGCGGGGGAGAGCATCTCTCGAAAGCAGAGCGACGACGGTTGTAGAGTGTTCATGCGAAGCGCCTTTCTCGCCGTTCGGACCGCCCGCGAAGGGCGGCTGGGCACAGCATCGAGCGCAATCCGAGGGTTTTCGTGACGCTCCGGTCAGAAAACGACGGGCCAGGGCCGACCGGCGCCTTGAGATCGCCGAGCTCGGTGACTCGTGCCTCGGGCGCGAGGTTTGCCTGCACGTTGCCTCGCTTGCAAACCAGCCGGTGACCCGCCATACTCGATCGACTTCATGAAATCGCCGCGGCGTACTGTCTGTGCTATCCTCCTGACCCTCTATTCCGTGACGAACGGGGCAGGGACCGCCTGGGTGATTTGCTGTGGAGCCGACGGGCACGTGTCCTTCGAGCCATCGGGATCTGCCTGCTGCGCGGAAAACAGCCCCGACGCCGCGTCCGTGGCCTGGTGCGCCGCGACCAATGATCTGCTCGGAAATTCGAGCGACTGCGGCGCCTGTACCGACATCCCGCTCTTCGGGGCGACCCCGGCGCATCTCGCGGCGCCGAAAGCGAAGGCCGATGCCGCGAGCACCGTCGCGCTGGCCCTGCTTCCCGCAAATACTCTCCGCACCTCGGAGCTGAGCGCACGCGACCGCACGAATCTTGCGTGGGTCCCGATTCGACCGGACGGAAGGCTGACCTGCCTCCGGACCGTGTTTTTGCGCTGCTGAGGCGGCTCCGCCGGCACGGCACGCCGTGCCGAAGCGCTTCCCTCGCCGAGTGGAAGCCATCGCGCTTGCGAGTGTTCTTGGGGAACACTCGCCGCCACCTGCGAATTCCAGCGGAGAACGTTCATGCAGCATCGTACGGGTCGGCTCCTGATCCTGGCCTGCAGCCTGACTGCGGTCGGTTGCGGCAGCTACCAGAGTCGGCCTCTCCTGGAGTCGGAAATCTATCGCGAGCTCGAGGCGATTCGCCTCGAAGCGCTGATGCCGGCGGCCGGCGGAGAAAAATCGCCGTCCTCGCCCGAGCTGGATGCATCGGATGGGATCTCCGCGGACGAGGCCGTTCTGGTTGCGCTTTTCTTCAACCCGGCGCTCCGTGCTTTCCGGCAGGAGCGGGGAGTGGCCGAAGGGGAGCTCATCGCGGCCGGACTGCTCCAGAATCCAGAGCTCCAGGTCACCTGGCTCAAGATCGAGCACTTCACGAAGAGCCTGGCCACGAGCGGTTTCGACGTCGCTCTCAATTGGGCGCCGCCTCGGCCCGGCGAGCTCGGCGCGAAGGAGGCCCGAGCTCAGGCCAGGATTGAAGAGGTCAGGGCTCAGATCGCGAACGAAGAGTGGAAGCTGGCTTCGAAGGTGAAAAAGTCCTTCGCAGCGCTCCTGGCCGCGGTCGAGAGACTGCGGCTCGTGCAGTCGTCGCTGAGGCTCCAGGAGCGGATCCGGCAATTCGTGCGGGATCGGCGCCAGCTCGGGGACGCGAGCATTCTCGACGTGAACCTTGTGGACATCGAATTTGCCCAGGTCCTCCGCGAGGAGCTGGCCGTGACCAACGAACGCGATCGAGCGCGCCTCGAGCTCAACAGCCTCCTCGGGTTGCCGCCGCTGCTCGAGGTCAAGCTGCAGACGACGGGCGACCCTTTGGCCTACGTACCCTTCGACATCGACCCCTCGGCGATGGAGAACGCGCTCCTCACCCATCGCCCCGACTTGCTCGCGGCAAAACAGGAGTACGAGCAGGCTGAGCAGAGCTTGCGTTTGGCCTACATCGAGCGCTGGCCATGGTTCCGCTTCGGACCGGCCTACGCGCGGGACGAGCTGGACGGCGAGGCGGGCAACCGCTGGGGCGTCGGCCTGGGCATTGATTTGCCTCTGGCCAACCTAAATCAGGGGCAGATCGCCATCCTCGAAGCCAAGCGGGAGAAGCTCCGAGAAGGCTTCATCGCCACGCTGCATGCGGTACGCGAAGAGTTTTACGAGGCGCGGCGAAACCTCGACGCCCAGGCGCGGCTGATCCAGCTTTTCGAGCAATCGATTCGCCCCGCACTGGATGAAAACGTCCGGCTCACTGAAGCCGGCTTTCAGGCCGGCGAGTTGAACCTCTTGCAAGTCATCACCATCCAGGACAAAGCGCTCAAAAGCCGCAGGGATGGAATCGAGGCGCAGCTCGAGTACTGGAAAGCCGTCTACGAGATCGAGCGAGCGGTGGGCGTTCGACTCCGGGACCTCGAGATCAAGAAAGGGAACGGATGATGAGTTGGCTCCAACGAAATGCGGCGCTGGTCGTCGTCTTCGTCATTGCGATCGGGATGGGGGCATCCTGGTGGGCCGGCAAGCTCCACGTGCGCTGGGGTGATGCAGGCGCCTGGACCGCTCGCGGCAGTCACGACCACGCAGCGCACGAATCTGCGGGGCAAAGCCTCGTCACGGGGGACAAAGTCGCCCTCGATCCGTCCATCGTCGAAACGGCGGGCATCACCACCGTGGCGGCAACCAAAGGTTCGGTCGCGGCCAACCTCCGGGTCACCGGCGAGGTGCGGTTCGCCGAAGGGCGCGTGGCTCACGTGACGCCGCGCGTCCCCGGGGCGATCCGAGAGGTCGCGAAAACTCTTGGTGACGACGTGTCCGCCGGCACGCCGCTCTGCACCATCGAGTCCGTCGAGCTCGGGGAGGCGAGAGCCAAATTCGTCGCCGCCCTCTCGGAGAGGAAACTTGCCGAGCGCAATTACGGGCGCTGGAAAGAGCTCTTCGAGAAGGGGCTAAAGACGCAGAACGAGTTCTGGGCCGCCGAAAACAGCCTCACGCGAGCCAAGCTCGACTCCGAGGCGGCGATGGGCAAGCTCAAGGCGCTCGGCGTCACGGAGGATGAGATCGCCGAGCTCGAAGGCGGCACCGCGCAGAACCTCACCAACCTCTACCAGGTGAAAAGCCTGATCAAGGGCACGGTGCTCGAGCGCCACGCCACGCTCGGCGAGAACGTCGAGCCCAAAGACCAGATTTTCCTCGTCGCCGACCTCTCCGAGCTCTGGGTGCAGGCTGCGGTCTACGTGAAGGACCTGTCTCAACTCCGCACGGGCATGTCGGGAATCGTCCGCATTCAAGATTCGCCCGAAGCCGTCTTCCGGGGGAGCGTTCGCTATGTCGGACAGCGCGTGGACGAGAAGACCCGCGCCGCGCCCCTCTGGATCGCGATCAAAAACGAGAGCGCGCAGACCTCCGAGGACAAGTACAGGCTGCGGCCAGGAATGTTCGTGACCGTGGACGTGGAGCTCTCCCGCCGTGACGACGTGCTGGTGATCCCACTGGCCGCGGTGCAGTCGGCGGCGGGGGATACGATCGCCTTCGTTCGAGTGAATCAGCAAGGAACGCCCGGTGATTCGAGCTCGTCAGGCGCTCCGCGGCTCGTCTTCGAACGCAGAAAGATCGAGCTCGGAGCGCAGGACGCCGAAGTCGCCGAGATCACCAAGGGCCTGCTCGCAGGAGACCAGGTGGTCGTGAAGAACGCGTACCTCCTCAAGAGTGAGTTCGAAAAGTCGCGCATCAGCGACGGGCACACGGACTGACGCGAGCCCGCCATGCTCACGAGAATCCTCGCTTTCTCTCTCCGGCAGCCGCTGCTCATCCTCGCGTTGACGGCTCTGCTCGTCGGCGTCGGCCTCTGGTCGGCCGCGCACCTCTCCATCGACGCCGTGCCCGACGTCACCAACGTCCAGGTGCAGATCAACACGAACGCTCCTGCGTTGTCGCCCGTGGAAGTCGAGCGACAGATCACTTTCCCAGTGGAAGTGGCCATGGCGGGCCTGCCGGGCGTGGACGAAGTGCGCTCTCTCTCGAAGTTCGGCCTGTCGCAGGTGACCGTCGTTTTCAAAGACGACGTGAACATCTACTTTGCCCGCCAGCTCGTCCAGGAGCGCCTGCAGTTGGCTCGCGACGAGATCCCGCCAGGCCTGGGAATGCCCGGGATGGGGCCAATCTCGACGGGTCTCGGCGAGATTTTTCAGTACACCGTCGAGTCGCCCACGAAAGACCTCACGGAGCTGCGCACTCTTCAGGATTGGATAGTGAAACGACAGCTGAGGACTGTGCCCGGAGTGGCCGAAGTGAACTCGTTCGGCGGATTCGAGAAGCAGTACCACGTGCTGATACGGCCCGAAGCGCTGATCAAGCACGACCTCACGCTGCGTCATGTCTTCGAGACCATCGCCGCGAACAACATCAACGTCGGCGGCGGGTACATCGTGAAAGCCGCCGAGCAGTTCCTCATCCGAGGCGTGGGGCAGGTGCAGAACCTCGATCAAATCCGGAACATCGTCCTGGCGAGCCACGATGGCGTCCCAGTGCGCGTGGGGGACGTTGCGGAAGTGGAAGTGGGCTCTTCGATCCGTCAAGGCGCCGTCACGCAGGACGGCAAGGGCGAAGTCGTGACCGGAATCGTCATGATGCTCCTCGGCGCGAACTCCCGCGTCGTCGTTGACGATGTGAAGTCCCGCTTTGAGTCCGTGGGCAGGACGCTCCCTTCGGACGTAAAGCTGAAGCCTTTCTACGACCGGACGGAGCTCGTGAAGCGGACGATCCACACGGTCGAGTCCAATCTGCTCGAAGGTGCACTCCTGGTGGTCGCCGTGTTGTTTCTACTCCTCGGGAACCTCCGCGCGGCCCTCGTGGTCGCGCTCGCCATTCCCCTCTCCATACTCTTCGCGGTGAGCTGCATGGTCCAGGCAGGGGTCGCCGGAAGCCTGATGAGCCTGGGGGCGATCGACTTCGGCCTCATCGTGGACGGTTCCGTCGTCATGGTGGAGAACTCGATGCGCCATCTGTCGGAGCGGAAGCGCGACCAGAGCTTTCTCCGGTCGGTTCTCGATTCGTGCGCGGAAGTCGGCCGCCCGATCGTGGCCGGAGTCGGCATCATCATCGTCGTCTACTTGCCCATACTGACGCTCCAGGGCGTCGAGGGGAAGCTCTTCAAGCCGATGGCCGCGACGGTCGCTTTTGCGCTCGTGGGCTCGCTCCTCCTGACGTTCCTCCTCACGCCAGTCCTCATCTCGTTTTTCCTGCGCGGGCGGATCTCCGAGAAAGAGAACTTCCTCATCCACTGGGTCAAGCAAGGCTACGCGCCCGTGCTGGATGCGTGCCTGGCTCACCGGAAACCCGTGATCTTGATCGCGCTGGTCGCGGTCTCGGCCGCGAGCGTCTGCATGCCATTCCTCGGGTCCGAGTTCATCCCCCGCCTCGATGAGGGCGCGATCGCGATGCAGATCCTCCGCCTCCCGAGCGTCTCGCTGGAGGAGGCCATCGAGCAGTCCACGCTCGTGGAAAAAATCCTCCTGAAGAGCTTCCCCGACGAGATCGAAACAGTCGTGTCCAAGACGGGGCGCGCCGAGATCGCGACCGATCCGATGGGAGTCAACATCAGCGACACTTTCGTCATGCTCAAGCCTCGCGAGCAGTGGAAAGTCGCGAAGGACAAAGCGATTCTCGAGTCGAAGATCGCGGACACTCTGAGCCGAATCCCAGGCCTCGCTTTTGGCTTCAGCCAGCCCATCGAGCTGCGTGTGAACGAACTCATCGCCGGAGTGCGCTCGGACATCGCCATCAAGATCTACGGCGACGAGCTGGATGTGTTGCGCGGGAAAGCCGACGAGGTCGTGGCTGCCGTCGGGAAACTGCAAGGCGCGTCAGGGTTCAAGGCGCAGCAGGTCATGGGGCTGCCTGCGCTCGAGATCGCCGTCGAGCCCGATCAGATCGCCCGCTACGGAATCAATGCCCGCGACGTCATGGAGGTCGTCGAGGCGCTCGGCGGAATCGAGACAACGGTGATCCTCGAGGGGCAGCGGCGGTTCGATCTCGTGGTCAAGTTCCCGGCGAACGTACGCAAGGACAAGCACGCGATCGCGAACCTCCTCGTGAGCGCTCCCGGGGGCGAGCGAGTGCCCCTGGGATCGCTCGCGAGGATCGAGGAAATCGAAGGGCCCGCGGAGATCAGCCACGAGAACGGGTCCCGCTTGATCGTCATCGAAGGTAACGTGCGGGGCCGCGACATCGGTAGTTTCGTCGACGATGCACGGACGCTGTTCGAGGATGGCAGGATCGAACTTCCACCGGGCTACCGTCCCGAGTTCGGCGGGCAGTTCGAAAACCTCGAGCGAGCACGGACGAGGCTTCTCATCGTCGTCCCTCTGTCCCTGTTTCTCATATTTCTCCTCCTCTTCACGACGTTTCACTCGGTCCGGCAGGCGGCGCTCGTCTTCACCGGGGTGCCCCTCGCAGCGGTCGGGGGCGTTTTTGCGCTGGGGCTGCGGGGAATGCCATTCAGCATCTCCGCGGGGGTCGGTTTCATCGCCCTTTTCGGCGTCGCGGTGCTGAATGGCCTTGTCATGGTCGCCCACATCAACAAGCTGGTGCAGGAGGGGAGGTCGCTTCCCGCCGCCGTTCGCGAGGGCGCGCTCACGCGCCTTCGGCCGGTGCTCATGACTGCGCTCGTCGCGAGTTTGGGATTCATTCCCATGGCGATCTCCACGGGCGCGGGAGCCGAGGTGCAGCGTCCGCTCGCGACCGTCGTGATCGGCGGGCTCATCTCGAGCACGCTGCTCACGCTTCTGGTGCTGCCGCTCCTTTACTGCTTGTTTGAACAGCGCCAGCGCTTGCTCGAAACGAAAGAGCCTGCGCTGGATGCCTCATCCAAGTCGATACCCTTGCAGCCGCAAACATCCTGAAACGAAAAGCCCTTGGCGCCGGTCAACCTGCAACAGTCCTTCAAGGAGAATCGAATGTCGAGCCCACTCCGTATCCTTGCGTCGTTCACACTCCTGACGGCTGCTATCGCAGCTTCCGTTGCGGGATGCTCTCCGTCGAGCTCAGAGAAGACCGTATCGCAAGGCGGCAATATTGGAGCGGCGGGCCAGATTGCCCTTTGCAAGCACGAGGTCGCAGAGAAGCTCTGCCCGATCTGTCACCCCGAAGTGCTCCAGGATCCCAGCATTCTTCTCTGTAAGGAGCATGGCAACATACCCGAGGACCTCTGCACGGCGTGCCACCCCGAACTCAAGGCGAAGTACAAGACCTGCGAGCACGAGCTGCCGCCTGCACTCTGCGCGGCCTGCAAGGCGAAGAACGCTGGGGGGGACAAATCAAAGTAGACGTCCCGATGGCAATCGCCCAAAGTCGAAGCAAGCAATGAGCCATGGAAAGCCCGTCGTCATGAAGCGCATCACACTCTGGACGATTCTTGTCATTACGCCCGCTGGCCTGACGGCCGGTGGGCTGCATTTGGCGACCCGGCTCGGCTGGCAGCCGCCCCCGTGGCTGGGTTTTCTTTCACCGCAGCAGGGAACTCCCTCGAACGACGCAGGGCTTTTCTGCAAGGAGCACGGTGTCCCCGAGAAGTTCTGCACCCTGTGCCACGCCGAGCTCAAGTCGAAGCTTCTCATGTGCACGGAGCACGGGCTGCCCGAGGAGATCTGCACGATCTGCCACCCAGAATCCAAAGCGAAGTATGGGCTCGCGCCTCTGTGCGTTCATTCTCTCCCACAGCACTTTTGCCCGCAGTGCAACCCGTCGCTTCGGGCAGATGAGACACCGGGAGACTGGTGCATCAAGCACCTTGTCCCACAATCGCTTTGCACCCTCTGCTCGCCCGAGCTTGGAAAGAGCCTGGCGATTTGCGCGAAGCACGGGCTGCCCGAAGCGTTGTGCACCATCTGCAGACCGGAGCTCGCCTCTAGCCTGCCGACCTGCAACCTCCACAAGCTTCCGCTCGCCTATTGCAAGAGCCCCGAATGCCGGCCGTTCCTCGAAGCGGCCCTCCTCAAGGGGACGAAGCCGTCCCTTCCCGTGGTCCACATGGCTTCGGAAGACGTGGCGGGCAAGGCGGGGATCGCAACGGCCCCGGTCCAAGCCGGGACCGTGGCTCCGTCAGTCAAAGCCACCGGCGAAGTGGCCTTCGACGAGACTCGATTGGCCAGGATCCGGGCCAGAGTCTCCGGAGTGGTGCTCGACGTGGCCGTGAGAGAAGGCGACGCCGTCGAACAGGGGCAGACGCTCCTCATCATCGATTCGTCGGAGCTCGGGGAAACCAAGGCGGACTACCTGGCTTCGTTGCCCCTTGTCCATCTCTGGACCAAAACGCTCGAGCGGAACAAAGAGCTCAGCGAGATAGGCGTGGCTGCGTCGAAAGACGTGCTCGAGGCGGAAGCCGAGCTCGAGCTGTCGAAAGCACGCTTGATGAAGGCGAAGCAGCGAGTTCGCAATCTGGGATTGAGCGATGAGCAGATCGAGCGTCTCGGCGAGGAGAAGGAATCGGAAAGGAACCGTCACCGCATCAAGGCTCCGCTGAAAGGCATTGTGCTGCGCCGCCGTTTTGGCGTTGGTGAGGGCGTCGAACCGGTTTCCGAGCTCTTGACCGTAGGTGACGTTTCCAGTGTCTGGGTCAATTTCAATGTCTTCGAGAAGGATCTTAGTCGCATCGCCGTGGGCCAGTCGGTCACGTTCCGTGTGCTCGACCTCGGACCCTTGGAGTTCAAGGGGAAGGTGATCTGGATCGACTCCGAAGTGAACGGTCGAACAAGGATCGTGCCGGTACGGGCTCAGGTGGAGAACCCAAATGGCCTGCTCCGCGCCAACATGTTCGGCACGGGCGAGATCCAGGTCGACAAGCAGCGCACTTCGCTCCTAGTTCCGAAGGAGGCAGCCCAGTGGGAAGGCTCCTCGTTCGTGGTGTTCGTCAGCAAAGGACCCGGTGTGTACGAGCCGCGGCGGGTCGTGATCGGGAAGCGTGGGGACAGGCTCTGGGAGCTCGCATGGTCCGATCTCAAGCCGGGCGATCCAGTCGTCACGATAGGCAGTTTCCTTCTGAAGACCGAAATCCAGAAAGGCTCGATTGGGGCGGGCTGCTGTGGCGAATGAGGGCGGCGTGCTCAACAAGATCATCGAGCTGAGCCTCAAGTACCGCTTCGTCGTGATCCTCGCGGCGGTACTGCTCGTCATTTCGGGCGTCTACGCGATCACGAACCTGCCGCTCGACGCTTTTCCGGACACGACGCCCGTGCAGGTGCAGATCAACACCGTGGCGCCCTCGCTGGGGCCCGAAGAAGTCGAGCAGCAGATCACCGTGCCCGTGGAGCTGGCGATCGGTGGTCTTCCCGGGCTGCGGGAAGTGCGCTCAATCTCCAAGTTCGGGCTCTCTCAAGTCACGCTGACGTTCGATGACGTGGTGGATATTTACTTCGCGCGGCAGATCGTTGGGCAGCGCCTACAGGACGTGGAGCTCGCTGCAGCGCTGGAAAAGCCGAAGCTCGGACCTGTTTCAACGGGCCTCGGGGAGATCTACCACTACCTTCTTCGGCGGCCCACGCCCGCGGGCATGACCGACGAGGAGAACCTGACGGAGCTCCGTACTCTGCAGGACTGGGTCATTAAGCCGCAGCTTCGTACCGTGCCTGGAGTGGCCGAGCTGAACTCCTGGGGTGGCTTCGAAAAGCAATACCACGTGGAGGTCGATCCCGCTCTGCTTTCGAAGCACGGGCTCACACTCGAGGACGTCGAGAGAGCCCTTCGCAAGAACAATATGAACGTGGGAGGGGGCACTCTAGAGCAGAGCGGCGAGGCGCGCCTCCTGAAGGGCGTTGGAATCCTCACCACGACGCCTCAGATCTCCGACGTCATGATCGCGAGCATCGACGGAGTGCCGATCCGAGTCCGTGACATCGCAAGCGTGATTGTGGGTCACGAGATCCGGCGCGCCTCTGTAACGGCCGATGGACAGGGTGAAGCAGTCCTCGGCCTCGGATTCATGCTGATGGGGGAGAACAGCCGCACCGTCACGGCAGCGCTCGACCGGAAGCTCGAGGAAGCCAAGGCCTCCCTCCCCACGGACTCCGGCGTTCAAGTCTCTGCCGTCTACGAGCGAACACACCTCGTGGACAAGGTTCTCGCGACCGTAGAGCGGAATCTCCTCGAAGGGGCCCTGCTCGTGATCGCGGTTCTGTTCGCCTTCCTTGGCAATGTCCGAGCGGGCCTCATCGTGGCTTCAGCCATCCCTCTGTCACTGCTTTTCGCGGGGAACCTGATGCTGCGATTCGGGATCGCGGGCAGTCTGATGAGCCTTGGCGCCATCGACTTCGGTCTCATCGTGGACAGCTCGGTGGTCATGATCGAGAACTGCGTCCGCCATGTCGCGGAAGACAGTTCGGGCCGAAGCCGCCTTGACGTCATTCGCGATGCGGCCGTGGAAGTTCGAAAGCCGACGATGTTCGGCGAGCTGATCATCATGATCGTCTACCTTCCGATCCTCACGCTGGAAGGCATCGAAGGGAAGCTGTTCCGTCCCATGGCGCTTACCGTAATCTTTGCGCTCTCCGCGTCCCTCATTCTTTCGCTCACGCTCATGCCAGTGCTCGCGAGCCTCTGTCTCCCGAGGCGCATGAAGTACAAACCGACCCTCTTCGACCGATGGTCGCACTCCTTGTTCCAGCCGGTGCTGCGGCTGGGGCTTAGGCATCCTTGGCCGACGCTGATTCTCGTGGCAGGGCTGACCGTGGCGGCCACGATCCTTGGATTCCGGCTCGGCGCCGAGTTCCTGCCGAGGCTCAACGAGGGATCGGTGATCATCAATACGGTGAGGCTGTCCGGAATCTCTCTGGACGAGTCGATTCGGTACGGCACGAAAATCGAAGAGCTGCTGCGCTCGGAGTTCCCCGACGAGATCGAAAGCCTGTGGACTCGCACGGGAACGCCGGAAGTGGCTACGGACCCGATGGGCCTCGAGCTGTCGGACGTGTTCATCATGCTCACGCCGCAAGAGAAATGGAAAACTGCCTCGAGCCAGGCGGAGCTCGTGAAAAAAATGGCGGAGCGCGTCCAGGTACTGCCGGGCATGCGAGCGCTGCTCACGCAGCCGATTGAGATGCGCGTCAATGAAATGATCGCGGGCATTCGGGGCGACGTCGGGATTAAGCTCTACGGGGACGATCTCGAGGCCATGAAGCTCAAGGCCAAGGAAGTGGAGGCAGTGCTGAAGCAAATACCCGGCGCCGCGGACGTTTACACGGAGCAGGTCACGGGGCAGCCGGTGCTCGAAGCCAGGGTCAACGACGAGGCGCTTTCGAGATACGGTGTGGATCGGAGCGAAGTGCTTGCTTTCATCGAGGCCGTCGGAGGGATTCGCGTCGGCGAGATCCGGGAAGGACCGCGCCGGTTCCCGCTAGTCCTCAAGCTTGCCAACCCCTACCGCGGAGGGATGGATGAGCTGGCGTCCGTTGTCATTCCAACGGCCACGGGTCAGAGGATTCCGCTCACGAGCCTCGTCACGTTGGAGAACACGACGGGTCCTTCCACGATCACTCGTGAGTGGGGGCGCAGGCGGCTGCTGGTCCAGTGCAACGTTCGCGGGCGGGACGTCGGCAGCTTCGTGGAAGACGCGCAGGCGAGGATCCAGCCCCTGGTCAAGTATCCGCTTTCGCTGGGTTGGGGAGGCCAGTTCGAGCATCTCGAAAGGGCTCGAAAGCGGCTGTATCTCGTCGTGCCGATGGCCCTTTTCCTCATCCTGAGCCTGCTTTACCTCAGTTTTGGCTCGGTCCGCGACTCGCTCATCGTCTTCAGCTGCGTCCTCTTCGCGCGCATCGGAGGGATCCTCGGGCTTTGGGTGCGAGGTATGCCGTTTTCGATTTCCGCGGGCGTCGGCTTTGTCGCATTGGCGGGCGCCGCAATGCTCGAGGGGCTCATCCTCGTCTCCTACATTCGACGCCTGATTGCGAACGGCCTCCCCAAGCGGGAAGCGATTGAGCAGGCGAGGTTATTGAGGCTCCGGCCCGTCCTCATGACGGGGCTCGTCGCGGCTCTCGGCTTCGTGCCCATGGCGTTTTCGACGGGAGTCGGCGCGGAAGTACAGAGGCCGCTCGCGACGGTCATAGTTTTTGGGATTGCCGCGGACACTGTCCTTACCATGCTCGTCCTGCCGGTGCTGTACCTCCTCTTCGGGAAAGGCCCAGCGCGCGGGGACGAGGCATCGCAGTGAGGGAAGAAGCCTGACGCAAAAGTCAGGAAGAATTCATTACCCCTGGCTGGGTTCTCCTCCTAGAGTGCGCATTGGAGCCCAACGTGGAGCTGGCTGGAGGTCGTAGCACGGGGAGCCGGCAATCCAGGGCGGCAGTGACCGCGACGATGAAGACGACCACCCGAGCAGGGGCGCAGGAATCGGTCGGAGCGCTGCGTTGCGCTCAAATTCAAGCCGGCAAGCGTTCGTTCCTTCGCAGGAGGTTTTGACATGACCCGCACATTCCGATCCGTGACGTTGTTCTGGATTTGCACGTGGGCCCTCGCCGTTGGCCCGAGCGACGCGCAAGGTGCAGCGCTCAAGCTCGATGGACCCCTGATCGAGCAACTCACGGGCCTGAAGGGCACGCTCAATGAGGAAGAAGGCGTCTTCAAGGTCACCGCTCCGAGGACGGACCTAAAGTTCGCCATCGACGACTGGGCGATGCCGCCGTTCATGGGGCTGACGACTTGGGCCGCGTTCCAAGCGGGCAAGGCGGAGTCGGCGATGATCATGGGCGATATGGTGCTCGTCGAGGATGAGGTCAATCCCGTCCTCAGCGTCCTTCTCGACGCCGGCCTCAGCGTCACTGCGCTACACAACCATTTCTTCTTCGATGACCCGAAAGTGTACTTCATGCACATCGGGGGCGAAGGGTCGGTCGAAAAGCTCGCCAGCGGGTTTCGTAAGGCGCTCGCCAAGGTCCAAGCGATCCGCGCGGCGCAGCCCAAGCCGGTACGCACTTTCGGCGGCCCAGCCATCGCGGCCACGAACGCCATCACCTCCAAAGTGGTTGAGGAGGCGCTCGGTGCGAAGGGTCAGGCGAAAGACGGCATGTTCAAGGCCGTGATCGGCCGCAAGGTAGAAATGGTTTGCGGTTGCTCGGTCGGAAAGGAGATGGGCGTCAACACCTGGGCTGCATTCGCCGGCACGGATGACTTGGCGGTCGTCGACGGAGACTTCGCAGTCCTCGAGGATGAGCTGCAACCTGTCCTCAAGGCGCTCCGTGGGAGTGGCATCAATATCGTCGCAATCCATCACCACATGACGCACGAGACCCCACGAATGCTTTTTCTCCACTACTGGGGCAAGGGGCGGTCCCAAGACCTCGCTCGCGGCGTGCGATCGGCGCTGGACGCACAAGCCGTCGTGGCAAAGTCGGTGAAGCCCGACCATCCGGTCAAGCCGCAGTGAGCGTCTGTTGCAGAGCACCCTCCTGGCGTCGGCTCTTGGCTTTTCCTGAGGAGTTTATCCAATGAGCCTCTTTCAAAATGCCCTCCTGGCTTCGGCCGGCTGCACGGCCACGATACTTCGTCGCTCGGACTCGTCGTATTCTCCGTATACGTCTTCGTCCTCGCTTCTTGTCTCGCGTCCGTTCGCTCGGCCTCGGGCCGACGGATTTCATTCTGAAAGAGGCTCTATGTATCGAACCACACTTTGCATCGGCATGTCCGTCCTGAGCGCGGGGCTTTGTTTTGCCCTCGACGACAAGGACGGTGAGAAAAAAAAGGCAGGAGAAGGGCACGCAATGACCTGGAGCTTCGATAAGGACAA
>Ga0111538_10007071_pt1 | contig 15161 bp, 7 predicted proteins | sample SoiMethybrSBSTD1_FD_79669 | JGI IMG/M metagenome (GOLD analysis project Ga0111538, IMG submission 79669) | Bulk soil microbial communities from a Populus tree surrounding site in Tennessee, USA - Soil MetaG P. TD hybrid SBSTD1 (version 2)... | ecosystem: Environmental > Terrestrial > Soil > Tree...
ACGCGCACCGGTACGCCCGCCTTCTTTTTATTAATGATGGCGTCGGTGACCGTCGGCACCGTCAGGCGGTAGCTCACCATATCGATGGCCGTGTTCTCGAGGTTGATCTCGTTGATCATCGTGGGGATGATGTTCAGTCCATCGGGTGAATGACTTCCGATCCCCTGCCCCCAGACGAGATTGGTGGTTGGGTAATCGGGGACGACCAGCCGTGTGCGATCGACCGTCATCGGCGACGTCCCCGTCCAGGTCACTCCGGTTTCGCGCTTATACGCGTCCGGCCAATCCATGAAATACGTCGTGTCGGCCCAGAACTGATCGAACTTCGTCATCAACGCCTGCACGATAGCCGGGTCGTCGGTGATCATCACCGACTCATCCTTGAAATTCGTCGCGCTGGTGGGCTTGAGCTCGAAACTCGTCCAGTTGCCAGATCCGAGGCTTGCTTCGCCCTGGCCGACAAAGATGCCGCACTTCCAGTGCATGATCTCCGGAAATGATCGGGGGTTGTAGCGGAGCCGGATCGGAACGCCCGCATTCGCCAGACGTTCGAACGAGGCGCGGGTGTTGGGATCGCTCTCGAAGATGCTCGCGCGGTCGCCAAGCACTCTAACGGGTACATGGGCCAGATGACGGTTAATGATGGCCGTCGTAATCGCTCCGTCGTTGAGCAGCCACATCCCAATATCCAGCCGGACCGTTTCTGCGTTGATGCGAGACACGATTTGCGCTTCAGCGTTTTCGTGTGACGAGAAGTAGATTCTCTCCTGCGCAGAGGTCGTCCGTATCCCCACAAAGGAGAAAATGATCGCCAGCGCGAGGGGGACAACCTTCCAACGTTTTGAATTGAGTGCCTGATTTGCCATAGTCATGAACCGGTTTGCCACTAAGTACGAATCTCTGTCCGTCGACTGCGTCCGTAACCTATTGGACCAGTCCTTGATGCCGCGAATTGTGCAAAAGCAAGTCCTGTTCAGGCACCGCAATGCTTGAGTCGAGCCGACAGTCTCTTTCGCAAATAGGCGCGACTGAAGTGAACGAGCTCGGCAGGAGCGCTACGCGCGCTCTGTCTCGAAAAGATGGTTAAGCTTGTTCGGATGTAGCTCCACTCGTGGTGGAACTGATGAAAGTAGAATCGTGGGTCTCGGCGGAGAACCACCGCGCGGATCCAATTGTACCCGGTTCGCAGCAGATTCGAATATAGAAACGCCGGCGAGCCGAACAGTAAGATCAGGTCGTCGGGCTCTTTCAGCGGTCCGAGGTCGGCGGGCACCAGCTCGCGCAGCCGCATCATCGCGCAGTGTCGGCCGTGTCCGCGGTGCCAGCGGCGGTGATAACTGGGGGTCAGGCGGTCCGGGGTGACATCCGCCTCGGCGCGGAGCGCGGGATCGTAGAGACCACGCATACCGGCTTTCCACGCCCGCAACTGCATATCGTGATCTTCCGTGGACCCGATTCCGTCCTTCACTCTGCCGAGCGAGGGCGTGAACACGCCGACGACATCGAACACTCGCCGTCGGAACGCGAGGTTCGCGCCGACGAGGCAGACCGCACGTTCGCGGCTACTGACGATCGGCTGGTCACCGTAGTCCTGCAGCGCCAGTGGCGCCCAGTGCGCGTCGGTGAGCCAGGGTGGCGGAGGCGCCAGCCAGTGGGGCAGCACGCGGCCTCCGACGTAGTCGATGTCCGGCTGCGCATCGAACGTACGCTTCAGCTGCGCGATCCAATCGGGCGACACGCGCACGTCGTCGTCGGAGAAGGCGATGATCGGACTTCGTGCGACTGCAATGCCTGCGTTGCGCCCATAAGACAGCCCCTGGCGAGGTTCGAAGACGTAGCGCAGGCGTCCATCTGAGCCGGCTGCGGCGTGCTCAACCACTGTCCGCGTCGCATCTGTCGAGTTGTTGTCGACGACGATAACTTCGTATGCGACGTCTCCGATCTGGGAGAGCAGCGCATCGAGCGCCGACGGTAGACGGTCTGCGCGGTTGTAAGTACTCAGGACGACCGAGACATCACAGCGTGCATCCCGGTCAGCGCGAACATTCATGTGTCGCATGAGTGGCTCGCGTGTCCTGGGTGGCCGCGACGGCGCCCTGACCCAGGCTCCGCCTGGAGGTCAGGCGGCTGCGCCAGGTCTCCGAAAAGAATCCGACGTACTCGACCAGCTTGACTTCCTCGATCAGGAGGGCGAGTCCATCGGATCGCCCGATGCGACCCAACCAACGCAGGCCCTGTTGAAGGAATTCGCGATAGACGAAACGCGGTACTCCGGCGATCGACGGTACGCGCGTGAGATCGAGATCCAGATATACGGCATCCGCCATTCTTGCCATCGTGCGGCCGTGCCAGTAGAACCAACGCCTGAAGTAGCGCCGTGTCAATCGAGACGCGGGGACGAGGTGCCGGACCGAGACAGTGGGATCATAAATTCCGGAGTACAACCCGGCGAGAAATAGACGGACGCACAGTTCGTGGTCCTCGCCTGCGATCAGCGTGTTGTCTACTTTGCCGAGGTCGGTGCGCCACCCGCCGATTCTCTCGATGGCGTCGCGGCGAATCGAGAGATTCGCACCAACCGGAAGCCGTCGGGTGCCGAAGGTTGCCGCCGCGTATCGAATGGTATCTTCGCCGTAGTCGACTAATGCCAGCGGACCCCAGATATCCCGGGCGCGAACTGTGAGCATTTCTGGCGGAGGAGATACCGCCCAGCGAGGCAGCACTTTTCCGAAGACGAACACGACGCCGTCGGCAGTACGGAAGTTCGCGACGGTTCGCACCAGCCAGTCCGCGCTTGGCAGGACGTCGTCGTCAGTCAACGCGATGATGTCCCCCTGCGAGACCGACAACCCGGCATTGAGTGCGAAACTCTTGCCCTGCTGCCGCTCGTGCACGTACTGCACCGGCCAGGGACCCAACGCGGCGGCGCGACGGACGACGGCGGCGGTATCGTCGGTCGAGTTGTTATCGACCACGACGATTTCTACCGCGCATGCCTCCGGAGCTGTGGCTCCGGACAGTGCCTCGAGTGTCTGCGCGAGTAACTCGGCGCGGTTGTAAGTGCAAATCAAGACTGAAACAGAATCGATGTTTGCCATCGTGTCATCCCGCCGTGGCGAGCTGCCGGCTCGATTCGGCCGCGGCGACCGTCGCAGCGGGTAACGGAAGATCAATCAGCCGGTATAGCAGGGCAAGCGCGCGGTCAGTTGCTGTGCCGGGTTCGAAGAAAAGGGCCGCGGCTGTACGCCGCCGCTCGGCCGAAAGGCGTTGAGGTTGCTGCAGCGCGGCGAGCACCGTGTTCGTGACCTTCCGGGGATCGGTCGCGACATCGGCAGCGGCGCGAAGACGCTCGACCTTCTCCCGGCTGATCGCCGCCTTGTGAATGAGTTCGGGACGATCGACGACGATGAGAGGCCGGTCGAGCAGCATGTATTCGAACGCGATGGAGCTGTGGTCACTCACCATCGCGTCGGAGGCCACCATGAAGGGGCAGCCGTTCGACTCGCGGGCGATGCGCACGCGCGGGTGGCCATCATAGCGGCGCAGCGTTGCGGCCCAGTCGATGCCGCCCGAACCGCGGTTCTGGCGATCGTAGGAGCGGTCGTGCAGCTTCACGATGACCTGTAGCCCTGCGGCAGCCAGTCCTTCAACGAGGTCGAGCCCAACTGTGTTCAGCGACGACTCCGGCGACCAGGTTGGCGCGTAAATCACCGTCGTCATCGACGGGTCGAGCTGAAGGGAACGCGCGATCGCCTGACGATCCAGGGAACCATCAACGAGGCAATCCACCTTGGGATAGCCGACGAGGGGTGCGCGGCGGTCATCGTCGGGCACGAGACCCGCTTCGACATAGCGCTGGCGGCGATCGGCGTTCACGAACATCAGGCAATCGAACGCTGAGATCGTCGGCGCGAGATCGACCGGCGCATCAAGGTTGTACTTGCCGGCCACACCATGAAAAAGGTGGATGCGCCGGGTGTGCCGATGCAGCCACGTCATATCCCAGAAGTCTACATTGATGTACGCGTCGGTCTTGAACCATCTCGCTGCCGCGCGGCTGAGGATCCGCTCACTGATGCCGAACCCGCCGAAGATCTGATGTGGTTCCCACGCGGTTGCACACGACGTGAACCAGAGCTCGACTCGGGCGTCTCGCTTCAACCGTTCGTAGAGCGGCATGAAGATTGTCAGGCTCATCGGCGACGCGGCTTCGAAGAGAATCCGTTTCCGAGCGTGCGTCGTTCGAGCGATCGTATGCTCGAGCGCGTGAACGCGGCGGATGGCGCGCTGGCGGAGGCGACGGTAAGCCGTGTCCTGGACGAGCGAAACCGGTGCCGCCGGCGGCCGCGTCACTCGGGCCGTTTCAGGATTGGTCGTGGAAGAACCGCGATGAGATCTTCGAAAGAGGCGGCGCACGCGGTTCCGCCAGCGCTCGTTTGCGAACGTCGACACATACAAACGCAGGGTCGCTGAATCGAAGGGCGCCTGCGCGAGCGCCCGCCGGAACTGCGCACGCGCACCGCGGCGATCGCCGACCTCGAGACAATTGTGTCCCCAGTCGCGGTGGAGGACGTGCCGCCGTCGCTGCTCGCACCGCACCGGATCCGACCGGTGACGAGGGCAGGCCTGATGGCAGAGCGCCTGGCTTTTCGCCATCACCAGCATCTGCGCCTCGTATGTGCGATCGATCTGGCGGCTCATCAGGCCGCCGCGACGATGATGCGCCAGCGGCGTACTGATGTATCCAATAGGGTGCCGCGCTGCTGTGCGCAGCCAGAGATCCCAGTCCTCGACGTGAATCTCGCGGCGCTCGTCGAATCCCCCAACTTCTTCGAGCACTCGCCGCGGCATCATCACCGTCAGTGTGTTGATGAAGAAATCCGTGTGATAGAGCGCGCAAAATGCCGACCGGGGAGGACCGTCGGAAGCGCCTCCGTGACGCGTACCGTGGACGACCGCGGTGTGAAGCAATCCCGTCTCGGGATACCGGTCGAAATACTCAACCTGTCGCGCGAGCTTTTCAGGCAGCCACTCGTCATCGGCGTCGAGGAATGCCACGAGTTCGCCGGTTGAGGCGGTGATTCCTGTGTTACGCGCCATGGCCGGGCCGCCATTCACCTGCCGGATGCATCGGACGTGGCCAGAAAACTCCGCGATCGCGGCGGTCAGCGCCTCGTGATCCTCCGACCCGTCATCAACGACAATGACCTCGAAGTCGCTGAACGTCTGGGCGAAGACCGATCGCAGCGCCGAAGCGACGAGCGGCGCGGCGTTGAACACAGGTATGACGACACTGACACGTGGCATACGACAGCCGGATATCCACATTCAGCGCAGCCGGACCGGCTTGACGGCGACGACGCGGAACCCGACCTGGTTGCGTTGCAACTGCCCGCCGGCGCGCTGCGAGTCCTGCTGAGTGCGTCCGTAGAAGCCTTCCGCCGAGAGCCATCGTGTCAAGTAGTAACCGGCGGTCGCTCCCAGCCATTTGGTTTGCAGGCTTGGTTGAGTGGTGTCGAGCGGATCGTTTTGCAGCCACGAAAAATTGCCATCGACATAGAGGCGGCGCGCGAGGGGCATGCGGATGTTCGCGGTCCACTGCTCGTTTTGAAACGTTCCGCCGAATCCGAACGACGGAATGTAGGATCGCATGTAGCTCGCCGCGACCACGCCGCGGCCGGTTTTTTGAGAAAAGCCCGCGCGCCATTCGGGTCCGGTGCGAGCCTCGTGGTGCAGGCCAGCACCGAGCATCGCGACGCCGAAGCCGCCGTTGATGGTGGTGCCGGCGGCGAGTTGGTACTGAACCGTCGCTGTTGCCGTCTGCATATTGAAGCGGTCTTCAGGTCCAGGCACACCGGCGACTGTCTCGCCGTTCACGATCGCGCGGTTGAATTCGTACTCACCTCCGATAGCAAGGCGTCGCGAAAGCGCGTAATCGACTGTGGTTGTAATGTCGTGCCCGTGCCCTCCCTGCAGGGAAGTCGACGTGAATGCATTGTTGTCGAAATCAACTGTGTGCAAGGTGTAGCTGCTTCTGAGTGTCGTGCGTTTGGTGAGCGCCGCCTGAATGCCCCCAGTTGCAGCGTTCGAGCGTGATCCAATGCGATAGAAAGGAACGCCTCCCAGTTGAAGAACGTCGGTCGTCTGGGCAGCAATAAACGTCTCGTCTCCGAAGAAGGTTACTCGGCCATTGGCGCGCTGCTCGAGATTCGCGTGGAACGATTGGTGAAGGCCATTCAATTCCGACAGGGTCATGTAGCGGACGAACGATCCTGAATAGCCACTCGAGAAGCGCGTGAACTTCCCCGTGTAGGTCAGGCCGGCCGCCGGCGTGATCGGCGATCCGTAATCAGATGGCGGATTTGTTCCCGGATTGACAAGCAGTACGTTGTCGTCCCAGGTGCCGCCGAAGGAAATCGATGGTGTGAAGACCCACCCGGGAGCCGTTTGTGGAGGCGAAATGGCAGGGCTTTGCGCCCGAACCACTGGCTGCGTCAGAAAAGCCAGGCCGACGAGTGCCGCCGCAAAGAGTCTTAAAAGACGTCGCATTTTTCAGAGTCCTCGCGTCAGCAAAAACCGCCAACGCGTATCTCAGTTCATCGAAACACATGGGGCAGCAAGTGGGGTGCCACGCGAGAGTTTTGTGAAAAAACGCAGACCTTCGGAGCGCAGCGCTGCCGTAGTCAGCAGACGGACAGTCGCGAGTGGGAAATCGACTCCCGACTTTAAGAAAAGCGCGACTCTTTGTGGGCGATGTAATCCTTACAAACTGCTCAGTTGTGATCCACGGCACATCCTGCTGCGTTGGATCCGAGGTACGACCAAATGCTTGAACCATAAGGCATTCCATCCCTGGCCGACCAATTGCCTGCAGTTCGCTACCGCTGCGCCATTCGCTGACGGTCAATCTCAAGACTCCAACAGGTGTGTACTGATGCGTGTGCCGTTCGTGTGTCGGCTCGATGGGCCGGCTCGTGTTTCCATTCTCGCTGTGTCCTCGTTCATAATCAGTTTCTCACCACCGGCGACGGCGGCTACGCTGACCGTTTGCGCGACCGGCTGCGCGTACTCTGATTTTCAGCAGGCGCTGAACGACTCGCAGCCCGGAGATACCATTCTTCTTCGCGCCGGCGAAACGTTCACGGGCAACTTCGTGCTTCCCGCGAAAAGTGGCTCCAACACCACTCCGATTCTCATTCGATCGGACGCGCCGGACAGCGCCCTCCCGGCAGCTGGTATTCGGCTTGTGCCATCTGGTTATGCCGGAGCTAACGTCGCCTTGAATCGATTGGCGCGTCTGAAGGGGCGGGGAGGCGCTTACCGGACGACGCCAGTATTAAAGACCGCACCGGCAGCGCACAATTACCGGCTACAGTTCCTCGACATCGATGGCGTTGCGCAGGAAGGGTGGGGGACCCTCGTCGAGTGGGGCAACAACTCGGACGCGCAGACAACGCTCGATGTTGTTCCCTACGGCATCGAACTCGATCGTGTGTACGTGCACGGGCACGCGACGAAGGGACAGAAACGTTGCATCGCACTCAATGGCGCATCGCTCGACGTGCGCAACAGTTTCGTGGCCATGTGCGCCGCGGTCGAGATTGATGCTCAGGCAATCTCGGGATTCAACGGTCCAGGTCCATTCAAGATTTCCAACAACTACCTCGAAGGGAGCACCGAGAACATTCTCTTCGGCGGCGCCGATCCGAAGATTGCCAATCTCGTCCCCAGCGACATCGAAATCACACGCAATCTATTCACCAAGCCCGTGAGCTGGCGCAATCCGGTTCTCGTGCCACCTTCGGCTCCCGCGGTGACGTCGATTGCCGGCGGCGGATCGCTCGCGGCTGCCAGGCACTACTTCACCGTGGTCGCGGTGATGAAGACCGAAGGAGACGAAGCGGTTTCTGCTCGCTCTGCCGAGGCGTCCGTTCTCGTCGGAACCAGCGCCAGCAAGGTGACGCTGACCTGGAGCGCGGTAGCGGGCGCGGACTTTTATCGCGTTTACCGCGGGACGAGCGCGGGCGGAGAAAACCGGTACATGCAGAGCGCAGTGGGCGCCGCGTCGATCGTCTACACGGGATCAGGCGAGACCGCGGGGACACCGCCGACCCAAGGCAAGCGGTGGAATGTCAAGAACCTGCTCGAGTTGAAAAACGCACGCCGAGTCCTCGTTGACGGAAACATCTTCGAGCATTCGTGGGCGGCTTCCCAGAAGGGCTACGCCATTTTGCTGACGCCGCGCAATCAGGGTGGCACCGCGCCGTGGTCGGTTGTCCGTGACATCACGTTCACCAACAACGTGATCCAGCACGTAGCCGGGGGAATTGATATTCTCGGGACCGACTACGAGTATCCGAGCCAGCGCACCACTTCTATCCTGATTCGGAACAACCTGGTGTACGACGTCTCAAGCACTTGGGGGGCCGAGCATTTCCTGCTGATGACTGGCGCGCCGCTCGGCGTCACGGTCGATCACAACACCATCCATCAAGAGAAGTTGATGGTGCTCGCCGATGGCGACCCTATTCCCAGCTTCGTCTTGACCAACAACATTGCACCTCATAACCAGTACGGCATTTTTGGCAGCGGCGCCGGCTTCGGCAACAACGCTCTTGCGGCGTACTTTCCTGACGCGATCGTGCGTCGGAACGCCATCGGCGGAGCGAATCCCTCGCTGTATCCGCCAGACAATTTTTACCCGGACATGGCCACGTTCAACGCCCAGTTCGTCGATGTTGACGCCAATGATTTCCGGCTGGTGACCGGAAGCATCTTCAACGGCGGGGGAACTGACGGCCGGAATCTGGGTGTGGACTTCGCCGCGCTTGACGCGGCGATGAAGGGTCAGGCTCCTCCCAGCGGTGGCAGTAACGATGGCGGTGGCAATGTGCCGCCTCCACCCGGGGACCCGGTTCCGTTTGGCGGACGCCAACCATGCTTCCGGCAACAATCCAGGCGGAGAATTTCGACAATGGAGGGAGCGGCGTCGCTTACCGCGACACAACATCCGGCAACTCGGGCGGACAATATCGCGGCACGGATGTTGACATTGAAGATTCGTCGGATTCGGGTGGCGGACACGATGTGGGTTGGGTAGCTGCCAGCGAGTGGTTGAAGTACACGGTTAATGTGTCCGCCGCAGGAGCGTACGACATCGAAGTTCGCGTGGCGTCCGCTGGGACCGGCGGCACGTTTCATATCGAGGCGAACGGCACCAACATCACCGGCCCGTTGACGGTTCCGAATACAGGCGGCTGGCAGACATGGACGACTGTCCGTAAAACTGCCGTCAGTCTCAATGCCGGGCAGCAGGTGTGGCGGCTCGTTATGGACACAAACGGCGCGACGACTGGGGCAGTGGGAAATCTCAATTACATTCGGGTCACGCTTCGTACGGGCGGCACTCCGTACGGCGGCACCGCAGTTGCCCTGCCAGGAACCATACAGGCCGAGAACTTCGACGAAGGTGGAGCGGGCAGTGCCTACGTGGATACGACGCCAGGCAACTATGGGGGAGAGTATCGCGGGACGGACGTAGACATCGAATCGTCGGCCGACTCGGGTGGCGGCCACGACGTAGGCTGGGTCTCCGCTACAGAGCGATTGAACTACTCCGTGAATGTGTCGACGGCTGGCACTTACGATATCGATGTGCGCGTCGCGTCGGCCGGCGTCGGGGGCACATTTCATATCGAGGTAAACGGCGTCGACAAAACGGGACGATTGACCGTGCCGAACACCGGCGGGTGGCAGACCTGGGCCACCGTTCGAAAGAGTGCGGTGAGCCTGAGCGCGGGACCGCAAGTTTGGCGGCTCGTCATGGACACGAATAGCTCGACGACGACAGCCGTGGGTAACTTCAACTACATTCGCGTGACAGCCCAGGCAGCCAGCGCGCCATTTGGTGGAGCGTCTGTCGCGCTGCCGGGAGTCATTCAGTCGGAGAATTTCGACGACGGTGGCGCAGGCCGCGCGTACGTGGACGCGAGCCCGGGAAACGCCGGAGGTCAGTATCGGACGACCGATGTTGACATCGAACGGACGTCCGATACGGGCGGTGGCTACAACGTTGGTTGGGTATCTGCCGGAGAGTGGCTCAAATACACCGTGAACGTGACGTCCGCTGGCACCTACAATATTAATGTGCGGGTCGCGTCGCCATCTGCCGGCGCAGCATTTCACATCGAGGTGAACGGCGTCGACAAGACGGGACGGCTTACCGTGCCGAACACCGGTGGGTGGCAGACATGGACAACGGTTCAGAAGGCTGGCGTCTCACTGTCAGCAGGTCCGCAGACGTGGCGCCTCGTAATGGATGCGAACGGAAGCAGCGGCGGCGTCGCGAACTTCAACTACATCAGCCTGACCGGGCCAAACTGACCGGCTCATCTGACGCGCCGGCGATACTGGCTCTGGCATATGCTTTGGATGCCCAGAAGCAATGTGTAATTTGAGATTCATGCTTGTGCTGGCTGTGGTCATCGTTGCGCAGTCTTCTGCGCACGTGCCAGCGATGGTGCCGGAGCGGGCGGTAGCGATACGGCCCGCCATCCCTGTATCGCCAGTGCAAACTGTGGTGGCCGCCGGGGCCGATCTGCAGACCTATATCAACCGGGCGAGACCGGGCGACGTGTTGTTGCTCGAACCAGGCGCCATCTTCGTCGGCAACTTTACGTTACCCGCACTTCCCGAACAGCCGAGCTCGATCCCCGCGCAGTACATCACGATTCGATCGGCAGCCGACAACTCACGCTTTCCGACCGCAAGTCGGGTCACGCCTGAACACGCGCAGTGGATGCCGACGATACGTTCATCAAACGGTAACTCGGCATTGGCGACCAAACCCGGCGCGCACCACTGGCGCCTGCAGTGGCTGGCCTTCGAGGCAAATTCAGGCGGCGCCGGCAACATCATCAGCTTGGGGGATGGTAGCGATGCACAGCGTGATCTGGGCAACGTGCCGCACCACCTCGAACTCGACGGTTTGATCATTCGCGGCGATGCGTCGCAGGGGCAGAAACGGGCGATTGCGCTCAATAGCGCTGACACCGTGATTCGGAACTCGGATATTCGTGAAATCAAGGCCGATGGTCAGGACAGTCAGGCGATATGTGGCTGGAACGGGCCTGGCCCGTTCGTGATCGACAACAATTACCTCGAAGCGGCTGCCGAGAATGTGATGTTTGGAGGGGCGGATCCAGCAATTCGCGATCTCGTCCCGAGCGATATCACCTTCCGACGCAACTACGTGACAAAGCCGCTCGCTTGGCGCCGTTCACGCTGGACGGTCAAGAATCTGCTCGAACTGAAAAATGCGCGCCGCGTCGTGATCGAGTCGAACGTCTTCGAGAATAACTGGGTGGCGGCACAGACTGGTTATGCGCTTCTGTTCAAGCCGGTAAACCAGGACGGCAAAGCCCCGTGGTCGGACGTATCCGATATCAAAGTTCAGTACAACATCGTCCGCCATGTGTCTTCGGCGATTAACATCCTGGGAACTGACTACGAGCACCCGAGCGCCCATATGCGTGGTCTGCAGATCCGCCATAACCTCTTTTATGACGTCGACGCGTCGCGCTGGGGAGGAGACGGTCGCTTCCTCTTGATCGGCGGCGGACCCTCAGACATCGTCATCGACCACAACACCGTGATTCAAAGCGGCAGCGTTGTGCAGTTCTATGGGACCCAGAATGGACGCCCGTGGACGATTGAGGGCCTTCGCTTTACTAATAATCTCACCCGCCACAACCAGTTCGGGGTCATCGGCGAGTCGGCGGGTATTGGCAGGACGGCGATTGCGGCCTACGTGAGTCACGACGAATTCCGACGGAACGTCCTCGCAGGGGGCGATGCGTCGCGATACCCGCCAGACAATCTGTTTCCCAGTGTCGCGGAACTCATGGCCGATTTCGTCGACAGCGCCCACGACGATTACCGCCTGCGCGCCACCAGCCGCTTCAATACCGCCGCCACCGACGGATCGGTGCTCGGGGCGAATCTTGAGGAACTCGGACGTCGCAAGCCTCCCGAACGCGAACCACGTTCGCCGCGTACAAGAAAGTAGTTTCAACCGCTAAAACAAGTAGTCCAGACCGCACAATCTCCGATTCTGTAATCCTCTCGACGCGCAAGGCGTCACGATCCTGCTCCTTCACCCCGACGACACACAATTCTGTAATTGCGCGTGCGAAAACGTGACGTAACCTGCGCCGCGCGCACAGAATTCGTCGAGAAAACTAGCTCTGCCTAGGGCACCTCTTTTGCCTGAGCTTCGCGCGGCGTTAGCCGCGCCCTCTTTCTCAAGGACAAACAAATGGGCCCTCTCTCTCCTCGCAGGACAGATCTGCTTGTACTCAGAGCGCTTGCAATTCCGGTGATGATCGCGACGTCGCTCGCAGCGGATGCTTTGGCTGCGACCACGAACGTCCCTGCGGGAGCCGACCTGCAGGCGGCGCTGAACCTTGCGCGGCCTGGAGACGTTCTCATCTTACAGGCCGGCGCGCGCTACGACGGCCCATTCACCCTGCCGCCGAACCCGACGGGACCGCCGATCACGATTCGCTCGTCAGCGACTCTTCCTGAGCGCCGCATCGGTCCCCAGGACGCGGCGCTGCTTCCGACGCTCGCCTCGCCGGTGGCGTGGGCCATCCTCGATGGCACCGGCGCATCGAACTGGCGGCTCGATGGGATCGCCTTCGAACCTGTGGTGGATGGTACCGGAGAAGTCATCCTCCTCCAGGATTCGATAAACATCTACATGGACCGCCTGCTCATCGTCGGCGGCGTGAACGGCCAGAAGCGAGGGATTCGCGGCAACGGGCAGAAAATCACGTTGACTCGCTCGTATATCGCCAATATCGCCAGGGCAAGCCAGGACTCGCAAGCCTTCTGTGCATGGGACGGGGCTGGTCCTTATACGCTTACGAACAATTACCTGGAAGCAGCCAGCGAAAATGTGATGTTTGGCGGCGCCGACAGCAAGGCGCCCGATCGAGTGCCCTCCGATATCCTGATTGAAGGAAACCACTTCACCAAACGGCTCGAGTGGAAGGGCGCCGGCCTCGTCGTCAAGAACCTCTTCGAGATGAAAGCGGGGCGCAGGATAACGGTTCGCGACAATCTGTTCGAGCGAAACTGGACCGACGCTCAGACTGGTTTTGGCATCCTGCTCAAGGTCGTCAACCAGGGAGGGACCGCTCCCTGGTCAGTTCTCGAAGATGTGCTCTTCGAGCGGAACGTTGTCAGGGACACGGAAAATGGCTTCAACATCCTTGGCAACGATTACGCGAAACCGTCAGGACGGGCGACGCGCATCACTATCAAGAACAACCTGCTACTGACGCCCGGCATGGCGTTTCAGGCGGGCGGAGAGATCGGGGATCTGACAATCGATCACAACACGGTGGATCAAGGCTATACGCTGATGTCGCTGTATAAGGGCACGGTTTGGAGCGCGGGGGCCGCCGCGGCGCGACCCGGCACTTACGCGGTCGAGCACCTCACGTACACCAACAACCTCGCGCGGCACAACGCGTACGGCGTGAAGGGGCAAGGAACAGCGGTCGGCACTGCGAGTCTGACGGCCTTCTCGGTCAGCTACGTGTGGACGAACAACGTGCTGGCGGGAGGAGCCGGCTTTTCGTATCCATCGATCACGTGGTTTCCGACGGTGACCGTCTATCAACAATCGTTCGACAGTAACTACCACCTCGTGTCCGGTTGCCCGTATAGCGGTGCCGCGACGGACGGGAAAGACGTCGGCGTGGACTGGGGGGGAGAGCCAACGAAGCAACCCGGCGGCAATCCTTTTGGTGGAACGATCCCGGTCCTGCCTTCAGCGACGATCCAGTTCGAGGATTTCGATGCCGGCGGCGCCGGCGTCGCATACGGCGACGCGTCACCCGGGAACATCGGTGGCGCCTACCGCCCGACAGACGTCGACATACAACCGACCACTGATGCTGGAGGTGGCTACAACGTCGGCTGGGTTTCCGCTGGAGAGTGGCTCAACTACACCGTGAGCGTGGCTGCCGCCGGCACGTACGATCTGGAAGTTCGTGTCGCATCTGATGGAACCGGGGGAACATTCCACATCGAAGTTGACGGCGTTGACAAGACAGGCAGGTTGACCATTCCCAACTCGCGCGGCTGGCAGGCGTGGACGACGATCAGAAAGAGCGGGGTGACGCTCACTGCCGGGACCCAGGTATGGCGCGTCGTCATGGATACGATTGGCACGACGTCGGTCGGAAACTTCAACTACTTCAAGGTCACGCCGCCTGTGCCGAGCACACCATATGGTGGCACCGCCACAGTGCTGCCCGGAACCATTCAGGCCGAGAACTTCGACGATGGCGGCGCCGGCCGCGCGTATGCGGACGCAAGTGCGGGGAACGCGGGCGGCAGGTATCGCGCGACGGACGTCGACATCGAGTCGACAAATGATGGCGGTTCCGGTTACGACGTCGGGTGGGTCTCTGCTGGCGAGTGGTTGAACTACACGGTCGACGTGATTTCCGCCGGCAACTACGATCTCGATGTTCGCGTCGCATCGGCCGGAGCCGGGGGGACCTTTCACATCGAGGTCAATGGTGTCAACAAGACTGGTCCACTGACCGTTCCCAACACTGGTGGATGGCAGACGTGGACCACAATTCGGTGCCCGACCATTGCGTTGTCGGCAGGGCCGCAAGTGTGGCGGCTCGTGATGGACAGCAACGGATCGACGAAGGCGGTCGGTAATTTCAACTACATCACCGTCAGCGGACCGAAGTGAACGGCCGATAGGCGATTTATAAGGATGAGCTCGTCCACTATCGGATGAGCTCATCCTTAATGATGATTTTGCTCCGGCTCCCGCGCAGGATCGTAATTTCCGACTCTGAGCGGTGGCTTGCTACGCGACGAATTCGCATAAATGCGAGCAGTGTTTGAGGGCACTGTTCTTGCTGAGGTATAGCTCGGCGTTACCGCCGCCGTCTCAACAGGACAACCAAATGCGCCCATCCTCTCGGCGAGCAGGTCTGCTTGTACTCAGAACGCTTTTTATTCCAGTGATGATCGGGACATGGCTCGCGGCGGATGCTCGTGCCGCGACGACGACTGTCCCCGCCGGTGCCGACCTGCAGGCTGCGTTGAACGCCGCGCAGCCGGGCGAC
>Ga0111538_10007079_pt1 | contig 15150 bp, 13 predicted proteins | sample SoiMethybrSBSTD1_FD_79669 | JGI IMG/M metagenome (GOLD analysis project Ga0111538, IMG submission 79669) | Bulk soil microbial communities from a Populus tree surrounding site in Tennessee, USA - Soil MetaG P. TD hybrid SBSTD1 (version 2)... | ecosystem: Environmental > Terrestrial > Soil >...
AACCCTCAACGTTCTCCCGGGGAAGCTGGAAAAAGGGGCTTTCCGACATGGGGCAACGGGCCGGGGCCCGGGGGAGGGAAGAGCAAATGATTCTCCAATATTTGAGCGCCGTGGGGGAACGACCCCGAGACGCCAACGGTCGGGCCGACCGGCCCGACGACGCCTCTTGAGGTATTCCCATGATTCCGACGAGGTCACTTTCGAAGTGGTCGGTGCTTGCGTGTCTCGCGCTTGCGGGTTGCGGCTCCGACGACGTGGAGCCCGGGAACCAGCAGCTGCCGGCAAATACCGCGCAAGCCGCGGCCACTTACGCGCAGATCGTGCTCGCGAGTTACCAGGATTCCGTGACGACCGCAGAGGAGCTGGACACGGCGGTGAAGGCGCTGGTGGCGGCCCCGAGCGACGCGGCGCTGAAGGTCGCTCGCAATACCTGGCTGGACGCGCGCGAACCCTACCTTCAGACCGAGGTCTACCGTTTCTACGAGGGGCCGATCGACAAGGAGGGCTCGGGTCCCGAGGGCGCCATCAATGCCTGGCCGCTCGACGAAAACTTCATCGACTACGTGAAGGACGACGCGGATGCGGGAATCGTCAACGACCCGGCCAAGACCATCGACTCGGAGGCGCTAGTGTCGATGAACGAAGCGGGCGGCGAGAAGAACATCGCCACCGGCTATCACGCGATCGAGTTCTTGCTCTGGGGTCAGGACATGAGCGACACCGGCCCGGGCGACCGCCCGTACACCGACTACGTCAGCGGCAGCGAGGGCTTGGTGAAAAACCAGGATCGCCGCGGCCAGTACCTGACGACGGTGAGTGGAGAGCTGGTCAACGATCTCGAGAGCTTGACCGAGGCCTGGGCCGCGGACACCGCCGGGAACTACCGCGCCGAGTTCGCGGCTCTGAGCCCCAAGGAGCAGCTGCTTCGCGTGCTGACGGGGATGATCGTGCTGAGCGGTTTCGAGACCGGCGGCGAACGCTTGCAGACCGCCTACGACTCGCACGACCAGGAGGACGAGCACTCCTGCTTCAGCGACAACACGCACCGCGACATGGTCCAGGACGTCCTGGGCATCAAGAACGTGTGGACGGGCAGCTACACCAGGCTCGACGGGACCAAGCTGAGTGGCACGGCGCTGCGCGACGTCGTGAACGCGGGCGATGCGGGACTGGCGGGCGAGCTCGACAGGGCGATCGACGAAAGCTTGCGCCTCGCCAACGCAATCGAGCCGCCGTTCGATCAGGAAATCAAGACCGACGCGGGGCGCGCGCGCGTAGAAGCGCTGATCACCGCTCTGCGTGCGCAAGAGAAGATCTTGGAGCGCATTTTCCGGAAGTTCGGCCTCAGCGTTCCGGTGGTCGAATGACCTGCCGGGCGCGCCACTGGACGTCGTTCGCGCTGGCCCTTTTGGGGCCGGCGCTGGCCGCGTGCTCCGGCGCGCCCGAGGTCGAACGGCAAGAGCCCGCGCTCGATCGCAACGAGTGGCTTCCGGGCGGCGACACGACGAACACGCTGCTGCTCGGTGTCAACGCATTCACGATGCCGGCGGCCAATGCAACCGCCGAGCACTCGCCGAACTTCTACACCGGCAACAGCTTCTTCAATCAGTCGTGGGTGCAGGCGCCGTCGAGCACGGAAGCGCGTGACGGCCTGGGTCCGCTTTTCAACGCGCGCTCGTGCTCGGCTTGCCACTTCAAGGACGGACGGGGCCGCCCCCCGCTCGAGCCGGACGAGGCCTTTCTTTCGATGCTGCTCCGGATCGGCGTCGGCACGCGCGGGCCGCACGGCGAGCCCGCGCCCGATCCGAGTTACGGCGATCAGCTGCAGCCGTTCGCGATCGCGGGCGTCATGGCCGAGGGCACGCCGCACGTCAGCTACACCGAGGTGAAAGGGAGCTACGCCGACGGCGCGTCCTACGTGTTGCTCGAGCCGGCCTACGCGATCGACGAGCTCGCGTTCGGCCCGCTCGATCCCGGGCTCGTGATCTCGCCGCGCGTCGCGCCCGCGATGTCCGGGCTCGGTTTGCTCGAGGCGATCCCCGTCGAGCGCCTCGAAGCGCTGGCCGATCCCGACGACGCCGACGCTGACGGCATCTCCGGTCGCGTGCAGCGCGTTTGGGACGCGGCGAGCGGCACGACCGTCGTCGGTCGCTTCGGCTGGAAGGCCGAGCAGCCGAGCGTTCGCGACCAATCCGCCGGCGCGTTCCTCGGCGACATGGGCATCACCAGCAGCTTGCATCCGGAACAGAACTGCACGCCGCTCGAGCCCGATTGCGCGCAGGCGCGGCCGGGCGGTGCGCCCGAGATCGGCGACGAGCTGCTCGACAAGGTCGGGCTCTACGGGCGACTGCTCGCGGTACCGGTGCGCGAGCGCTGGGACCACACCGGCGTGCTCCGGGGCAAGATCTTGTTCCGCGACGCCGGCTGCGGGAGCTGCCACGTAGCGAGCCACCGTACCGGCACGCTCCCCGGGTTACCCGAGGTCTCCGACCAGCTGATCTACCCGTACACCGACATGTTGCTGCACGACATGGGCGAGGGTCTGAGCGATCGGCGGCCGTCATTCGAAGCGGACGGGGCCGAGTGGCGCACTCCGCCGCTCTGGGGCCTCCGGCTCTATCGCGACGTCAATCATCACGATCGCTTGCTCCACGATGGGCGTGCGCGTGGCGTCGCCGAGGCCGTGCTCTGGCACGGCGGCGAAGCGGCCGCGGCGCGGGACCGCTTCATCGCGATGAGCGCGGAGAAACGAGCTCTACTCGTCGAGTTCGTGGAGTCGCTGTGAAACGCCGCACGTTCGTGATCGGCTGCGCGGCGTTGGGAGCCGGGGCCGGTCTCGAGCTCGGCCTCGGTTGCGGGCCGACCGAAATCGAAGACCAGCGCCAGAAGCTTTTGACGGCCTGGGGCCAGCGCGTCCTGCTCGCGTCGTACTCCGAAGTCGAAACGCGCGCGGCCGAGCTCGAAACCAGCGCGCAGGCACTGTGCCAGGCGCGCTCGGCTGAAGCGCTCGAAGCGGCACGTTCCGCCTGGTGGGCGGCGCGCGCGCCCTGGAAGCGCGCCGAGGTTTTCGCGTTCGGGCCCTACAGCGAAGAGCCCCAGCGTTTCGGGCCCAAAATGGATTTCTGGCCGGCGCGCCCCGATAGCATCGCAAACACCCTGAACGGTACCGAGCCGCTCACGGCGCAGGCCGCGGCGGATCTCGGAGCTCCCGCCAAGGGCTTCGCGGCCATCGAATACCTGCTCTACCAGCCCGGCGTCGACGTGCTCACCGAGTTCTCGAACACGCGCCGCTGCGAGTACCTGCTCGCGATCAGCGCCGACCTCGTGACACAGGCGGCCGCGCTGCGAGCGGCGTGGGAGCCCGCGCAGGGCAACTACCTCGGCGAGCTCACCGGCGCCGGCAAGACCAGCGTTCACTACGAGACACTGCAGCTCGCGCTCGGCGAGATCGTGAACCGGATGGGCTACACGATCGAGTACATCCGCGACACGAAGCTCGGCAAACCCCTGGGCACGAACAGCGACGGCACGCCGCAGCCCGACGTCGCGGAATCCCAGTTCAGCGGCCGCGCGATCGAAGACATCCGCGACAATCTGCGCGGCATCGAGCGCCTCTATTTCGGCGACGGCAGCCCCGGCGAAGCCGGACTCGAGGGCTACCTGAAACAGCGCGACAGGAGCTTCGCCAAGGAGATGCGGCGCGAGCTCGACGCGAGCTTCGGCGCGCTCGATGCGATCGAACCTTTGAGCGAAGCGATCGTTTCACGGCGGTCGGAGGTAGAAGCGGCGATCGATCGGTTGAGGTCGCTGCAGCGCGTGATCCAGGTCGACATCATCAACGCGCTCGCGCTGAGCGTGGGGTTCGGCAACGATGGCGACTGAGCGCGAAAGCTTGCTCGAGCGCCTGAACCGGCCCGTCGACCCCGCGGGCATTGCTGCGTTTCGGGTCGCGTTCGGTGCGCTGATGCTGTTCGCGGTCGTGCGCTTCGTGGCGCGCGGCTGGGTGGGCGAGCTCTATCTCGAGCCGTCCTTCCACTTCACCTATTACGGCTTCGACTGGGTGCGGCCGCTGCCGGTCTGGGGAATGGGCGCGTTGTTCGCGCTGATGGGCCTTTCCGCGATCGGGATCATGTTCGGCGCTTTCACGCGCGCGAGCGCGCTCGTGTTCTTTTTGACCTTCGGCTACGCGGAGCTGATCGACAAGTCGACTTATCTCAATCACTACTACCTGGTCAGCCTGCTCGCGCTCTTGCTCGCGCTCGTGCCGTCGAGCGCGTCGTCGCCGGTGCGGGCATGGGCCTACCTGCTGTTCCGGATCCAGGTCGGGCTCGTCTACTTCTACGCCGGCTTCGCCAAGCTGAACTCAGACTGGCTTTTCGAGGCGCAGCCGCTCCGCACCTGGCTCCAGGTGTACAGGGACCTGCCGCTGATCGGGTCGCTGCTCGGGCAGACGCCGACGGCCTTCGCGATGAGCTGGGCCGGCGCCGCCTTCGATCTCTTGATCGTGCCGCTCCTGCTGTGCAAGCGCAGCCGGCGCCTGGCATACGCCGCGGCGGTCGCGTTTCACGTCTCGATCTGGCTCTTGTTTCCGGTCGGTGTGTTCTCGTGGGTGATGCTGGTCTCGGCCACGGTATTTTTCGATCCGAGCTGGCCGCGACGCTGGCTGAAAAAATCAAGCATTCCAAGCCTTTCGGGCGCGGGCGCGGCGCTGTCACGGCCGGCCGCGGCGCTCGCGGCGGCCTACGTCGCGCTGCAGGTGCTCGTGCCGCTGCGCTTCGTGGCATATCCCGGCGCGGTCAACTGGACCGAAGAGGCGTTTCGGTTCGCCTGGCGCGTGATGCTGATCGAAAAGAGCGGCAGCGTCGAATACCGCGTGGTCACGGACCGCGGGCAGACGCTGGTGCTCCCGCGCGCCGAGCTGACACCGCTCCAGTACAAGATGATGTCGACGCAGCCCGACATGATTCACGAGTACGCGCTCCACCTGGCTGCGCGCTTTCGAGCCGCCGGGCACGCCGACGTTCGCGTTTACGCCGACGCGTTCGCTTCGCTCAACGGCAGACCCGGTCAGCGCCTGATCGATCCGGGCTTCGACCTCGCGTCGGCGCGGCGGTCGCTGTTGCCGCAGCCTTTCATCGTTCCGCTCGCCGCTCCGGGAAATAGCAGCTTGGCGAGCGCCCGCTGACTCACTCGGCCGGAGGCGGATCCGAGTGGCGATTGCCGCGCGAGCGGCGGCGATTCTTCTGCCAGCCATCGTTGTTCGAGGCCGCGTCCGCAGATTGCTCCGCGTCGTCGGTGCGGGCGATCGCCGCGCTCATCACCTGCTCCGCGTCCGGAGTGGACGTGGACAGGGTCGTCGAGTCCGAACCCAAACCCGAAGCCGAAGCCGAAGCCGAGGTCGACTGCACCTGCTCCCCGAACACGATCTCGAGCTTGCCGTTCTCGGAGGCGAGCCGGAGCGCGATCTTGTGAGCGCGGATCACCGTGTTGTCTTTGACCTTGCCCGCGAGCTCGACCGTGTCCGCGTCGAAGGTCCCCGAGAGCTCGCCCTCCGAACGCAGTGAAGCCACTTTTGCCTCTCCGTGGACGGCGCCGCTCGCGCTCACGGTCAGGGCGGGTGTTTCGATCTCGCCGTCGATGCGCCCGCGCACGTCCACGGGGCAATCGGAAGCAAGCGAGCCTTTGAATCGGCTCCCTTCCTCCACGACCGTGTGTTTGACCTTCGGCCGACCGTCGGTATCCATCGCTCGCTCCGATCTGGCTTCTTCGTTGAGGGGCTCTTCCGGCCCGGAAAATTCGGCCTCGGCGGGGATCGAGCGCCGGGGATCCATCTGCAAATGCTCGAGCAGCGCCGTGTAGGCGCGGCGCAGGATCGCGCGTTCCTCGATCGCGCCGCCGGCGTTGAAGCGGGCGAACGCGCCGGCGAGCTCGTCGAGTGCGGACGTCGGATTCGGGTCCAGGGCGCGCAGCCGCTCGATGGCGGCGCGACACTCCTCGACGCCCTGGATCGGAACGCTGCCGATCTCGAGCTCGATCATGAACGAACGGATCGGCTTCAGCAGCTCTTGCGCCTTTTGCCGCAGCGCCTCGGGGGAAAGCGGCTTCTGTGCGCTGTCCTCCGAAACGAAGAGCTCGTCGAAGTTCTGATCGATGCCGGCAAGATCCGCGTCGGTGAACTGGGGCGCGGTCGCCGTCCGCAGGGGCGCCGCGCCGCCCGGAACTGACGAACCGCACACCGTGCAGAAGTGCGCCCCGAGCATCGCTTCGGTTCCGCACTTGGCGCAGGTGACCGGTGAGTTACTCATGACGCAGGCGCAACTCGCAACCCTACCACCACTCCTTCTCGGCCGCGAGACGGATTCCTTAAGGTGGCAGATCGGTCTCGTTGTCGGTTGGGGCCCCGGCCCCAACCGGTTACTCACTGTATGGGCGGCGCTTGGCAGATGCCGTCCACGCACACTGGAAGCGTGGCGCCACAAGCGATTTCGCAGCTCCCGCAGTGCACGGGGTCCTTCCGCGTGTCGACGCAGGCGCTGCCGCACAGGGTTCTGCCCTCTCGACACTCACATCGGCCCTCGATGCACGACAAGCCCTCCGTACAGCGCACACCACAACTTCCGCAGTTTGCCGGATCGTTCCGCGTCTCGACGCACTTGGCGTCGCACAGCGATCTGCCGGGCGGGCATTGGCATTGCCCTTCCATGCAGGCCTGGCCCGGATCGCAGCGGAGCCCGCAGCTTCCGCAGTTTTGAGGATCGGTTCGAGCGTCGACGCAGCGGTCCATGCACTGCGTGCGGCCGGGCGGGCACTGGCATTGCCCCTCCGTGCAGGACTGTCCCTCGAGGCACGCGTTGCCGCAGTCGCCGCAGTGCTCCTTGTCGGTCCGCGTATCGACGCACTTGGGCGCGCAAAAGGTCTCGCCGGCCTTGCACTCGCACTCGCCGGCGCTGCAGCGCCCGCGACCCGGACAGGCCACGCCGCAGGCGCCGCAGTTCTCGCGATCGGTCGTCACGTCGATGCACTTGCCGTCGCACACGGCGAGCGGCGTCGGGCACGCACAGTTCGGGCCGTCGCAGCGCGCAGCGGCGTCGAGCGACACTTCGCCGCAGGACGCGGCGCTCGCCACGACCAGCGTCAAAAGCGCGTAACGGAGCATTCTCGACGTCACCACGAGAGCTCCAGACCGCCGGAAGCGACCAGCATCGGCTGCCCGGCCTTGGCCAGCGGCGCCTCCGCGAAGACAACCACGGGCCGCGGCATCAAAGCGATCACGTCTTCCCTGATGACCAGCTTCAGGTCGAGGTCTTTTCGCTTCAAGATTCGGACGCCGAGGCCCGCGCCGAACGCGGCTGCCGAAACGAACTGCTCTACCGAGCGCCCGACCAGAGGCGGCGCGGCCTTTCCGCGCGCGCCGATCCGGTAGGCGCCGTAACCCACGGACGCCAGCACGAACATCGGCTCGTCGAGCGCCGTCTCGAAGCGCAGCCCGAGCAGCCCGAGCTCCTGATCGATCTCGGCGCGGTCGCGCGCGATCGATTCCTCGCTCGTCGCGGGAAGCATCAGGCGCAGCTCGAAGGCCACGTTTTCGGATGCTCGGTAAAAGAAGCCGGCGCCCGGAGTCGCGGCGAACGGCACACCGCCCGGGTGCCCGAAGACTCCCGCGCCGGCCCACACACCGAAGCGGCGTGGCCTCGGCGCTTCTTCGTGGCTGATTCCGAGCACGAGCACGCTGGCTTCCAGGAGCTCGGCCGTGCGCAGCGCGAGCTCGCGCGCCGCTTCGCGGCCGTGGCCTTGCGCGCTCACGCGGTGCAAGAGAATCTTGCCGGTGGAGGGGTCCGCGATCCAGACGTCCGCCGCGAGCTCCTGGTCCTCCGGCGTCACCCGCACCGCGGCGAAGCTACGCGCCGAATGTGCCATGCGCTCGAGCGCGTTCGTGGACCCGTCGCTACCGCTCACGACCACGACCTCGAATCCGTCGGCGACCAGCTCGGCGCGGAGCTGGTGCCACGCCGTCGAGTACTCGTCCGAGCTTGCCCGGTAGGGCGCTTCCGACACCAGCACCACGCGCGGCGCCGCCAGCGAGGGCGCCGCGAAGAGCGTGATCAGGAGCGCGAGTCTCGCCAGTGGTAGAGCGGGTGAAATCAGCCCGAGTCTATCAGCTTGCTGGAATGCAGAACTGGCCTTCGCTCGCCACGTCGAGGACGTAACCCGTCGGGCAAGGTGCCCGGTTCGGATACCCCGCGAACGGGATCGGCGTGCAGATCGAGGCACCCTCGCTGGTGACGTAGATCTGCTGGTTCGGCGGGCAGCCCGAGCCGGCGTCGCCTCCGCTGCCGAAGCAGTTGCCGCCTTCCTGAACCACGCTCGGCGGGCAATACGGCTTGTCCCACTCCGGCGGGCACGGCGTCGAGTCGACGTCGATGGTGCTGCCGACCTTGGCCGGCGACGAGTGCGTGTAGGTGATGAACGCTTGCCCAAAGCCCTTGCCGTTGAAGGCCGCGATGTCGATCCAGACCTCGTAAACCTGACGGTAGTCCCAGTTGGGCGTCGCGGGGTTCGGCGTGTACTTTTCGTCCGTGGCCGGGGAGTCGATCGTGCAGTCCCCGCTCGCCGCGCACGCGGCGTTTTTGCAGTAGCCGCAGCCGTTCAAGTCGCGGTCGATCGAGGTGGCGACGGCCAGCACGTGATCGGCGTTGCCGACGATCACCTCGCCTTCGCCGCCGCGCACGCCGAGCGTCCCGTAGCCGCAGGGGGAGTTCGGGTCTTCGCTGATCAGATCCATCTTGAAGTTCATCACGACGTTGCCTTCGGCGTCGGTCAGCTGAAGCTCGGTGTGATCGCTGCCGGTCAGGTCCTTGAACACGTGCCCGGGCCCAGCGACGCCCATCTTCATCTTGGGTTTCCAGCCGCAGCACGCGCCCTGGCCGTAGCTGACGTCCGTGAACGCGGGATCGAAAGTGATGCGGATGTGCACGTACTCCTTGCCGTTCAGCTTCTCGACCACCTGCTCGATCACCGCGGCCGGATCGTTCGGGGTCGGGTCGCCGACGCCAGCGAAGCACAGCGTCGCCGGCGGGCGGACGATCTGCGCGCCGGGAGAGCCACCGGTTTTCTCGCAGGCACCGACGCACTGGTCGGCGGTTTCCGGGCCGCAGCCCGGCGTGAGCGGCCTCCAGTCTTTGCCGCTGCCCGGCCAGTGCGGTCCGGTGGTGCCGTTGCCGGGACCCACGCCGCCGCCTGCGCCACCGGAGCTGCCCGCCGCGCTGCCGCCCGCGCCGCCGGAGCTGCCCGCCGCGCTGCCGCCCGCGCCGCCGGAGCTGCCCGCCGCGCTGCCGCCCGCACCGGGGGCGTTGCCCGAGCCGCCGCTGCCGGCGCCCGCGTCGTCACCGGACGAGCCGCAAGCGTACGCGCCCGCGCACAGTACGGCCGCGGTGAGCCACCTCGAGAGACCGATGCTTCTTGTGATTCTTGCCATGGCAGAGCGCCTCTTTTCCTCGCAGTAGCTCACTGCGGAATGTTGATCGTGCTGCATCCCACCGTGTAAAGGAGCTGCCCGCCCGGATCCGAGACTTGATCGCAGCTCGTCGGGCACAGATGGATCGTCTGCGGCGCAGCCGGATCGTCGTAGTACCAGCCGCCCTGGTCGCTGCAGGCGTTCGCGCTGTCGACGTGATAGACGTACGTCGGCTCGCACGCGGAGTTCGCGTAAACGATGTTCACCTTCGTGAAGTCGAGGTTCTGCCCCGCGGGCGCCGGCGGCAGCTTCAGATCGCACGGAATCTGCGCATCACCGCGGATCGCCCTGAGCGCTTCGAGAACCTGATTGCTCACGTCGTTGCCCTCGACCAGGTAAGCCTTGCTGGTGCCGCCGGCTTGCGCGATCTGCTCGAGGTTCTGCAGGAACGGCCCCACGCCGAGCACGTAGGTCTTGATCCGCGGCTCGCCGCCCGCGCAATCGCTGGCAGCGGCCACCGTGTCTTCGAGCGTGGGGCAGCAGGTGCCGCTGCGACACGTGACGGGCGCTTCGGGGCGGCCGTCCGTCAGCAGCAAGATCACCACTTCGTGACCTGCTTGGGATTTTTTCCATTGCCGCGCGTAGCTGCAGGCTCCGCGGATCGCCGAGGCGCTCGGCGTTTCGCCCGTGGGCTGGACGCCGTTCAAGGACTGCATGATCGCGCCGGCGTGATCGGGCAAAAGGCCGACTCCGACCGCGGCGTTCGAGTAATCGGCGACGTTGCAGCTCGCCTGTCCGATCGGCTGCTGCCCGAAGTAGCCGATGCCGACGCCGATGCCCGCGCTCTTCGGGTCGTTGAGAAACTCGGCCGCCGCCTTGCGGATCCCGTCGAGCCGGGTCTGGTTGCAGCTCGGGTCGGGGCAGGGGTTGTTGGACTTTGGCGGGTCGATGCAGCTGCACATCGAGCCGCTCTGATCGAACATGATGTAGATATCGAGCGGCACGACTTCGCCCACGAAGGCGGCCCCCGTGCAGCCCATCCCGTTGTCGCCGATGGTGCACACGCCGCCCTCGCGGCCCACGTTGAACGTGCCCCCGTTGCCGCCGCCCGCGCTGCTCCCCCCGAGGTTGATGCCACCGAACGCTCCGGCGCCCCCGCTGCCGCCGCTTCCCATGGCAGAGTCGTTGCCGTCCGAGCAGCTGCCGAGCGCAAACGCCGCGCCCCCGAGCAGGGCGACCACGGCGAACCTCCACGAACGACGAAGAATTCCGCTCATCTACCGAGCCCGATCCGTCCGTTGTGTGTCGGGCTCGACCGCGCGGCTCAGAATTTTACAAGCTCGAAACGCCGCGTCGTTTCACATCCACAGGCAGTAACCGATCTGCGCTCCGGGGTAGGTGTAGCAGGTCATGCCCGTGGGACAGCGTGCACGAGTGCCACTGTTTTCGCATACCAGCATGCAGCGGTTCTGCTGGGTGAAGGGCACGCAGCCGGCCTGCGCCTCGGCACCGCTCGGCGCGCTCGAACAATCCGCGTTCTTCGTGCAGTGATTGGAGCAGCTGTACCCAACGCCGCCGTCGGGTAGCTGAATACCGAGGCAGTGCGCGGCCGGATAGCCACAAGGTCGCGAGTCGCCGCGGCACTCCACGGCGTAAATCGATCCTCCGCCGTCCGCGGGCGGTGGCGGTCCGCCGTCCCCGCTCGCAGTTCCGCCACTGCTCGTGCCGCCCGCGCCCGTGCCGCCCGAGGCGCCCCCCGATCCGGCGCTGGTACCGCCGTTCGAGCTGCCTGCGGTGCCGCCCGTTCCGCTCGCACTCCCGCTGCTGCCGCCGTTGCCGCTCGCGCCAGCGCCGCTACTGCCGCCTGCGCCGGTCGCACCGCTCCCCGAGCTGCCGCTCGCTCCGGCGGCCGGAGCGTTCGGCACCGCATCGTCCTCGCTGCACGTCACGATCGCGGGAAAACTCGCCGCGATCACGACCGCGATTGCGGAGCGTGAGCACTTGAAGAGCATTCGGCCCTCTCGCCAGCGCAAACTAACTGCGGCTCATCGATCCGACAAGGCCATTTCGCACGCGCAAGAATCATGAGCCGCGATCGTCTGCGGCCGACACGATGATGCGTCGAGGACTGTCATGCACCGAATCTCGAGCCTCTTCGCATGGAGTGCTGTCGTCGCGTGCGGTGTTTTTTCCGGCTGCGGCAGCGACGGCGATTCGAGTGACGGCGCGGGCGCGCGTGGCGGAAATGCCGGAAGCAGTGGAAGCGGCGGAAGCAGTGGAACGCTATCGGCGGGACGCGGTGGAGCGAGCGGCGCCGGCTCCGGCGGAGCGACCGGCTCCGGCGGAGCAAGTGGTCGCGGCGGCGCGTCCGGTGTCGGTGGCAGCGCGGGCGGCGCGGGTGGCTCCGCGGGCGACGCGTCGCGCCCGGACGCGCCCGGCGGCTGCTTGCCGCAGGATTTCGAGTGCGGCGCGCCCGGAGCGACGTGTTGCGCGGGCACACAGTGCGTTCAGGCGACACCGCAGCCGATCTGCCTCATCCCCTGTCAGGGCAACTCCGATTGCGCGACCGGGTGTTGCCTCGAGTACGGCAACATCCGCGGCAAGGTCTGCGCGCCCGCCGCCGAGTGCGCGAACTGCGCGGCTCCCGGCCAGGCTTGCGCCTCGAGCCGCTGTTGTCAGGGATCGCTGTGCACGACGATCGAAACGAGTCAGAGCTGCGTGCCCGAATGCACGAAAGCGGGTGACTGCGCGAGCGGCTGCTGCGTGCCGCTCGGCAACATCAGCAAGTCGGTGTGCCTCGACGCGAAGTACTGCCCGCCCTGATCGAGCTCAGGGGGCGAGCTCGCGCGCCTGCCGCGCGTACGGCCCGGTCGGAAAGCGCTGCAGGTATTCGACGGCCGCGGCGCGGCTCGCCGCAGCGTCTCCCGCGCGGCGCAGCGCCACCATCTTGCGCCCCGCCGCTTCCGCGGCGAGCGGGCCGCCTTCGGCCAGGTAGCGGTCGTACCAGGTGACCGCCGAGCGCAAGTCGCCGCTCGTGTCCGCCATGCGCCCGATCACGAACGCGGCGCCGGTCGCTGCCTTGGTTCCGGCAAAGCGCGAGCGCACGGCCAGGAGCGCGCGCTGCGCCAACGCCGGCCGCCCGCTGAAGCGAGCCGCGTCGGCAAGGGCGCGCAGCTCGTCGGCACTGGCATCGGCGATCGCTTGATCGATGCCGCGCTCCTCGGCGGCGCGCACGATGCTCGCGTAGTCGCCCTTGGCCAGGAGCTCGGTCCAGCTTGGCGCAGGCTTTTCGACCGGCGTTTCGACCGACGTTTTGACGCGCTCGGGCTGCGGACTGCGCGGTGGCTCCGGGGCCGCGGAGGCCGGAGGGACGGCGGCGGGAGGCTTCGCGCGATCCACGTCGACCGTGACGCGGCTCGCGAAGCGCTCGGTGTCTTTCACGACGACTCCGCTCTCGATCCCCGGACCGCGGACCGTGACGGATCCCGAGCGCATCGCGAGCTCGAAGCTCCGCGTTTCGGGATTCCACATCAGATCGAACGCGGTTCCAGTGACGCTGACGGAGTAGGGGCCCGCGGCGACTTCCCACTTCGTACCGTCACGGTGCACGACGTCGAAGCGCGCTCGACCGGTTTCGACGAAGAGCGCGACCTGGCGGTTTCCCGTGCGTTGTACGCGAACTCCACCGCTCGGTTGCACGGCGACCGTGCTGCCGTCGGAGAAGCGCAGCGGCAGCGCGGCGTCCGCTGTCGCCGCATAGTAGAGCCCGACCTCGCCGGCGCGGACATCCGGCCCCACGGTGAACGCCATCGCGTCTTGCGGCGTTTGCCAGCGCTGCCAGAGCACGACCACCAGCGCCAGCGCCGCGGCCAGGAAAGCGGTGACTGCCACCGGCCGCCAGGGGTCCGAAGGGCGCGTCGTGGCGGCCGTCACCAGCCGCGCGCGCTCGATGGCGTGCGCGGTCGCGCTGGTTTCGACCGTGACGTGTTCGCGAAGGGCGCGGCCCGCCAGCTCCGAGTCGGTGAGCATCACGTGTTCCTCCGCAGAAAGGTCCGGAGCAGCGGATCCCCGGCGGCGATCGACTCGAAGCGCTGGTCCGCTCGCGCCAAGCGCCGCTTCACGGTGGCCAGCGAACAGTTCTCGGCCTTGGCGAGCTCCGTCAGCTCCAGTTCCTCCACGTGCCGCAGCACGAACAGAACTCGCGAACCGGCATCCAGCCGATCCAGCGCGCGATACAGCCGTCGAATCCCCTCGCGCGCGACGGGATCGTGAGAGGGCGCTGCCGCGACGTCGTTCGCCTGGTCGAGCCCCACCAGCCGTCGCAGGCGCCGCTTCCTCACCTCGTTTTTTGCGACGCGGATCGCGATCCCGATCACGAAACTGTCGAACGCGTTGACGTCGCGCAAGGTGCGGCAGCGCCGGATCACGGTGAGGAAGGTCTCCTGCGCCAGATCGTCGACGTCGTGGGCGTTTCCGAGCGTGCGCGTGAGCATGCGGCGCACCAGGCCTCCGTAGCGATCGAACAACTCCGCGATCGCAGTGGGACGACCCTCGACGATTTCGCGCAGCAGCACCGCGTCGGGGTTTCGACCCCGCGGCAACGGCACCACCGAGCTCGGCCCCGGGTGGGGGGAGTCGGTTGGGACTTCTGCTGCTGCGAAGCGTCCAGTCACGGCAGTTCTTTGGTGTCGTAAGCCCCCGCACGCGGCTCAACAGTTCGTAGATCCTTCCCGATCGCCGCGCGTCGTTAATTCGGTCATGCGCTCAACACGGAAAAAAGCGGGGATTGTAGGAAGTGCACTCCTCATTCTACTGGGATTCGTCCTGGTCGCCTCGGCCGACGCCCGAAGTCGAATCTGGCGGCCGCGCCCCCAGCCGCAGCCGAGCTTTGCAGTGTCGCTGCGTGGAGAGGGTGGGGAACGCCTGCGCACCTTTCAGCACAGCGGCCAGACGTTCGTGCTCGGCGAGCCCGGTGAGCGCTACTCGATTCACATCCACAACCCCACTGCCCGTCGCGTCGAAGCCGTGGTCAGCGTCGACGGCCGGGACGCGATCAGCGGCGAGGCGGCGGACTTCGTGCGCAACCGCGGGTACGTGATTCCGCCCTTCGGGTCGGTCACGGTCGACGGCTTTCGCACCAGCCTGGAGCGGGTGGCGGCCTTCCGCTTCACCGATCCGGAGGACAGCTACTCCTCGCGCATGGGCACGCCCGAAAACGTCGGCGTGATCGGCGTCGCGTTTTTCACGGAGCGTCAGCTCGAAACGCCCCGAGTCGCCCGCCGTGAACACGCGGAAGGCCGGGCGAAGCGCGCCGCCCGGCCGAGCACGAGTGCACCGGGCGCCGCCGCGGAGCGCTCCGACTCGAACCTGGGCACCGAGTTCGGCGAATCGCGCATGAGCTCGGTCACCCAGGTTTCGTTCACCCGCGAAAGTCCGATGCGACCTGCCCGCGTGGTGGCGCTCCGCTACGACGACGCCTCGGGCCTGCGTGCCCGCGGCATCGAAGTGTTCGAGCGCAGCTGGCGGCCCGCCTCGGTCGAGCCCCAGGCGTTTCCGCGCTCGCGCTTCGCGGCACCGCCACCTGACCGGTTCTAGAACCAGCCTGCCAGGCCGATCACCAGCCCGATCTGCCTGTAGCTCACGTCTCGGCTCACGCTCGGTTGGTTGGGATTCGCCGGATCGGTCTCGCGCTCGCC
>Ga0111538_10007080_pt1 | contig 15150 bp, 8 predicted proteins | sample SoiMethybrSBSTD1_FD_79669 | JGI IMG/M metagenome (GOLD analysis project Ga0111538, IMG submission 79669) | Bulk soil microbial communities from a Populus tree surrounding site in Tennessee, USA - Soil MetaG P. TD hybrid SBSTD1 (version 2)... | ecosystem: Environmental > Terrestrial > Soil > Tree...
CGGGCGCGCCGTGGAGGCTGCCGGCGATGTCGACACGCTTCTGCTGGACAAGACCGGGACCATCACCCTCGGCAACCGCCAAGCCACTGAGTTCAAGCCGGTGCGGGGCGTGACCGAGCAGGAGCTGGCGGACGCGGCACAGCTGGCGTCGCTGGCGGACGAGACCCCGGAGGGGCGCTCAATCGTCATCCTCGCCAAGGAGAAGTACGGCATCCGCGGGCGGGACGTGTCCGATCTCAACGCCCGGTTCACGCCCTTCTCGGCCCAAACGCGCATGAGCGGCGTCGAGTTCGGCGCCACGTCGATCCGCAAGGGCGCCGTGGATTCGATCCTGGGCCATCTCAACGGCGGGTCCGTCTCGGCCGGCCGTGCGGCGGCCGTCCTCGCGCTCAAGCCGGCGGTCAGCGTCGAGGCGGCGCGCGAGGTGCAGGCGATCGCGGACGGCATCGCCAAGGCCGGCGGCACGCCCCTTGCGGTCGCGCGCGACGGCAGGCTGTTGGGCGTGATCCAGCTCAAGGACATCGTCAAGGGCGGCATCCGCGAGCGCTTCGCCGAGCTGCGGCGCATGGGCATCCGCACCATCATGATCACCGGCGACAACCCGACGACGGCGGCCGCGATCGCGGCGGAAGCCGGCGTCGACGATTTCCTCGCCCAGGCGACGCCGGAGGACAAACTCAGGCTGATCCGTGACGAACAGGCCAAGGGCAAGCTGGTGGCGATGTGCGGCGACGGCACGAACGATGCGCCGGCGCTCGCCCAGGCCGATGTCGGCGTCGCCATGAACACGGGCACGCAGGCCGCGCGCGAGGCCGGCAACATGGTCGATCTCGACTCCAACCCGACCAAGCTGATCGAGGTGGTGGAGATCGGCAAGCAGTTGCTGATGACGCGCGGCGCCCTCACCACGTTCTCGATCGCCAACGACGTCGCCAAGTACTTCGCCATCGTCCCCGCCATGTTCGTGGCGTTCTACCCACAGCTGGGCGCTCTCAACGTCATGGGCCTGGCGACGCCGCAGAGTGCCATCCTGTCGGCGATCATTTTCAACGCGCTCGTCATCGTCGCGCTGATCCCGCTGGCGCTGAAGGGCGTGGCGTTCCGCCCGATCGGCGCTGGGCCGCTGCTGAGGCGCAACCTGCTCATCTATGGCCTGGGGGGCCTCGTGGTTCCATTCGTCGGAATCAAGGCTATCGATCTCATCGTTACTGCCTTGCACCTGGCCTGAGGAGGCCGCCATGTCGAGAGAAATCCGCCCCGCGATCGTGCTGCTGGTCGCCCTCACCCTGATCACCGGGCTCATCTATCCGCTGGCCATGACCGGGCTCGCCCAGGTGCTCTTTCCTCGCCAGGCCAATGGCAGCCTGATCGAGAGGGACGGCAAGGTCGTAGGTTCGGAGCTGATCGGCCAGCTCTTCACCGGTGACCGTTACTTCCGCGGCCGCCCCTCGGCGACGACCAAGCCCGACCCCAACGACCCCAGCAGGACGATCGAGGCACCCTACAATGCCGCCAACTCCATGGGATCGAACCTCGGCCCGACCAACAAGGCTCTCGTTGATCGGGTCAAGGAGCAGGTCGCCAGGCTGCAGCAGAACGGCTCAGCGAGCGTGCCGATCGACTTGGTTACCACTTCCGGGAGCGGGCTCGATCCCCATATCTCTCCTGAGGCGGCCTTTCTCCAGGTTGCCCGCGTGGCCAAGGCGCGAAACGTTCCGGACGACCGTGTTCGCCAACTCGTGATTGAACATGTCGAGGGCCGTATGCTGGGGTTGTTGGGCGAACCGCGTGTTAATGTGCTGGGCCTCAATCTTGCCCTGGACCAGGCGTTGGCGCGATGAGGATCGGCGGGCCGCCGGGCCCGAGAAGGCGTTATTATGGCGGACCAGCGGAGCGGCGGACCGGAAAGACCCTCGCCTGAAGCCCTCCTCGCCGAAGTCCGCCGCGAGGAGAAGGGCCGCATCGGCAGGCTCAAGATCTTTCTCGGCGCTGCGCCCGGCGTCGGCAAGACTTACGAAATGCTGCAGAGCGCGCACGCCAAGGCGAAGGAGGGCATGGACGTCATCGTCGGCGTGGTGGAGACCCACGGCCGCAAGGAGACGCAAGCGCTCCTCGAGGGCCTCGAGATCATTCCGCGCAAGCCGACGGTCTACATCAACCGCATCATGGACGAGTTCGACATCGATGCGGCGCTGAAGCGGCGGCCAGACCTCATCCTCGTCGACGAGCTCGCGCACACCAACATCCCCGGCAGCCGCCATCCCAAGCGCTACCTCGACGTCGAGGAGCTGCTGAGCGCGGGGATCGACGTCTACACGACCGTCAACATCCAGCACATCGAGAGCCTGAACGATGTCGTGGCGCAGATCACGCGCGTGCGCGTCCGCGAGACCGTGCCCGATTCCATCATCGATCGGGCCGATGCGATCGAGCTGGTCGACCTCACCCCCGACGACCTGATCCAGCGTCTCAAGGAAGGCAAGGTCTACGTTCCCAAGCAGGCGCAGCGGGCGCTCAGGAATTATTTCTCCCCGGCCAATCTGACGGCATTGCGCGAGCTTGCGCTCAGGCGCACGGCCGAGCGTGTCGACGATCAGCTGTTGGAGCAGATGCAGGCGCGTGCGATCTCAGGCCCCTGGCCGGCGGGCGAGCGCGTCATCGTGTGCGTCAGCGAGGACGTCCGGTCCGCGGGGCTGGTGCGCTACGCCAAGCGCCTGGCCGATCGGCTGCATGCGCCGTGGACGGCGTTGTGCGTGGAAACGCGGCGCAGCCTGCAGCTGAGCGATGAGGACCGCGACCGCATCGCCGAGACGCTGCGCCTGGCCGAACGGCTCGACGGCGAGGCCATCACCATTCCTTCGTCCGCTCGTCGGATCGCCGACGACGTCATCGGCTATGCTCAGAAGAACAACGCGACCCACATCATCATCGGAAAATCGACGCGCTCGCGATGGTTTGAGATCCTGTACGGTTCGATCGTGCACGATCTCGTGCGGCGCTCGGGCAGCATAAGCGTGCACGTCATTGCCGGCGAGGATCTACCCGAGCAGAGCCCGGCACGAGCGATCGTCAGAACCAACGAAACGCGCAGCTTCGACTTTGGTCCCTACCTCGTCGCGTTGCTTGCGGTTGCCGCGGCGCTCGGCATAGGTCTGCTGCTGAAACCGCAGTTCGGCCTGGAGAACGTCGACCTTGTGCTGCTTGCGGCGATCGTCGGCGTCGCAGTCCGCTATGGGCTCTGGCCGTCGATGTTCGCGACCGTCTGTGCCTCGCTCAGCTACAACTTTTTCTTCCTGCCGCCGATCTATACGTTCACGATCATCGAGCCGACCAACATCGCCGCCTTCCTGTTGTTCACGATTGTCGCCCTGATTGCTTCCAGTCTCGCGGGGCGCGGGCAGCACCAGACGACGGCCGCGCACGAGCGCATTCGCTCCGTTGAATCGCTCTATGCCTTCAGCCGCAAGCTCGCCGGGGCGGGTGCGCTGGATGATGTGCTATGGGCGACGGCCTACCAGATTGCGTCCATGCTCAAGGTTCGGGTCGTGCTTCTGCTTCCCGACGGCGGATCGATCGCCTTGAAGGGCGGCTACCCTCCGGAAGACACCCTGGATGAGGGGGATCTCGCGGCGGCGAGATGGGTCTGGGAGAACAATCGCCCGGCCGGTCGCGACTCCGATACTCTCCCCGGCGCCAAGTGGCTCTTTCTGCCGATGCGCACGGGGCGCGGCGCCGTCGGCATCCTTGGGATCACCAGGGACGATACCGGCGTCCTGCTCAGGTCCGAGCAGCGGCGCCTTCTCGATGCTCTTGCCGATCAGGGTGCGCTCGCGATCGAGCGGGTGCATCTCGTCGAGGACATCGACCGCGTGAAGCGAACCGCCGAGACCGACCGCCTGCGTTCGGCCCTGCTTACCTCCATATCACATGATCTGAAAACCCCTCTGGCTGCCGTCCTCGGTGCCGCGAGTGCATTGCGCGACCTCGCCGGCTCGCTCGACAACGCTTCCAAGAGCGAGCTCCTGGCAACCATCATCGATGAATCGGAGCGGCTCAATCGCTTCATCGCCAATCTGCTCGACATGACGAAGCTCGAGTCGGGCGCCATTGTTCCCAACGCCGCCCCGCATGCGGTCGGCGAGATCGTGGACGGGGCGCTGCGGCGGGCGGGCAAGATCCTCGCCCGGCATCGCGTGGAGGTCGATTTGCGGCCGGGCCTGCCCATGATCGCGGTGGATGCGGTCTTGTTCGAGCAGGTGCTCTTCAACCTGCTGGACAACGCCGCGAAGTATGCGCCGGCCGGTACGACCGTCACGATCAGAGGCTGGCGCGACGAGGCCGGGGTGCGGCTGCAGGTGCTCGATGAAGGCGACGGCATTCCGGAAGGCGACCTGGAGCGTATCTTCGACAAATTCTATCGCGCCCAGAAGGGCGACCAGGTGCGGGCCGGCACGGGACTGGGCCTCGCGATTTCACGCGGATTCGTGGAAGCCCTCCGCGGCAAGATAACGGCGGCGAACCGGGCCGACCGCACGGGGGCGAGCTTTACCATCACCCTCCCCGACACGGTATCGGCGCAACAGGGCCGCGAGGCCGCATGAACACGGCATCGCTGAAGGTCATGATCGTGGATGACGAGCCGCCGATCCGCAAGCTGCTGCGCATGGGGCTCGCCTCGCAGGGTTACGACGTGCTTGAGGCGTCCAACGGGAAGACGGCGCTCGCGCTGCTCGCCCAGAAGCCGGCCCTTGTCATCCTCGACCTCGGGCTCCCGGACATCGACGGCCTCGAGCTGCTGCGGCGCATCCGGCAGGAGCATGAGGACATTGCCATTGTCGTGCTTTCGAGTCGCGGCGATGAAGTCGGAAAAGTCGCTGCTCTCGACCTCGGCGCCGACGACTACGTAACCAAGCCGTTCGGGATGGAGGAGCTGTTCGCGCGCATGCGGACGGCGCTGCGGCATCAGCTGCAGCAGCACGGAGAGCGGCCGCTTTTCCGGGTGAACGACCTGAGCGTCGACCTCGTGCGCCGCATCGTCAAGGTGGGCGAGAAGGAGGTCAGGCTTTCGCCCAAGGAGTATGACCTCCTGCGCGTGCTGGTTCAGCACGCCGGCAAGGTGCTCACCCACAAGTTCCTCACGCAGGCACTGTGGAACGAGCCGACCGACCCGCAGTACCTGCGGGTCTACGTGCGTCAGCTCCGCCAGAAGATCGAGGCGGATCCGGAGCGCCCGCGAAACCTCCTGACCGAGATCGGGGTCGGCTATCGCCTGCGCGCGCCGGAGTGAGCGAGGCCGCCCGCCGGCGGGAGGTGGACTTGCCACACGGGCTACTCGCCCCCCCGGAGCAGGTGCCGGATGTAGCTCAGCTGACAGCCGTTTTCACGGGCGAGTTCGCGGGTGGATTTCTGCGCCGCAGGTGCCGGACGTTCTGACTGCACCTGGGCTGTCGCGCCAGGGCATGGGTCCCGGCTCGCCACGATCGGCACGATGGCATCGTTGGTCGTCTTGGAGATCATCCAGCCCAGAAACGGTGTCCTGAACTGCACGAGGAAGACCCGGCTGTCTATCCCGGTGCTGGCGCGGTCGGAGAACTGATTGAGGGCGCGGACGACTTCCCGGGTGCCGATCCCCGCGCGAACGTTGAGCACGGCCTCGAGCGGCACCCTGAACTCGACCAGGCTCGTGGTGCCGACGGCCGTGCGCGCGGCGTCCTCGCTCGCGTCGCTCGTGAGCAGGATGAGCCGGACGTCCACGCCAGCCGCGTCGGCATCGCGGAGCGCGCGATAGATGGCGCCCGCAACCGCAACGCCGGAGTCGTCGGCATAGCCCCCGTCGACGAAGTTCCATGTCCGGCCGCCCTGGTCCAGCGTGTAGGGGGGCAGGACCCCGGGAAATCGCGCGCTGGCGACGGCAGCCTCCGCCAGCGCGTTCTTGTCGGCGGGCCGGTCGTAGGGCTCGTCCACGAAAGCTTCGATCGACGGTGCGCCCATGTCCGCCAACCCGAACGGGGAGAACGCGACCGTCGATCCTGCCTCCGCGCGCGTGGTGTTGAGAATCAGGGCGTGCGGACCTTTGCCGTCGCGCCAGGACGCAGAAAGGCTCTTGCGCAACCGCAGACGCGATCTGGTCTGGAAGCAGCCGTCGTCCGCGGACCAGGCCTCGTCGGGGTCGATGTGAGCGCACGCCAGGCTCATCTCGAGCGCACGCGCGCGCCCGTGGCCGATCGAAGCGGGCAGGATGGCGTCCAAAGCGTCGGAGAGGCCCAGCAGGTGTGCGCCATCCGACACCAGGCTGAGGGCAAGCTCGGGTACCAGCGGCCCGAGCACGGGTGTCAGATGGTCGCGTGTCAGCGCCACGCGTATGTCGGTCATCAGCTCGTGCGGCGGGTCGCGCGGCGGGAGGGTGCGGCACTTGCTCAGCGGGCGGACATCGCGGTCGTCGGCATAGGCGTGATAGAGCGCGGCACCGACGGCCCCGCCGGAAACGCCGCTGATGGCGAAGACGTGCCGGCTGAAGCTCGGGCACTCCTCCTGCAGCTTGGCGAGGAATGTCGCCGTGGCCGAGGCGGCGTAGATCCCGCCGCCTTGTGCCGCGACGATGAAGACGGGGAACCTGCCGTTGAACTGGCGGACTTCCGGCTCCCGCTCCGCCAGCCATTTCTTGAACGCGCGCACGACCTGGGGTGCATCTTCGGCCGCACGGTGAACGGTGGCGCCCGCGTCGATGGGCGGGGGCGCAGACGCGAGGAAGCTGCCGAGGACGAGGGCCGCGAGCAGGACCGAAAGCAGGTGGCGCCGCAGCGCCGCGAGCCCCGCGATGATTGCGAGGATGGCGACCAGTTGCAACCCCACCATTGCCAGCGGGCCCAGGCCGTGCGTGACCATGAGGCGGTGCGGCGGTTCCAGCAGCGGGCCGCCGACGAATACGGCGACGACGACAAGAACGGCCACGCCTCGCGCGATGTTGGCGAGGTGGCGCCGGGCGCGAAAGCGCCAGAGCAGGGCCAGCACGATTGCCGCGAACAGAGCCGAGATGGAGAGGTAGGCTGTCGCCCCCGGCAGAGAGTCGCGGACTTGCCACAAGCCATAGAGCAAGCCCAGGAACGGCAGCGCGGCCCAGGCCAGGGCCAGCGCGTCTCGGGTCCGCTGCAGCCAGCGGTTGAGGTAGACGGTGGACATCGAGCCATAGAGCGCCAGGACCCTGTTGCCGGTCAGCTCGATGTAGCTTGTGAACAGGGCAAAGGAGATGATGCCGATGCTGGCGAGGCCGAGCATGAGCTGCGGCCAACGGTGTGCCTCGACGAGGGCGAGATAGACCTCGCGCAGCTGGCCGTTGCACGCGAACAGCCACAGGGTTACCGCGGCGAAGACCGGTGGCACCCAATGCATCATGCGCCACAGGTGGGTCAGGTGCTTGCGCCAGGCCTCCTGTACCCATTCGAGGGTGTCGTCTGCCAGTCGGCGGAGCATCTTCATCTTCCGGTCCCGGATGCCCGATTGCGTGGAGCGACGATCCGCTACGAAACCTTCGTCTGGTCCGGCCTGGCCGGCAGCAGCCGCGCGGCATGCTTTTCCATCTCGGCAGCGAGCAGCGCATGGTCCCTCGGCGTGAAGGCAAGAAAGTAGATCTCCCTCAGGTTGAGGTCCGGGGATTTGCGCAGGAACTCGATCGCTGCCGGGATCATGGTGCCGAGCACATCTTGCGTTCTCACGTCGCCCTGGCCGGCCCCGAGCAGCGGGATCACGATCGAGCGAAGCGGCTTCCAGAAGCGGCGGATGCCCACATTGAGCGCCTCGCCCTGCAGAAGCGCGTTCTGCACGCATTCGGCCGATACGTTGGCGTTGGCGTAAAGGTCCCTGCCCTTTTGCGCCTGCACCGCGGCGACGTGGAATATCCAGCGAACATTGTGCGGCTTTCCGCTCAGGGCGCCTGCCTTGGTGACGACGACGGTGCCGGGTCTGACGAAAATCTGGCCGCCCAGGCGATCCTTCAGCGCCTCCTCGATCGTGTCGCGAAATATCGTGCCGTCCCGATATTTCTCCGCGCCTTCGTAGCGGATGGTCGCGGAGATGGACCTGCCGAAGAAGCGATCCATCAGCATGTCGGTGTTTTCCGAATTGACCCAGATATCGACGTCGTTCACCTCGGCTATATTGCCGGTCTTGATGCCGACGATGCGCTGGCGGTGCGCCGGCTTGTCGCGATCCTCGTGCCAGACGTAGCGGGTCGGGAGCGCCTTGGCGTCCTCCGCTGTGATCGGCGGGGCCTTGGGCCGGTTGGCACGGAGCCATTGCGCGGCCACGTTGAGCTTGGCGTCGAGGAGCTTGCCGGCGTCGAGCCTTGCGAAGAAATCCTCCAGGGGCAACGGCACGACCCGTATGTCTCCCTGCTCCCTCGGTGCTGTCGGTGGCCTTTCGGCGCCACCGACCTCGACGAAGTAGATGTAGATGCGCTCCGCGCTTGCACCCGGGGAGGGCAGTATGGTCGCGATCTGCTTGAATCGCTCCAGCCCTTTCAGGCGCTCGGCGGGGGCGCCGCCGGCAAGCTGGTAACCGGTCTCCTCGAAGACCTCGCGGGCGATGCAGTCTCTCGGCGTCTCGCCGGCTTCCACCACGCCGGCCGGAATCTCCAGCAGCCAGCCCTCGCCCGGGGCGTCGCTGCCGAGGGTGGCGACGCGGAACTGCTCGACGAGCACGACCTCGCCCGCATCCTTGTCGTAGATGAGGGCGGCCGCGGCATCGCCGCGGCGCATGACCTCCCTAGTCTGCGTCTCACTCAGCGTTCCGTCGAACTTGCGGACCCTGTAGGAGACCGCGTCGATCCTGAGGAAGCCTTCATACTTGGAGCTTGTCCCTTCCAGGATGTAGTCGCGTCCACCCGACATGCACCGTCCCCAAACGCGCGCTGCGCTTCCCGTCTCGGGACCATAGCCCAACGATCCACCCGTCACCACGCGCCCGGCTCGATTGGGCCGGGCGCGGCGGCCGATGGGGCATGTCGGCAACGGGCAGGTTGCGGCGGATCATTCGGCTGCTAGATTGGGCCATGAGCCTCAGTCCGGCAGATCGAAGCGGCAGGAACGAGCGGAGCACGCCGAGGAAGCTCGCCGGACCGACGCTGCCGCAGCGCCGATAAGAACCGCGCCTCTTCGATGCGCCATATCGCCGTCCCCTTTGCGGCTTGCCTTGCGGTGGTGCTGTGCGCGATGGCGCCGGCCGGTGCCGCCGCGCAGCCGCCGCCTTGCGAGCGCAAGGACGGCACGGCGCTGCGCGACACGTTCTGGCGCCACGGGCCGCAGGGTCATCCGCTGATTGGTGAGGTCCTGAAAGACGGAAAGCCGATAGCGCTCCACGCGGCCCAGTGTGCACGCAGCCCGCTGCAGCAACTGATCGTCGAGGTGTGGGGGGCTATCCGCGCGGGGGGCCTGGTGCTGCTCGGCGAGGTTCACGACAACGCCGAGCATCACAAGGTCCGTGGTGACATCCTGTGGCCGAGACTGGAACCCGGGCTGGCGACGCGCGACCGGCGTCCGGTAGCCGTCTTTGAGCACATTCGCGAGGACCAGCAGGCGCAGCTCGACAGGTTCTACGTCAAGGCCCAGCGCAGCCGCCGTCTTTGGGGTGCCGATGACCTGCTGCGGGAGCTTGACTGGCAGAGCAGCGGCTGGCCGCCTGGGGAGATTTTCAAGCCCCTTTTCGCCGCCGCGCTCTGGGCCAAGCTGCCGATCGAGCCCGGCAATGCTCCGCGGGCGCGCATCCGCGTGCTTGCTCGCGGCGAACCCCAAGACGTCTCCTCTGCCGAGACGGCACGGTTGAACCTCGCGCGGTCGATGCCTGAGGGGTTGGTGGCGGCGCTCGCCGGCGAGCTGGAGGCGTCGCACTGCGGTATGGTCCCGGCTTCGGCCTTCGCGGCCATGACCCTGGCTCAGCGCTACACGGACGCACATCTGGCCAGCAGGCTTGTGGAAGCGGCCGACAAGCGGGGCGCTGCCTTCCTGCTGGCCGGCAACGGCCATGTGCGCTCCGACCGGGGGGTACCCTGGTACACGCGCCAGCTTGCGCCCGGCCGCAAGACGCTGACAGTCCTTCTCCTGGAGGTCGAGGAAGGCAAGACGGATGCGGGTTTGTACGTCCCTCTGGACCCCGATGGCGCAGCGGCGGCTGACTACGTTCTGTTCACGCCGCGGCAGGAACGGCCCGACCCATGCGCAAAAATGCGACAGGGGCGGCCGTAGCGCAGGGGTTTTCACCGCGCCGTCATGCCACGCCCTATAGCCAAGGCCGCCGCGCTGCCATATGAAGCGGCCCCATGCCGAAGCGCACGGATATCAACTCCATCCTCATCATCGGCGCGGGCCCGATCGTCATCGGCCAGGCCTGCGAGTTCGACTATTCGGGCACCCAGGCCTGCAAGGCACTGAAGGCCGAGGGGTATCGCATCATCCTCGTCAATTCCAATCCGGCCACGATCATGACGGACCCGGAGCTGGCGGATGCAACCTATATCGAGCCGATCACGCCCGAGATTGTCGCCAAGATCATCGAGCGGGAGCGCCCTGACGCACTGCTGCCCACGATGGGCGGCCAAACCGCGCTAAATACCGCGCTGGCGTTGGACAAGGCCGGCGTGCTCGCCAAGTTCGGCGTCGAGATGATCGGCGCCAAGGCCGAGGCCATCGCCAAGGCCGAGGACCGGCGGCTCTTCCGCGAGGCGATGACGCGCATTGGGCTCGCCACGCCCAAGTCGGCCCTGGCGCATGATCGCGCCGAGGCGATGGCGGCGCTGGAGATCGTCGGGCTTCCTGCCATCATCCGTCCCTCGTTCACGCTGGGCGGAACCGGTGGCGGCGTCGCCTACAACCGGGAGGAGTTCGCCGAGATCATCGAGCGCGGGATCGACGCCTCTCCCGCGCGCCAGGTGCTGGTGGAAGAGAGCGTGCTCGGCTGGAAGGAGTTCGAGATGGAGGTGGTCCGCGATCACGCGGACAACTGCATCATCGTCTGTTCCATCGAGAACGTCGATCCCATGGGCGTGCACACAGGCGACTCGATCACCGTGGCACCGGCGCTGACGCTGACCGACAAGGAATACCAGATCATGCGCAATGCCTCGATCGCGGTGTTGCGCGAGATCGGGGTGGAGACGGGCGGCTCGAACGTGCAGTTCGCCGTCAATCCTGCAGACGGTCGGCTGGTGATCATCGAGATGAATCCCCGCGTGTCGCGCTCCTCTGCGCTCGCCTCCAAGGCGACAGGTTTTCCGATCGCCAAGGTCGCGGCCAAGCTCGCGGTTGGCTACACGCTGGACGAGCTCGAGAACGACATCACAGGCGGCGCCACGCCGGCTTCCTTCGAGCCCACGATCGACTACGTCGTCACCAAGATTCCCCGCTTCGCGTTCGAGAAATTCCCGGGCGCCGAGCGCACGCTGACCACGTCGATGAAGTCGGTTGGCGAGGTGATGGCCATCGGCCGCACCTTCGCCGAGAGCCTGCAGAAGGCCCTGCGCGGGTTAGAGACAGGGCTCACCGGGCTCGACGACATCGAGCTGTGGGGGCTGGGACAGGGTGACGACAAGAACGTGATCCGCGCCGCCCTCGGCACGCCGACGCCAGACCGTCTGCTCAAGGTTGCCCAGGCCATGCGGCTCGGCGTCGAGCATGAGCAAATTTACGCCTCCTGCAAGATCGACCCGTGGTTCTTGGAGCGCATTCAAGAGATCATTGACGTCGAGGCTCGCGTCAGGGCCCACGGTCTGCCCGACTCGGCAAAGCTCCTGCGGATGCTCAAGGCGATGGGTTTCTCCGACGCGCGCCTCGCCAAGCTGGCCGGCCTGACGGAGGCCGAGGTGCGCAAGCGGCGGATCGCGCTCGGCGTAAGGCCGGTCTTCAAGCGCATCGACACCTGCGCGGCCGAGTTCGCGTCGCCCACCGCCTATATGTACTCGACCTATGAGCAGGGGCTCGTCGTGTCAGAGACCGGCGGCGAAGACGGGAAGCCTGTCTGCGAGGCCGCACCCTCGGCGCGCGAGAAGGTCGTGATTCTCGGCGGCGGGCCGAACCGGATCGGCCAGGGTATCGAGTTCGACTACTGCTGCTGCCATGCCTGCTTTGCCCTGTCCAAGGCCGGCACCGAGACCATCATGATCAACTGCAATCCGGAGACGGTCTCGACCGACTACGACACCTCCGACCGGCTCTATTTCGAGCCGCTGACGGCCGAGGATGTGCTGGAGATCATCCACGTCGAGCAGTCGAATGGCCAGCTCAAGGGCGTGATCGTGCAATTCGGCGGGCAGACGCCGCTGAAGCTGGCGCACCCGCTCGAAGCGGCTGGCGTGCCGATCCTCGGCACCTCGCCCGAGGCCATCGACCTCGCCGAGGACCGCGACCGTTTCAAGGAGCTGGTCGATAAGCTCCGCTTGAAGCAGCCGGAGAGCGGAATCGCGCGCAACCTCGCCGAGGCGCGCAGCGTCGCCGACCGACTGGGCTACCCCGTGATGATCCGACCCTCCTATGTCCTGGGCGGACGAGCCATGGAGATCGTCGCCAGCGGCGCGGAGCTCGACCGCTACGTGACGCGGCTCACGGCGGCACTCGGTCAGCCGTCCGAGCTTGCCGTCTCGGACAAGCGCCCTCTCCTGGTCGACCGCTATCTTTCCGACGCCATCGAGGTCGACGTCGACTGTCTCTGCGACGGGCGCGACACGTTCATCGCCGGCATCATGGAGCACATCGAGGAGGCCGGCATTCACTCGGGCGACAGCGCCTGCTCGCTGCCGCCGCACTCGCTCCCGTCATCGGTCCTCGTCCGCCTGGAGAAGCAGACGCGCGATCTGGCCCTCGCCCTCAAGGTCGTTGGTCTGATGAATGTGCAGTATGCGGTCAAGGGGCGCGAGATCTACATCCTCGAGGTCAATCCACGCGCCTCGCGCACGGTGCCGTTCGTCGCCAAGGTGATCGGCAAGCCGGTTGCCGGCATTGCCGCCCGCATCATGAATGGCGAGCCGCTGGCGTCCTTCAGACTGAAGTCGGACAAGCTCGCGCACGTGGCCGTGAAGGAGGCAGTGTTCCCGTTCGCCCGGTTCCCCGGCGTTGATCCAGTGCTCGGGCCGGAGATGCGCTCCACGGGCGAGGTGATGGGCATCGACCGCGACTATGCGACCGCGTTCGCCAAGAGCCAGCTCGGAGCCGGCAACACCCTCCCCCTCGCCGGGACCGTGTTCGTTTCGGTGCGTGATGCGGACAAGGAGGATATCCTGGGTGCCATACGCGACCTTGCAGACCTCGGGTTCCAGGTCATCGCCACGCGCGGGACGCGGCGCGCATTGGAGGCGCATGGGATCGCCTGCGAGCAGGTCAACAAGGTGCTCGAAGGGCGTCCCCACATCGTCGACCTGATGAAGAACGGCGCGGCGCATCTTGTGTTCAACACGACCGAAGGCGCCAAAGCGCTATCGGATTCCAAGGACATACGCCGCACCGCCTTGCTCTATCACATTCCCTATTATACAACTTTGGCTGGTGCGCTGGCGGCGACACGGGCCATCAAAGCGCTCGCGGCGGGCACCCTTACGGTTGCGCCGCTGCAGTCCTATGTAAACCACGCATCCTGAGGATGTTGCGCAGCGTTGGCTCCGAGAGGGCTGGCCAAACCCGAGAGACTGGGTGAGACTGGAATTATGTGCCGGCGCGAGGGCGCGCCGCGCGGGGAAGGCGAGCAGGCCATGGAAAAAGTGCCGATGACCGTCGAGGGCTTCAAGAAGCTCGAGGCCGAGTTGCACCGCCTCAAGGTCGAGGAGCGTCCGCGGATCATTCAGCAGATTTCCGATGCCCGCGAGCACGGCGACCTCTCCGAGAACGCCGAGTACCACGCCGCGAAAGAGGCGCAGGGGCTCAACGAGGCCAAGGTGGCGGACATCGAGGACAAGCTTTCGCGCGCGGAGGTCATCGATCCCGCCAAGCTGTCCGGCGGCACCGTGAAGTTCGGCGCGACGGTGGCGCTCGAGGACGAGGACTCCGGCGACAAGGTGAAATACAAGATCGTCGGCGAGCACGAGGCCGACGTGCGCGCGGGCCTGGTCTCGATCACGTCGCCGATCGCGCGCGCCTTGATCGGCAAGTCGAAGGGCGATAGTGCCGAGGTGACGACGCCCCGCGGAACGCGCAGTTACGAAATACTCAAAATCGAGTATAAGTAGTCCGACAGCGCGAGGCGCAAACGCCTGGGGTTCGACGTTATTCCCTGAGTTCGGTCTGTTGGCGTGCCGGAGTGTGGCGATCCTGCCATGATGGGCGCGGCATGGGTGCGTTTGCGCGCTGTTGAGTTGACGCCGCCCGGCGCCACAACCTACTCATTTGTAAGGCGTAGGGCATAGTCCTATAGCAGACGTTTCCACAGCATTGTGAAGTTGCGTGCGCCGCCCGGGGGATCATGCATTAATCGGACCGGGCGCTCGGGGGATATGGGCCGCGCAGGGGGATTGGCCGGTGGTGCGTTCGCTTTTTCGCTTTGCGGTGTCGGGATCGCATGCCCGCATTGCCGTCTCCATCCTCTTGGGTGGCGCGGGCGCTTCAGGCTTTGCCGTGAACCAGAGTTGGGGCGCCGTACGTGACGACCTGATGGCCTCGGCAAGTGTCGCACAGGGCGGACCCGAAATCCGGTATCGACTACCAAAGGATGGGCAACCGCCGGCGGTACGGGTTGCTGCAAAGAAGTGGAACCAGCACGCCCCTCCGCCGCTTCCTCCCCCACCGAAGATCAAGCCGATGCCGGCGCCTGCTCCCGCGCCACAGGCTGTACCGAAGGTCGCGCCGCCGCCCCCGCTAGCCAAGCCGACGGGAGTGCCTTCTCCTTCGCCGCAGCCTGTAGCGAAGGCTGTCCATGGCGACAAGTACAAGCCGACAAACAGTGGCGCGACGAGCCACAAGCACGGCAAGGACGACGACGGCCTCGGGAAGTCGGGCCACAAGCACGGCAAGGACGACGACGGCCTCGGCAAGTCGGGCCACAAGCACGGCAAGGACGACGACGGCCTCGGGAAGTCAGGCCACAAGCACGGCAAGGACGACGACGGCCTCGGCAAGTCGGGCCACAAGCACGGCAAGGACGACGATGATGGCCACGGCAAGACGGGCCACAAGCACGGCA
>Ga0111538_10007081_pt1 | contig 15150 bp, 14 predicted proteins | sample SoiMethybrSBSTD1_FD_79669 | JGI IMG/M metagenome (GOLD analysis project Ga0111538, IMG submission 79669) | Bulk soil microbial communities from a Populus tree surrounding site in Tennessee, USA - Soil MetaG P. TD hybrid SBSTD1 (version 2)... | ecosystem: Environmental > Terrestrial > Soil >...
TCGATCGATGGATCGCCAAGGTCGACGCGCAAACGAGGGAGGTCGACAAGGCGCTGGGCGCTCCCCTGCCGGCACGGCCGCCGACCTTCTGCACGGGCTGTCCCGAGCGGCCCGTGTTCTCGGCCATGAAGCTGCTGCGCCAGGAGATGGGGCCGGTGCACGTCTCGGCCGACATCGGCTGCCACTCGTTTGCGACCTTCGCGCCGTTCAGCCAGGGCAATTCGATCCTGGGCTACGGCATGTCGCTGGCTTCCGCTGCGGCGGTCTCGGGCACGCAGACCAATCGTCCCATCAGCGTGATGGGCGATGGCGGCTTCTGGCACAACGGGCTGATTACGGGCGTGGCGGGCGCGGTGTTCAACAAGGACGACTCGGTGCTGGTGATCATGAACAACGGCTATTCCAGCGCCACCGGCCAGCAGGACATCCTCTCCTCCAAGGTGGAGGAGGACGGCCGCGGCAAGGGCCTCGACATCGAAGCCACCTTGAAGAGCCTCGGCGTGCCGTGGATCAGGCGCGTGCGCACCTACGGCGTGGCAGGCGTGATGGGCACCCTGCGCGAGGCGCTAAAGACCGGCCAGAAGGGCCTCAAGGTCATCATCGCCGACGGCGAATGCCAGCTCGCCCGCCAGCGCCGCATCCGTCCGGAGCTCGCCCGGATGGTCGCGGCCGGCAAGCGCGTGGTGCGCACGCGCTTCTGGATCGACCCGGAGGTGTGCACGGGCGACCATTCCTGCATCCGTCTCTCCGGATGCCCCTCGCTCACCATCAAGCCCAACGAGGACCCGTTGCGCACCGACCCGGTCGCCCACGTCAACAACGACTGCGTGGGCTGCGGGCTGTGCGGGGAGGTCGCTCACGCCGCCCAGCTCTGCCCGTCGTTCGCCCAGATCGACATCATCCAGAACCCGACGGCTTGGGATCGCCTGGTGCGGCGGCTGTCGGCGGCGCTCATTCGCCTGCTCGGCGGCGGCCGGCGCGCGCAGGCGGCTGCGCCCGCGCCGTCCCTGGTGCCGGCGGAGTGACGCTCGTGGCGCAAGCAAAGCCCATCAAGCTGCTGATCGCCGCGCTCGGCGGCGAAGGCGGCGGCGTGCTTGCCTCCTGGCTGCACGCGGCGGGAATTGCCAGCGGGCACTTCGTGCAGGGCACCTCGATTCCAGGTGTCGCCCAGCGCACGGGTGCCACGACCTACTATCTGGAGCTGGTTGCCGATGCCGGCGCGCGGCACAGCACGCCAGGCGCGCGCCCCGTCTTGGCGCTCAATGCGGCGCCCGGGGAGGTCGATCTGGTGGTCGCCAGCGAACTGCTGGAATCGACGCGGGCGATCGGTGCCGGCTTTGTCACGCCCGACCGCACGGTGCTCGTCGCGTCGTCGGCGCGTGTATTCACTGTCGACGAGAAAGCGGCCATGGGCGACGGCCGGCTCGATCAGAAGCGCATGCTGGGGCTGGCGGAGCGCTTTTCGCGCCGTGCCGTGATCGCCGATTTTGCGGGGATTGCAGCGCAACAGAAAAGCCCGCTCAATGCCGTGCTGCTGGGCGCCATCGCCGCCACCGGCGTGCTGCCGATCCCAGCCGAGGCGTTCCGCGCCGCCATTCGCGCCGAGGGCAAGGCGGTGGATGCCAATCTGCGGGGCTTCGAGGCGGGTTTGGGTGCGGTGGGGTCAGACCCTATCGCTCGCCCAGCGATCGCGGAGAAGAAGGCGGATGAGGGTCTGACCCCATCACTCATCGCGGAGAGGACGCGTGAGGAGGGTCCGACCCCACCACTCGCCGCCTTTCCTGCCGAAGCACACGCCGTGCTCGCCGAAGGCATCAAGCGCCTCACCGACTACCAGGACCGCGCCTACGCCTGGCGCTACCTGGCGCGCGTCAACCGGTTCGCCGGCTCGCCCGGCGCCGACGGCCCATTCATTGCCGAGCTTGCCCGGCATCTCGCCGTGCGCATGAGCGTCGAGGACGTGATCCGCGTCGCCCAGCTCAAGCTGCGGGAGGCGCGACTCGCCCGTGTCGCGCAGGAGGCCAAGGCGGGCTCGGGCGACATCGTCGACGTGACCGAGTATCTCAAACCCGGGCCTGAGGAGATCTTCGGCCTCCTGACGCCACGCCTCGGGCGCTGGGCGCTGGCTCGGGTGCGGCGCGATCGCGCCTGGCCGCTCAAGGTCACGACCACGCGCCTGTCGGGGTTCCTGCGGCTCAAGGCGCTGGCGGCATTGCGGCGCTGGCGGCCGCGCACGTTGCGCTTTGCCGAGGAGGAGGCGTGGGTGGAGCGCTGGCTTGGGCTCATCGAGCGCACGCTTGCCGTCGATGCGGCGGCGGCGCGCGAGGTAGTGGCAACCGCCGCACTGGTCAGGGGCTACGCCGAAACCTACAAGCGCGGGCTTTCCAACTGGACCGCGATCATGGAGGGCGTGGCCGAGCCGATGCTGGCAGGTGAGCTGCCGCGGGCGCAGTTCGCCGACGCCGTGCTGCAGGCGCGGCTCGCCGCCACCAAGGACCCCGAGGGCGAAGCCCTGGCCGAGACCATCGCCGCCATCGGCCGCATCGCCACGCGCGGAAAGATCGCCGCCGAGTAGGTGTTCACGCTTCTCGGCTGGCACGCTCGCGATGGCCGTCGCTCTTATCGGGGCGTGGCGCGGCCAGAAGGTCCCGGCAGGCGCCGAGCTCGGCCATGACGTTGCGCAGCACCTCGATTTCCAGGGCGCTGAGCTGCACAGGATCGCCCTCGGCCTCGCCGGCGGCGGCCGACTTGCGCGATGCCTGGCGGCGGGCTCCATCCGTCAATTTGACGTGATCGACGCCGTGCTCGCGCAGGAGCCGCTGCACGCCCTTGATGGTGTAGCCCGCGTTCTGCAAGAGATCGCGGATGCCCTTCAGAAGCTCGACATCGCTTGGTCGATAAAGACGCCGCCCGCCGCCGCGCTTCATGGGCTTGAGCTGCGGGAACTTCATCTCCCAGAACCGCAGCACATGCTTCTTGACGCCAAGCTCAGCCGACACCTCGCCGATGTTGCGAAACGCTTCCGCCGCCTTTGCCACGGCCGATCCCCACTGACAAGAATGCCCCGCACTCGACTATTCGGCAGCGTTGCGCCGGATCAGGCCCGAGTTGATGCGCTGCTTCATGATATTGCTGGGCCGGAATACCAGCACCCGGCGCGGCGTGATCGGCACTTCCTGTCCGGTCTTCGGATTGCGGCCGACCCGCTGCCCCTTCTGGCGGATGCCGAAGGAGCCGAAAGAGGAGAGTTTCACGGTTGCTCCGGATGCCAGGCTGGTCGAGATTTCCTGCAGGATCAGCTCGACGAGGTCCTGGGATTCGTTGCGCGGCAAGCCGACCTTTTGCACCACCGCCTCGGCAAGGTCCGCACGCGTGAGCGTCTTCCCACCCATGGTCTTCGCCCCCTACTCCCCAACACAAATCCGCCGTCGATGCTAGCGGCGGCGATTTTCTGGGTCAACAACAACCGGCTGAAATCACAGATATAAATCGAACGGTGTGATTTTTACCAGCGGGCCAGCGCGGCCCCCCACGTGAAGCCGCCGCCCATCGCCTCCATGAGCACCAAGCGGCGCTCGCCGAGGCGATGATCCTCGAACGCCTGATTGAGGGCAAGCGGAATGGAGGCCGCCGACGTATTGCCGTGCTTGGCCAGCGTGACGACAATCTTCTCGTGGGGGATGCCGAGCCGCTTGGCGATGCCGTCGAGGATGCGCTTGTTGGCCTGATGCGGCACGTAGAGGTCGATCTCGTCGGGGGCGTAGCCGGTCATCACCAAGGTTTCCTCGATGATGCCGGAGATCTTCTGCACGGCGTGGCGGAAGACCTCCCGCCCGTTCATGCGCAGGTGCCCGGTGGTCTTGGTGGAGCCCGGCCCGCCATCGACATAGAGCAAGTCCTCGAAGCGGCCATCCGAGCGGATGCGCGTGGCGAGGATGCCGCGGTCCTCGCGGGAGCCGAGCTGCGTCTGCGCCTCCAGCACCACCGCCCCGGCGCCATCGCCGAACAGCACGCAGGTGCCCCGATCCTCCCAATCCAAGATGCGCGAGAACGTCTCGGAGCCGACCACGATCGCGCGCTTGAATTGCCCGGCTTTGAGGAAGTTGTCGGCAACAGCCAGGGCGTAGACGAAGCCAGAGCACACCGCCTGCACGTCGAACGCCGCCCCCTTGGTGACGCCGAGGCCGGCCTGGATGCGCACGGCGGTGGCGGGAAACGTTCGGTCCGGCGTGGAGGTCGCGCACACCACGAGATCGATGTCGACCGGGTCGATGCCGGCGCGCACCAGAGCCTGGTGCGAGGCGGCGATGCCGAGGCTGGAGGTGAGCTCGGCGTCCTCGGCGATATGGCGCTGCTCGATGCCGGTGCGCTCCTTGATCCACGCGTCGCTGGTGTCGACGCGGCGCGCCAGATCCTCGTTGGTCACGATGCGCTTTGGCAGATGGGCGCCGACGCCGCGTATCACGGATCGAATGAAAGCCACGTCTCACCTCATCGTTGGCCCGACCGAAGCTCGGTCAGCGGGCCATGGCTCGCCTGTCACACTCACGAGGAGCCTCGCGCCGCCTCGGCCTCGCCGAGCTTGCCGTGCAGCGCCTCCAGGTCTGCTGCCAGCCGCTCCAATACGTTGCTGCGCGCCATGTCGTAGCCCACTTCGATGGCGCTGGCGAACCCGAAGGCATCGATGCCGCCGTGGCTCTTGATGGCGATGCCGTTGAGACCGAGAAAAGGCCCGCCGTTGAGTCTGCGCGGGTCCATCCGTTCCTTCAGGACGCGCAAGCCGGAACTCGCCAGCAGGGCGCCGAGCTGGGCCGCCATCGAGCTGGTCAGGGCCTCGCGCACCCAAGCTGCCATCTGCTTGGCAGTGCCTTCCGCCGTCTTCAGCGCAATGTTGCCGGCGAAGCCCTCGACGACCACGACATCGACGACCCCCTGGCCGATCTGGTCGCCTTCGATGAAGCCGCGGTAGTCGATGGGCAAGTCGTTCTCCTTCAGCCAGGCGTGCGCCTGGCGCACCTCCTCGACCCCCTTGATCTCCTCCACGCCGATGTTGAGCAGCCCCACCCTGGGGCGCTCGACCTGCAGCACCGCACGGGCCATGGCGGCGCCCATCAGCGCAAAATCGGCAAGCTGGCGCGCCGTGGCGCCGACGTTGGCGCCGAGGTCGAGGACAATGCTGGTACCCGATACCGTCGGCCACAGACCGGCGATGGCTGGACGTTCGATGCCTGGCATGGTCGTGAGCACGAGCCTGGCCATGGCCATCAGGGCGCCGGTGTTGCCGGCCGAGACCATGAAGTCGGCTTCGCCCTTGTGCACGGCATCGAGAGCCAGCCACATGCTGGATGAGCGGCCACGACGCACCGCCTGGCTCGGCTTGTCCTGCATTTCCACCACGGCATCGGTGTGAAGAATGCGCGTGCGCTCGGCAAGCGGCGGATGCCGCTCGAGGTGCGGGGCGATGCGCGCCTCGTCGCCGAACATCAGAAAGCTCACGTCGGGATGGCGATCGAGCGCGATGGCGGCACCCGGCACAACGACCGCGGGGCCCTCGTCTCCACCCATGGCGTCAAGCGATATCGTGCGTGGTGCTGCCATCGCGCCCCATGCTCACCGGTTTGCGAGCGGCCGGCACGCGTGGCCAGACCGGGTCGAAACCGCAGCCCCCGAAACCGACCGACCATAGCCCTTTGCGGCTGCCTTACAACCAGATTCTCGGGGCCCGGCAGAGGCTCGCCCGAGGCTGCCCGACGCGCGCGCTCGCACGGATTTCTTCAAGACCTGGCCTTGAGGTTTGCCAAGACGGCAAAGGGACTATCGGGCTTGCCGGGGCCGCTATCGGCCGGATGCGAGGAGCTCTGGTCGAGCGTTGCGTCGGGCTTTCTCGGGAACGGATCCATGCCGGCCGCCAGACACTCGAAGACGACGCGGCCGACATCGATCTGGCCGGCGACAATGGGTTCCGGTTCAGCCTCCTCGTCCAGCTCGACCTCGCCTCCGCGCGGCGCGGGAATGTCCTCTTCAGGCCAAAACGTCACGTCGAAGCCTTCGTCGATGACGCTGGCAATCGGCTCCAGCGTCACCACACAGGCCTGGCTGATCTCGGCATGAAGCCGGCCGGAGAGGCGAAAGCGGTCACCGAGCGTGGGCATGATGGTGTAGGCCGTCGTCAGGCTGGTGCAGGCGATGAGGTCGAGAGCGCGGGCAACCCTGGCGAGCTCGTCGGGGGCGGCTTCGCGCTGCCTCGATAAGCCCGATTGCGGCACCTCATGGGTGGCGTGCTCCCACACCAGCTCTCCGGTCATATCGGTCTTGTGCGTCATCGGGCTCTCGCGAGCTCATGCCATCTCAAGCTGCAAGCGGCGGCCAGGCGACCCGCCCGGCAAGGATCGACCCCGCCGACTCGGCATCGAGGGCGCTGGCGCAGCTGCCCACATAAGCCGCGATGGCGTCGGCGTCCAGGGCCTCGCCTGCACCGAGATAGGCAAGCTCGGCCCCGATCGCTCGCGACGCGCTGCCATCGTTGGGCGCATCCAGCGACGCAAGATAGGCCCGGTGGCGGTCGAACAGGGCAGCCGCGGCGCGTTTGACCTCCCTGGGCACGGCGAGATCGCCAAACGTCATCTCGCGCATGGCATCGTCCAGATCCACCATGAATACCTCGGTCAGAGCCCGCGCCAGCCGCTCTCCCGGCCGGCCCTCCGCGGCCAGGCGGCGCAGCACCAGCACGAGATGCAGGGCGATCATCTCGAAGCGTCCCTGCGCAGTGTCGGGCACGCCCCAGGCGGCATAGAAAACGGGTGCGCGGGCCCGGGCCACAATCGAGCCATAAAGTGAGCGTGCTGTCCGGCGTCGGTCGATTCTTGTTTTGAGCCAGGCAAGCATCTGTCGAACTTGAGCTTTCTGGGCTTGTACCGTGGGTGGATGCATGCACTACATTGCAAAACGCGCGGGCTTGCGATAGCCGATCTGGCTGGGGCAGAAGCGCCGATTCTGTGGGGACGACTAGACCATGCAGGGTGAACTCGATGCGCGCGGGGGAGGCGGGCGCAGCGCAGACGCATCTCATGGACGAACGCCATCGAGCCTGCGCGGCCTCGCCATGGCGGCTGGCTTGGCATTGGCCTTGACGGCCTGCTCGGAGACCATAACCAAACACGGCCACCAGTTCAAAGAGAGCGAGCTGGCGCAAGTCTCACCTGGCATGAGCCAGGAGCAGGTCAAAACCGTGCTCGGCACGCCGACCACCACGGCGGCGGTGGGCACCGGCAGCGCCTTCTACTATATCTCGAGCACACAGGCCCAGACCGTATTTCTCACGCCCAAGGAGAAGGACCGCCGGGTGCTCGCCGTGTATTTCGGGCAGATGGGCGCGGTGGACCGCGTCGCGCAGTATGGCCTCAAGGACGGCAAGGTGTTCGACTACGTCAAGAACGAGACGCCGAGCCATACCAAGGACGAAGGCATGCTGAAGGCGCTCTTCCGCAACCTGGGCGTCAAGCAGCTGGGACTCGAGTAGGCCGGGCTACGAGCCTTTTTCCCCTGAAAGGGAGTCGCCCCTCAGCAGCTCGGGGCGTAGGGCGCAATAGGCGCTAGCCGTATTGCGCCGTTCTTGGGCAGGGGTAGATCGGCGCAATGCGGCTGACGCCTTATTGCGCCCTACGGGCGCGCGGCGGAATGGTGCTAGCGCGCGGGCTTGCTGGCGACCACCTTCGGCGCCCATACCGAAGCAGCGTCGGCCTCGCCGCCGGCGGTGACGGAGCCCTTCAGCTCAGGGGCGGGCTCGGGTGAGGCCTTCGGCATAGCCTGGGGCTTTAGCTTCACGATGTTGCGCACGTAGTCGACGTTGGCGGCAGCGTTGTCGGCGGGCTGGTCGCGCGCCGCGGCGAGCTTGGCCTCGTCGTATTTGCCCTGCAGGCCGAGCACCAAGGCGAGGTTCTGGGCGACGCGCGCTTCGTGCGCACCCGCGGCGGACGCGCGCTTCAGCAGCGGCTCGGCCTTGTCGGGATGGCCCTCCATGGCGTGGGCCAGCGCCAAGTTGTTGAGGATCGAGGCTTGGTCGGGCGCCAGCGTCAAGGCGCGCTCGTAGAAGGGGATGGCGTCGCGGTAGCGGCCCTGCTTGGCGAGCACCGTGCCGCGTGCCGAGATCAGCTTCCAATCGGGTTTGGTGGGGTCGTCGGCCTGCTCCAGGAGCTTGGCGGCAAGGCTCACCTGGTCGAATTCCAGGGCCAACCGCCCGTATTCCGCATTGATACCGCGATGGGCGCCGTGGAACACCGAGGCCTGCTGCAGGACGGCAAGAGACTGGCGCTTCTCGCCCAGCGCTTTGAGATTGCGGGCATAGTTGAGGGCGATTTCCGCATCGCGCGGGTTCTTGGCGAATTCCTTGCCCCAATATTCCGTGGCCTTCTGCAGCTCGCTCCTGGTGTCGGGCGCGAGTGCGGCGGTGGTCTCTGGGGAGGGCGCGGATTGGCCGCCGCCCAGCTGGCCGGACAACGGGCTCAGCTGCGAGCAGGCAGCCAGCATCATGCCAGCGCCGGCAATGACCAACGAGTTGAGGAGTAGGCGTGCGTTGCACGCCGCACCGATGCTTGCCGCGGCAGCCATGTCGAAGATCCCGCACCCAGAAAACCGCCCCGCGTGATTCGCGGGTTGTTGCATCAGCTTCTGGGGCAGCACCCTCAATAAAGGATTAACCTTGCGCGTGCCTTGAGTTGCTCAGACCTCGGGCGAGCCTTGCGTCTGGCGGCGCGCATCCCGCTCCCACGAGGCCATGGCGGGAAGGCCGAACAGCGCGTCGGCATAGGCCTGCGCCGTGCCGTCATCGCCGTAGACGGCGAGATCGGGAATGTAGGTGCGAAAGCGGGTGGCGACCGGAGCGTACATGGCGTCCGCCGCCGTGAAGGCGCCGAACAGCAGTGTCCCGCCCTCCCCGAACCGCCGGCGGCACTCGCGCCACAGGGCGAGGATGCGGCGCACCTCGGCATCGACCGCATCGGGGAGCTTGGCCATCGGCGTACGGGTGAAGAGCTCCATCGGACAGTGCTCGCGCAGCGCGGCAAATCCCGAGTGCATCTCCGCCGACGCCGAGCGGGCGAAGGCGCGGGCGCTGCGCCCTTCGGGCCACAGTCGCGCTTGCGGATGCGCCTCGGCCAGGAACTCCAGGATGGCCAGGCTATCCCAGATCGCCTGGCCGTCTGGCGTGAGCAGGATCGGCACCTTGCCGGCGGGCGAATGGTGCAGGATGTGCGCCTTGGTGTCGGGCTGGCGCAGCTTGATGCTGACCTCCTCGAAGAAGATGCCGGTTTGTCGCATGGCGAGCCACGGCCGCAAGCTCCAGCTCGAGGTCGTCTTGTCGCCGATCACCAACTTGTAGGTCATGGAGGGTCGTCCTTTCGCGCGCGGCTCGACGCACCAGGTCGGCGAGGGCGATTGTCATTCCGCCGCCGGCTCCCGATAATGCCGTCCATGGCAGCGCGAGAAAAGACCAAGCAGGCAGCCGGACCAGCGAACGTGCTTTTGCCGTCCGACGCCAAGAGGAAATCGGTTCCCGTCTGGTTCGCCCGCAACGCCGGCTGGCTGCGCGAGGCGCCGCTGACGGGGGCCCAGAAGGCGTGGGTGGAGGCGCAAGGCTTCAAGGGCGGCGCCGGCAAGCACGTGCTGCTGCCGGGCCCCGAGGGGACGCTTGCCGGAGCCGTGCTGGGGCTCGGCGAGGAGCGCGCCGGCGACCCCATGGACAAGCCCGCGCTCGCCGTCGGCCATCTGGCAAGCGTGCTGCCGTCCGGCTGCTATCACCTCGCCGACGACCTCGGCGAGCCGGAGCTGGCAGCGGTGGCCTGGGGCCTCGGCGCCTATCGTTTTCGCCGCTACAAGTCCGGCAACGGCGAGGAGACGGCTGCCCAGCTCAAGACGCCGCGCGGCGCCGATCACGCCCGCGCGCTCTCCCTCATCGAAGGCGTGTGGCTCGGCCGCGACCTCATCAACACGCCGGCGAGCGACCTGGGTCCGGAGCAGCTGGACGATGCAAGCCGGCAGCTGGCCAGGAAGCACGGCGCCAGCATATCGAGCATCGTCGGCGAGGATCTCCTGGCCAAGAACTTCCCGATGATCCACGCCGTCGGCCGCGCCAGCGACCGACCCCCGCGGCTCATCGACCTCAGGTGGGAAGGCCCGGGGGCCCGCGCCGGCGCCAGGACGGTGACGCTGGTGGGCAAGGGCATCTGCTTCGACACCGGCGGCCTCGACATCAAGCCGGCCAGCGGTATGCTGATCATGAAGAAGGACATGGGCGGGGCGGCGGCCGCGCTGGCGCTCGGGCACATGGCCATGGCGGCCAAGCTCGACCTGCGCCTGCGCATCCTGATCCCGGCCGCCGACAACAGCATCGCCGGCAACGCCTTCCGTCCCGGCGACGTGCTCACGAGCAGGGCTGGAAAGACCGTGGAGATCGGCAACACCGATGCCGAGGGCCGGCTGGTGCTGGCCGATGCGCTGGCTCTTGCCGACGAGGAGCATCCCGATACGGTCGTGAGCTTCGCCACCCTGACGGGCGCCGCCCGCGTGGCCTTGGGCCCCGACCTGCCGCCGTTCTACACCGACGACGACGATCTTGCCGCCGAGATCGCCGCGGCCGGCAACCGCATCGGCGACCCCGTCTGGCGCATGCCGTTCTGGGCGGGCTACGAGGCCAACCTCGCGAGCCCCGTGGCGGACATGAACAACGTCACCGAGACTCCCTTCGCCGGCTCGGTGACGGCGGCCCTGTTCCTGCGGCGCTTCGTCCGGCAGGCCAAGCGTTTCGTGCACTTCGACATCTACGGCTGGCGGCCCGCGCTCAAGCCGCTCGGCCCCAAGGGTGGCGAGCCGCAAGCGGCGCGCGCCATGTTCGAGGTGCTGCGCGGGACCCGCGCGCCATGAAGCAAGCACGAGCCCGGCCTTGACCGCGCCCACCCTCGATCCGCGCCGCAACGCCTACCGGCCCGATCTCGCCGCCGAGGTCTTGCGCGGCAAGGTGGATGCCCCGCGCTATGCGGCCGGCGAGCTGCGCCAGGTGGTGCACTCCGCCACGCCGCTGCGGGGCGCCCCCGATGCGCGTCAGAGCTGGACCACGGAAGCGCTCTACGGTGAGCTGGTCACGGTCTTGGAGGAGCGCGACGGCTGGGCGTGGGTGCAGCTCGAGCGCGACGGCTATGTCGGCTATCTCCGGCCGGCGGCCCTCTCCGCGCAAGTGACGCGGCCCACGCATCGCGTCGCCGCGCTCGGCACGTTTCTCTATCCCTCGGCCGACGTCAAGGCATGCCCATGGCTGCAGCTCAGCATGAATTCCCTGCTGGCGGTGGCGGAGACGGGGCCTGCCTTCGCCAAGCTCGCGGACGGCAGCTTCGTCCCGTCCCGCCACATCGTCGAGCACGACCGTCATGCGCCCGATCCCGTCACCGTTGCCGAGCGCTTCGCCGGCGTTCCCTATCTGTGGGGCGGCAAGACCCGGCTTGGCGTGGATTGCTCGGGGCTCCTGCAGATCGCCATGCAGGCGGCGGGCCTGGAGTGTCCGCGCGACACCGACATGCAGCAGGCCGAGCTTGGCCAGGACGTTGCGATCAGGGACGATCTCGACGGCCTGACCCGCGGCGACATGGTGTTCTGGCCGGGCCACGTCGGCATCATGATCGATGCCTTCATGCTGTTGCATGCCAACGCGCACCACATGGGCGTCGTCGCCGAGCCGCTCGCCAGCGCCGTCGACCGCATCGTGCGCACCGGCGCGTCGATCGCGGCGATCAAGCGGCTTGCGGTGAAGGCGGCCTGACCGGGTCAGCGGTGGCCGACGAACAGGCCGACGAGCGCGTTGCGCAGGTTGGCGAGGGAGAACGGCTCGAAGCGGAACACCACGACGTGGTGGCCCTCGCTCACCTCCACGCCGCGAAAGAGGACATTGGCCCGCAGCATCCGCGCGGGTCGCCCGTCGACCTCCGCGACCCAGCCCGGATAGTGGATGTCGTGAGCGATGACGATGCCGGGCTGGTCGCTCTCGACCTCGATTTCGAGGCGGTCGGGTCCCCATGACAGGATGTCCGCCCAGCTCCTGTCCCGGCGGTCGCTGATCGGCGTATAGAGCCGCGAGGGCCTCGTCTCGTCATCGATCTGGGCCGTCTCTTCGGCGAGGCTGATGGCGAACCGCCCCGCCTTGACCTGCGCGTTCGCGTCCGCCACCACCACGCGCTTGACGAACTTGACGCGCGGCTCGGCGGGCCGCAGCCGGTAGATCCACACCTTCGGGCCGGCCAGCAGCACGTCCGATACCGGCCGTCGCCGCAAGTGCGGCACCTCCTCGATCGGCCGGCCGAGCACGAGGTATTCGAGGCCCAGCTCGCGCGCCAGCGCACAGTCGTAGCCGTCGAAGGAGGCGGGAAACAGCCGCTGGTCGACGATGTGGGTGGTCTCGCCGGGAGCCACCAGGCGGTCGTAGGAGCCGATGCGCAGCGGATTATAGCCGTTGGTCGCCTCCAGGCCGCGCGCCATGGCGAGGTTCTGCCAGGAGCCGCTGACGCCGACCACCTCGACCCTGGGACGCTCGCCCTGCTTGTGCCGGCTCTCGAGCTCGCGCTCGAGCACGGCGAGCGCCTGCGCATCGGCGCCCATCGGGTGTTGCAGCACCGAGTAGTAGGCGGGCTTCTCGGCATTGAGGCTGGAGGCGGCGTTGCACCAGATGAGCTCCCCCGTCGCCACCGCCGCCACGCAGGCCGCGGCCAGCGTGCGCGCGTGGACGGTGCGCGCGCATGCCAGCACCACGATCACCAGCAGCGCCAGCGGCGCGACTTTCAAGACCTCCAGGAGCGACGACAATGCATGGTTTGAGATGCGCGAGAACAGCACGGCCCATGCCAGCATGCCGAGGGCGCCTGCGACAACCGCGGCCAGCCGCCATGGGGCGACGCGCGCGATGCCCTCGCGCACGTAGTCGGCGAGCAGCTGGCCGGCGAGCAGGGCGAATGCGGCGACCAGCACGAACGTGCCGTCGATAGGCCGGCGAAACAGGTTGATGCCCGGCACATGCTTGAACGCCAGCGCATAGACCGGCGTATAGCGGCCGAGCGCATAGAGCAGCGCCATCAGCAGCATGGCCGCCATCATCCTCCGCCCACGCCGCAGCACCCCGCCGCAGGCGATGCCGAACCACAGCACGACAATGGTCGAGGTGGCGCCGACGAAGAGATAGTTGAAGGACCGGTCGGTGGCGCCGACCGCGGGCAACGTATCGTGGTTGGGACCCCAGTAGACCTGCGTGCTCTCCAGCGAGCCCAGCACATTGGCCACCGCCAGGGACGCCAGGTTGGCCGGATAGAGCGAGGCCTCCAGCGCCTTGTCGAGGGGCACCTCGGGCCGGTTTGAAAGTGCTGCAAACTGTGCCGTCAGCAGCAGCGGCACCGCCACCAGCAGCACACTCACGGCCACCATCGCCGCCAGCGTGGCCGCACGCTCGCGCAGATAGCGCGACCTGTCGCCTGCCGTCAGAACCTCGGCGGCGAGCAAGGCGGCCAGCACGAACGACAGCAGCAAGGCCTCGTGGTTGCGGCCGAGCGCCAGCACGGCGGCCACCACGCCGAAGCCGCAAGCGATCGCGATGGATCGGCGCTGCAGCGCCACCTTCATGAGCAGAAGGGCGACCGGGAACAGGCCGTAGCTGATGATGATGCCGCTGTGCTGGAGGCGGCCCGAGGCCGGTCCACCGAACATGAAGATGACCGCGGCGAGGACGGAGGCAGACAGCGGCCAGCCCGCGCGCCAGCCGAGCGCCGCCACACCCAGCCCGCCCACGCCCAAGTGGGCATAGACGATGAGATCGAAGGCCCGTATCGAGGGCGCCGGATCGAACCAGGCCCACAGCATGAAGGCGGGAGAGAAGATCAGCGACTGTGGATCGGCGACGCTGGGATGCCCCCCGTAGTGATAGGGGTTCCAGAACGGCGCGTGCCCGCCATGGATCGTGGCGGCGAGAAAGCGGAAGAAGGCGTAGAACTGGTTCTTGGCGTCCCACGGCACGACCGTGTCGGTGACGATCCAGCAACTGGCGGAGACGAGCCAGATCGCGGCCACGGCCGCCAGCGCCTGGGCCAGATCCCAGTCCCGCTCCCGCACGCGAGCACGCTTGGCATCACGCCGGTCGAATGGCGCAGAATCGAGCACGCCCGCCCCTTCCCGCGCGCCGAAGATGGGCCATTGCAGACCCTTTGCCGGCACGTTCCCTTTGCCCAGGCGCGATGCTACGTGGTGGGCCACGCCATCTCAATCCCAAATCGCCGTCCCGATCCCCGAAGGTGTGCCGTGACCCTCGCACACATTGATTGAGAGTTTCGCTGCCAATATGGCGAAGCGCCGGCGCTTTTTTGCCCGGTGGGCGATTGCCAAGGCATGCGTTCAACTCCTAGAGTTGCACGGGGCTTTCGGGCCCAGACTGCGCCTGCCCTTCGGTCCCTGTTGCAATGCAAGTGGAGGACGTCCCAATGGCAGAAAGCGTCTACAAGATCATCGAGATCGTCGGCACCAGTCCCACGTCCTGGGACAAGGCGGCGGCGGCGGCCGTGGAGCGCGCCTCGCAGACGCTCCGCGACCTGCGCGTCGCGCAAGTGTGCGAGCAGGACGTGACCATCTCCGACGGCAAGGTCGAGTTCTACCGCGTGCGGCTGAAGATCTCGTTCAAGTACGAGGACTGAGCGCCGGCGGGGTGCGCGTGCGGGGGGGTCAGACCCCTCGCTCTTAGCGTCCCGAAAGGCGCACCGTGAGGCGAGGGGTCTGACCCCTTCGCAGCGTCTCGAAAAAGCGCGCCGGTGAGGCGAGGGGTCTGACCCCCTTTTCGCCTAGATCACTTCGCGGTCTCGTCGTCGAGCAAGCGCCGAACATCGGCAACCCATGAAGAAGCCCGCGAATAAGCCGTTGCCGGCTCGGCAGCGCGCCGATCTGGCCGCTGTGGCGGCGATGCCGGACGACAAGATCGACACGAGCGAGTGTCCCGAATGGGTTGATTGGGTTGGGGCGAGGACATATGAAGATCGAGAGCACCGTTCGGTATCTCGGCATTGAGGTCGATGACGCGATCGAGATCGCCGAGAAGATCGACATCTAATCGCGCCGCGATACCTCAAGAAGCGGACA
>Ga0111538_10007083_pt1 | contig 15141 bp, 16 predicted proteins | sample SoiMethybrSBSTD1_FD_79669 | JGI IMG/M metagenome (GOLD analysis project Ga0111538, IMG submission 79669) | Bulk soil microbial communities from a Populus tree surrounding site in Tennessee, USA - Soil MetaG P. TD hybrid SBSTD1 (version 2)... | ecosystem: Environmental > Terrestrial > Soil >...
AAAAAGAGTGAATTATCCAAAACCCTCTCCACGCTGATGTAAATCTCCCCTCTGAGCTTTTCTTTACTATCTGAAAGATCAAATGTGATGATATCAGTCAGGTCGTCGTGGTAAAGAAAATTCTGATTGATTTCCAGCAGGTACTCATCAGAACAAAAAATATAATCAAGAGAAACGAGCGATTTGCCTTCATCTTTCATAAGGCCTTCAACTGCAGCTTTCAGCTTTTTCTTTTCATTGAAAGCAAAGGGTTCAAGAATATGAAACCTCACAAGGCCTTTGTTTCTAACCATTTCTAAAAATCGTAACGTTTATAACGCCTACAAAACTACATTTGTTGATCAATAATGAGATGTGATGAAAAGACTGTCGGAAATTAAGCAGGGAAGAACTGTTGAAATCGTTTCTTTTGATAATAATGAACTTTTACTCAAATTGATGGAAATGGGCTGTATTCCTGGGGAAAAAGTGAAAATTGAACAGGTAGCTCCCCTTGGCGATCCGATATCTATAGCCGTCGCGGGTTATAGCCTGAGCCTCCGCCTGAACGAGGCCCACGGGATTTTTGTTGAAGAAATACCTTAAATTGTTGATAATCAAGAATTTAGATGAAAGTTGGACTTTACTTCGGCTCATTTAATCCAATACATAACGGGCATCTCATCATCGCTAACTATATTGTTCAAAACACCGCTCTTGAACAAGTTTGGTTTATCGTTTCTCCTCAGAATCCCCTGAAAAAATCCTCTACCCTCTTAAACGAATATCACCGACTCTACCTGGTTCAGGTATCCATTGAAGATGAACCTTCATTAAAAGTGTCGGATATAGAATTCCGTTTACCAAAACCATCTTACACCATTGATACTCTTACATACCTTGGTGAAAAATTTCCATCGCACCAGTTTTCGGTAATCATGGGAAGTGATAGTTTTCAAAATCTTCCTGAATGGAAAAATTATAGACAGCTACTTACAAACTATCCTGTTTATGTGTACGAACGTCCAGGATTCAAACCCGAAAATTATTATAAAGAGGCGGATGTGAATTTTTTAAATGCTCCCCTGCTCGAAATTTCGAGTACATATATCCGTAAGATCATAAGAGATGGAAAATCTATCAGGTATCTTGTTCCTGAAAAAGTTCGTCTCGAAATAGAACAGAATGGATATTACCGTAGCCCCGGATGACCTTTTTTATAAGTTGTTCGTGAAATATATTTACATAGCATGGTGTTGTTAAGACATATTCCTTTTCTGAGAGCCGTTTTTCTTCACAGTGTTTCTGCATTCGGAGGACCACAGGGACATTTCGGTATGATGATGAAAACATTTGTTCATCAACGGGAGTATGTTACTGAAGATGAATTATTGGAGTACAATTCATTTTGCCAACTGCTGCCGGGTGCTTCATCCACGCAGGTGCTAACACTAATAGGCTTTAAGCGTGGCGGTGTTCCGCTTGCTGTGCTCACCTTGCTCATCTGGATTTTGCCTGCATGTTTTCTCATGAGCGCATTTTCATTTTTGCTTCCCTACATAGATGCAAAAAATTCAGGGCAGCAGATATTTAAATTCATTTTACCGATGGCGGTTGGTTTTCTAGCATACGCATCTGCAAAATCATTTAACCTCGCTATTAACAACACCATCACCCTGATTATTTTTATTGTCGGTTCTGCGGTCACATTTTTTCTTTTTAAAAGTCCATGGATATTTCCAATACTCATTGTGCTTGGAGGATTTGTTACCAACCTCAGTGAAAAAAGAATTCCGCAGAAAGAGATCCCATCAAAAAAAATAAAATGGGGCAACATATGGTTGTTTGCAATTGTTTTTTTTACAGCAGGTGTTGTCAGTGAACTTGCACGCAAAAATGACTGGCCGAACAGAAATGTGTTTAACTTGTTTGAGAACATGTATCGGTTCGGTAGCCTGGTATTTGGTGGGGGACAGGTGTTGATCCCGATGATGTATGAGCAGTATGTTGAGCGCCCAAAATCGCCCCAGGTCCAAAGGAAGAACCAGGATAAAATGCAGTCGGTAATCAGGATAGACAGGGAAGAATTTTATATCGGTGCCGGTATGGTAAGAGCAATACCAGGCCCTGTTTTTTCAATAGCAGCGTTCACCGGGGGAACGGCGCTCAAAGAGAAAGGTACTCACTGGCAAATATTGGGATGTATTATAGGGGCTATAGCTATTTTTTTGCCAAGTGCCCTGCTGGTCCTTTTCTTTTTTCCGATCTGGCACAACCTAAAAAAATATGCAGTAGTTTACCGTGCACTCGAAGGCATCAATGCGGTTGTCGTGGGAATAATGGTGGCATCTACACTATACATGATGAAAGACATCAGCCTTACCGAATTGAAAACTGTTAGCATCCTGAACCTTGGAGTGATCGTTTGTACCTGGGCGCTATTGTCATTCACCCGTATACCCTCGCCTATTATAGTGATAATATGTCTGTTACTTGGCTGGATATTCAGCGTGGCATAAATTTTATATCATTTTTTAAAATGATTTGTTATGTCAGGTTTTAGAAAACCCGGAAAATCCCAGGATAGAAGGATACACCTCGAAGAACCACACGAGGCAGTATATTGGTCAAAAAAGTTTGAAGTTTCTTCCGTTCAGATATTTAAAGCCGTGCAGGCCGTTGGCACAAACAAGGTCGAAAAGGTAGCATCATATCTTTCTCACCATCAGTAAAACCTGTCATCTTTTTCGTTTTCAGGGTTTTCTTTTTTCTTACTTTTTTCATCAGCTTCATCGCCGCTCTCACTGGATATGGGACTCTGATTGGGAGAAGCCTCAGTACTCGCTGCTTTTTTTGCATCAGACACTACCCTTGCGCGGTCTTGCCATTCCCTCGTATGACCTTCATTTTTTGGATCATCCTGCTCTCTCATCCTGGTTAAGTTTAAGGATTACAAACCTCTTTTGTCAAGATCTCTTTTTCTTTCATCCGTATTAATGTAATCTTCTTTACGTTCTTCCCCACTTCTATCTGTAAGATGGGTTGATTCATTTTTGTCGGTCTTTTTAACTTGCTTATCTTTTTTACTACTATCGTCAGAAGTGCCATGTGCTTTTTCAGGTTTGTCCTGCTGCGGAAAACGTGGATCGTTCTGTTCCATAAAAAGGGTTTTAAGTGATTAGATAAAATAGGACCAGAAAAATACCCAGGCGGCGAATGATAAAGCCGCCCGGGTTAAAATAAATTATTTGAGGTCATCATAGATCTTCTTCGCGGCATCATGATGTTCACGAACAATAGGAAGTGCCTTAGCTGCGAAAGCTTTTAAATCCGGATCCTTAGCGTCCTTACTGCATTTTTCAAATTTGTCGATATCATCTTTATGATCTTCGACCATCAATTTCATATAGTCTTTATCGAACTCCTTTCCGGATTTCTCAGAAAGCTTTTTAATATTATCCATATGATCTTCGCCGGGAGCTGGTGGTAATGTGATATTCTTATTTCCGGCTATTGATTTCAGGTCGTCACTTAGTTTAGAATGATCACGTACCATCATAGCGCCGAAATCTTTCACTTTCTGACTTGAAGCTTTCTGTTGAGCTAATTCCCCTAATTGAACCTCAGTCATTCCTCCGCTTGCGGCTTCCACTGCAAATTTAGAATCTTCTTCAGATATTGTACTGGCGGCCTGGCCTGTACCACTGTTTTCTGCTGAATCCTGTTTTACTTCGTTAGACTCATTAGCGCTTCTTATCGGGTCTTCTGAACCCCCGTTGTTACAAGCCTGGAAACCGAAGACCGCTAAACTCGTAACAGCAATAAAACTTAACTTTTTCATGGTTATATTTTTAGTTTTTAAATCAGAGTGCATTTGTACACATTGCTTTACAAATCATATGCCCTTGGTAAAGGCATAATTTTTAAGAACATAATGCATATATCAGGCACATAAAATCCTGAGACCATGAGTGATAATAAAAGTGATAATAAAAAGAAAGACAATGATGTAAAGAAGCCTGCAAGGGAAGGTCATTTGTTCAGGCGCTGGAAAGAACCTTCTAAGAATAAAATGGGCAATGACATCTCCTCTGAAATAAAAATCGCGGACAGCGGGGGTAAGCGGGAAGGTGGAAAAGACAAGCGCTGGCATCTTAACGAAGAGTAGCCTTTCAATCCGGCATTCGTATAGTAACTTGCAAAGATGAATAATACTTTGCAGGGTGCAGGCATCGTTGATACTATCAGGTCACGTAGAACGGTGAAACCGGATAAAATGAATGGAAGATTGATTCCCGACAACACCATTGTTGAACTTCTTTCTATGGCAGATTGGGCACCTACCCATGCACGAACCGAGCCCTGGCGCTTTATCGTGATCGACAACAAGCGGGTAAAAGAATTTACTGCCCGGCACGCGGAACTTTATAAACAACATGCTGACCCCAAATCTTTTACCCCGGAAAAGTACAATAAGCTCGCAGAACTTGGCGAAAATGTGTCGCACATTATCATCGCATGGATGAAGCGCAATCCTGCCCATAAGATACCTGTGGTTGAAGAGATCGCCGCCACATCTGCGGCAATTCAGAATTTATTATTGACCGCTACTTCGAAGGATATTGTAGCGTTTTGGAGCAGCAGTGGCCTCACCCACCACCAGGCATTGAAGGATGAATTCAAACTGGGGGAAGAAGATATTATACTTGGAATTATTTACCTCGGCTATTCTGATGAACCATTCAAAGAAGGAAACCGAATGATCCCTTTATCAGAAAAAATTGAATGGCTACGATAACTAAAGAACATACCAGCCTGCTGCAACTCGCGGGTGAGCTGGAAGGAGATTTATTTTACGACTACACGATGCGCATATTATATGCAACAGATGCATCGGCATACCGCGAACTACCTCTGGCAGTTGCATTTCCACGCTCGGAAAATGATTTAAAAATACTGATCACTTACGCTAATACTCATAAGAAGGGCCTGATCCCCCGTACAGCAGGTACATCGCTTGCCGGCCAGGTTGTAGGGAATGGAATTGTGGTAGATGTGTCGAAACATTTTACCCGCATTATTGAATTGAATAAAGAAGGCGGCTGGGTAAGGGTACAACCAGGTGTGATCCGCGATGAACTGAACGTTTTTCTTAAACCGCACGGATTGTTTTTTGGCCCGGAAACATCAACAGCTAACAGGGCGATGATAGGTGGGATGGTTGGAAATAATTCCTGCGGATCGAATTCTGTCATATACAGAAGCACACGCGAACATCTGCTTGAAGTAAAAGCAATATTGAGTGATGGTTCGGATGCGGTATTCAAAGCAATGAGCATAGATGAATTTCATGATAAATGCGAAGGAACGACTCTCGAGGCGAATATTTATAAAACAATCAGAAGTGAGCTCAGCGATTACAATAATCAGGTAGAGATAAGAAAAGAATTTCCAAAAAAATCTATTGAAAGAAGGAATACGGGATATGCGATAGATATACTGCTCGAGTCTGCACCTTTTACTGCTGGCGGGGAGGATTTTAATTTCTGTAAGCTGATAGCAGGGTCAGAAGGAACGCTTGCTTTCATTACCGAAATAAAACTGAATGTTGTAGAACTACCTCCACGGGAGAATGCACTACTCTGTGTGCACTTCAATTCGATTGACGAAGCTCTTCGCGCAAATTTGATCGCATTGAAATACGGTCCAAGCGCAAGTGAGCTGATAGACCATTTTATTCTCGAGTGCACGAAAGATAATATTGAACAGGTAAAGAACAGGTTCTTTGTAAAGGGCGATCCTGCCGCTATTTTGGTGATCGAATTCGCGAAGAACTCGAAGGAGGAAGTGACAAAGGCTTTAGAGCAGACAGAAAAGGATATGCGGGCAGCAAGTCTTGGTTATCATTTCCCGGTGTTATCCGGAGACGACACAAAAAAGATCTGGACACTTAGAAAAGCAGGATTGGGATTGCTCAGTAACCTTCCCGGCGATGAAAAAGCAGTACCCGTGATAGAAGACACCGCAGTGGATGTAAACGACCTTCCTTCATACATCAGAGAATTCAATGAAATTCTCACCAGGTATCATTTATACTCTGTGCATTATGCACATGCCGGGTCAGGCGAATTGCATTTAAGGCCTATTCTGAATTTAAAAACAAAAAAGGGCAACGAGCTGTTCAGAAAGATTGGAGAAGAGATCGCAACGCTTGTCAAAAAATATAATGGCTCGCTCAGCGGCGAACACGGCGACGGAAGATTGCGTGGGGAATTTATAAAGCAGATGGTGGGCGACAGGAATTATGAATTGTTGCGGCTTGTTAAACGGTCATGGGATCCGTCTAATATTTTTAACCCGAATAAGATTGTTGACACTCCGCCAATGAATACAATGTTGCGGTATACTCCGGGGCAGGCTACGCCAAAATTCAATACACTTTTCAGATATCAGAACCAGGATGTGTTAAGGCATGCGGAACAATGCAACGGTTCGGGCGACTGCCGCAAAACGCATGTATCCGGAGGAACCATGTGCCCGTCATTCATGGCCACAAGGAATGAAAAAGACACTACCCGTGCGAGAGCAAATGTTTTGCGAGAGTTTCTTACACGATCGGAAAAAATTAACCGCTTCGATCATAAAGAGATTTACGATGTAATGGATCTCTGCCTCAGTTGCAAAGCATGTAAATCCGAATGTCCTTCTAATGTGGATATGGCAAAGCTAAAAGCGGAATTCCTGCAACAGTATTATGATAGTAATGGAGTGCCGATGCGGTCGAAGATGATTGCCAACTTCAGCCGGTTCTCGCAAATGGGTACTATTGCTCCACCGGTTTATAATTTTTTCATGAAGGCGCCTTTATTCAGTAATGCCGTGAAATTATTTTCAGGGTTTGCGCAGAAAAGATCTATGCCCACTATTTATAAAACAACATTAAAAAAATGGTATCATAAGAACCGCTCTTCAGACCGGACAGAAAATAAAAGAAGGATTTATCTATTTTGCGATGAGTTCACTAATTATAATGACACTGAAATCGGAATCAAGACCATATTGCTGATGGAGAAACTTGGGTACGAAGTAATCATTCCAGAACACGAAGAAAGCGGGAGAACGTGGTTATCCAAGGGACTTGTAAGAGAAGCGCAGAAAATTATCAATAAAAATATTGAATTGTTGGTGCCCTTGATAAGCGATGACACTCCAATGATAGGAATTGAACCTTCAGCAATACTAACTTTCCGCGACGAGTATCCGGATCTTGCTTCGGATACGAATCTCGAGTCAGCATATTATATAAAAAAACACACTTACATGGTCGATGAATTCATCGCCCGTGAAATTGATGCGGGAAGGATATCTAAAGAGCAGTTCACTACCGAATCAAAAACTATCGTTCTTCATGGACATTGCCAGCAGAAGGCATTGAGTGGTGTCAGCGCGTCTGTTAAAATGCTATCGCTTCCTCAAAATTTTAAAGTAAGAAATATCCCTTCAGGATGTTGCGGGATGGCAGGCTCATTCGGTTTTGAAAAGGAACATTATGAAGTTTCAATGCAAATTGGGGAACTTGTTTTGTTTCCAACCATAAGAAAACAGGTGGAAACCACACTGATAGCTGCCCCGGGCACAAGCTGCAGGCACCAGATCAAAGATGGAACAGGAGCGAAAGCCTTGCATACCGTTGAGATCATGTATGACGCACTTGTGTAAATAATTAATTCCAAAAGAAAATCACTATTTCATTCTGTTGGTTTTCCCACTGAACAGAGAAAGAGATGTTGAAAATTGCATCGTGAAAATTTATTCAGCATCTCTAAAATCTGTAAGTATGAAAACAATGTTAACAGCATGGATAATGTCGGTAATGATATACTCATGCAGTGTACTGGTGGGCAGTCACTATTTTAAATACAATTCTGTTAACTCAATTAACAATCCATGGCATTATTTTGGACTAATGGCAAAAAACCGGTTGCCGGTATGGCATTGAAAGCCCTATGTCTTCTTATAAATACAGACCCTTTAATCAAGGGTCTTTTTTATACCAAATTATCCCGGAAACGGAAATCCATCCCGGGAGGGGAAAATGGCACGGTTCTTTCTTATTGGACAAAGCCGACTCAAAGATAAAATAATTTATATACATAAAACTATCTTGTTCAATCTAATAATGCCACTTTTAATACCTTTAAGCCTTTCAGAATGCATGAAAAATTAAAATTGGAGCGCTACTTGCCAACATTATCATGTTAATCGTACTATATGAAGCTCCTTAACCTCATTATTGCATTTCTCCTGGTTTCGGGAACGGCTTTTTCCCAAACTACAGGTGAAATTGTTTCCTTCAACACTAAAAAAGTAAGTAACGCATTAGTGATAACATGGATGCCCACTGTTGAACCTGAAACAAATTATTTTGAGATTCAGAAAAGTGAAGATGGAACTAATTGGAAGGTAATTGCCATTATGTTTCCTTTTGAGGATGCTTCTGTACCACATTCATATAAATATGTTGATAAATCATTAATGGAAGGAAATTCTTACTATAGGATCAGGCAGTTAGACATAAACAAAAAAGAAATCTTTTCTAAAGTGAGAATGTTCAGCAAACCGATAGCCGAAAAATAATTTTTTTCTCATACTCTCTACATACCCCGTACATTGAAGGTCCCTGGCAAAGGAGGGGCCTTCTTCTTTTTTACTGCAACACAATAAATTATCCGGGTGCGATTTTTTTAGCGGATATTTATATTATTCCGGACGTTACTAACCAGGCTTGATTAATTAATTAATAATGCCAAAGCAACCCGTTTCAGTTAATTCAGAAAGCGGAGTGTCGTGGAAAGACAAGGATAAAAATTTTTTGATTGTCGGACTTGGCGCTTCAGCAGGGGGAATAAATGCACTAAAGGAATTTTTTGAACGTGTTCCTGCGGATTCCGGGATGGCTTATGTTGTTATTCTTCATCTCTCACCGGATTACGACAGCAAACTTGCACAGGTACTCCAGATAGTTAGTAAAATACCTGTGCAGAAGGTAGAACAGAAAACCATAATCAAACCCGATAATGTTTATGTTATTCCACCGGATAAAAGTCTTAAGATGGTGGATGGCTACATTACAATAAGTCCGATAAATACTGTTGAAGAAAGACGAGCTCCGGTGGATATATTTTTCCGGACACTTGCTGAAACCCATCATGATTATGCGGTGGCTGTAATTCTATCAGGAACAGGGGCGAATGGTTCAATGGGTTTAAAAAGAATTAAGGAAAATGGCGGAGCTGCATTTGTACAGGATCCCAAACAGGCGGAATACAATGAAATGCCCGGCAATGCAATCGCTACAAATCTTGTGGATGCGATACTTGCAGTAGAGGATATTCCTTCGAAACTGATTACTTATAAAAAAAGTCTTAATTCGGTCAGGATCATTCCGGAAAAAGTAAGTACTGAAGAGGAGCAGGAGAAAGCGTTGCTGGAGATTTTTACACAGTTACGCATTAAAACAGGGCATGATTTCACAAATTATAAGCGTACAACTTTATTAAGACGTATAGAAAGGCGAATTAATGTTCACAATCTTCCCGACCTTCAATCTTACTCAAATTTCGTAAAAGAAGTGTCGGGGGAACCACAATCATTACTTAAGGACCTTCTTATTTCCGTTACCAATTTTTTCCGCGACGAAAGTGTGTTTCGTTATTTAGAAAAAGAAATAGTTCCCAAATTAATCAAGGGCAAAACCAATCAGGATAAGATTCGCATATGGGTTGCTGGTTGCGCAACAGGCGAAGAAGCATATTCAATCGCAATTCTTTTTGCGGAAAATCTTTATGCTTCTGCGGACGTTCCACAGGTGCAGATCTTTGCTACTGATATTGATGAAAATGCGCTGTCAGTTGCGAGAGAAGGCGTTTATTCGCTCAATGATGCGGCGGATGTTTCGTCCGAACGATTGAGAAAATTTTTCATTAAAGAGAATGGAAATTATAAAATAAGGAAAGAGATCCGGGAAATGGTTTTGTTTGCCAACCATAATATCATCAAGGATCCACCGTTTTCAAAACTTAATATGGCTACCTGCCGCAACATGCTGATCTATCTCAATCAGAAAGCGCAGGAAAAGGCGATAGAATCAATTCATTTTGGTCTAAATCCCGGCGGATACCTGTTTATCGGAACCTCAGAATCAATTGAAAATAACCAACTTTTTATACACGTCAGCAAGGAAAACCATGTTTTCCAAAGCCGACAGGTGAGTTCGCGTCCGCTTCCGCTGGCAGAATCACGGCCTGCTTTCAAATTCAACAGTCCACAAATCTCAGAAACTGCTTCACAGGAAAGAAAGGCTTTGGATAGAATAACTTTCAATGATCTTCACCAACAGCTGCTTGAAAAATATGCACCTCCATCAGTTGTAGTAAATAGCGATTTTGAACTTGTCCATCTCTCTGACACTGCCGGGAGGTATTTGGTGTATGCCGGAGGCGAGCCTTCGAATAATCTGCTTAAACTTATCAGACCCGAGCTACGTCTCGAATTAACGAGTGGAATGTACCAGGCTCTTCATCGCAAAGTAAACCTTGAACTAAAAGATCTGAAATTTGAAATTAATAATACGGCCTTTCTTGTAAATATTAAAATCAGGCCCGTTTTCAATCCAAAGGAAGCAGCAAGAGGATATATACTTGTAATTTTCGATGAACATAGTGAGCCGGGAGAAAACATGCTGGCAGCTAAACTCGAATCACCTTTTCCAATTGCCCATCAACTCGAAGAAGAATTGCTTCGGTCAAAGGCACAACTGCGCGGGTCTGTTGAGCAATACGAGATCCAGACCGAAGAGTTAAGAGCTTCCAATGAAGAGCTGCAGGCAATGAACGAAGAGCTCAGGTCATCAGCTGAAGAACTAGAAACAAGTAAGGAGGAACTTCAATCTATCAATGAAGAACTTACTACAGTGAACCAGGAACTGAAAATCAAAATTGAAGAACTATGGCAATCAAATAACAATTTCCAGAACCTGCTCAACTCAACAGACATAGGTATTATATTTCTTGACAGGAGCATGAGAGTAAATTTGTTCTCTCCAGCTATAAGGAGTATTTATAATCTCATCCCGAATGATGTTGGCCGGCCGCTTTCGGACATTTCCGACCGTTTAGTGGATACAGATATATTGTCTGATGCAGAAAAAGTTTTGGAAAAGCTGCAGAATATTGAACGCGAGGTTAAAACCATTGACAACCGCATTTACATGATGCGGATTTTTCCTTACCGTACTTCAGACGACAGGATCAATGGAATAGGACTAACATTTATCGATATAACACAGAGGAAGAAGACCGAACTCGAATTATTGCAAAGCGAATCCAACATGAGGATAGTTGTGGACAGTGTGCTGGATTACGCCATTATTACTTTCACGCCCGAACTTAACATTAACGGATGGAATATTGGAGCTCAGAAGATATTCGGTTATACCAGGGAGGAAATTATTGGACGACCAATGAAGACCCTTTTTACTTCTGAAGATAATTTTAATGGCGTTTTAGAAAATGAAGTGGCGCTGGTGTTTGAAACAGGAAGATCAGAAGACGAACGGTGGCACCAGAAAAAGGACGGCACCAGGTTTTATGCTTCAGAAATTATTACCAGGTTAAAAGAAGGACAAAACGGATTTGTAAAGATCGTAAGAGATATGACGGCGCACAAGCTGATTGAACAGCAGAAAGATGAATTCATCGTAGTTGCGAGTCATGAATTAAAAACCCCTGTTACAAGCATTAAGGCGTATACGGAAATTCTATATGAAATATTGTCTGAAAATAATAATGGCCAACCGCTTGAACTGATGACCAAGCTGAATTCGCAGGTAGACAGACTGACCATACTCATAAACGATCTGCTGAATACAACACAGATCACAGAAGGAAAGCTTTTGCTGCAAAAAGAAGATTTTAATATTAATGCATTAATTGAGGAATGCCAGGAACATTTTGACGCGATTGCAAACCAACATAAAATTATTACAAATCTGCAGGATGTACCTGATATCTTCGCAGACCGTGAAAGAATATCGCAGGTGATCACAAATCTCATTTCCAATGGGATCAAATATTCTCCGATGGGAGGCGATATAATAATCTCGACAAAAACAGTAGATCATATTGTACAGATTGGAGTTGAAGATTTTGGGATCGGAATATCCGATGAATCAAGAAAACATTTATTTCAAAGGTTTTACAGGTCAGCGAATCCCCTGGTTTCTACTTTTCCGGGACTAGGTTTAGGCCTTTATATTTCCGGCGAAATTGTTAGACGTCATGGAGGAAATATTATAGTGGAAAGCAAAGAGGGAAAGGGCTCAAAATTTATTGTTGAACTACCCTTAAAGGCAAATGAGAATTAATAAATGAAAAAGAAAGTAGTTGTGGTGGAGGATGATGGAAGCATCCGCGACACACTTGTGATCATTCTGGAAAGAGCCGGGTATGATGTTATACATTTCCAGGATGGAGGAGGGCTTTTAAACGGCGCAACCGAAGTGCCGGACATTTATTTAATTGATCGTCAATTATCCGGAATCGATGGTCTTGACCTCTGCAAGTATTTGAAGAGCCAGTCAATAAGCGCGCATACACCTGTTATAATTTTATCGGCTACTCCCGGTATAGAACATTTGGTTAAAGATGCGGGTGCGGTTGCATTCATTGAAAAGCCTTTCTCCAAAAAGAATCTTGTTCAAATAATAGATAATGTATTAACTGGGGAATAATTAATGTAGTTCAAGTTCATCAATCAGGTTATCGAGCCTGAGTGGTTTATGTATCCAGGTAATATCTCCTGTATTTCCATTCTCTTCCTTCACTGGGCTACACTCACATTTTTCTGATTCAATATGCATCTCCGGTTCAAGAATAGGGAATATGTGCAGGTCTGCCATAACATAAGATAGTAAATAATCGCGGTCACGAAAATAGGTGTACATATTTAAATTGCATAAATTCGGTATTCCACCTCCTGGAAACTTCCTTACCCATGTTTTTGCCTCACTTCTTGTCATTAATAGAACTTAAATATATGCGCACAAAAACTTTTCTCATTTCAGCAATATTATTATTTGTAGTAGCTGTAACTAATGCTCAGCAAACAAGTAAAACTTCAGCATCTTTATTGAATGGTGGCTGGCAGAGCGATGATAATAAAGGATTTACCGTTATCCATGATGGGTACTTTAATTCAGTAGGACAGGATTCGACCGGCAAATGGGCAAATGTACATGCAGGCTCATTTACAATCAATAGTGACAACACTATTACTTTCAAAGTATTATATTCTTCTTATCCAGACCATATAGGTTCGATGAATACAGCCGAATATTCAATAAGTGGGGATAAGGTGAAAATGCATCATTTTAAGAAACTTATAACTGGTGAGGGCAAAGATATTACTGATCAAATGCCAAAAGATGCTATAGAAACGATGACCAGGATGAAATGAAAAGAAAATTATTGAGGATTTTAAGCAATACTTGGACAAAGCCGGCAACAAGGATTGCTAAAAGTATGTTCGCAAATACAAAAATGGATTCCATATCCAAATGCAATTCAACTTGTTGTTTTAGGCGGTTTCTCGATCATATTACCACCTGCCATGACCTTATTCCTAGTCCCCTAAAAGACAACTGGGGGTAAACAAAAAACCCATAACCGATGTTTATTATCAAGTTATGGGATATTTATGTGGTGTGGGGCGGGATCGAACCGCCGACACAAGGATTTTCAGTCCTTTGCTCTACCGACTGAGCTACCGCACCAGCTCGCTATTTGCGAACGGCAAAATTAAGGGTTCTCCATTCAATTTTCCCGCTAATATTTCAATTTTTTATTAGTTACCATACACACTTAAAAACTTAATCCTCATGATCTTGAGCTGCTCCCAGGTAAAATTACCTTCGGCCAGCTCATCCTGGGCAACCTGCAGTGAAGATGTTTCGCATCCCTTAAAGTATTCTATGATATCCTCCTGTTCAATTTCATCCAGCATCTCATCGATAGCGTAGTCAAGATTGAGTTTAGTGCCGCTCGCTGCTATTGTTTCCATATCCTCCAGCAACCTATCCAGCCGAAGATCCTTGTTACGTGCAATAGTCTCAAGCGGAATCTTTTTATCTACCTGCTGAATGATATACACTTTGTTCACACTCTTATTCGCCACCTGCTTCATCACAAAATCGTCAGGCCGTTCTATGTTATTTTCTTCAACATAATCTTTGATCATATCTACAAAAGGCTTTCCATAACGTGCCGCCTTGCCCTTACTTACTCCCTGGCATTTTTCAAGTTCTGGAATAGTGGTGGGATACATTGTAGCCATATCCAGCAGTGATGATTCAAGAAATATCACAAAAGGGGGCAGCGACCTTTTCTTTGATTCTTTCTGCCGCAATTCCTTCAGCATATTGAACAGCGTGTCGTCTGCAGAAGAAGTTACCGCCTGATCAGACGATTCTTCATCATCATCATCCGCGTTAGCTTCCTCAAATAAATTGTTCAGTACAATCGTGAACGACTTAGGCTTTTTCGCAAACTCATTTCCTTTTTTACAAATTTTAAGAATGCCATAGTCTTCAATATCCTTGCCGATCAATGAATGCAACAACATCTGCCTGATGAGTGAGTTCCAGTAGTGGTCGGGCTCAGCATTGCCGATACCAAATTCAGCAAGGTTATTATGTTTGTACATCGTATTATTCGGTGTAAGCCTGCCTGTCAGTATGTTTACAACATAATCTGTAGCAAACCTTTCATCGAGCGCCTTAAGCACCTTCAGGACTTTTACTACATTATCTTTCGCCTCAACTTTTTCCCTGGGATTTACACAGTTATCGCATTCACCACAATTTTCGTGATTATATTCTTCACCGAAGTAGCTGATAAGCGTCTTGCGCCGGCACACTCCACTTTCAGCGTATGCTACTGTTTCAGCAATAAGCTGCGCACCAACTTCGCGTTCACTCAAAGGTTTGTCGCGCATAAGATGCTCAAGTTTCGAAACATCTTTATGTGAATAGTAAAGTATGCATTTTCCTTCCAGGCCATCACGTCCTGCGCGACCGGTTTCCTGGTAATAGTTTTCAATACTCTT